>ENA-OQAL01000019-OQAL01000019.1-human-gut-metagenome-genome-assembly--contig:-NODE-19-length-38168-cov-3.785048_pt1 | contig 38168 bp, 36 predicted proteins | sample MGYA00242491_ERZ504519 | MGnify/ENA primary metagenome ERZ504519 (study PRJEB26092, sample SAMD00036260) | human gut metagenome | host: Homo sapiens | study: EMG produced TPA metagenomics assembly of... | reverse complement strand
AACTCCAAGTTGAAAGGCTTTAGAGCACAACTACGCGGTGTACAGGATTTACCTTTCTTTATGTTCAGAGTGTCTATGATCTTTGGATAACATGATTATATTGCCACGGACTTATGCAACTGTGCCGCTATTTTCATCCAGACCATTTGTGGTATTATAATTCTTGATTTTTCCTGTTTGTGCATTTAGGACTTGTATACCGTCTCCGTATGTGCCTATCCATAAATCTTTGCCTACTATGCAGAGTGCATGCAAGTTATGTTTATTCAGCTTTTCTCTTCCGTGAAAATCTATAAAATTGCATTGTGGAAGGATTGAAGCAACTGAGTCCTGAATCATCGGATGCAATCCAGATATTCCCGTTTTCATCCTCACAGAAACGCTGATAATTCGACTGTTGAAGTAAGGAATGTCGCTGGATTCGGAGTAGCCGTTGAACTGTCCACAGTAGGGTGGAAGATAGTTTATTCCATTATAATAGGTTCCAATCCATACTCCTCCTTCTCTATCCTTTAACATAGGATAGATAAATTTATCGGACAATGATTTTTCGCTATCTCCGTAATTTATCATAGAGAAAACTTTCAATGGGTGACAGGATTAAATATCGTAAGTCCGTCGTCTGAACCTATAAACAGCAGTTCTGGAGAGTATTCAAGAATGGAATGAATATGTAATATTCCTTTTCCTTCTGTCAGGTATTTCTCTACTTGTTTTGTTTGTGGGTCGAGTTTCCAGAGGCCTTTATCCCAGGTTCCTATCCAAATATAGTGTGAATTGTCTTCCCATAGTGCCATGGAGTAGACGCCTTCTGTTTCTCCTTCAATCGTATAAGTTTCAAATGTGTTGTTTACTTTATTTAGTTTGCAAAGTTGATAGGGGCCTGATAGCCATATATTGTTTTGTTCGTCATTAAGTATACGGATTACAATATTTGTCGTTTTTTTGTGGTATTTCAAACTGAGTGAGCTTATTGGTTTGTGTGTTATAGAGAAAAATACCTTGTTTGTGTGTGGCAATCCATATATTTCCAGCTTTATCTTGAATAATATGTGTAATCCATGAAGTGATAGAGGTTTTGTCACTTGTTTGTTTGACAAATGGGGTAAATGTATCTTTAACTTGATTGTAGATGAATACGCCGTTGTCCGTTCCTAACCATAGCTTTTTGTCGGTAGTTTCGCAAATGGTATTGATTGAATTGGCGTGGAAATTGGAATAGAGTGGATTGTTTTTTGATAAAGGGTAAATTGGTTACCGTCAAAACGGTTTAATCCATTTTCTGTACCTATCCAGATATATCCCTTTTGGTCTTGGAATAAAGTTGAAATATTATTGGATGAAACTCCGTTTTCAATATTATAATGGCGAAAATGGAACTGGGTAGGTAATATAGCATAGCCACATAGGTGGATTGATAGGCTAATGATTAGACAGTAAAAGGATTTCATACGTGTTGTTTTCTTTTTAAATCTTTACAAAGATGACTAAAACATACGAATAAAGCATATAAAATAGTATAGAAAATAATGTAAAAGTCTAATTAAAGATTCCGGAGCATTGTCTTGAACTCTCCGGTATATTTTTAGAAGTCTTCAGCCTATTCCGTGAAATGCCCTAATATATTCTCTGTTTCACAGTGCGGGATTTGTATCCCACACTGTGAAATATATATCCCACACTGTGGTTTTTGTATTTCACAGTGTGAAACAGAGAATTTGTTTCCATATTTCCTTCTTTATCTAAGGATGTGTGGAAGAATTATTACTATGATATTATTCTTACAAGGTGCTGATGCTGTTCAGCTGTCAGTATAATAATGGCGGCAGGAAGAATGAGTGTCTGCATGATAGATGCTAAAATAGTCCTGAAACATATCAAAAAAATCTAATGTAATTGTATAACTAGTTGGATTATAGAGTGTTGTCGTGTTTTAGATATACGTAGGATACCGACTATTTTGGTAGTGGAATGGATGATATTTTTATCACTCCAATCTTTAAACTTCTACATTTGCAACAAACGAATAAAGAACCCAATTTATATAATATGAAGAACAAGCTTTTGATATTGATGAGTGGTGTCGCTGTGCTGGGAATCACTTCCTGCACAAACCGGCCTATCAGCAACCGGATGCTCCTATTCATGGAAGTTCCGTTTACCCAAGTACATATTAATGATGGTTTTTGGTTGCCCCGTATTGAAACAAACCGTACGGTTTCTATTCCTTCCGCTTTCAAGGAATGTGAGAAGAACGGTCGTTTCGATAATTTCGCTATTGCAGGCGGTTTAAAAAAGGGGAACATCGTGGTGATTTTTCTTTTGATGATACTGATCCGTATAAGGTAATAGAAGGAGCGTCTTATTCATTGGCGGTGAAGTATGACCCTCAGCTTGATCATTATTTGGATAGCGTAATCAATATCATTGCAGCAGCTCAGGAACCGGACGGATACCTGACTACCTGTGTGACAAATAAGTGCTATCGACTTTCTGGTTGGTGGGGACGTTCCAAATGGGAAAAACTGAACAGTCATGAGTTGTATAACAGTGGTCACATGTATGAGGCTGCCGTAGCACATTATCGAGCTACGGGCAAGCGTACATTCCTTGATGTGGCTATCAAGAATGCCGACCTGGTTTGCAAGGTATTCGGACCGGGTGAAGGACAGAAACATGTGCCGTCAGGCCATCCTATCGTGGAAATGGCATTGTGTAAATTATATAAGGTAACGGGTGACAAGAAATACCTTGACATGGCCCGTTATTTTGTGGAAGAAACCGGACGTGGAACAGACGGACACAAATTGAGCGAATACAGCCAGGACCACAAGCCTATTCTTCAGCAGGATGAAATTGTAGGTCATGCGGTACGTGCCGGATACCTTTATTCTGGTGTAGCCGATGTGGCAGCCCTGACAAACGATACGGCTTATTTTCATGCGTTGACCCGTTTGTGGGATAACCTGGTGAGCAAGAAACTGTATATCACCGGAGGTATGGGGTCCAGAGCGCAGGGAGAAGGTTTCGGCCCGAATTATGAATTGCAGAATCATACCGCCTATTGTGAGACCTGTGCAGCCATTGCCAATGTGTACTGGAACTATCGTATGTTCCTGGCCACGGGTGATTCCAAGTATGTGGATGTGTTGGAACGTGCCTTGTACAACGGCGTGATTTCAGGTGTTTCTCTGAGCGGTGACAAATTCTTTTATGACAATCCGCTGGAATCAATGGGCGAACACGAACGCAGCGCTGGTTTGGTTGTGCCTGCTGTCCGGGTAATGTAACCCGCTTTATGGCTTCCGTACCAAGCTATGCGTATGCCACCCAGCAGAATGACATTTATGTGAACCTCTATATTCAGGGTAAGGCAGAAATGCAGACCGCAGATAATAAGGTAACATTGGAACAGATTACCGAATATCCGTGGAACGGAAAGGTACCATCAAGGTACTCCTGAAAAAGAAGGCAAATTTGCTATCCGCCTCCGTATCCCAGGATGGACAAAAGCTGCTCCTGTAGCTTCTGACCTGTATGCATATACCGATGCGGCCAAGAAATATACATTGAAGGTAAACGGCTCGGCTACACGTGGAGCAGAAGGTGACGGCTACGAAACCATCGTACGTACATGGAAGGCAGGTGATGTAATTGAACTGGAAATGCCGATGGACGTTCGTCGTATCAAAGCCAACGATAAAGTGGAAGTAGACCGTGGAATGGTAGCATTGGAACGTGGACCGATTATGTTCTGTCTGGAAGGAAAGGATCAGCCTGACAGCATCGTATTCAATAAATTTATTCCGAATGATACTCCGATAGAAGCTTCTTACGAAGCCAATCTGTTGAACGGGGTGATGGTATTGAAAGGTACCGCAAAGGAAGTTGAAAAAGACGGTACAGTGAAAGACGTTGCATTCAAGGCCATTCCTTATTCTACATGGAACAACCGCGGAGCCGACCAGATGGAAGTATGGATTCCGGAATCAAAAGAATATGCAATTCCAACTCCCGAGCCGACTATTGCTTCAAAGGCACAGACATTCACCATTCAGGCTGCAATCCAGAAAGATGCGCCCGAGTCGGCAGCTGTGATGTCCTACGCATGGGGCGTGAACGACCAGTGGGAGCCGAAACGTTCTTCAGATACTTCCAAGCCCTATTTCTACTGGTGGTTGAAGAATGGTACGATGGAGTCTCTGGCCTACGAATTCGACAAACCTTACACCGTATCGAAAGTGGAAGTTTACTGGCTGGATTTTGATCATTACGACGGTGATTTCCGTGTACCGCAAAGCTGGACATTGTATTACAAGTCTGGAAACAGCTGGAAAGAAGTAGAAACGAGTGATAAATATGGGGTAGAAAAGGACAAATACAATGTAGTAAACTTCAAGCCAGTCCAGACTACCGGACTGAAAATCTCGGCACAGCTTCAGAAAGGAGCTTCGGGAGGTATTATTGAATGGAAAGTAGAGTGATTTATTAACCCTTAAATATAAACAAGATGAATACACAGTTAAATCGCATGTTGTTTAGTCGTGCATTTGTAAAAGTGTCGGCATGTGTAGTGCTTTCTGCAGGTTGTTTACCTATGGCAACCTATGCGGAATCTGTTGGAGCACCGGTTGTGGAGACTGTCTTGCAACAAAAAGGCTATCTCTGGTAAGGTGGTTGATTCAAAAGGTGAGTCCATTATTGGTGCAAATATTATGGAGAAAGGCACTTCCAATGGTACGATTACTGATTTTGATGGGAATTTTAGCTTAAATGTATCAGCCAAATCAGTACTTCAAATTAGCTACATCGGTTATAAGACGCAGGAAATTCCTGTCAGTCAGTTGAAGGCAGGTGCTGTCATTACCTTGAAGGAAGATACGGAAGTGATGGACGAAGTCGTGGTAATTGGTTACGGTACGCAGCGTAAAGGTGATGTGACCAGTGCGATTGCTTCTGTAAAAGCGGAAGACTTTACAGTGGGTAAGGTAGGCGATGCGGCCGATTTGATTAAAGGTAAGGTGGCTGGTTTGAGTATTGCAAAAGGTTCTGGTGACCCGAATGCGACTTCTGCCATCCGTCTGCGTGGTGTTATCTCCGTAAATGGTAGTACAACTCCTTTGATTCTGATAGATGGAGTGGAAGGAGATTTAAGTACAGTCGCTCCTGAAAATATTGAAGCTATCGATGTGTTGAAGGATGCTTCTGCCGCAGCTATCTATGGTACACGAGGTGCAAACGGTGTGATTTTGATAACTACAAAACCGGTAAGCGTGAGGCACATACTACTGCTTCTTATTCGGGCTACGTTTCTGCTTCTCAGTTTGGCAAGAAACTGGATTTTATGACTGCAGAAGATGTACGTGCCGGGAAAACAAACTTTACAGACAAAGGGTATGATACTGATTGGCTGGATGCCATCAGCCGTACCGGTTTTACTCATAATCACAACTTTAATATTTCTGGAGGTACAAAAACAGACTACTTATTCAGCAGACTTTACTTATCGTAAGGAAGACGGTGTGATTATGAATACGTATGCAGAAGATATCCGTATGCGTTTTTGATGTTTCTCACTGGATGCTGAATGATATGTTGAAGGTTAATTTGAATATGGTCAAGAAATGGCATAAGAATAGTGCAACCAATGCTACAGCCACAGACCAATCAAATATCTACCGTCAGGCAATTGCACGTAATCCGACAGCTCCGATTTATAACGAAGATGGTTCTTATAATGAAGATTTCGGGGTAAACTACTACTATAATCCGGTAGGATGTTGGAAGAACGTTTGGGTAATTATACTTACGAAGAGACTCGTGCTGCTGGTAATATTACTTTTGAACCCATTAAAGGATGGCAAACCAATTTGATGTTAGCTACCAGTCGTTTTGGTGCTCACGATAAGGGGTATAATACTTCTGATTATTATGGGAACCAATTGAACCAATGGACAGGATATGCTTATCACACAAATAGTGAAAGCTTTCAGAATAATTTGGAGCTTACTTCTAAATATGATTTGAATGTAGGTAAGCATCGTATGAATGCAATGGTGGGTTATAGTTACCAGTATTACAAATATGAACAAAATTATGCTAATAACTATAATTTTCCAACAGACTTCTTCCAATGGAATAATTTGGGTATAGGTCAGGCTTTGAAGGAAGGTAAAGCAGGAATGGGCAGTAGTGCCAGTGAAAATACTTTAATTGGTTTCTTTGCCCGTGTAAGTTATGCCTACGATAATCGTTATAATTTGTTGGTGAGTGTACGTCGGGAAGGTTCTTCCAAGTTTGGAGATAACAATAAGTGGGGTACGTTCCCTTCTGCTTCATTAGGATGGACTATCAGTAATGAGGAGTTTATGAAAGGCATTACTTGGCTAAATAATTTGAAATTGCGTGCAGGTTTTGGTATTACTGGTGTTATACCGAATGATCCGTATATTTCATTGACAAAGTACGCTTATGGCAGTTCCTATTATTATAGTGATGGTAAATGGTTACCAGGTTTATCTGTAAGTTCTAATCCGAATCCGGATCTTCGTTGGGAAAAATCTACGGAATTCAATGTGGGTTTAGATTGGAGTGTATTGGATAATCGTTTGGGTGGTTCTATTGATGTATATAACAAGAAGACAACTGATTTATTGTTTTTGTACACAGTTCCAACTCCTCCGAACTTATTCAATTCAACTTTGGCTAATGCGGGTTCTGTACGAAATCAAGGTATCGAAGTTGCTGTAAATGCAGTTCCGGTGCGTACCAAAGACTTTGAATGGAAAACTGTTGTTACAGTTTCTGCTAATAAAATAAGTTGTTGAGTTTGTCTAACGATATGTATGAATCTAACAGCTTTATGGATACCGGGGGACTGGGGGAACCTATTAATATTACTACTCACCGTATGGAAGAAGGTAGAGCTTTGGGGAGAATTTTATGGATTGAAATCTGTTGGTGTATCCGAGAATGGTCTGTTCCTGATTGAAAAACCAGATGGAGAGGTTGTAGAATTCTCTAATGATCAAGTTGAAAATGATGAATATCGTCAGTACTTGGGTAGCGGTCTGCCTAAAGTCTATTTGGGATGGACAAATAATTTGTCTTATAAAACTGGGATTTGAGTATGCAGTTTACCAGCCAATTGGGATTCAAGATTTTGAATGAGCCTCGTGCTTTCTATGAAAACAATTCTATTGCATACAACCGATTGAAATCTGTTGAGGAAGCTCCTTATGGTGGACAGTATACATTGTCTTCTTCTCAGCCTCAGACTTTTGTAAGTTATTATTTGGAAGATGGTGATTTCTTGAAGTTGACGAACCTTACTATTGGCTATACTTTCCCAATAAAGAAGAACAATAAATACATCAAGGGGGTACGTGCTTATTTGTCTGGTGATAACTTGTTCTGTATTACTGGTTATTCTGGATTGGATCCAGAGTTGTCCAACTGGTATCCTACTTCTGCAGGTATTGATGCGCGTGATAAATATCCATCCATTCGTTCGTTTACCTTTGGTTTGAACTTAACTTTCTAATATTGAATCGATATGAAATCAAATTTATATAAATCATTACTCGGAACAGTAATCGGTGCAAGTATGCTCTCACTGAATAGCTGTACTGATTTGAGCGAAACTATTTATAGTGAGCTGGCATCTGAAAAGTACGAATTTACAGATAAGGATGCTGCTGCCATGTTTGCTCCTGTATATTCTTCCTTGCGTAGCTGTATTGGGGATGGAATGGTTATGCAGATGTGATGGATGAGACCTCTGATCTGTGGACTACTCCTTTGCGAATTGGAGTGGGATGGGGAGATCTTTATATTGCTATGCATGAGCACAATTTCCATTCACAGATTGACCATTTGTGGACTGAATGGCAATATGCTTATGAAGGTATTAATGCTTGCAATAAACTTTTGGCGGATAAGGCTGTACAGGAGGCAGAAACATCAGTTGCACAACTTCGTGCTTATCGTGCATTGTATTATTACATTTTGTTTGATTTGTTCCGTAACATTCCATTGGATACTACGTATGATCATCCGACTGGCTGGCAACCCGAGCAAGCTAAACCGCAGGAGGTTTGGGATTTTCTGATTACGGAACTGAATGACATTAAAGATAAGTGCGGTGATGAAGTGAGAATGGGTGAAATCAATAACTATGCGGTACACATGATTCTTGCTAAAATGTATCTGAATCATAACGCATGGTTTAATGACCATTCGGATGATTCTTATTATCAGAAATGTATCGATGAGTTGAATCAGGTGTTGGCAGGTCCGTTCGCACTGGCACCGAATTATTCTGATAACTTCAAGGAAGATATTTCTACATCTCCGGAAATTATTTTCGGTATTCCGTTTGAATATTTGTATGCCGGTGGTAACTATTATGCCAACAAATGGATGAACGAAGCCGGACGTGCTACATGGGGATTTACCGGATGGGCTACAGGCGGAAGTGCAGCTTTGCCACAGTTCCTTGAAACTTACGATCCGGATGATACACGCTTTACAGACTGTTGGATTGAAGGTGAACAGAAAGATATGAATGGTAATACTATTTATGTAGATGGTAAACCTTTGAACTATACACGTGAAATCCGTAGTACAGATAATCCGGGCTGTTACCCAATGGAAGGAGCCCGTCTGGTGAAATATGAAATCAAGACTGGCGACTGGGGTACTTCTTACGACGATGTTCCTTTCTTCCGTCTGGCAGACGCTATGATGATGAAAGCCGAATGTCTGTTGCGCTTGGGTGGATATAATGGCGAAACCGAAGAAGACGCTGCTCGTCTGGTTACACAGGTACGTGCACGTGCTTTCAAGGATAATCCGGAAAAAGCTACCCGTACAGTGGCTCAGCTGAAAGGTGGCAGTGTGTACAAATATGGTCATCGTGAGAATACGGCCAAACAAGATGAACCGGATAATTGGGTAACTACGGAAGAAGGTGGTGCTGATATTATTTTAGGTGGATTATTGGATGATTTGGCATGGGAGTTTGTAGCAGAACATCATCGTCGCCAGGACTTGATTCGTTTCCGTATGACGAACGGACAGAATGTGTTCAATGGCAAATCTTGGTTCTGTAAAGACCGTAAAGAAGATGTGAATGATAATCATTGTGATATCTTCCCGATTCATAAGACATTCCTGGAAGGAAACTTGAAGTTGAAACAAAATCCGGGTTATGGAGGTTAATGAAAACACTTAAAAAAGATTTATCATGAAAAAGAATATATTATTAGCATTTTTGTTGCTGTTTCGTTGCTCGCATTTACAGCATGTAGTGACGATTACAATGATGCTACCTCAAACATGTTTATGGGGAAAATGAAAACCCTTATTTAAAGATTGACACAGAAGCTCAGATTTCTGCTACTGGTGCCTTGGAAGTAAATGGAGAACATTCATATACAGTAAAGCTTTCGGACTATGCTGCAAAGTTTGAAGAAAAGATGGGTATGAGTGTAGATGCTGTGATTGATGGATTGAGCACAGGCGAAACTGTTTTCTATCCGATTAATACGACTCGTAATCAGTGGTTAAAGACGCCATATAACAAGGACGATGCCGGTTGGTATTTCAACTCGGCGAACCAGCCTTGTGCGCAGGATGATGAGGCTTGTAAAGCATCTGTTGTATTGGATAAGACCAATAAAGAGCTGGTTTTCGAGTTAACGGAAGGTGGAATTACCGCTGGTACTGTGTTGGCATTAGAAGTTGGATTTGCTAAAAACGGCCCGGATTATGATAATTATGTACGCTTTACGTTGAATGCCAGTGTGACGGACCCGACTGTTGCTGTTGCTACTGTAGAGCTTCCTAATACGGATTATACGGCAGATGATATTTTGTTGACCTCAATTGAAGAAAATATTGCTGCTGTGTTTGAAATGACATTGGAAGAATTTATTACAGCATTTGACGAGGGTACAGTTAAGTTTTATGCAGCAGACCCAACAACCGGTGTATGGGATACAGAAAGTGCTTATACAGGTGAGGCACCTGCAGGCTATTGGTTTGATGAAGCTGGTAAGGTATGTGCTTACCCTGGTGTAGTATGTGCTAATTTTAAACCTGACTCTGATGATGTAAGTAAGAGTTGTGTAAAATTATGTTGCATGCCAGAAACGGCAGTTGGTAAACAATATAATTGTAGTTTTGGATTTATTGATACTACTGATGCAACCAAATTTTTCCGTTTCGTTGTTACTTGTAATATTACAGAATAGTATAATTAGGGAAAGATGGATATTTTAGGAGAATATCCATTCCCTTAAACAAAAACGTCCTGATAGAATTGTCAGGACGTTTTTTTTTTATTTATCGATTAGTAATGAAAAGTTAAGTCTTTATGTGTTTTAAATCTGTGAAATATCTGGATAGATCTGTAACTATGTGTTTATTGCTTTGGTTCTGCTTGCTGTGGAGTTGTAGCGATAAGGTTCCTCAAAAAGAGGAGGATAAAAACATTTTACAGGTTATGTCTGAAGATAATATAGAGGACTTTGATAAATATTACAAGCCGGCTGAGTTTGAAGGGATGGATATGCTCCGAAGTGATGCCAAATGGTCATGGTTCCGCTCCAAACAAAGTGAGCATTTCTTCGTATTCTGGGAAGCTGGTTTTGGTGATGACCCTAATGCGGAAACAGTTCCTGCCAATTTGAGAGTAGATATAGATGACCTCCTGGAAAAGGCGGAACTATTCTATCGGACTAATGTGGAGAAACTGAAATTTGCTGAAACTGGACAGGGGAAATCATTTTTGGACCGTTATAAAATGGAAATATATTTGTTGTATCAGGAAGAATGGCTTGCCACAGGTTCTGGATACGACAATATCATCGGGGCTTTGTGGGTAAATCCGAGTACATGCCAGCCTGTAGGCTCTACTATTGCACACGAAATCGGACATAGTTTCCAGTATCAGGTGTACTGCGATAAGTTATGTCAGGGAGGAAATGATGACCTTAAGTCGGGTTTCCGCTATGGATATGAAGGAAGCAATGGTGGATGTGGCTTCTGGGAGCAGTGTGCGCAGTGGCAATCATTCCAGGATTATCCGGAGGAGATGTTTACCTCTTATAACTTTGACGTCTGGTTGAATAATAATCATCGTCATTTTGAAAATGAATGGATGCGTTATGCCAGTTATTGGTTGCAGTCTTATTGGACTATGAAACACGGTATTGAGACAATCGGTAATATTTGGAGAGAGTCTGTCTATCCGGAGGATGCTATTTCGGCGTATACACGGTTGTATTGCAATGGCGACTGGAGTAAAACTAAAAAGGAACTGTATGATTATGCCAGCAGGATGGCAACCTTTGATATTGATGGAGTACGTGAGTATTCAGAGGGCTACCTCGGACGTTATCATACTACTTTTTATACGAGTGGTGAATATTATCAGATGGCTTATGCCAATTGTCCGGAGACTACAGGCTTTAATGTGATTCCTTTAAATGTGCCAGATGCGGGCAATATGGTAGTAGCGGCTGATTTTGTAGGGCTGGAACCTGGTGCAACACTGGCTTCGGGTGATCCGGGTGAATATATGGAATCGGAAACAGTGAAGGGTACAACCACGAAATACAATACGGCGGGTAGTGCCGGAAATATGGGATGGATGTATGGTTTTGTAGCTTTGAAACAGGATGGAAGCCGGGAGTATGGTGAAGCACATTTCGATAAGAGCGGACGTGTTTCCTTCACTGTTCCGGCTGGTACACAGAGTTTGTATTTTATAGTGCAGGCTGCACCACAGAATTATGTAGTTCATCCGTGGGATGAAAAAGAGTTGACTGATGAACAGTTCCCGTATAAGGTGAAATTTGAGAATACAAATTTGTTGGGAAATATTACAATCGACCCGGATGCTGAACCTCAGGATTTGACACTGACGTATAATGTTACATTTGCAGCAAGTGATGCCGATTATAATGGGGCTTCTGTCAGTGTTTCTGAAATGGAGATCTTACGAAAATAGCACAGGCGCTTGCTATGCAACCCTCACAATTGACTTCGAACATGTTATCAGCAAAGTCTGAGCCTCAGGAAGGAAAGATTGCTTTTGCTGCTGTGAAGCCGAATGGTAGTTTGGACTATAATACGACTGCTAATGGGTACGGGTTCTGGTTCGATAGTCTTGGCAATCCCATTGGATGGGGAAGTGATAATGATAGTAAGGTCTATGTGGAATATGACGCGAAAAATTTTTAGTTTTTCAGTCGGACAATATCCGGGAAAATTAGTTTCGGGTGATCATTATATGGTGAAAGAAGCCTTGGTTTATACAAAGGGCGGACAACAATATGTAATAACTTTAGTCTTTAATATTGATATCAAATGAACAAACGACTAATAGGGACATGTTTTTAGCGGCAGTTTTTACTGCCGCTTTTCTCAATCGGTATGTCCCGTTGATTTATGTAACAATAAGTTGAGAGGAAAGGAAATTTACATTCCCAAAGACTTGCAGGGGATGGATCTTCAGAACCCGGAATCTAAATGGAGCTATCACCGGATGTGCTGTACGGATAATGTGGTGGTGTTCTGGGAAAAAGGTTTCGGCAACGATCTGGCCAATCCTCCTCAGTTGGAAGGGCATGACATGCATGTAGATTTGAATAACCTGACGGATAAACTGGAATACTTCTATACGTTTTTCCGTGACTCTTTACAGTTCACGAAACCGGGTTCGAAAAGTGACCGCTACCGGATGATGGTGATGATTAATTATTCGCTGGAAGGAACGGCCTACGGAGGTGATTATGACCAGCAGATTGGTGCACTATGGGCGGCTCCTAATCGTATACAGGATGAGAAATTGAACTGCGTGGCACATGAATTAGGTCATAGCTTTCAGGCACAGATTTCGTGTGACGGAGAGGGAGAGGCCTGGGGTGGTTCCGGCTTTTTCGAAATGGCATCGCAGTGGATGTTATGGCAGGTGAATCCGGACTGGCAGACGGATGACGCTATCACTGGGAAGCTTTTACAAAGTTGACGCACAAGGCCTATCTGCACCTGGAGAATATTTATCACTCACCGTATATTCTGGAATATTGGGGGATGAAGCGAGGACGTCCGATTATTGCAGAGCTTTTCCGTCAAGGTAAGAGAGGGGAAGATCCGGTAATGACTTACAAGCGCATGACGGGATTGTCGCAGGAAGCTTTCTGTGAGAGATGTTTGATGCCTGCCGTCATTTGATTAACTGGGATTTTGACAGGGTATGGAAGAATACGCGCCCCTATGCGAACCAGTACACTTGCAAGTTGACATCTCAATCGGATGGATGGTATCAGGTGGCCACCGAAAATTGTCCGGAGAATTATGGATTTAATGCCATTCCGTTGAGGGTGCCGGAACCGGGAACAAAGGTGGAGTTGCAGTTTGAAGGATTAAATGGAAAGCAAGGCGGATATGTATCGGTACATCCGGAAAAGGCCGGTTGGCGATATGGGTTTGTAGCCGTCAATGCCGACGGGAAGAGTATATATGGTGAAATGTCTGCCGATAAAAAGGAAAACTCACTTTTAAGGTGCCTGAAAACGAGAAGTTAGTATATTTGTGGTTGGTAGTGATGGGGGCACCAGAGGAGCATTGGATGAATCCCTCACCGGAAAGTGGGGAAAAAGATGCACAGTGGCCTTATCGCATCAGACTGAAAGGAACAGATTTAAAGTACTAATTTTATTGGGGTATGTTTGCAAAAGAAACGTATGTCGCTCGCAGGCGGCAATTAAAGGAGAGCATAGGCTCCGGCTTATTGCTCTTTTTAGGGAATGACGAGTGTGGAATGAATTATGAAGACAACACGTATAATTATCGGCAGGATTCTTCATTCCTCTATTTCTGGGGGATTGTCATACGCTGGTCTGGCGGCTGTAATTGATATTGACGAGGACCGTGAAATCATTTTTGGTGATGAACTGACCATTGATCATATTGTATGGATGGGAACGCAGCCAACTTTACACGAGAAGGCACAGCGAGTAGGAGTGACGGAAACCTTGCCACTGGCTGAACTGAAGAAGTACGTAGAGAAGGTGGTGGCACAGAAGCGTACGGTGCATTATCTTCCGCCTTATCGGGCAGAGCATCGCCTGAAGCTGATGGACCTGTTAGGGGTAAAGCCGGGAGCAGAGATGCCTTCTATTCCGTTTATCAAAGGGATTGTGAATCTGCGAAATTATAAGACGGAAGAAGAGATTGCAGAGATTGAACGTGCATGTGATGTGACGGCTGAAATGCATTTGGAGGCAATGCGTGTGCTGCGTGTTGGGATGAAGGAGTATGAGGTGGCTGCGGCATTGGAAGCGGTGGCTCAGGTGCATGGATGTAACTTGTCTTTCCCGACCATTGCTACGGTATGCGGACAGACTCTTCATAATCATTATCATGGGCATACGGTAAAGGAAGAGGATATGTTGCTGGTGGATGCCGGAGCAGAGACGGCCATGGGGTATGCAGGTGATATGTCTTCTACTATCTGTGCGGGAAAGAAATTTACCAGTCGGCAGAAGGATATTTATGATATTCAGGTGGCTGCGCATCAGGCAGCGGTGAATGCTTTGAAGCCCGGGGTATATTTCCGTGATGTGTATGACTTGTCCTGTCGGGTAATTTGTGAAGGCTTGAAAGGGCTGGGACTGATGAAAGGAAATCCGGCAGATGCGGTAGAACAGGGAGCACATGCCATGTTCTTCCCTTGCGGACTGGGACACATGATGGGACTGGATGTGCATGATATGGAAAATCTCGGAGAGGTATGGGTCGGTTATGACGGACAGCCTAAGAGTACGCAGCTCGGGCGTAAGTCGTTGCGTCTGGCTCGTAAGTTGGAACCGGGTTTTGTACTGACCATTGAGCCGGGTATCTATTTTATTCCGGAACTGATGGATTACTGGAAAGCAGAGCATCGTTTTACCGATTTCATTAATTATGAGAAACTGGAAAGTTATCGGGACTTTACGGGGCTGCGTAATGAGGAGGATTACCTGATTACGGCTACCGGAGCACGGAGACTGGGTAAGAAGATTCCTTTGACAACGGAAGAAGTGGAGGCAATGAGATGACGAACGATAGTAAAGCGATTGCGTGTGCCTGTGTGGCGGTGTTGAGCTGGTCGACGGTGGCCACGGCTTTCAAGATGGCCTTGCGTTATCTGACGCATTTCGAGATGTTGTGGGTGGCCAGCCTGACTTCACTGGTGATATTTGCGGTGTTGCTGACTGCACAGCGGAAATGGAGATTGCTTGGGAATCTGACAGGGAAACAATGGTTGTATTATGCCGGATTGGGACTGCTGAATCCGGTGGCTTATTACTTGGTGCTGTTCAAGGCATATGACTTACTTCCTGCGCAGGTGGCGCAGCCTATTAACTATGCCTGGCCGATTGTGCTGCTGATTTTATTGGCTTTGTTTGCCGGACAACCTATACCTAAGAAGAAATACATCGGTATGTTTGTTTCTTTGGCGGGAGTCGCATTGATTTCAATCGGTACCGGATTTAACGGAGAGATGAGTGTATCGACCGAGGGGTTTCTATTGGCGGCACTGAGTGCCGTGTTGTGGGCTACTTACTGGATGCTGAATAACCGAAATAAGGTACAGACGGATGGTAGTGTGGTTTTGTTTTTGACTTTCTTATTTGGTTCGGTTTATTTGTCAGTGGGAGCTTTGTTCTGTGGGTTGAACTTGAGCTCGCTGACCGGTGTGTTGTCGGGCATGTACGTCGGAGGATTTGAAATGGGAATTCCTTTATTTTCTTCGGACTGGCCATGCGGAAAACTTCCAATCCGGCATTGATAAACCAGTTGTGTTACCTGTCGCCCTTCATGTCATTGTTCTTCATTTCTGTCGTGCTGGGCGAGCAGATTGTGTTTACTACTTACATCGGACTGGTGATGATTGTGCTGGGTATCGTCTTCAATCAGTATTTCGTAAAAAGTTCCAATCAGGCAAAAATCGTCCAATAGGATGAAAAAATAGTATAGAATCGCCTCTCCTGGGTGCAGGAGGGGCGATTTTGGGATAATATTGTTATCGTTTCAGACTTCAATGGCAGAGAGTTATCCGTTTATCTTTTTTCTTTGCAATTGGAAAAATATTCTATGATATGAAAAATACATCGTTAATCGTAAGTGCTGTTTTATGGCTTTGCAGCTGTCTTTCCATGATGGCAGCCGGAAATAAAGTATATGTGGTGCAGTCGCCGACAAGCAGGTGAAAGTGGAAATCTCTGCGGGTACGGACGGACTTATTTATTCTGTATATCATAAAGACTCTCTTATTGTTGTTGATAGTAAATTAGGGTTAATTCAAGAAGGAAAGACACCTGCTCTGGCGGGTGGGGCGAAAGTGATTTCTGCCAAAATTAAAAAGATTTTTCAGGACATTGATGCACCTTTTTTATCGCTTCAAGTCGTTTCAGGCAGTTTGCAATGAAATGAACTTGAAGCTGAAAGGTGAGTATGGAGTGTATTTCCGTGTCTACAACGAAGGAGTGGCTTATCGTTTTTATACCTCTTCCAAAGAGGATTTGATTATCAAGAATGAAATTGCGGAATTCCGGTTTGCCGGTAATTATACAGCTTATTTGCCGTACTCTACGAATAAGGAAAAACCGATGGCAATGGCTTTTCAAAATACGTATGAGGTGAAACCGTTGTCAGAGGCTCCACAGGAACTGGCTTTTTTGCCGGTAACAGTGGATTGCAAGCAGGCGAAGGTGACACTGCTGGAGTCGGACTTGGAAGCTTATCCGGGAATGTTTGTGCAGCCGGATGGAAAGCAGGCATTGAAAGGTGTGTTTGCTCCTTATCCGAAAAAGACGGATTTCTATCCATGGCGCAAGCAGGAGTATGTGACGGAAGCGGAGAATTACATTGCACGCGTAAAAGGAAACCGTATGTATCCGTGGCGTATCTTAGCTATAACAGAAAAGGATACAGAAATGCCGGTGAATAATCTGGTATATGCGCTGGCTTCTCCTAATCGCATTGGAGACTGTTCCTGGGTAAAGCCGGGTAAGGTCGCCTGGGACTGGTGGAATGACTGGAACCTGAAAGGTGTATCTTTCAAGGCGGGCATCAACATGGATACATATAAGTATTATATTGATTTTGCTTCCCGGAACGGGTTGGAATATGTCGTATTGGATGAAGGTTGGTATGACCCGAAGAGCGGGGATATGCTGACCGTGATTCCTGAACTGGATTTGCCGGAATTGATTCGATATGGAAAGAGTAAGGGAGTGGAGCTGGTACTCTGGACGGTGTTCAATGTGCTGGATTCACAGTTGGATGAGGCTTGCCGGAAGTATGCTGAAATGGGAATCAAAGGCTTTAAGGTGGATTTCCTTGACCGGGATGACCAGACTGCGGTGGAAATGATTTATCGTATTGCAGCAAAGGCGGCAGAATATAAACTGATATTGGATTATCACGGTATCTATAAGCCAACCGGTTTGAATCGTACCTATCCGAATGTGGTAAATTATGAAAGCGTGTTCGGTATGGAAGAGATGAAATGGAGTGAGGTGGAGAAGAATATGCCGCTTTATGATGTGACTTTCCCGTACATCCGTTTGATGGCTGGCTATGTGGACTATACACCGGGGGCTATGCGGAACTTGTCGAAGCGTGATTTCCAGCCTATGTATTCCAGTCCCGCCAGTATGGGTACACGCTGTCATCAGTTGGCTGCTTACATTGTGCACGATTCTCCGTTTACGATGCTGTGTGATGCACCGACAAATTATTTGAAAGAGCAGGAATGTGTGGATTTCATCAGTTCGATTCCGGTGGAAACAGATTCTACTTTTTATTTATTCGGGCAAACTGGGTGAATCGATTGTGACGGTTCGCAAAAAAGATATTAACTGGTATATCGGAGGTATGACAAACTGGGATGAGCGTGAGGTGACACTGGATTTCTCTTTCTTGGGTGAAGGAGAGAAGTACCAATGTACTTTGTTCAAGGACGGTGTCAATGCGTCTCGTCAGGCAGAAGATTATGTGAAGGAAACTTTTGTGGTAGATGCCCATACCAAACTGCCTATCCATTTGGCTTCTGGAGGAGGATTTGCCTTGAAACTGGAACGTACTTTTGTGACAGAAGTGAAACCTTCGGCTGTGCCTGCGGGAAAGGGAATCCCTTCTTTCTATAAAAAATACCTGGAAGTAGACGGATTATATATCGTGTCATCTGATAAGGTACGCGATGAGGCTCTGGAAAAGGCGTATGAGATTGTTTCGCTGATGCTGGCGAAGCGTCCGGATGTTAAACAGTACATGGTGAGCAAAGGATGTCATGTGATGATTATCGGGGAGCACGAAGAGGTGTGTGATTTGCCGGAATATGCGCATATCTGCAACACACCGGAGAATATCGCTTTCTGGAATAAGCGTGCCAGAGGTTTTGGCGGTGCTCCGGAAGATGATTTTTCGGCCAGCTGTGGAGAAGAGAATGTGCTGGCTTTCCCGGGTGATAAGTATGTGGGAGAGAATATTCTGATTCATGAGTTTGCACATTTGTTCCATACCATTGGTATTGTAGGTGTAGAACCTGATTTTGATGACCGTTTGGAGAAGTGTAGACAAAATGCCAATTGCCAAGGGATTGTGGAAGGATACGTATGCTATTTCAAATAAAGAAGAGTATTTTGACAAGAATGTGTGCAGTCGTTCTTCAACTGTAACCGCTATTCGGAGACTCCGAATAAAGTACACAATGCCATGAACCGTCGTACGAAACTGAAATCGTATGATCCTGACATGTATCAGTTGCTGAAAGAGTATTTCTATGAAATTGAAATTCCGATATTGAATGAAGTGCACCCATAATAAAAAGGAGAAAAAGAATAGAAAAACATGTATTGACAAGTTTGTTGTTGGGTACAGTTTTGAGTACTGCTTATTCACAAAAGGTGGAATGGAATACTCCAGGTGCGGGGAGTCCGTTTATTCCAGGGTATTTTGCAGACCCTACGGTAAAGAAGTTCGGAGATACATATTATGTCTATGCTACGACTGATGGTAGTGGGGCAGGGTTTGGCCCTTCGCAGGTATGGTGTAGCAAGGATTTTGAGAACTGGACCATCATGCCGATGAACTGGCCGGACAGCCACTGGATTTGGGCACCGGATGTAATGCAGCATACCGATGGCACATATCGTATGTTTTATTGTCAGCCTTGCAATGTATATGAAGGAGTTGCAGATACACCGCGTGGACCATGGAAGAATGTACTGGGAGAAAGTGAAGCCGTACTGGTTCCCGACCGTTTTGTGAAGAATGCCATTACGCTGGATGGCCAGACGTTTGTAGACGATGATGGCTCGGTATATTTGTATTGGGGTACATGGGGTATCTATAAAGGTTTTGGCTGCGGGGCTGGAAAGATGACGCCTGATATGAAAGGTTTTGTGGAAACAAAGTTAATACCTAATACGGAAGTAAAGGATTTCTTTGAAGCTCCGTTTGTGATGAAGCGAAACGGTATCTATTATTTTATGTATTCTTCCGATTCGTGTCATGACAGCACCTATCATGTGCAGTACGCTACGAGCACGGTAGGACCGCTTGGACCTTATACATATAGAGGTACAATTCTGAAGACGTCCGCCGACGGTACAGTGCACGGACCGGGTCATCACAGCATTTTGCAGGAAGGAGACGATTATTATATCGTATACCATCGTCATGATAATCCTCATTCCAACCGTGGATTTCATCGTCAGGTTTGTATTGACAAGCTGGAGTTTAATGCCGATGGTTCCATCGCTCCTGTAGAAGGAACACACAGCGGAGTGGGCGCTTTTGCCAAGAGTGTATTGAAATCGAAAAACCTGGCCTATCGGAAACCGGTCAAAGCTTCTTCGTATTATGATGCCAACTTTGTGCCTGAATATGCGGTAGACGATAATAATGGTACGTTGTGGCGTCCGAAGACAATGGGGCAGGAGTGGATTGAGATTGACTTGCAGAAGGTTGAGAATATCCGTACGGTGTGGACACAATTTGAATATGGCACGTCGTATTATCAGTATGTAATTGAGACTTCAGTAGACGGAAAGAAGTGGGATGTTTTTGCGGATAAGCGTTCCAATTATCTGGCTGGAAGTCCGATGGTAGATTTCGGTGATGTGAAAGCACGGTATGTACGATTAACTACAACGGGAACACAGAAAAATGGTTTTGCCGGTGCTTTGTGGAATATTAAAGTGTTCGGCGAGTTTGAAACGGCATCTCCTCAGTTGTGGATGGGACTCTCGGGCTTGGACTGGAACGGTACGGAGTGGAGAAACGACGGCGGTATGCTGGGCGGTGTCTTCCAATTGAAATCCGGACAAGTTTCCCGTAAGCGTATTGACGGACAGGAGGCCATTGTGTTGGCCCCAGGTACATGCTTGGAATTTATGTCTCCGGTTATTAATCCAAAAGAGGAGCATACAACTACAGTCTGGGTGTATGAAAATAACCGCTGGGTTTCCCAATCGGCAGACAAGTATGTACAACGGGGAAAGGTAGTTATTCAGTCACAGGACAAGGAACTGACATTGACAAATTTCCGTTATTATAACTGGAAACAGGAAGAAGTGGAAAAGACCTACGATGCAACTGTAGGGTTGGTACGTGTAGAGGCTTCTGATAAGATGAAAAGAGGATTGCTGGTATCTCTGGATGCAGATGATTTTGCAGTAGGTGATACGGTAGGATATATTCCGAATAAGGGAGTTGTAGAAGGTTATTTTGAGACTCAAAAGGCTCCGGTAATTGTAGAAGAACAGCAGGGTAAGAAAGCTTTCCGTTTTGAAGGCGAGCAGTTCTTCCGTTCCAGCTTTACCTTGCCGGCTACTCTTCGTGACAATGCTCCTTATACGTTGGAAGCCTGGGTGCTGAATCCGGAAATGGCTGAGAATGAATGTGTGGCCGATTTTACCAGCTCGCACGATGAAATGGAAAAAATCATGCTGGTGAATGGCACAGAACCTCGTTGCGGAATGCTGAACCATTATGGCTGGTACGAAGATGTCGGTTATAAGGAGGCTAAGTCACTGGAAGGAAAATGGCAACATATTTATGTCGTTTTTGACGGACGTATCGAGAAGGTATATATAAACGGGCAGTTAATCAGTTCAAAAGATATTCAGCTGCTGATTAAACCGATACAATTTGTAACTTTGGGACAGAATGCAGAAGGTAACTGGCCTTTTAGCGGCTATCTGCATGCGTTGAAGATCTGGGATGAGGCACTTCCCTTGAAAGATAAATGAGAATAATAACCTATAAAATATGAGTAACACCATGAAAAAAAATTTGTGATTTCTGCTCTGCTTTTTTTCGTTGATAGGAGGTGGGGCATACGCGCAGAAGAAGGCTTCTGCACACGGCTATCCGATTGATCCGGTTCCGTTTACTTCGGTAAAACTGACGGATTCTTTTTGGGGACAGCGTTTGAAAGCCAGCCGTGAAGTAACTATTCCATTGGCTTTTAGCAAATGTGAAGAAACCGGACGTTACAAGAACTTTGAAATGGCAGCTCATCCGAGTGAAAATAATAAGGTGACAGGCTATTCATTTGATGATACGGATGTGTATAAGACTATTGAAGGAGCCAGCTATCTGCTTCAGACTTATCCGGATAAGAAGCTGAAAAAGTACATTGACAGTGTGCTGGTAATTGTGGCTGCTGCGCAGGAGCCTGACGGCTATTTGTACACTTCACGTACCATGAATCCTAAGCATCCACATGAATGGGCCGGTAGTAAACGCTGGGAAAAGGTGGAAGAACTGAGCCATGAGTTCTATAACTTAGGTCACATGGTAGAAGGTGCTATTGCACACTATCAGGCTACGGGACAACGGAATTTTCTGGATATAGCCATTCGTTATGCGGACTGTGTTTGCCGGGAGATTGGTGACAAACCGGGACAGCAGGTACGTGTACCAGGTCACCAGATTGCAGAAATGGCATTGGCTAAACTATATCTGGTAACGGGCGATCAGAAATACCTGGATCAGGCCAAATTCTTCCTGGATAAGCGCGGCTATACTTCTCGTCGGGATGAATACAGTCAGGCTCACAAACCGGTAATTGAACAGGATGAGGCAGTAGGACATGCAGTACGTGCAGCGTACATGTATTCTGGTATGGCCGATGTGGCTGCCCTGACGGGTGATACAGCTTATATTCATGCCATCGACCGTATCTGGGATAACATTGTTTCTAAGAAATTGTATATCACCGGAGGTATTGGTGCGACAAACAACGGGGAAGCTTTCGGAAAGAATTATGAACTTCCTAATATGTCGGCTTACTGTGAAACTTGTGCGGCTATCGGTAATGTATATATGAATTACCGTTTGTTCCTCTTGCACGGAGAGTCCAAGTATTACGATGTGCTGGAACGTACTTTGTACAATGGATTGATTTCAGGCGTATCTTTGGATGGTGGTGGTTTCTTCTATCCGAATCCGTTGGAGTCTATGGGACAGCACCAGCGTCAGCCTTGGTTCGGTTGTGCTTGTTGTCCGTCTAATATCTGTCGTTTCATCCCTTCTGTTCCGGGCTATGTTTATGCAGTAAAAGGAAAAGATGTATACGTAAACTTGTTTATTGCCAATAATGCTACTTTGCAGGTAAACGGAAAGAAGGTTACACTTTCACAAACCACATCTTATCCATGGAACGGGGATATTACACTGGCAGTAGACCGTAATTCAGCCGGACAGTTTGCCATAAAGATTCGTATTCCGGGATGGGTACGCAATCAGGTAGTTCCGAGTGACTTGTATACTTATACCGATGGTGTACGTCCGAAATATAGTGTGAAGGTGAACGGTGAAGAAGTGACATCAGATTTGCAGAAAGGTTACCTGACCATCGACCGTAAATGGAAAAAGGGAGATAAGGTAGAAGTTCACTTCGATATGAACGTGCGTACGGTAAGAGCGAATGGAAAGGTGGAAGCTGACCGTGGCCGGGTTTCTGTAGAACGTGGTCCGATTGTGTATTGTGCAGAATGGCCGGACAATGATTTTGATGTATTGAGTGTATTGATGAACCGCACTCCGAAGTTTGAAGTCGTAGAAAAACCGGATTTGTTGTATGGTATCAATCAGATTAAGACTCAGGCTCAGACATTGGAATACGATGAATCAGGTCGTCTGGTCGCAAAAGATCATACACTGACCATGATTCCATATTATGCATGGGCACATCGTGGAGCGGGAAATATGGCTGTGTGGTTGCCGAATGAAGTAAGTGCTACTCGTCCGGTTGCTATCCCGACACTGGCATCGAAGAGTAAGGTAGATGCTTCACATAAAGTAAAATCACTGTCTTCTATTTCTGACGGACTGGTGCCGAAAGATGAAAATGACCGTACGATTCCGTATTATCACTGGTGGCCGAAAGAAGGTACTACAGAGTGGATTTCATACGAATTCCCGGAAGAAATGGAAGTTTCCAGCTCTACAGTGTATTGGTATGATGATGCTCCTTGGGGAGGTTGCCGTGTACCGAAGTCTTGGAAAATCTATTATAAAGATGCTTCTGGCAATTGGACTCCAGTTCAGAATATTACAGCGTATGGGGTACAGAAGGGCAATCCGAATACCGTAGACTTTGAACCGGTGAAGACAAAGGCTGTGAAGTTGGAAGTGGTACAGCCGGATAAGAATTCTTCAGGTTTGTATGAGTGGGAAGTGAAATAACCATGAGAATTAATAGATAATAATGCAATCAGATTCGGGGTTTTGGGTTTTCTTGGGGGTGACTGAAGAGAATCTGAAATCCCGAATTCTTTAATATAATATGATAAAATGGAAAATAACTTATTCAAATCAGGCGTTTTTGTTATTTGCATTAGGAAGTATTGTCTTGTATCTCACTTTGGGCACAAGGTACGGTAGAGGATTACAACCGTGCGTATGCGCTGCGAGAGAAATACAATGCCAAGCACGTGCTGTATGCAGGTGTGGTTCCGCATTGGGTAGATCAGACTTCTGCTTTCTGGTATGTACGGCAGACAGAAAAGGGAAAGGAATATGTGAAGGTAGATGCTGCTTCGAAAAAACGTACGGCATTGTTTGACCAGCAGAAAATGGGCGTCTGCTTTGACAGAAAAAGCAGGACGTGAGATAAATGCTTATAACCTTCCGCTTCAGAATTGCCGGTTAAATATTTCATTGGATACGTTACGCTTCCAATTGGACGGGAAGTTCTGGGCTTACAGCATCAAAAATAACCGTTTGTTGGATGAAGGAGCAATACCTTCTCGTGGAAAGGAACGCCACTGGATGGAAGTGGACGATGAGAAAGAAGGTAGCCCGGTTACCTCACCGGATGGTAAGTGGACCGCTTTTATCAAAAATGACAACGTATATGTTCGCGAAGTGGCTACAGGCAAAGAGAAGCAGCTGAGTCAGGATGGAACGTTGAGCAATTATTATTCTTCGTATATCCAGTGGTCGCCCGATTCCAAGTCGGTGGTATCTTGTCGGATTCGTCCGGTAGAAAAACGTTATGTATATTATGTGGAATCTTCTCCTGCCGATCAGGCGCAACCCAAATTGCATAAGCAGGAATATGCAAAACCTGGAGACGAGCTGCGTTTCAAGGTGCCTTGTATTTTCGAAGTAGAATCCGGCCGTCGTTTGATTCCTTCTACGGAGCTGTTCAGCCATCAGTATGAATTGTCTGGTCCGATGTGGAATGCGGATAGTAAGGCCATTACTTTCGAATACAATGAACGCGGGCATAAAGTATATCGCGTGTTGGAAATGTCGGCAGTGGATGGCAGTGTGCGTACGTTGATTGAAGAAAAGGAAGAAAAATACGTGAACTATCCTCGCATTTACCGTAACTACCTGAGCGATGGCAAGCGGATTATCTGGTCAAGTGAGCGGGATAATTACAACCATTTGTATCTCTACGACCGGGCTACCGGAAAGCCTTTGAATCAGATTACGAAAGGCGAGTGGTATGTTCGTGGAGTGCAGCATGTGGATGAGGCCAATGAAGTGATTTACTTTTCGGCTAATGGTATGAAGAAAGGCGAGGACCCGTACTTGATTCATTATTATAAAATCAATTTTGATGGAAGTAACCTGGTGGAACTGACTCCGGAAGAGGGAATGCACCAATGCTGGTATTCATCCGACTATAAGTATCTGGTAGATGTGTATAGCAAAGTAGACCAGGCTCCGATTGCTGTGCTTCGTGATGCAAAGAACGGAAAAATCCGTATGCAGCTGGATAAAGCCGATATTTCTGCTTTGCTGGCCAATGGCTGGAAAGCCCCGGAAGTATTTTCTGCCAAAGGACGTGATGGAAAAACGGATATGTGGGGAGTGATTTATCGCCCGTCTAACTTTGATCCGTCGAAGAAATATCCGGTAATTGAATACATTTATTCCGGACCGGGCGACCAGTATGTGCCGAAGACTTTCTCTTCTTATAACTGGTGGATGACATCGCTGGCTGAACTGGGATTCATTGTGGTACAGGTAGATGGTATGACGACCTCTTTCCGCTCAAAAGAATTTGAAGAAGTTTGTTACAAGAACCTGAAAGATGCCGGATTGCCCGACCATATAGCCTGGATTAAAGCCGCTGCGCAGAAATATCCTTATATGGATATTGACCGGGGTAGGAATTTTCGGTTGCTCTGCCGGAGGACAGGAGTCTACCGGGGCCGTGTTGTTCCATCCGGAATTCTACAAGGCTGCCTATTCGGCATGTGGATGTCACGACAACCGTATGGACAAAATCTGGTGGAATGAACTTTGGATGGGATATCCGGTAGATGAATCCTACAGTGCTTGTTCCAATGTAGACAATGCTCATCTGCTGAGTCGTCCGTTGATGCTGGTGGTAGGCGAACTGGACGATAATGTAGATCCGGCTTCTACCATGCAGGTGGCCAATGCTTTGATAAAAGCCAATAAAGATTTTGAACTGGTGGTTATCCCGGGAGCTCACCACACGATGGGAGAGGACTTTGGCGAACACAAGCGTTATGACTTCTTTGTCCGCCATTTGATGGGAGTCACTCCTCCCTCATGGGATAAAGTGAAGACAGGAAAATAACTTGTGGCAGGTCAATGGGTCATTCATTTTTGTGAATCAGGTTCGGAGGAATCGTTATGAAAAAGGAATGGCCCATTTCTTTTTTTAAAAAGAAAAGATTATTTTGTCATTGATATGATAAAATAAAAGTTGTACGCCTTAAAATTAAGTCTAATGATAGAACCTGTTTATTCTGCTGCTGAAAATCGTTACGAATGTGGTATGCAGTATCGCCGTGCCGGTCGTAGTGGAGTGATGCTGCCCGCTATTTCTTTAGGATTATGGCATAATTTTGGTGATGTAGATACACTTTCACTTAGCCGGAAAAAATTGCACTATGCGTTTGATCATGGAATTACACATTTTGACTTGGCTAATAATTACGGACCTTCTTATGGCTCAGCCGAAGAAACCTTTGGGCAGATTATGAAGTCATCGTTCGCTCCCTATCGGGATGAGTTGTTTATTTCCACGAAGGCAGGTCATGACATGTGGCCAGGCCCGTATGGCAACTGGGGTTCCAGAAAACATCTGATGGCCAGCCTGGACCAGAGCTTGAAGCGGATGAATCTGGATTATGTGGATGTATTTTATTCTCATCGGTATGACCCGGAAACGCCGTTGGAAGAAACTCTTCAGGCATTGGTTGATATTGTGCGTAAGGGAAAGGCTTTGTATGTCGGCTTGTCTAAATACCCGTTGGATGCCTATCTGTTTGCATCTCGTTATCTGAAAGAACGGGATGTGCCTTGCCTACTGTATCAGGGACGGTATAGCATGCTGGTACGCGAACCGGAATCTCAGGGGATATTGAATGCTGTGAAGGAGAATGGAAGTGGGTTTGTGGCTTTTTCTCCTTTGGCACAAGGCTTGCTGACTAACCGTTATCTGAACGGTATTCCGGATAATTCTCGTATAGCAAGGGGTGGTTTCCTGAAAAAAGAGGCGCTTACGCCGGAGGTGTTGAGTAAGATACAAGCATTGAATGAACGGGCGGCTATGCGCGGACAGTCACTGGCCGAAATGGCTCTGGCCTGGTTGTTTGAAAAACGAAACTGTGATTTCCGTGATTGTAGGGGCCAGTTCGGTAGAACAGCTGGGAGATAGTTTGAAAACGTTGAATCATCTTTCATTTGAAGAAGAGGAACTTCATGCAATCGAAAAAATTCTGATGTAGCCGGCTAACTTCATGTGTGTAAGGTGAAAAGAGAAATGAAAAAAGTGAACTGTCTGTTTGTTAAAACAATATAATTATAGGCAGCTCACTTTTTTTGCTATGAACATTCATATAAATTTGTTCCCCTGAAACACACTTGTTTTTATATATGGATGAAATAATCATTATTATCGGGTTGATAGTACTGAACGGTATTTTCGCCATGTCCGAGGTGGCATTAATATCAGCCCGAAAATCCCGGTTGTCGACAGATGTAAAAAAGGGAATAAATCTGCTCGCGTAGCATTGAAACTGGCAGGGGACCCAGATCGTTTTCTTTCTACAGTTCAAATTGGTATTACATTAATTGGTATTTTGACCGGTATCTATTCGGGAAATAAAATTGCGGTCGACCTGACGAATCTGCTTATCTCATGGGGAGTTGCTTCTTCTTATGCTTTTGGACTGGCACAGGGAATAATTGTAGTGATAGTGACTTATCTTACTATTATTTTTGGTGAGCTGGTGCCTAAACGTATTGGTATGAGCATGGCCGAGAGAATGGCTAAGCTGGTGGCACGGCCTATGAATGTGCTGGCAAAAGTGGCTTTACCCTTTGTCTGGCTGTTATCTAAGAGTACGGAAGCAATCTTTAATCTGTTGGGCATCAAGGATACCGACAGTAAAGTGACAGAAGAGGAAATCAAGTCTATTATTAAAGAAGGAGCAGACGATGGAGAAGTACAGCCTGTAGAACAGGACATTGTACAGCGTGTATTCTTGTTGGGCGATTTGAAAGTAGGCTCCATTATGACGCATAAGAGTGACATTGTGGCACTTGAGAGTGGAATGACGGCGGCTGAAGTGAAAGCTGTGCTGGTGAATGAATTGTATGAGTTTTATCCGGTGACGGAAGATGGTGACTTGGATAAGGTGAAAGGGGTAGTAAACCTGAAGGATTTGGTGTTACATCTTTCTGAAGAGAATTTCAATTTGCCGGCTCTGACGCATGAGGCTACATTCTTTCATGAAAACATGAATGTGTATAAGGCTTTGGAGCAGATGAAGGCCCAGAAGATAAGTCGTGCCCTGGTTTGTGATGAGTTTGGAGCTTGCGTGGGAATTATCACCTTGCGTGACATTCTGGAAGGCTTAGTTGGTTCTATGGATGATGCTGGGGAAGAACCGGATATTATCAAGCGAATCAATAAAGATGGCTGGCTGGTAGACGGCCAGTGTCCGTTGTATGATTTCTTGTGCTACTTTAATCGTCAGGACCTTTTGGAAGATGTAGACTATCATACGGTAGGAGGTTTAATTCTGCAGCATTTACAGCATATTCCACAAAGTGGAGAAACACTGGAGTGGAATAATTTTGTGCTGGAAGTGGTGGATATGGATGGTGCGCGAATTGATAAAGTCCTGGTTACCATCCTTCCGTAGAAAATGAAGAAGAATGTGAATTTTAGAATGGAAAAAGTTTTGATTATTTAAAGGAGTTTTCAGGATTAGGTCTTGAAAAGCTCCTTTAAATTTATAATTATGGATAGAAAATGGTTTGAAAGTTCTTTTATTTTATATCCGGATTTTCTTTACTCTGATTTTGATATACGTACGATAATTTTAAAATTTGGCACACGATAAACCATAGACTTGTAGTCGGGAAATCTAACTATGTTCAACTTATTCATAAATAATGCAAGCATAAAATGATGCGAAAGTTATTTTTTATACTATTTATATTATTAATATTGACGACAATAAAATCCAATGCACAATATTTTCAGAATCTTAGTGTAGGCAATGGGCTATCTCAGCCTTCTGTAATGGCTATAGGACAGGATACTTTGGGGCGAATGTGGTTCGGTACAAGAGAAGGTTTAAATGTCTATGACGGAGGTAAGATTAAATATTACAAGGGTGAGGTAGATAATGGGAAGATGGGAAATTATGGATTGGTAATAGTATATCTTCCATTGTATCAGAAAATCTTGTAGATGGCAATAAAGTGTATTTTTATTTCTGATTTCTTTTTGTATGCTTATGATGTGCAAACCGAACTGTTTTGTAAGATAGATAATAGAGGGAAGGTAACGGCTATGACTGCATATAAAGGAAATATTTTGTATGCACAGAGGAACAACATATTTTTGTATGATCTCAAAACTCATAAAAAAAGCATTTATAAAATTTTACCTGAATCTACCTCTGTTAATGTAATTGAAGTTGACAGAGACAATATGTATGTAGGTACGACTGATGGTATAATTATTTCTCCTTTTGGCGCACTTTGGGAGGAGCAGTACCTTTTACCGGGAGAAGATATCTATAGAATATATGAAGATTCAAAACATAATTTGTGGATAGGAACGAGAATGAATGGACTTTATCGGAGAGTGAATGATAGAATAGAGAAAATTCCACTTTGTCCGAATGGCATAAACGGTATAATTGACCCGCAGATTCGTGAATTTGTTGAAGACGATGATGGGAATATATGGTTTGGCACTTTTATGGGTTTACAGAAATATGATATAAAAAACCATACTTATGCAGCCGTAAATATTCCGCAGTATGCGGGTGGGCTTAATCATCCTTCTATTTTTTCGCTTTTCAAAGATAGGCAAGGAAATATTTGGGCTGGAAGTTATTTTGGGGGCGTAAATTATTTCAACCCAACAAGAAATAGTGTAATTCATTACGATTATCAGGCAAAGGATTTGTCTAGTCTTTATTATTCATACATTGGTGAAATGATAATGGACAAAAGAGGGAATTTGTGGATAAGTACGGATGGAGGAGGAGTCAGTTGTATAGATCGTGGGTGGAGAACTGTGGAGCAATTTACTGCCACGCCTCTTTCACGTCATGGGCTTCCTCATAATAATGTGAAAAGTATGTGCTATGATATGGATAATGATATGCTATATATAGGTACACATCTTGGAGGCTTGTCTCGATATGACATTAAGAAGAAGACTTTCTATAATTATTCTACGGATTACAAATCTCCCGTTATGCCGGGAAGAATTATACACCATGTCAAAAAGTGGAAAATAAAATTGTTGTTTCCTCAAGAGAGGGAGTGTTTTTGCTCGATACTCGGTCAAACAGATTTACTCATTTACCAGATTGTTTTGGTGAAGCAATGATTTTTGATATAGATAAGAACGGAACTTTTTATACTACATCTGGAAATAATATAAAAGCAATTTCTCTTGATACTCCTCATAAACAGGAAATAATATCACTTCATGCTTTAGGAGAGGTGTCGCATATTCTTTCAGTAGATAAAAAACTTTATATTTGTACTTTAGGCAGTGGAATGATTGTTTATGATACCTCTTTGAAGACAATTAATACCTATACATCATATAATAGTAATCTTCCCAGTAATTATTGTTATTCTTCCCGATTGACCTTAAATGGTAAATTGATACTTATAGGAGATAGAGGAATAACTATGTTTGATACGGATAAAAAAGCGTTTGCGAGTATAAAGCAAGATTATTTAAAAGCTCCTATTATATATGGATGTGGCATCTGTATTTCTAAGGAAAATATAATTTACGTTGGCGATACAAAGGGGATAACACGTGTTGAAGAGTCTGATTTTTTTATCTCCGTTACAACATAAACAACCGATTTTATTTTTCTAATATTAAATGTAAATAAACGCTATAATACATCCATCGGAGGAAGGAAAAATCCTGAAAAAAATCTTTGGCATTCACAGATAGAATAGATTTAGCTTCATCGCAAAATAATATAATTATAGAGTTTGCTAGTTCTGATTATATAAACAGGCATGTACAACAGATTTTTGAATATAAATTAGAAGGGTTTGATAAGACTTGGATTTCGACTACAGTTCCTTTTGCGAGATATACGAATCTTTCTCCTGGAAATTATACATTGTGTGTTAGAATGGCAGATGGTGATGCACAGGATATGGCTGTACTTAATATCTGTATTTCGTTGCCGTGGTATAACACATGGTATGCATGGGGTTTTGTATATCATTATATTTATTACCATCGTTTGGATGATAATACGTTATAGAAAAGAGAAAATGATTTATTTCTTTCACTTGAAAAAGAGAGATTTGAAAAGCAGCATATAGAAGAACTTAATCATGAAAAATTGGTGTTTTTTACCAATGTAAGTCATGAGTTTCGTACTCCACTTACCTTAATAATAAGTCACATAGAATCTCTTCTTCAGATGCCCAATCTACAACCAATGGTGTATAACCGGGTTTTGAAGCTTAAGAGAAGTGCTCAATATATGAATAACTTGATTTCTGAGCTTTTGGATTTTAGAAAGTTTACACAAAATAAATATACGCTGAATATGTCGCAGAAAGATATCTGCCTTTTTATGAAAGAGATATTTTATGTATTTAGTGATTATGCACATAGTAAAGGACTTAAATATGAGTTTTTCTCCAATCAGGAAGTAATATTATGCTGGTTTGACTCAAAGCAGTTAGAGAAAGTGTTTCTTAATTTGTTGTCGAATGCTTTAAATATACGGAGAGAGGTAGTATTGAGATTAAAATATGCGTGGAAGGTGAGAATGTGGCTATTTCAATACATGATACTGGAAAAGGTATAGCATGGGTGATTTTAATCGTATTTTTGATCGTTTTTATCAGATTGAAGGATCTTCTGAGTCTGCTACATCTCCAGGTACTGGAATTGGCTTGGCTCTTACGAAGAGTATTGTAGAGAAACATCATGGAGAAATTTGCTTAGATAGTCAGTTGGGAAAGGGTAGTGTATTTACTGTAAAACTTCCACTTGGTGATGCAAGATATATTCATGATGAGCATGTTCATTTTGCGGATCGGGAGAAGGAGTCAGATTTGAAGGAGACAGATGAGGATAGTAGAGTTGGAATATGTGCCGTTGCTAACGAAGAAAGTTTCCAAAGCGAAGAAGGAGAGTCAAAAAATATACGGTTTTAGTTGTGGAAGATAATGACGAGCTTATTCAAGTGTTATGTGAGCTTTTTCACCTTTTTATCAGGTAATAATGGCAAGTAATGGCAAGGAAGGATAGATAAAGCATATGAATATAAGCCTGATTTAATTATTTCGGATATTATGATGCCTGAGATGTCCGGAACGGAAATGTGTCTGAAAATAAAGAACAATATTGACTTGTGTCATATTCCTATTATACTTCTTACTGCATTAAATAGTGTAGAACAGAATATTGAAGGCCTTAATAGAGGAGCGGATGATTACATCTCGAAGCCTTTTAATCCGAGAATCCTACTTGCAAGAGCAAATAACTTGGTTCGAAATAGATTGTTAATACACAACCAGATACGTAAAAATCCAATAACGGAAGTTGATCTGACTAGTATTAATTTGCTTGATCAGGAGATTTTGAAGAAAACTTCTGAGGCTATTGAGGCACATATGGATGATACGGAATTTGATATACCGGAACTTTGTAAAGAGATTGGGGTAGGACGTCTGTTCTGTATTCAAAATTTAAGGCCTTACTGGTATGACTCCTAATAATTTTATTCTAAATTACAGGCTTAAGTTTGCTGCTACTATGTTACAGAAGTATCCGGATATACCAGTTTCAGAAGTGGGTGATAAGTGTGGGTTTAGTTCGCCTGTCTATTTTAGTAGGTGTTTTAAAAATCAGTATGGAGTAACCCCTCAAAATTATAGGAAAAGTTCTAGAAATAATTCTATGGAAAAAGGCGTCTAATTTTTAGACGCCTTTTCCATAGAAATTATTTTTACCATCCAGGGTTTTGTCCTTTAGCCAAATCAGGATTTTTTTCGCATTCAGACAATGGGAATGGCCATAAGTAATCTCTTTCTGTCACAACACGTGTGTAATAAGCATTGTATAAGGCTATTCCATATACGGGGCCATTTAAAGTTTCAAGAAGTTTCCATCTTTTCATATCGCTAAAGCTATGTCCTTCAGCAGCAAGTTCTATTGTACGTTCGTGGCGCAAACGTTCAAAAACTTCCTCTTTTGTATTGGCTGCCATTTGTGGGGTACCGTTGTTGATTTCAGGCATATTTACTCCTTTTCTTGTACGTACTTTATTGATGTACTTCACTGCATTGTCTTTGTCAAAGCCAGATTCTGAGAAGATATAGCACTCTGCCAGCATTAGATATACATCTGCCAGGCGAATAAGTGGGAAGTTAATAGGGGTATCTGCACGGTTGTTTATTGCTCCATCCATATCATATTCTGCTACAAATTTCCGGAATGGATAGTATTCATAGTTTCCGTTGACACGTATGAATCCATTGGTCTCGTTGCAGATTCCGACTTCTTTTGTCATGACAAATTCTGTATCTTTAGCTTTATTGCTGACCCAACCTTTGAATTGAGTGTATGGAAGAATCACCGTTGACGCCATTCTTGGGTCACGATTTTCATACATGCTTAATAATTCAGCTCTGTGTGTTGTGTATTCTTTTACACTTTTATTGTCTTCGGTAAGTTTGGAGTAGAAGACTTCTTCTCGCATTGGGTATTCTTTTTTCTTTGTTTCTGTATTTTCAACAGCATCATTATAGGTTGGATATCCATTCCAGCCGTATGAGGCTTTTGCTTCTGTCCAGCTGAAAGGTGATCCATCTTTCCATTCATAAGAATCTACAAGATTGACCGAGGCCATTACATTGTTCCAGCAGCTACCAAATGCAGCTCTTGTTCCCATGTAGAAAGTGGTTGGCATACCGAAGTCCTGTCCAATTCCACCAATATTCTGTATGGCAAAAATCATTTCACTACTTTCGTCACCACCAGGTTTGAACAGGTCTGAATAAGGGTTCTCACCTTCTTCGTAGAGTTTATACACTCCTGCATATTGAGAATTTTCTGTTTCACCAATAAGTTCTCTGAAGCATTTCTTGGCTTCATCATATTCCTCAGCATAAAGAAGTACTTTCCCTTTTAGTGCAAGGGCAGCTCCGGGATGTGGCTCTTCCTTTGTTGGTGCTATCCCATTCGACAGGCAGTTTCTTTATTCCTTCTTCAAGGTCTGTCAGGATAAATTGTCTTACAGTTTCAATGTCACTTTTGGGTTTGAGCATGCTCATAAACTCATCTTCTACAATGGTAGTTTCATCGTAGATAGGAACTCCTCCCCAAAAATCCATAAGAGTGAAATAATATAATGCACGCATGAACTTGGCTTCTGCCTTATACCGCTCTTTTAACTCTTCTGTCATATCACATTTGTCTACATTCTGTAAGACGATGTTGGCGCGAGAAATTCCTTCATAAAGTTTCTGGAATTTGTTTGTAACAAATCCTTCGCTACTAGTATAGGTGCCTCTTGCGATGGTGGCATATGAAGCTGGGTCGTAACCGCTGCCAACACCTCCTAAGCAATCAAAACCAAATTGTCGGCCAAAGACGTCTTCGTCTGTCATCAGGCTATAAACTCCCATCATGGCTTGGTCAGCATGGGCTTGAGTCTGGAAGAAAGTAGTAGAATTTAATTGATCTTCCGGAAAAACATCCAAATCATAACATCCTGTGGTGAATGCCATTGAAGCAGCTAAAACTGCAATTAATTTATATTTTTCATAATGGTAAATCATAAATGGTTATAAAAACTATGTTAGAAAGATACGTTAATACCTACTACCACATTTTTCATGGTCGGATATCCCAGTGTTCCTCCTAATTCAGGGTCAAATCCTCTAAAAGAAGTAAAGGTGAAGAAGTTTTCCAAACTTCCGTAAACACGGATACGTTCGAGAGAGGTTTTGGATACAATTGATTTAGGTAAGGTATATCCTAACTGAATATTACGTATTTTTAAGAATGAAAGATCTTGCAGATAAAAATCGCTCATCTGTTTGTTTTGTTATTTGAATATTCAAGTAGTCTTGGATATTCGGCAGATGTAGTTCTTCCTTCATACCATCTTCCTTCTACAACTTCTTTATTCATCTGATAACCATAACGTACAGAAGCCGTGTTGGCTAAATCATTTTGCCAGTAGATTTTTGCTCCAGCCTGACCTTGGAAAAGAACAGAGAAATCAAGCCCTTTGTAAGATGCATTTAAATTAAGTCCGAACTGGAACTTAGGATTAGGACCGTCGCTCACAATTTCTCTATCATCCAAGTTAATCAGTCCGTCTCCATTGGTATCTTTGTATAAGAAGTCTCCTTTTTCTGGCTTACCTGAAGAGAATATTTGATTTTCTGCAATGTTGTTACCATATAATTGTTTTGCGTTGTCTATAATCTGTTGAACAAGTTGCAGGTCTTCATCTGTTTGGATGATGCGGTCAACTCTCAAAAGATATTGTGAGTTGATGGAATGGCCTTCCCAGATAACGTTTGCGCCGTCAATACTCATACCACCTTTGTCTCTTCCTTTAAATTTATTGACAATATTTTTTACATAAGTGAAGTTTCCATTGATGCCGTATGAGAAGTCACCAATCTTATCTTGCCATCCTAAAGTAAATTCAACTCCTTGGTTAGTTACAATAGCACTGTTTTGTTTGGGAATATCGGTTGAACCATGTACCAAAGGAGCTGGTAGTTCGATAAGGATATCTTTGGTACGTTTGTGGAAGTAATCAATTGTTCCAGTAAAACGGTTATTGAAGAACCCAAAGTCAACTCCGACATTTGTCATATAAGTTGATTCCCAGGTAAGTGCCCTGTTGGCCAATTTGGTTTGAACAAGTCCTTGCACTAGCAGGTTGTTTAGTGAATAGTTACTGTTATCAATTGCGTAAGTAGCAAGCGCATCGTAGTTGCCTACAGAATTGTTCCCTAATGAACCGTATGAAAGGCGAAGTTTTAAATTGTATACGTTCATTTCTAATGCTCCTTTCATAAATTCTTCCTGATCGATTCTCCATGCAAAAGAACCTGAGGGGAAATACCCTGTTCTTTTATTAGAGAGGAAGCGTGAAGACTGGTCAGCGCGAAGGTTTAATTCGAGCAGATATTTGTTGTTCCAGTCAAGGTTTACACGTCCGAAGAAAGATCGCATAGCCCATTCAGTACTTGATCCAGATGCACTGGCGTCTCCTGTGGCTCCATTTATCACGTTTAGACTATAGTCGATTAAGTCATACTTGGTCGCTTGGAAGTTATGTTGGTAATATCTTTCCTGGCTGGCACCAATCATTGCATTCAGCCCTAACTGATCATTGATGAAACGGTTTTCATATCTGGCTACTACATCATTGAAATAGCGTTGTGTTTTTCCGTCGTAGTTCATGATGCTTGATTTACCTTCTGTGGTACGTGTAATCAGTTCGTCTCTGAAGTTCCATTGTTCCAGGATGACAGGCTTACGTTTTCTTTCTTCATCTACAACATCATATGAATAAGAACCTGTGATGCTGAATCCTTTGAATGGTTTTAATGTAGCTACAAAACGAGTTCTCAAATTGTGTTTTGCAATGTTACCGGCTACTTGGTTAAGGCGTACTAGTGGGTTATTGACAGCGCTCTGTGCATCGTCTTCTGGATTATTCATCGCACCAAATCTTCCGTCGGGTGCTTGAAATACCATGCCTGGAGTAGTGGCAGAAGCGTATGTGAATACGTCATCTACAGAGGTTGATGTGCTTGAGGTATCTGTATATTTGGCCGCAGGATCCATGTTTGATACATACCCATTTACGTATGCTCCTAAAGTTAGCCAAGGTTTGATATCTGCTGTAATGTTGAGTCGACCGCTATATTTTTCAAACCCTGTATTATCCATGACTCCCGGATTGTTCTGATAACCAAATGAAGAATAGAATCTTATTTTCTCACTTCCTCCACTCATTGAAATTACATGATTGTGTGATACAGAGTTGTTGAATGTATCATCAATCCAGTTTGAATTTGGATAGCGCAAGGCATCTTTCCCTTCATTGTCTCTCCATTCTTGAATGGTCTGTGCAGAGAACTTTTCGGCCATTCCTGAGTTTCTATATCCTTCATTGATATATTCCATGTAATCTGCATAATTGGAAACAGGATCCATAGAACTTGGAATAGAAGGAGAGGTAAATGATACATAACCGTTATAGTCAAGTTTAATTTTACCTGACTTACCTTGTTTGGTGGTTATTAAGATGACACCATTGGCAGCACGTGAACCGTAGATGGCAGAAGATGCTGCGTCTTTCAATACTGTCATTGTTTCAATATCCTGAGGATTGACGGTATTGATACTGGCTTCAGCTCCATCTATGATTACAAGAGGAGAAGAATCATTAAGTGTTCCTTGACCGCGTACTTTGATGGAGGCGTCATCATTTCCTGGCTGGTTGCTTGACATCTGGACACTGACACCGGCTGCAAGTCCTGACAATGCATGAGATACGTTTGTGATAGGACGGCTTTCTGTTAATTCACTTACATTGATGGTAGAGAGAGAACCTGACAGGTTTACTTTTTTCTGAGTACCATAACCTACTACTACTACTTCTTCCAGTGTTTCCGTATCTTCTTTAAGATTTACAGTAATGTTGTTGGTAGTAGAAGTAACTTTTACTTCTTGTGTATTAAATCCAATATAGGAAACCTGAAGAATACACTCCGAAGGAACATTTAGGGTAAAATTTCCGTCAATGTCGGTAATCGTTCCGTTAGTTGTTCCTTTCACAATTACGTTAGCTCCAATAATAGGCTCACCTGCCGCATCAAGAACTTTACCATTAATTGCTTTTTGCTGTAAAATACTTTCAATTGCATCTGCATGTGGTGACGATGATTCGTTGGCTGCGGTAGCTATGCCTGATGCAAAAAAAGCTAAAGAAACTCCTGCCAAAATTCTGGTCATGGAGATTTTGTAGTTCCTAGCACTTTTCATAAGTATAAGTTTAAGTTTGTGAATTATTGACATAGCAAAGATTGTTAGAATCTGTAAATTCTAT
>ENA-OQAL01000018-OQAL01000018.1-human-gut-metagenome-genome-assembly--contig:-NODE-18-length-38391-cov-5.896195_pt1 | contig 38391 bp, 40 predicted proteins | sample MGYA00242491_ERZ504519 | MGnify/ENA primary metagenome ERZ504519 (study PRJEB26092, sample SAMD00036260) | human gut metagenome | host: Homo sapiens | study: EMG produced TPA metagenomics assembly of... | reverse complement strand
TCGGCCTTGCGTTGCGCACGGGACCGCCGTTTCTCGGCTTTCGCGCACAACGATTGGCTGGCGGAGGCGGAACGCAACGTGTCCAGCACAGAAGCGTCATCGGCAGCGCCCGATTCGGACGTGTCGTCATCCGAATCCAGCTGGTCGGCGAATCGCAGCACGATCTGGTGGAATGCGCTGGCCTGTCCGGTGTGCTCGCTGGCGTCCGCCAACGCGGTCATCGCCGCGGACACCTTGTCGGACGCGGTTTTGAGCTTCTCATTGTCTTTGATGCCGGCACGCACGTCGGCGATCGCTTGGGTTTCGTAGCTGCCAGCCGTGCCTGCGGTGGCGCCCAGTTCCTTAAGCCGAGCCGTGTATGCGTCGGTGAAATCCATCGAATACGGGATCATGGCCGCGGACAGCTGCGATTGGCCGGCACTGTAGTCTTTGGAGCCGCGCTGTTGTTCCTCGCCGGCGCGCTTGGTGAGCTCGTTCACCAAGCCGGATGTGCCGCGCTGTTCGATGGTGCGAATCACCTCGTCGACGGCGTCGGCCGCGCCGATATGCCGGTATGCGGCGCTCACGTCGTTGACGGCGTTGGCCAGGTCTGCCACGGATTTAGCTACGGAGGTATCGCCGTTCAGTTCGGACGCGGTGCCGAGAATGGCGGGAAGCTGTGTGGCGTTGCCAATCGAACCGGACAGATGCGTGGTGTATGAGCCCACGTACGCGTCGATGTAGCCGTCGAACGCCTGATCGTGCGCTTTGGAACGTACGGCGATGGTCTGTTTGGCAAGCGCTTTCTCGTTGTCTCTGAGCTGTTCCAGTTGGGCGATGAGCTTGCGGTTGCGTTGCGAGCCGACGTTGGTCAGACCGTCCACCAAGGTGGTTGCGCGCTTGGTCAGGTCAGGCAGTGATTGCTGAACGTTGCCTTCCACCGCGGCGATGGACAGTGAGCTCATGGTGAAGTGCTTCGCCGTCACGTAGGCGTTGAAGGTCAGGTCCTCGCCCGGTTTGCCGACCGCAGCCACCAGGGTCGAGGTGTTGTCGGATGAGACGAGCACGCCGTCATCGGCGGTCACGTCACTGCCGACGCGTCCGGGAATGGTGAAGGCGACGATTGGCGTCAGATTGGCGGTCACGTCGGGTTTCGTGACATGCAGGGCGATGCGTATGCCGATCATGCCGGAAGCGTCGGAAACGTCGGAAACGCTTACGTCGGGCCCGTTGAGGGTGAAGGAGGCGGATATTTTCCACGGCAATGCGACAACGCCTTTGGGAACGCGTTTCGACGTGGAGGATCCGCTGTTGGTCAGGAAAAGGCGGCCTGGTTTGTCGATGGAGGTGTAGGCGCTCATCACGTCATCATGCGATGCATCGGCCGCGTACTGCCCATTCTGTTGCAAGGCCGATATCGCGTCGTTCACGCCGACTGCCGCGACGGGAGCGGCGGTGATGACGGCGACCGCGATCGCCGCGGCAAGCGGGCGTCGGGCACGGATGGACGGTTCGCGGTGGCGTGGCGCATGCCGGACCTCTCAATCGCAATCGAAACAACTTTCCAAGGCATTTAATGTAGTGCCCGGCATGCCCGTCGGCAATGGACGTTCGCGCGGGGCGCGCGGAAAACGGACGGCTCAGGCGAAAACGTCGAGTACGCCCGGGTCTCCCCCGTTTTCGGCGATGCGCTTGTGGCGGCGCTTGGCCTCGGTCACCACGAATTCGCGGTACATTTCGGCGATTTCCGGATCCAGTCCGGCTTCGTCGGCAATGCGATGCAGACGCTCGATCTGGGCATGTTCACGCTGGTAATCGGCCGGCGCGAAGCCCGCACGCGCCTTGAGCACACCCACCTGCGACGTGTATTTGAACCGTTCCGCCAGCAGCGAGACGATGGCGGCGTCGACGTTGTCTATCGATTGGCGCAGCGAGGCGATTTTAGCCACCACATCGGCCACTTCGGGGTTGTTCTGCGCGGTGCGCGCGTCGATGATGGTTTCGGATTCGGTTTCTTCTTCTGGCCGAAGCCAGTCATGTTCGCTGTCGCTCATGGGTATAAGCCTACCGCGCACCCTACCGCGGCATCTGCCGAACAGCGGTCACTTCGCGAAGTAACGCTGCAGCACGATGGTGGTTTCGGTGCTGACCGACACCGTGCGATGGATGAGGTTCAACAGCTCTTCGAGCTTGCTGGGCGATTCGACGCGAACGGTGAGCATGAAGCTGGGCGAACCGGCGACGGAATCGCAGGACATGATGCCGTCGATGTTTTTGAGCTTGTCTGGAATCTCGGCTTCCTGGGAGTAATCGATGGGCGTGACCGCGATGTAGGCGTTCACCGCAAGGCCGCGGCGCTCGTCGTCGATAACCGCCTTGTAGCCGCGGATCACGCCGCGACGCTCAAGCTTCTGCACGCGCGACTGCACGGCGGACACGGACAGGCCTGTCACCTCGGAAAGGTGGGACAGCGTGGCTCGGCCATCCTTTTCAAGCATGTCGAGGATTACGCCATCGGTCGCGTCGAGCTGGCTCGCAACCGTACGTGCGTCTACCGGACCATTGTCACTGTTGGTCATTCATACCCCTTTTCCAACAATCCACTGCACTGGCCGCAATCGACCGTCCCCACTGCAGTTCCATGTTCTTTTTCTTCCTTACCATACCCACTACCGCGCACATACCGTCGCGGAATCGCCGCAGTTTATCCGGACGGCGCAACGCTGTCATGAAATATCTTTGTTTTATTTAGCTCATACCCCCATATCGACCATATATTTTTTCCCCATTTATCTTTTCTCGTCGTATTTTTACCTATTTTTAATTGACAACGTTTGTCCAAAAATGGTCAATTTCACGAAATTCGTCGAAACGTACGCATAGGAAAGGGGCTACACGGCGATTGCCATGCAGCCCCTCAAACCTTCAGATTCGCTTGCAGCCGACGACTCAGTTGCCGTTGGTGGCGTTGCCGCTCTGCTGGATGAGCGACGCCATGAAATCGCGGTTGGTCGCTGTCTTCTTCAGGCGTGGCACGAGCGTCTGGTAGGCCTGTTCCGGCTCGAGGCCGCCCAGCAGGCGACGCAGACGGTAGATGATCGGCAGTTCCTGCGGATCGGTGATGAGCTCCTCGCGGCGGGTGCCGGAGGCGTTCACGTCGATGGCCGGGAACAGGCGCTTGTCGGCGAGCTCACGGCTCAGGCGCAGTTCCATGTTGCCGGTGCCCTTGAATTCCTCGAAGATCACCTCGTCCATCTTGGAACCGGTTTCCACCAGCGCGGAGGAGATGATGGTCAGGGAGCCGCCGTTTTCGATGTTGCGGGCGGCGCCGAAGAACTTCTTCGGCGGGTACAGCGCCTGCGCGTCCACACCACCGGACAGGATGCGACCGGAGGCCGGCGCGGCGATGTTGTAAGCGCGGGCCAGACGGGTCATGGAGTCGAGCAGCACCACCACGTCCTGGCCGAGCTCCACGAGACGCTTGGCGCGTTCGATGGCCAGTTCGGCGACGGTGGTGTGGTCGGAGGCCGGACGGTCGAAGGTGGAGGAGATGACCTCGCCCTGCACCGTGCGTTCCATGTCGGTGACTTCCTCCGGACGTTCGTCCACGAGGACGACCATCAGGTGGACTTCCGGATTGTTGGTGGCGATCGCGTTGGCGATGTTCTGCAGGGTGATGGTCTTGCCGGCCTTCGGCGGGGACACGATCAGGCCACGCTGGCCCTTGCCGATCGGCGCCACGATGTCGATGAGGCGGCCGGTGAGCTTGTTCGGCGTGGTCTCCTGCTTCAGGCGTTCCTGCGGATACAGCGGGGTGAGCTTGCTGAACTGCGGACGATGCTGCGCTTCCTCGACGCTCATGCCGTTGATGGAGTCGATGGACTGCAGCGGCACGAACTTCTGACGCTGGTTGCGACGTTCGCCTTCACGCGGGGCGCGGATGGAGCCGTGCACGGCGTCGCCCTTGCGCAGGCCGTACTTCTTGACCTGGCCCATGGAGACATACACGTCGTTCGGTCCCGGCAGGTAGCCGGACGTACGCACGAACGCGTAGGAGTCGAGCACGTCGACGATGCCGGCGACCGGCACGAGGTCTTCCTTCGGCTCGTCGCGATGCTGGTCGCGGTCGGCGCGATCCATACGATCGTTGCGCTGGTCGCGGTCGGCGTTGCGGTCCATGCGGTCGGCGCGATCGTTACGGTCGTTGCGATCATTGCGATCGCCCCTGCCGCGACGCTCGTCACGCTCGTCGTAATCGCGGTCACGGCCACGCATACGGCGGCCACGGCGATCGTTGCGTCCACGGCTGTGACGGTATTCGTTGTCTTCGGTCTCGTCGCGACGCTTATCATCGTCGGCGTCTTCCTGCGACGGCAGCGTGGCGAGGATGTCATCAAGGTCGCGCACGACGTCTTCGCTCTTCGGCCCGTCCGCCACGCGACGGCGGCGACGCGGCTCGAAATCGTCCCTACGGTCGTCATCACGACGGCGACGGCGGTCATCCTGCTTCGGAGCGGCATCGTCAAGGCCCAGTTCGGCGAGCAGGTCGGCGCCGGCTTCGGCGTCACGATGGCGACGACGCTTCGGCGCTTCATCGTTCGGCTTCAACGCGTCCACCGCTGCCACGGCATCCGCGACTTCGGAGGATTCCGCGGACTTGGCCTGCTTGGCACGGACGGGGCGTTCCTCCTGCTTGGCTTCATCGGCCTTCTTGTCCTTTGCCGATTTGACCTCAGCGTCTGCGGCGGGAGCGGACTTTGGCGCGCGCACGGTGACGCCGGCCGGAGCCTGGCCGCCGGAACGGGCGGCTTGAAGTGTTGCGATCAGTTCGGTCTTGCGCATGGTGGAGACACCACGAAGTCCCATCTGCTTGGCGAGCTCCTTGAGCTCGGGCAGTTTCATATCATCGAGATTAGGGCTTGTTGCCACTGGTAGTTGCCTTTCCTTGGCTTCCACAGGCATGCGCCCGCGACAGCTGTAAAAAAGAATTGCGGAAAATTTCCGTCGAATGAAAAAGTCCGCCGCGAAACATCGCGGTTTTTGAACTGTCCTAACCATACAACGCAACCCAGACCAACGCGAAGCGGGCACGCGCGGTCCGCCCGTGCGGTCCGCGCACCGCGCAATCGCAATGAAAATCGCAATGAAAAAGCCCATGCCAAAAAGCATGGGCTTGATCAAAGTTACGCTGCGAAAAATAAATAACGCGTGCGAAGACGACCGTCTGAGGCCGAAGGCGTACAAAGGTACGTCGAGCGCCGGAGAAAGGGCGTATGCGCACGCGTATTTATTTTTCTACTTTTCTTCGTGGTAGGACTTGTCAGTGTTGACCGACCACACGTTGTCTTTCGACGTTTCGCCGCTCTTGATGTCCTTGACGGCTTCGATGGCGGTGGCCATGGAGTGGTCCATGTTGTTGTAACGGTGCTGTCCGTTACGGCCAACGCAGTACAGGTTGCCGAAGGAGTCGAGGTAGTCGACGAGTTCGGGCATGCGGTCGTAGGTGTCGAAGTAGGCCGGGTAAGCCTTCTTGACGCGTTCGCGGTGGGAGTCGAGCACGTCCTGCGGGCCGTTGATGACCTGCATGCGGGTGAGCTCCTGGATGGCGAACTTGGTGGCTTCCTCGTCGGTCATGTTCCAGAAGGAGTCGCCTTCCTCGCAGAAGTATTCGAGACCGATCCACACGGTGTTGTCGACGTCCTTGACCAGGTACGGGCTCCAGTTGTTGAAGATCTGCAGACGGCCGACCTTGTAGCCCGGATCCTGCACGTAAATCCAACAATCCGGCACGATCGGCGGGTTGCCGAGGGTCGGAATGTCGGTGGTGTTGGTCAGGCGCAGGTGCTTGACGAGCAGGCCGACGGTGACGAAATCGCGGTACGGCAGGCCGTTGGCGATTTCGGTCATATCCTTCGGAGCCGGCTGGTCGGAGGCGTCCACGGCGTTGACAAGGTCCTTGACCGGCATGGAAGAAATGAAGTCGTCCGCGGCCATTTCGGTGCGGTTGCCTTCGGAATCCTCGTACACGACGGATGCGATCTTGCCGTCCTTCTGGCGAATTTCCACCACATTGGCGTCGGTGATGACCTTCACGCCGGCGGCTTCGCAGTTGGATTCGACGGTTTCCCACAGCTGGCCCGGGCCGAGCTTCGGATACCAGAATTCCTCGATGAGGGAGGTTTCGACTTCGGAGTTGTCGCGCTTCTTCGGCAGGAGCTTCTGGAAGGCGTTCTTCAGCACGCCCATGATGCTCAGGCCCTTGACGCGCTGTGCGCCCCAGTCGGCGGAGATTTCGGACGGGTGACGGCCCCACAGCTTCTCGGTGTAGCCCTCGAAGAACATGGAGTAGAGCTTACGGCCGAAACGGTTGATGTAGAAGTTCTCCAGGTTGGTTTCCGGCAGCTTGTGCACCATGGACTTCAGGTAGCTGAAGCCGGCGACCATGGTGAGCTTGAAGCCCATGGCCTTCAGGGTGTTGGCGCTCAGGGAAATCGGGTAGTCGAGGAAGTGGCGGTTCCAGTAGATGCGGGACACGCGGTGGCGCTTGAGCATCACCTTGTCTTCGATTTCCGGATCCGGGCCGCCCGGCTCCATATCATGCTCGCGGTGGAGCTTCTTGTCATCATAGCTGGGTGCGCCCTGCAGCGGCAGAACGTCCTTCCACCAGTCCATGATGCGGTCGTCCTTCGAGAAGAAGCGGTGGCCGCCGATATCCATACGATTGCCGTCATGCTTGACGGTGCGGGAGATGCCGCCGAATTCGCGGGTGGCTTCCAGCACGGTCACGTCGTACTGTTCGGAGCCACCGTCCTTGACGAGCTCCCAAGCGGCAGTCAGGCCGGCAGGGCCGCCACCGATGATGACCACGGATTGCTTTTGCGTCACTTTGAAGTCTCCTTACAAACAAAATCGAAGATATTCTACCCGAAGGTAGGGAAACGCACAGCGCACCTGTGCGCATGCACACAAAATCACCGCCAAGTCCGACAGCAATCGCCCTGATAGAAGGAAAACCAGCCGTACGGCTTCCGCCGAAGACTGGTTTTCCGTAGGTCTGCTACATGCTGTCGGGAATGTCGATGTCGGTTTTCTGCACTTCCTCGACGTTCACGTCCTTGAACGTGACGATGCGCACGTTCTTGACGAAACGGCTGGAACGGTAGACGTCCCACACCCACGCGTCGGTCAGCCGCACGTCGAAGTAGACGTCCTGGCCGGCGGAACGCACGTTGAAATCGACCTTGTTGGCCAGATAGAAGCGGCGCTCGGTCTCCACAACGTAGGTGAACAGTTTGATGACGTCGCGGTATTCCTTGTATAGGGACAGCTCGGCGTCGGTTTCGTAGTTGTCGAGGTCCTCGGCGCTCATCGTCTGCCTTCCGTGTCGCGCTTGCGGCCACGTCCAAGCGTGCGCCACCAAGCATCCTTCGAGGTTTTGCGCTCATCCGAGCTGTACGGCCAGTTGTTGTCGGCATCGCCGGCCTTCTGGTCCGTCTTCGCCGTTCCGGATGCTTCGTTCGGCTGCGATTCCTGCGATGGCGCGGCAGACGTCTCGTCGGCGGAGGTCTGCGCCGTGTCTCCACTCTGGCCTGCCGCTGCGGCATCGTCCGCATCGCCCTTATGTACGAAGTTGAGTTGGATGGCGATCGAGTGTTCGCGGGCGCTCAACGCCTCCTTGACGCCCGGATTGTCTTCGATCACGTGCATGCCGAACGCGTCGAGCGAGCGGATCGGGTCGAATTCGTCGACGAGCGTGTCCATGACGATGAGGTCCTGGTAACGGTTCTCCGACGCGTTCCACAGGGCATCGCGCGAACGGCCGGACGGCACGAAGCCGAGCGACTGGTAGACGGATACGGAACGCGTGTTCTGTTCCGGCACGGCCACCCAAATGCGGTGCATGCCGAGGCCCGCCGGTTCCGGCGCGAAGCCGTACGTCATCACGCGGGGCATGATGTCTCGCGAGTAGCCGCGGCCGCGGTAGTCCTTGCCGAGCACCACTTGGATGCGGGCGGAACGTGCCCAGCCGTCGATGTCGATGAGGAAGATCATGCCGATCACGTTGTCGGAAGAGGCCGCGTCAAGCTCGCCGTCGCCGTCATGGTCGCTTCGGTGACGATGGACCATGCGATGGTACGACGAGATTCCGGATCCCCCACGCCGGATTCGTTCGATTTTTCGCCATTGGACCATGCCACGGAACGACGCACCCACGCGTTCACAGCGCCACGTTCGGCTACGCGGTCCTTGCCGGTGATGCCGGATGCGCCGACGTACGCCTCAATGACCTCCATGCGTGCGATGTCGTCGATGGTGGCGGGGCGCAAGTGCACCATCTCGCCCTTGATGGGCGGAATGACGATGCGTTCCGGCAGTTCCCTCGCCCGCTGGTCCGTCGTCTGTTCCTTCGCTGTGGTTTCAGCGTACTCTGACATGATTATCGTTCCCTATGTTTCTCAGCGCGGTCCCTCGCCGCACCCATACCGACGGTATTGTACCCGACTGAACGCCAGCTGGGAGTTTTGTTAGGCAAAATCCCCGTGAAACCTCCCCCAGCCGACGCGTGAATCGTACGAAAAGGCATGTAAAAGCAGATAAAAAGCAACAAAATGCAGAAGGCGTGCGTTTTTACGATTCCTCTCATCGCAAAAACGCACGCCTTTCGATGCCATCAATCAGGCAACGTTCGGCAATCGCCGGAACGTCACTTGATCTTGCCCATCACGATCTTGGTGACGGCCTTCGCGTCGGCCTGGCCGCGGGTGGCGCGCATGACGGCGCCGATGATCGCGCCCATCGGCTTCATGTTGCCGCTCTTGAGCTTCTCGACGATGTCCGGGTTGGCCGCGAGTGCCTCGTCGACGGCCTTTTCGAGCGCGCCGTCGTCGGAAACGACCTGGAAGCCGTGCTTCTTGACGACCTCGTCCGGAGTGCCTTCGCCGGCGAGCACGCCTGCGACGGTCTGCTTGGCGAGCTTGTCGTTGAGCTTGCCGTCGGCGATGAGCTTCTCGACCTCGGCGACGTCGGCCGGGGTGATCGGCAGCTCTTCAAGGCTCACGCCCTTGTTGTTGGCTTCGCGGGACAGCTCGCCCAGCCACCACTTCTTGCGCCTGCGGCGGAAGCGCCGGCCTTGACGGTGTCCTCGAGCAGGTCCAGAGCGTCGGCGTTGAGCACGTCGCGCATCTCCAGATCGTTGAAGCCCCACTCGCCCTTCAGGCGGTTGCGGCGCTCACGAGGCATTTCCGGCATCTGGGCCTTCATCTCCTCGATGTGCTCCTTGGTGATGTGCAGCATCACCAGATCCGGATCCGGGAAGTAACGGTAGTCGTCGGCGTCGGACTTCACGCGGCCGCCGGCGGTGGTCTGCGAGGCCTCGTCCCAGTGACGGGTCTCCTGCAGAATCTCGCCGCCTTCGGAAAGGATGGCGGCCTGGCGGCGGATCTCGTACTGGATAGTCTTCTCGATGCCACGGAACGAGTTCACGTTCTTGGTTTCGGAACGGGTGCCGAACGGATCGGACGGGCTGTTGCGCAGCGACACGTTCACGTCGGCGCGCATGTTGCCCTGCTCCATGCGGGCATGGGAGATGTTCAGCGCACGCACGATGTCGCGGATGGCGCGCATGTAGGCGCCTGCGATTTCGGGGGCGCGGTCTCCTGCGCCTTCAATCGGCTTGGTCACGATTTCGATCAGCGGCACGCCGGCGCGGTTGTAGTCGACCAGCGAGTGATCGGCGCCTTCGATACGGCCGTCAGCGCCACCGACGTGGGTGTTCTTGCCGGCGTCGTCTTCGATGTGGGCGCGCTCGATCGGCACACGGAAGATGGTGCCGTCCTCAAGCTCCACGTCGAGGTAGCCGTTGCCGTTGGTCGGCTTGTCATACTGCGAGATCTGGTAATCGCGCGGCATGTCCGGGTAGAAGTAGTTCTTACGGGCGAACTGGCTCCATTCGGCGATTTCGCAGTGCAGGGCGAGACCCAGCTTGATCGCGTAATCGACGGCGGTCTTGTTGACCACCGGCAGGGAGCCCGGCAGGCCGAGGCTCACCGGGGTGAGCTGGGTGTTCGGCTCGCCGCCGAAGTGGACTTCGGCCGGGCAGAACAGCTTCGTGGTGGTGGACAGCTCCACGTGGGTTTCCAGACCGATGACCGGGTCGAACTTCTTGACGGCATCGGCGTACTTCATCAACTTTTCAGCCATTTTGTTTTCTTTCCTCCGATGCTTCCTACTTGTCCAGTCCGTCGAGCCACGGGGTCTTCAGGGACTGCCAGATCGGGCCGTTCCAGCTTTCCTCGAGGGCCGCTTCGAGAGCGGCGGCGGGCTTGTACATGACCTCGTCGCGCTGCTGCGGGGCGAGGAACTGGAAGCCGACCGGCAGGCCGTCGTCGCTCAGGCCGGCCGGGATGCTCATTGCCGGCACGCCGGCGAGGTTGGCCGGAATGGTGGTGATGTCGATGGCGTACATGGCCATCGGGTCCTCGGTCTTCTCGCCGAACTTGAAGGCGGTGACCGGGCTGGTCGGGCCGACGAGCACGTCGACCTTTTCGAAGGCCTTCTTGAAGTCGTCGATGATCAGGGTGCGGACTTTCTGCGCGGAGCCGTACCAGGCATCGTAGTAGCCGGCGGACAGGGCGTAGGTGCCGAGGATGATACGACGCTTGACTTCGTCGCCGAAGCCGGCCTCACGGGTGTAGGCCATCATGTTGGCGGCGGTCTGCGGAACGCCTGCCGGCGGCATGACGCGCAGGCCGTAGCGCATGCCATCGTAACGGGCCAGGTTGGAGCTGACCTCGGACGGCATGATGATGTAGTAGGCGCCGAGGGAGTACGGCAGGTGCGGCAGGGACACTTCGATGACCTCCGCGCCCATTTCCTCAAGCTTCTTGACGCCTTCGTTGAAGCGGGCCATGACGCCCGGCTGGAAGCCTTCGCCGCCGAGCTCCTTGATCAGGCCGACCTTGAGGCCCTTCAGATCGCGCTTCATGCCTTCGCGGGCTGCGGCGACCATCGGACGCGGGCCTTCCGGAATGGAGGTGGAATCGCGCTTGTCGTGTCCGCCGATCACTTCCTGCAGCAGGGCCGAGTCGAGCACCGTACGGGAGCACGGGCCGATCTGGTCGAGCGAGGAGGCCATGGCGATCGCGCCAAAACGGGAGACGCCGCCGTAGGTCGGCTTGACGCCGACGGTACCGGTCAGCGAGCCCGGCTGGCGGATGGAGCCGCCGGTGTCGGTACCCAGGGCGAGCGGAGCTTCGAATGCGGCCACTGCGGCTGCGGAACCGCCGCCGGAACCGCCCGGCACGCGCTCGGTATCCCACGGATTGTGGGTGGTCTGGTAGGCGGAGTGCTCGGTGGAGGAGCCTTGCGCGAATTCATCGAGGTTGGTCTTGCCCAACAGCGGCATGCCCGCGGCCTTGAGCTTCTCGATGACGGTGGCGTCGTACGGCGGCACCCAGCCTTCGAGGATCTTGGATGCGGCGGTGGTTTCGATGCCCTTGGTGACAATCATGTCCTTGATGGCGATTGGCACGCCGGCGAGTTCCGGCATCTGCGCCTTGTCCTCATCGGACTTGGCGTCGAAGGCGTCGGCCTGTTCGAGGGCCCGGTCGGCGGAGACCTTCAGGAAGGCCTTGACGCTCGGTTCGGCGGATTCGATGACCGCAAGGTGGGCTTCGACCAGCTCACGGCTGGAAACTTCCTTGGCCTTGATCTTGGCCGCCATCTCGGCGGCGGAAAGCTTGACGAGTTCGGTGGTGCTCATATCACTCCTGTCCCAGAATGCGCGGTGCGACGAACATGCCGGCCTCGGAGACCGGGGCGCTGCGGTGGCTTCGGCCTGGGTCAGCGGGGTCTCGGGTACGTCCGGACGCAGGTAGGCTTCCAGCGGGACCGGGTTCGCGGTCGGTTCCACGTCTCGGTGGCGACTTCCTGGACCTTGTTGATGGATTCGGCGATGACGTTCAGATCGCCCTGCAGACGGGTGATTTCCTCGTCCGTGAGTGCGATTCGGGCCAGATCGCCCAAATGCACGATTTCTTCTTTGGTGAAAGTAGGCATGACCCTAACAGTAACGCGTCTGTGTGACGAGCGTGTGCCCTATTTCGTGCCCCGTTCGCAACCCGGCCGCGACTGGCCGCCATCCGTTCGACGGCCGTTCCGTCGCCTGGTCGGCGAGCACGCATCCGCTATTGCGGCAAAGCGACGCTTAACGGCTTTTCTTGCCGCGTGCCGATGGCGCGATCAGGCTTGCGGCGCGGCGTGCTGGGCGATCCAGGCGTGCATGGAGACCGCGGCGGCGGCGCCGGCGTTGATGGAACGGACCGAGCCGAATTGGGAGATGTAGACCACGTCATCGGCCAGTTCGAGCGCTTTTTCGGACAGGCCCGGGCCTTCCGCGCCGAAAAGCATGAGGCAGCGTTTGGGGAAATGGTAGGTTTCCATGGGCACCGCGCCGGGAATGATGTCGAGCGCGATGACGCGGGCGGCTTGCAGTTCTGCTATTTTCGCGTCCAAAGCTTCCAGTTGGGCCATGGTTTCGCTTGTGTTCGGGGCAGTGCCGGAAGTGCCGTCCGTCGCGGCTGCGGAGCCACGCATATGGAAGGCGATGGCGGCGGCTTGCGATTGGGCGGCGGCGATTTCGCCGGCGACGCGCAGTTTCCAACATTCGACAAGTTCCGTTATGGATGGATGGTTTTCGACGTGCTGGTACAGCTCCGTCATGAGCGCGCCCTTGCGATTCCATTTGTGCGGGCCGACAATGTGCACGCGGCGCGCTTGGAACGCGTTGGCGGTGCGCACCATGGAGCCGATGTTGAAATCGTGGGTCCAGTTTCTCCACGGCGACTTCGAAATCGTGGCGCCCGCGGGAGTCCAGGTCGGCTTTGATGGCCGCGACCGTCCAGTAGCGGTAGCGGTCGAGCACGTTGCGGCGGTCGCCTTCGTCGAGCAGGGTGGAGTCGAAGCGGATGTCGTAATTGGGGGATGACGCATCGTCCGGGCGTGGTTCGCCTGGATGGGTTTGCGACCACGGTCCTACGCCGACCTCGCGGAACGTCGGTTCGCCGGATGCCTGTGCGGCAACATCGATGGGATTGGGATCGTGCACGTTCTCCCCTTCATAGGAACAGCAATACAAATATGTCAAAGGCCCGCGCATCCGTATGCATCATCATGCTTGTCATCGCACATTCGACGACGTCAACGGCAGATATGTTTGCGGTCGGTCGGCGGGAAACTCGGTGTTCAGTGGAGTTCGGATTCCTTGAACACTTCGACGAACGGCAGTTCGGATTCCTCCGAAGTGACCGGGTTGATGACCTTGATGGTCGGGTCGACCATGTCGACACCGCCGATCAGCGAGGCAACGGCCAGCACTTTGGCGCCTTCGTTCTCCACCACGGAGAAGTCGAGGCTCAGCTCGTTGCCGTTGCGCAGGGTGACCAGCGATGAGGTCTGCACATACGATTTTTCAGACAGCCAGGAGTCGATCAGCACCACGCGTTTGCCGGCAATCGACGGACCCTTGATGGACGGATAGACGAAGTCCATGACGAAACCGTCCAAATCCTCACCACGGGAGGCGGCGGCCTGGATCATGGCGGAGACCAGCGGCACGGCCGCGGCGGTCAATGCGCCGACCGCGTCGAAATCGTCGACGGAATAGCCGGCTTCCTCCAACGTGTCGAGCAGGATATGGCCGACGATGGAGGCTCCACGATGGTCGAACAGCACGGAGGAGAGTTCCGAGAAAGGCTTGTCCTTCATTTCGGCCTGCAGCAGCGTCTTGAGCTGGTCGCGAGGTTCGAGCATGGCGAAATCGACGGTGGATTCCGTCGAAGCGGAAACAGACTGGCCCGCAGCGGAATCATGCGTCGGAACCGGTGTCGTCTTGCGGAAAGTGTTCTCTTCGGTCATGGTTCCAGCCTATCCTTTCGGCTCGTCATTCACCGTGCGGTATGGGTGATTTATGAGCGATAAACATGGTTATTCGGCGTTGGTCTCGGGAGCGGACAACTCGCGGATATCCCCTTTTTCGGGCGCGATCATGTCGACGGTGCCGATGACCTTGCTTTGGTCGACGCGTTGCAGTTTGCGCGCGGTGACCAGTACGCGCGATTCGAGCGACGCGGCGAACGAGTTGTATGCGCCGACCGTTTTGGTGATGGCGGAACCCAGTTTGGTGGCCCGCTCCCCCAATACTGCAAACCGTTCGTACAGCTCTCGGGACAGGTCGAACAGCATTTTCGCGTCATCGGTCAGGCTTTGCTGCTGCCATGCGTATGCCACGGATTTGAGCACCGCCCATAGGGTGATCGGCGAGGTCAGCGCGACTTTCTGCGCGAATGCGTCGTCCATCAGTGTCGGGTCGGTTTCCAATGCGGCCTGCAGCAACGATTCGTTGGGGATGAACGCGATCACGAAATCCGGAGCATCACTGAACGCGTTCCAGTAGGCTTTGTCTCCCAGGGTCTTCACATGGTCTCGTACCGCTTTGGCATGGGAATGCAGCAGCTCGTTCTTGCGGGCCAGTCCCTCCGGTGAGGCGGTGTCTGGAATCTCGCATGCGCGCTGGTAGTCGGCGTATGGCGCTTTCGCGTCGATCGGAATGGTTTTGCCGCCCGGCATGTGGATGATCATATCCGGCCGTTGCGTATGTCCATCGGCGTCGGTGACCACAACTTGGGTGTCGAAATCGACATGTTCCAACAGACCCGCCGATTCCACGATGTTGCGCAGCTGCGCCTCGCCCCACGCGCCACGCACCTTGTTGTTGCGCAATGCCGATGATAGGGCGCTCGTCTCGCGATCCAATCGCGCCTGCTGTTCGCCAAGACCTTTGAGCTGTTCGCCGAGCGCTCCCATCTCATGTTTGCGGCCCTCTTCGATTTGCGCGACCTTCGTCTGCAGGGCGTCGAGGTTCTTCTGCACCGGAGCCAGTGCGGAGAGCACCTTGCTTTGCTCCTGCAGTTTCCGTTCGCTTTCGGCTTGACGACGGTTCGCTTCTTCGGCGGCACGCTGCCGTTCACGTTCCACGCGCATTTCCTCGGCACGCTGGGCCTGTGCCAATTGCGATTTGAGATACGTCAGCTGCTGGCCGAGCCCTTCCGCCTGCGTACGGTATTGCACAACAGCCGCGTTGAGATCGCTGATGTCCTGTTTGTCCGCCTCGATCTGCGCCTTCGCCTCGTTCAGGTCGGATTCCTTCGCGCCGCGGGCCATGTCCTGCCCCTTGGTACGTCCCGCGAAGAAGCCCGCGGCCGCTCCAAGCGCGGCCACGATCACCAGCAATATCACTACAAACACAGGATTGTCGAACATACGTTCGATGGTATCACGTCATCAGGAACACATCAATCCACGCATCCACATTCATTCGCAAGACCGACCGCATGCCACACAACCGTGCACTATGCTGAAATCAGCCGAACGCGAAATGCATCAGCCCAACACGAAGGGACATTATGGGATTCGATCTGTTTTTGGCGGCCGTGTCGATTGTGGCCGCATCCATCGCCACCTGGGCGTTGTTGCGGCTGTTTCCAAGCTCGGACGCACGCCAGGCGATTCCGCTGCGGACGGACGGCGGATTTGCCGACCCATCCCACACAACCGACGGTGGAGTGACGATAGACGGCAAAGTGACGGCAGACGGCGAATCGGCATCCGACATCGACGGACAACCCACCGACCACCTCGGCAAGCGCCTCGTCATCGCGCTTATCCTGACCATTCCAACGTTCGTCATCACATTACTGGCGCTGGCCAAAATCGCCATGCCGGGCTGGCTGACGAATCCGTGGCTGCACGCCATCGTCATCACGCCGGTCATGTTCTATTGTGCGGCGCCGATTCACCACCGCGGCCTGCCCGCATTGCAGCGGCGACATCCGAACGGCGATTCGCTGGTTTCGCTTGGCATGGCGATTGTTTACGCGTACAGCCTGCTGCTGTGCGTGGTGTCGTGGATTTTCCCGGCCGCTCGCGCGATCCGTATTTCGCGTTCGTCGGCGTGGTCGCGACGCTTTCGCTGGCTGGCACGCTTGTCCGGCAACACGCGATGACCGCGCAGCAGACGGCAGAAACAGAAAAGGCGCAATCGGCACAGTCAACAGAATCAACAGAATCGGCGCGATCTCAAGCGAAATCCCCTGAGCCAACGCAAGAAAAAAGCGCGGAAGAATTGCTCTTCCGCGCTGTGGTAGGTCATGCGATCCGCGCACGCGTGCTGCAGATCACCACGTCGGTGACGATGGTGGTCGCGGTGTGGACGTGCGCGTTGTGGCTGGCGTTCGGCATGCAACCGAAGCTGGCGATCGCCATACTGCTCGGTTCGACCGTGCTGTCGGTCGCAGGCCTGGTATTGCAGACTTACGACCGACAGGTAACCAATCGATAATCGTCACTCAGCCGGGTTCGGGACGTCGGCGGAATCGTCCGTCTTCTCCTCGCCCATATCCTCCAGCTGGTCCGCGGCCCACGCGGACAGCTCCAGGTGGTCGCCGCCGGTCTGGTCCACCAGCACGGTGTCGCCGTCGTGCACTTCGCCGGCCAGCAGCATGCGGGCAAGCTGGTCGCCGACTTCGGTCTGCACCAGGCGACGCAGCGGACGTGCGCCGTACGCCGGATCGTAACCGGTGTTGGCAAGCCATTCGCGCGCCGAATCGGTCACGTCGAGCGTGATGCGGCGGTCGGTCAGACGTGCGGACACCTGCGCGACCTGAATGTCCACGATGCCGCCGAGCTCCTCGCGGGTCAGCGGGTGGAACATGACCAGTTCGTCCAGACGGTTGATGAACTCCGGCTTGAACTGCATGTGCACGGCGTCCATCACGGCCTTCTTCTTGGCGTCCGCGTCCATGTCGGGATTGACGAGGAACTGCGAGCCCAGGTTGGAGGTCATGATCAGAATCGTGTTCTTGAAGTCCACGGTCCTGCCCTGGCCGTCGGTCAGGCGACCGTCGTCAAGCACCTGCAGCAGCACGTCGAAGACTTCCGGATTGGCCTTCTCCACCTCGTCGAACAGCACCACCGAATACGGACGGCGACGCACGGCTTCGGTAAGCTGGCCACCCTCTTCGTAGCCGATGTAGCCCGGCGCGGCGCCGATCAGGCGGGACACGGAGGCCTTCTCCATGTATTCGCTCATGTCGATGCGCACCATGGCCTTCTCGTCATCGAACAGGAAGTCGGCGAGCGCCTTGGCGAGTTCGGTCTTGCCCACGCCGGTGGGGCCGAGGAACAGGAACGAGCCGGTCGGACGGTTCGGGTCGGAGATGCCGGCACGCGAGCGACGCACGGCGTCGGAAACCGCTTGGATGGCTTCCTTCTGGCCGATCACGCGCTTGCGAGGTACTCCTCCATGTGCAGGAGCTTCTCGTTTTCGCCCTGCATAAGACGGCCCACGGGGATGCCGGTCCAGTCGGAGACGATTTCGGCGATGGAGTCGGCGTCGACGCGGTCGGGGACCATCGGCACGTCGGCGTTGGCATTGTCGGCTCCGCCCGATTCCGCCTCGTTCTTCTCGGCTTGGGCGATTTCCTTCTGGATGGCCGGGATTTCGCCGTAGTTGATGGCTGACGATTTCGCCAGGTCGCCTTCGCGCTCGTACTTTTCGGCTTGCGTACGCAGCTCGTCGAGCTTCTTGCGCAGGTCGCCGATACGGTTGTGGCCGTTCTTTTCGGCGTCCCAACGCGCTTTCAGCCCGTTGAGCTTTTCGCTTTTGTCGGCGATTTCCTGGTTCAAATCGGCGAGACGGTCCTTGGCGCTGTCGTCCAGTTCCGCTTCGGCCTTTTCCGCGGCCTTGTCGTTCTTCGGATTGCCCAGCAGGTACGACTTCTCCATCTTGAGACGGTCCACCTGGCGGCGCAGTTCGTCGATTTCCTCAGGCGAGGAGTCGAGTTCCATGCGCAGGTGCGCTGCGGCCTCGTCCACCAGATCGATGGCCTTGTCCGGCAGCTGGCGTCCGGAAATGTAGCGGTTTGACAGGGTTGCGGCCGCGACCAGCGCGTCGTCGCCGATGGTCACCTTGTGGTGGGCCTCATACTTCGGCGCGATGCCGCGCAGGATGGCGACGGTGTCCTCCACGCTCGGCTCGCCGACGAACACCTGCTGGAAACGACGTTCGAGCGCCGGATCCTTTTCGATGTTCTCACGGTATTCGTCCAGTGTGGTGGCGCCGATCAGGCGCAGTTCGCCACGGGCCAGCATGGGCTTGAGCATATTGCCCGCGTCCATGGAGCCTTCGGCCGCGCCCGCGCCGACGATGGTGTGGATCTCGTCGATGAAGGTGATGATCTGCCCGTCGGCCTTCTTGATCTCCTCAAGCACGCTCTTCAGACGTTCCTCGAATTCGCCACGGTACTTGGAACCAGCCACCATGGAGCCCAGGTCAAGCGAGATAAGCCTCTTGTTCTGCAGGGTGGTCGGCACGTCGCCGGCGACGATGCGCTGCGCCAGGCCTTCGACGACGGCGGTTTTGCCGACTCCAGGCTCTCCGATCAGCACCGGGTTGTTCTTGGTGCGGCGGGACAGGATCTGGATGACGCGGCGGATTTCCTGGTCGCGGCCGATCACCGGGTCGAGCTTGCCTTCCTTCGCGGCGGCCGTCAAATCGGTGGAGTACTTCTCCAAAGCTTTATACGAGCCTTCCGCGTCGGCGCTGGTCACCTTGCGGTCGCTGCCGCGCGCGGCGGTCAGGGCGTTACGCAGCTTATCCGCGGTAAGACCGTTCTTTTCCAAGATGTCCGCGCTTTGATTAGGTTTCGCGGCCGCGATTGCGACCAGCATGAGGTCGACGGTGACGTACTCGTCTCCCCTCCGTTGCATTTCTTTTTCGGCTTGCGATAGCACCGCCGACAGCTGCCTGCTGACGTCCGGCTGCGTTGTGGTCGATCCGCTGGCGCTCGGCAGCGATTGCATCGCCTGATGCACTTCGGCGCTCACGTTTTGCGCGTTGCCGCCTGCCGCTTCGATGAGCGCGCGGGCCATGCTGTTTTCCTGACGCAGCATCGCGTCCAGCAGGTGCAGGGTGTCTACCTGCGGATTGCCCAGCGCCGCCGCGTTCTGAACGGCGTCCGAAAGCGCTTCCTGCGCCATCTGCGTGAACTTCTGTTCCATATCATCCTCCATGGTTCGCGCCCGGCCGCCCGGCCTTCGCTACCGGGCCGGCGTTCGGACGCATATGTCGTTGTCTGATATGCTCAACCGACTTCATCGCCATTATATTCCCAAAACTTGAGTCCCACACACTCAACTTTTTGCGTTTCTCAAAACCGTCTTTCGACACAGGACGGCAGTCACCGACAATCACCAGCGCTCACCGGCAATCGCAATACATACGAAAAAGGCGGGCAGCAACGTAACGAAATCACGAAAACGTTGCAAACCCGCCTAATCCAAAGTCCGCCAGCAAGCCGAAAATCAGCCGCGCACCACCACGTTGCGCAGATCGCCGATGCCCTCGACGTGCACGATCGCCTCGTCACCCGGATCCAGATGACCCGACGCGTTCGGCGTACCCGTCATAATCACATCGCCCGGCAGCAGCGTGGTGAAACTCGTAATCGCCGCGATCTGCTCAGGAATGCCGTGAATCAGATTCGCCGTGGTACCCGACGCCATCGGCACATCCTCACCGTTGAGCGTGAAGGAAATCTTCGCATCCTTCCAATCCACATCGTCACGCGTCACAATCCACGGACCCAACGGGCACGCCGTATCAAAACCCTTCGCGCGCGTCCACGTCGGATCAAGACCCTGCAGATCACGCAACGTCACATCATTCACGCACGTGAAACCCAGCACATAATCCATGGCCTGCTCCACCGGCACATTCTTGGCGATACGACCCATCACCACAGCCAACTCCGGCTCGAAATTCATATCATTCGAACACAGCGGAATCACAATCGGATCATCCGGACCAATCACCGACGTGCTCGGCTTGGTGAAAATCACCATATCCTCCGGCGCATGCTTGATATCGGAATGACCGGCCTCATGCATGAACTGCGCATGCGCCTCATAATTCTTCGCCAAACCGTACACCTTCGACGGAATCACCGGAGCCAGCAGACGAATGCCGTCACCATCCACCGGATAGCGCTCGCCGGTCGGCTCGACGGCCTGGCCGGACAGCGGATAGCCGTTCAAGGCCACGAGATAGTCCTTGCCGTCGTTCTTGTCGGTCTGAACGAAGGCGTACTGCGGTACATCATTATGCGTAAAAAACGTGCGATTCTCATACCCGCAAGTCTACCCGCTCGCCACGCCCGCCGTTCTCGACATGCGTCGCTTTGCGGACGATGCCGATTGCTCGCATTTTTTACGATTTTTGCGATTATTCGCAATGCAGTTCCGCCCGCAACGCCGCCACCTCGCGTTCCAGCTCGTCGATGCGGCGCACCTGCTGGGCGATGAGCAGGTCGCGCACGTCACCTCCCGACAGAATCGGGGCTTCGGCTGCGTTGCGCGGCGCGGGCAGCGTCGCATTGCTTTGCGTTTCCGTCGTTTGCGTTGGCTGCACCGGCTGCGATACCGCAGATCGAGCAGCTTCCGCCGAGTCCGCCGACGGAACCACACCCGCCGACGCCGATGGCATCACTCCACCATTCCCATCAACCGATACCAGCCGGTCCGTGCCCATACGGCAGGCAATCTTGCGCCAGCGCGCGAAACAACGTTCGATGCGCTTATAGCCGATCAGCGATGGGTCGAGTCCGGCTTCGCGGAACAGTTCGACCGGCGATTCGCCCGCATGGTACCGGCGCATGCAGTTGTGTTTGAACGATTCCGTGTAGGTGATGCGTCGCGACGTCGCTTCGGCCACCACCGGCAGCGAGCGCAGATATTCGACTTCTTCCGGACTGAACGCTCCCCCACCGTTGCACATGATGTTCCCTTTCGGCTTGGCGTGCGGCGGCTCCCTTCCACCGCACGGCAGTCGAATGGCCTCCGTCATGCCATTCCCCTGTTCGGCTTGCGATTCGGTTTGCGATGCGCGCTTGCGATACGTGTTTGCGATGCAAGGCAGCAATCCGATCCGTTGTTCGCTTCGTGTTCCATCATACCGGTACGAATGGCGTTTTTCCAACCATTTCAGGCGGTACTAAACCCTAAATCACCCGTATTCGTCACAACAAAAGCGGTGAACCGTTGATCGCTCAACGACTCACCCGCCCGAACAAGCCCCGTTGCCTGTCTGCTGGCCCGCTCAGACCGCCATCGGCGTATCGGATTCGCGGAAGCGCAGCACGAGCGCCAGTCCGGCTCCGGCCATTACCAGGGCCGCGATGGTGAACAGCACGGTTCCCATGGCGCCGGTGAGCGGCAGCTGCGTGACGTTCTTCACGTTCTTGACCTGGATTGCCTTGTCGACCTCGCTTGCCAGACCAAAGTTGTTGGCGCCGACCAGCTTGAAGGTCGATTCGCCGTTCTCCTGATTCACGGTCAGTTCGACGGTGAAGGTCGGCACGAAGTTCTTCGCATAACCGTCCACGAAGCCGGTTTCCTTCAGGGTGTATTCACCGGACTTCAGGCCCTTGATGAACACATTGCCAGTGGTGGAGACAACATTCGCGGAGGAGCCGTTCTCATCCGCCTCGGCCAAGCGGTATTCGCCGTCCGAAAGCTTGACGAATTTGAGCGGGGTTCCTTCGGCCTTGCTGCCCTCGAACACGTTGAACGTCGCTCCGGCAAGACCGTTGGCATCGTCACCGACACCATACTTGTGGAAGGCGAATTCGCCGGTGTAGGCTTCGAATACGACCGGCGGGGTCCAGTTCTCGTTGTCACGGGAGACTTCCGCGGTGTTGGACACCTGGTTGCCCGCAGAGATGATGTCCTTGTTGACCACGGCGGTGTAGGTGATGACCAGCTGTCCGCTCTTGCCGGCCAGATCGAACTTCAGCACAGTAGTGGTCTTACCACTGTCATTATCGACAGTTGGCTCGGTCACGTAGGTAAACGACATGTCCTTGTCGCCGATTTTCGCGGCGAAGTCCTTGTTGACCGTCAGACCCTTGGATGCGACGTCCTTCACATAGTACGGATAGGTGTCGTAGCCTGCTGCCGCGTCCGGAATATCCAGTGTGATGGTGTAGGTGATGGTCTGCCCGATGCCCACACCATCCTCGGTGGTGATCGAGTCGGCCGTCTTGCCCGGCTGGTCCGGATCGTTCTCGTTCTTAGCCACGAACGCGCCGACCGCGTTGATCATGCCCTGGCCGGTGACCGCGTCGCCCTTCACTTTGAACGTGGCGGATAGACCGTTGAGCGTGGTGGCGACGATGGCGTTGACACCCAGTTCGCCGTCCTTGTCAGTGTCGGTAACGAGGTACCAGCCTTCATCAAGCGAGCCGATGGTCGCAGCCCCGCCATTACCGGCAACGGTTCCGTCAGCCGTAACGCCGGTGCCGGCCTTCATCGCTTTCGCAACTCGCGGAACCAAGCTGCATCATTGTCGCCGGTTTTGGTGGCTGCGAATGCAGCGGGGATTGCTGTCGTATTCGCTCGGCATGGTACGGCCGGATCCATCGCGTTATTGGCTTCGACCACCGCTTCGGTCACTGCTTGAACCCAGTCAGCATCCGTATCGACCTGCACCGCGTCACCGTCCACCGTCAATGACGCGAACTTGTACGCGGAATAGGTGTGCCCTTCCTGCGAATGCCGCACTTCGATCGATGCGCTGCCGGCCGCATACGCTCCGGCGGTGCCGAGCGCCATACCGCCCAGCAACGTTGCCGCCGCGGCGATTACTGCACAAAGCCTTCTCGTCTTCATGATGAGAGACCTCTCTTCCTTGGTTTGGTCGGCCTTGTTGCCGCAGCCGATTGGTTGGTTTTATGGGAAGTTTCGTATATTGTGTTGTTCTTTGGTTGTGATTGAAAATTGCGATTGCCGGATTGCGATCAGAGAATTGCGATTGCCGTCCGGCAGTTCCGTCACGGCCGTCCGCGCCCGATCAAAGCCAGTCCGACAATGCCCGCAAGCAGCAGCAGCAGTGCCGTGACGCCGGCCACGACCAGCCAGGTCCGTCCTTCCGATGCGCCGGATAGCGGCAGCACGGCCACCGTCTCTTTCACGTTGGTGAACGAGGCTTCGTAGGTCGCGGTCTGTCCCTTGTCGAACGCGCTCCACATGTCGGCTCTGGTGATGCTGATCGGCACTGAGGTGACGTTGCCTTTCGCGTGATAGCCGGCGATGTTGCCTTCCGTGACGGTGTAGTCGCCTGCCATCACGCCACGGAATGTGTACTGCCATTCGCCGGTAGGCAGCTCGTCATCTTCGGAAAGGTCTTTGCCCAGCTTCGATGCGCCGCCCTGCATGAAATCGATGCGCAATGTGGCTCCGCTCGCCGGCATTCCGCCTTCCCAATGTTTCGTCACGACCACGTTGGCGGACGGCACCTGCAATACGGGATGCTGGTAGGCCGCGCAGGCGGACTGCTTGTCGAAGGTGTAACAGACCTGCGCCGACGCGTTCGATCGGAAGCCCGGCTTTCCTGCGGAAGTCGTGCCGGTGCCCGCGTCGCCGGTCGCGTCGTAGTTGATGCCGCCGTCGACCATATTGACCCGCGCGTAGGCGCTGTCGGTTGGCACTATGCCGTACGAGAGCGTGTAGGTCGCGTTGTGCAGCAGCTCGTAATCGCCGGCGAATTCGACGCGGATCTTGCCGTTGCCGGCGTCGCTGTACCACAATGTGTAATCACGTTCCAGCACTGGAGGCGTAGCCCCCGAAGACAGATTCGTCACGTTGAGCGTCACGCCGCCGGTCACCCGGTAGTAGGTCGCTCCGCCGAAGTTCCGCATGCTGGCCATGTTCCAGACAACGCCATCGACCTGCGCGTATTCGGACAGCTCGTCGACGATCGAGACGCCGCTGTAGGCGCTTCCCGTGATGATCTCCTTCTGGATGTCGTCGAAGATCTTCGTCAGGTCGTCAGCGCTGTTGGTGGCCTTGTAGTAGCCGAGGTTGCTGCCCGTACCCCAATTGGTTTTGTTGTACGCGGTGGCGTTCGGATAGTTGCTGGACACGGCGTGCATGAACTGGTTGGCTTGGTCGTTCTCCCTGTTACCGAACGATTGCCGCTCCGGATTGGCGCCTTCGAAGATGCCGATGCTGTAGATGAGCGTGCCGGCCGATTTCATGGCGAGCGCGGTTGTCACGGCGTCATTGGCGACTCTCGTGCTAAAAGTGTTTTGCGTGGTCGGCACACCGTCCGCGAAGAAAATGACGACTTTCTTCGCGCCTGGCCTTGCCCGCAGCAATGCCGTCTGCGCGGCGGCCATGCCTTTGTCCGCAGGGGTCGCGCATTGGCGGACAGCCTGCTCACCGATGATTTCAGAGCGGCGGTATCGCTGGTCAGGGAACTCACCACGCCGGATGTCTGCCCGAATTGAGCGATGGCGATTCGCACTTTGCTGTTTTCGTCCTGGATGGTGTCGTTGGTGGTCTCGGTGGCGTCGATGAAGCTGGTCGCCGCTTCTTTCAGCGCCGTCAACCGCTTCGGATTCGATTTGTTGCATCTTCTTTGGCTTCCGTCCATGCAGTAGTTCATCGATCCAGACGTGTCCAGTACGAGCACCACTTCGATTTTCTCCGTGGTCTCATGGCTTTCGCGGGTATCCTTGCCCACCACGTTGAGGTTCAGCGTGTATTTGCCGCCGTTGTTGTATGTGATGCTTTTCGTGTGGTCCGGCTGCGGCACGGCGACGTTACGCGCGGCACGCATCACGGTTTTGCGATTGAAGGTGAAGCGATCGCGCATGATGTGTTCGGCATCGTCGGCATCTTCAGCAGTGTTGCCATCGTTGTCAGCATCGTCCGCATCGCCGGTTTTGCCGTCATCGGCTGTCGCGCCCGCATCGCCATTCGCCACAGCATCCGTGCGATTTTCGCCGGCATGGTCGTTTCGATCGCCGTCTTGAGCCGGTGCAGCACCATTTGCAGGTACGTCAGCGTTCTCAGCCGTCGGCTGCCTAACCGCCTGCCGTTCCTGCTCCTTCTGCTCATTCGGCTGTTCCGTCTTATCGCACGGCTGCCGCTGTTCCGGCATCGTCTCCGACGGTTGTTCCGGTTGCGATTGCGCTTGTTCGTTCGATGGCCGATGCGATTCGCCGTCGTCCATAAGGCATTGCGCGTCGTCATCGTCCGTTGCGGACTGTCCGGCAACATCTTGCCCGGCAATGTCGGCAACGTCCGATCCGACTGCGTTTTCAGCATCGGATTGTTGTGTCGATTCCGGCTGGCTCGCTGCGGATTCGGCGGCCACGTTGCCGCCATCCGTCACCGTTTCGTCGGCGAACGCGGTCGCGCGGCTCCCGTGGTGCCGGCCAGCATCGCAATCGTGACAAGCAATGCGGTGAATTTTCCCATCCGCGCGCCACACCGGCTTATGAAGCCGGCAAGCGGGTCCTTCATCCACTTCATGACATGTCCATCTCTCATGGCGCTGCGGCGAATTGCCTATGCGCCTCCATGCCTTGAACCTTATGGATGAACGTTTTGAAACCCGTCCCCTCCATTGATGGGTTCGGGGAACGTGCGGACCCGCGAAAATCGCGGCCTTCCCCCTTATCCTTTACGCGGCCAGGCGGAAGCGTGCCGCATGATTCGGTGTCGGGGCCGCATCGACCGCACGACCATGCAGCACAACAGCATGCCGCCCATCGTGCAAACGATGGTCATGGCGAGCGCGCCCAGTTCGGTCGCGCGTTCGTCGCGCACGTCGGCCGGATCTGGCGCGGGCAGCGGTATTGCGACGCGATGCCCGGAGACTAGCAGCCGATGCGTGTTGATGCCGTATGGCGTGCAGGTCATCAACGTCAGCCGGTCTTCGCCGGGCACGATTTTCAACCGTGAGACGTCGTCCGGTTCGATCACGCTGATTCGGTCCACTTCGTATCCCAGCGTCTCGTCCATCACTTTGATGTACATGAAATCGCCGTCGTGCAGTTCGTCGAGCCGTGTGAACATCAACGATTTGACCAGGCCGCGATGCCCGGTGACCACCGTATGCGAGCCAGTGCCGCCGACCGGCAGGCTGGTGCCGTACAGATGCCCGGCACCGACGGCGAGCACCGGTTCGGACGTACCATGCCGAATCGGCAGTTCCACGCCGATTTTGGGCACCAATACCGTGCCCATGATGCCTGCGCCGGAATCCAGCAGGCCCTGATAGTTCGCGTCCGTGTCCGCCGCGGAAAGCCCGGAACCGCCGGAAGGCGCCGAATCGTCGGCGACATCAGCATCTCCGGCAGTGCCAGCCGGTCTGGTAGTGAACGGATCGGCCGCCTCGCCCAATACCGGCTGTCCTTCCACGGCAAGCCGCCGATTGTATGCGCGCGCCCGTTCCAACTCCTCCATCGCCATCGGATACGGCCATCCGGCAACCGTGCGAGCCGCCGAATCGGATGTCTCGGCCAAGCGCCGCGCGGAATGCGCCTGCATGGCGAACGGCAACGACGCGACCACCACCGCGCCCACGATCAGCAGCACGGACACGCACCGCACCAATATGAAACGAATCCGCCGCAGCCTGCGCGCGCGAACCACATCGGCAATGTCAATCGCCTCGTAAAACGACGGCGTTCCAGCGAACGTTCCAGCAGACGTTCCAGCGAACGCAACAGTTCCGGCATGACCACTGTCGGCAGCTGCACCGGCATCAGATCCGACTCCGGCGCCATTGCCGATGCCATCGTTATCATCACCGGCATCATAGGAATCAGCCGAGGCGCCCGCCACGGCACCGAACAGCCGCATGGGCGAACGCAGCACCGCATGCGCATGCACGTAGGAATCCGTCCTGCGGGCGAGCAGACGGACGGGTTTACTCATCAATCGAGAGGCAGACCAAAACATGGGTTCTCCTTCGAACACACCCATGTTCACACCCGCCATACGAAAGCCCTTGCCCCCTATAGGAGGGCTTACCCCTAGAAAGACAACGGTTTCAGGCACGAAACCGGCAATTATGGCACCAAACCGCGCAGCACCCCACCTACCGGCGGAACGCAGCTCAGACAAGCCGTTTTTCAGAGGAATGCAAGTCAGACGAATGTAAGCCAGACGAATGCAATCCAGGCGGACGAGCCCCGCAAATCCTTAAAAAAACAGAAAAAAGTCAAAGAAAGCGCTCAGATGAACGCACGCTCACCGAAAATCGCAGTGCCGACGCGCACGATGGTGGAACCTTCGGCGATGGCCAGTTCCATGTCGCCGGTCATGCCCATCGACAGTTCCCGGCAACGGTCCGTGCCCGGTTCGCCGGATGCGAGGATGAGGTCGCGGGTCTGCGCAGGTGCGAGAAACCGCGGCGAATCACCGTTTCGTCGTGCACATGCGCGCCGATCGTCATCAGTCCCTGCAATTCGATGCCGTCCAACGTGCCGATTTTCTGCGCGATGCGGATGGCGTGCGCCGGATCGCAACCGGATTTCGATTCCTCGCCGGATTCGTTGACTTCCAGCAGCACGCCGACAGTAATACCGCGAGCCACGGCTCTACGTGAAATTTTTTCTGCCAAATCGATTGAATCGACCGATTCGATAGTGTCGGCACCGGCAGCACTTTGCCGATTTTATTGCTTTGCAGCTGGCCGATCAGGTGGAATGGAATATGCTCCGCCGCAGCATCCGGCGCGGCGCCTGCGACGCCCAGCGAAACCCGCGTTCCGCGCATCGCCGTGCCAGCCCTTCGGCCTTCGCCGTCACTTCCTGCGGACGGTTCTCGCCGATCATGCGCACGCCGGCATCAATCGCAACCATGATTTCGCCGATGTCGCGCGTCTTCGTGGCGGCCAGCAGGCGCACGGAGCCGGCTTCGCGTCCGGCTTGTTCCTCAGCTGCCGCGATGCGGTCGAGCACACGATGCACGCCGTCCGTGATCTCACGTGCGCGCGCATCGTCGATCACCTCGTTGGCGAGGTTCTTGTGATCCATGTATGCAGTCATCGTCCACCTCTCGCAAGTTCATTCGACCGCCGGTCCGCGGCCGGCACCACCGTTTCCGGCATGTCGCTGATATTTCGATACCAGTGTTACCAGAAAACCGCCGACAACGTATAAAGAAGCCCGCGCGATGACCTGAAGTGAAGCGATAAAGCGGTCATAAATTCGCGCGGGCTATAAAACCAGACGGCAGTAGAAGGGGGACTTCAAAGACTCCGTCTACGCATTTAATGTATCAGATAAATGCGCGCGAAACCGCCGGAAAAACCAATAAATCTGAAAACTTTTTTTCAGATTTTATCCCCCTTGCGCAGCCCCTCCACCAAAACGCTCCAATTTATCGACGCGATCGCTCAACACCATCACCTGGCATACCAGCGATTGAATCTTGCCCAACGGCACTTCCGACATCGCATTGTGGCTGTCCACAGCCGTATCATGCGGTTCCGGCTCTTCGGCCGCCTTGCGCATGATGTCCTCGTCGCGCTTCCAGCGTGCGATATTGCGTTCGATGCGCTTGTGCCCGATGACCGATGGGCTCAATCCCGCGGAAATGAAGATCGCAGTTGGCTTCTCCCCCTGCAGATACCGCCTCATGCAGTCGATTTGGAATTCCCTCGCATACGTGATTCTGCTGTCCGTCACCGCGTCGATCGACGGCAATGTACGCAGGTATTCGATTTCCGCTCTGCTGAACTGTCGCTTCGTCATATTCGCCCCTTGTAAATCCCCTTTTGACCGGCCATACCGATAACGCATAGACCGAATTGCCGAAATCACCACCCAGAATACCGGATGACGCACACCACCTTACGCACACCCCAAACGAAACGCGCGGCCCGTATCACCATGCGCTAAATATCCTTCTCACACTGTGAGATATCTCACAGCGACGGCACGTTTTCGGAGCACGCTGCAACCTCGGCATGGCACGTCACGGCACGTCCAGCAACGCATTCCACAATCGCGTCCCACGAAACCCGCCGTTCCGGCGCCGATGCAGGTACAGTTGCAAGCATCGCGCAACCGGTCTCCGCATCGGCAACACCGAACCGCCCGCCAACGACAGGAAGGAACCCCGTGCCAGGTCGTTTCGCACCCACCCCATCAGGCCGCATGCACATCGGCAACATCTATGCGATGCTCGGAGCATGGCTGTCCGCGCGCAGCCGCGGCGACGGCATGCTGCTGCGCATCGAAGACATCGACGAACCGCGCGTGGTGCCCGGCGCGGCCGAACTGATGATGGACGATCTGCATTGGCTTGGATTGGATTGGGACGGCGATCCGGTGTTCCAATCCGCCCGGCACGACCTGTACCGTGAGGCGCTGCATTGCTTGGAAAACCTGACGATTGACGACGCATACGATTCGCCGTTTGACGCGCGCAACGACCACACCCCCGCAGTCGGCAGCGCAGCCAACAACGCAATCGCTGGCACAACCCCGCTGATTTACCCTGCTCTGCTCGCGCGCCGCACATCCGCTCGCACCACTCCGCACCGCAGGAAGGCGACCGTTTCATGGTGTATCCCGGCACGTGCCGCCGGCTTATCGCCAGCGATCCGGATACCGTCCGGCGGCGGCTGGCCAACGGCGACCGCCATTCGCTGCGCATCGCCATGCCCGCCGACACAAACCCGCACGCAACCGTACAATTCGATGACGCAGTGTTCGGCCATCAGGAATTCAATCTGGCGCACGACGTCGGCGACACCATCGTGCGCCGCGCCGACGGCCTGTTCTCCTACCAGCTGGTGGTGGTCGCGGACGATCTTGACATGGGCGTCGACGACATCGTGCGCGGCCGCGACCTGCTCCGATCGAACGCCCTGCAAATCGCCATTCGCCGAGCACTTATCAAGGCGGGATTCCGCAAGGCGAAAACGCAGGCTTCTGCACCATCGCAGCACGCACCACAATCGCAATACACCCCATATAACCCCGAAAACCCACGGTACGCGCATCTGCCGCTTATCGACAACGCGGCCGGCCGCAGACTCGCCAAACGCGAGCGCTCTTTGGATATGGGGGCGCTGCGCGCGCATGGCGTCACCGCGGAACAGGTTGTCGGCTATTGCGCGTGGCTGCTTGGTTTGCAGGGCGATTCCGCGCATACCAGTCCGCAGCCGATGAGCGCCGTCGAGGCGTTGCAGGAGTTCGATTGGGGTAAGGTACGGGCCGATACGGCCGACCGCAGTATCAGCCAAGACGATTTCGACGCGTATTTCGGCTTGTGACAACGGCTGGCCGAATCTCGCCGAATTGCCGAGACGACCCGGTCAGTCCGGAAAACAGCAGAAAACAGCAGAAAACAGCAGAAAATAACGGGAAGCAGTCGACGTTCAGCCGATCCACAGCTCCGAGTCAAGCGGATATTCGTTGACCTTGCAGCCGTCCAAATGCATGGATTGCTCCTGCATCAGCGGCGCCAACTGGCCTTCGCCGGCGCAGGTCGTTTCGTTGTCGATGTGCCCCAGCCGGTGTCCGACCTCATGGTTGATCACCATCGTGCGGTATCGTGCCAGGTTGCCGCCGGCGGCGAGCCATTGTTGCGTGCCGCCGTTCCAACGGTCGTCGTTGACGATCACGTTGTTGTCGACCCTGCAGCTGTATTCCACCGAGCATGATGGCGAGAACGACGTCATTTCCGACGCTTGGGACAGCACGAGATTGAAATCGCAGTTGCCGTCCGTGGATTGGTCGAATATGGCTCCGGCGCGTGGCCATCCGTGTTCGTCGTTGAGGATGCGGAACGCCGCGTTGCCGAATTCGTCGGCCGAACCGACGTTTCCTTTGGTTGCGATGCAGTAATGGTATTGTGTCACCGGTTTGCCGCTGTTTTGCGCGGTTTCCTGCGCTTTGTTCAGAATCGCGGTTTTCTCGTCGTCGCCCAGTGCCGCCGATTGCGCGCTCACCGCTTTGGCGATGGCCTGCTTTTCCTGCGATTGTTTGGTTTCCGGTTTGGTTTTTTGGCCGTCTTATGCTGATTGGTTTTGGCTGTTTTCTTGGCTGGCTTCTTGGCCGACGTCGAATGCGTGGCTTGTGCCGTCGTCTGCGTGTTCGGCGTCATGCGGACCAGCAGTGCGTGCACGCTGCAGGACGTCATCGATGCGATCAGCAGGAACAGCACGAGCACCAGCACGGCGGCCCTGCGGATGCGAAACGCCTCAAGCCGTTCCCGTTGGCCCATTGTGGCGTCGGCTTTCGGATCGAGCGCACGTATGATACGACGAATCCGCTTCAATCCAGCCTCCCGATATGGTGATGTTTCTCTCTTCGGCAACAGTACCAGTCTCAGTCAACATGCCGAAGCCGCCGACCGCCATGCATACCACCTATGCGTAAGGCCCGCGATTCCGGAGGGAATCACGGGCCTTACCAGCATGCCAGACGAATGCCGGCAATCGTCAAAGTAATGCTCAGGCGAACAGCACCTTGAACAGGAACGCGCCGACGATAGCGCCTGCGATCGGGGCCACGACCGGAATCCAGGCCTCGCCCCAGCGGGAATCGCCCTTGTTCGGAATCGGCAGGATGGCGTGCAGGAGGCGCGGCATGAGGTCGCGGGCAGGGTTCAGACCAGGGCCGGTCGGGCCGCCCATGGAGGTCACGAGGCCCCACACGATGAAGCCGACGACGATGGATGCGGCGGCCGGGTTCGCCTTGCCCCACGGCAGGGACAGGCAGCACAGCGCCGAGCACCAGCATGAAGGTGCCGAAGAACTCGTTGAGGAAGTAGTTCACGCGGTCGTTGTGCGCGTCGGTGGTGCAGAAGGTGCCGAGGATGGCTTCGGCATCGTCGGTGTCCTTGTAGTGCGGCAGGTAGGTGACGTACACGATGAGCTGGCCCGCCACTGCGCCGAGCAGCTGGGCGATGATGTACGGCAGGACCTCGTTCCATGGGAACATGCCGTTGACGGCCTGCGCGAGGGTCATGGCCGGGTTGATGTGGGCGCCGGAGACGCCGCCGAACATCAGGACCGGGAACATGACGCCGAAGCCGTAGCCCATGGCGATGTTCAGCCAGCCGGCATGGTAGCCCTTGGTGTTTTTCAGTTCCGCGTTGGCGACAGCGCCGTTGCCGAAGACCATCAGCACGGCGGTGCCGACGAATTCCGCGGCAAGCTTGGTGAAGAGTGTGTATTCCACTGCAGTTTCCTCTATTGCTTCTTCTCTAACGATTCTTACGATTCGTGCGATTCGAGATGAATTGCGATTCCGCTCTGGGCGGACAACAGCGCACTACCTTACTCCGTACGGAGGAAGTAACGCGGCTTTGGGTGGACGCATGTCCGAAATACGAAAAAAGACCCAAGCCATTGGCTTGGGTCTTGTCTGTGCCCCCTCAGGATTCGAACCCTGGACACGCTGATTAAGAGTCAGCTGCTCTAACCAACTGAGCTAAAGGGGCGTTGGTCTTGGCGAGGTTTTTGTTCTCGCTGAGCACATGGAGTAAATATACTCAGAATCGGAAAGAACGCAACCCTCGGCGTGTCGCAATCATAAAACCGCTATTTTCCAACGTTTTCAGCAAATCGCCATCTATGGTGCACATCGCGCCATACGACGAAAAATGCGGCGTGATGGCGCCATAAAATCCAAGTAATCACATTTTCTTCACATTCTGCCTCAATGCAACCACTCCGACAGTCAACGGCACGAACTTTTCCATCACACATTTCCACCGCGGCGAGCCGAATAGCACGCATCATCGTCGAGCCCGTCGGCGCGCCAGAGGCCCTTTATAATAAGGCCCATGGCGCGTCACAGGAGTATATGACGCGCATCAAGAAGGAGAAAGGCTTACCTATGGCATGCCCAAATTGCGGTCAGCCGACCATCGAAGGCGCTAAATTCTGCGCCTCGTGCGGCTCACCGCTCACCCAAACGACCGCGGCGGCACCGCAAGCGCCGGCCGCGCCGGAATCCGATGACGGCACCATGCTGTCTTCCGCGCCGCACATGGCACCGGCCCCGCAGATGCCGACCGCTGCCGTTCCGCTGCCCAATAGCGCCGCACCGGCAGCTCCGCAAACCACCGTCCCGCAGCCCACCACACCGCAACCGGCGGCGCAAGCACAGCCGACCGCTCAGGCGCAGGCAACGCAAACGGTGGCACCACAGGCCGCGCCGACGCAGCAGTTCCAGTATGCGCCATCCCCGGCCCCGCAGCCGGCAGCAGCGCCGCAGCCAAGCCAGCTGACCCAGCAAATCGCCCGTCCGGCGGCCGATCCCACCATCACCGCGCTGACCACACCGCAGTCCATGAAGACCATGGGCGCCAGCCTCGGCATCGGTCTCGGCGCGAGCGTGGTGTTCGCGCTGCTCGCATCGATCGTCTTCTTCATGGGCAATGCCGCGGCCAGCAACGGGCTTGCCGGCATTCCGGGCTTTTCCGACACCGCCTCCTTCCTGGGCAACAACGGTGTGTCCGGCTCCGGCCCGAATTTCTTCCAGATTCTCTTCACCGTGATGACGCTCGGCGTTGGCGGTTCGCTGAATCTCAAAACCAGCTCCCAGGGCTTCTCGCTGAGCAATCTCGGCATTGACGCCTCGCACGTCAGCGTGACGCTGCCGGTCGGACTGCCCGGCGTGGCATTGGCGATCGGCGCCGCGTTCGGCGCATACATGCTGGCACGCAGGTTCGCGCTTCGTTTCAAGTGGACGGGCGTCATCAGCTCGCTGATCGTCGGCGTGCTGTCCGGCCTGGTGCTGCTGGTCTTCGCCGCCATCTTCCCGGTGACGGTGGGTGGTTCCTACAGCGACTATTCCGCTTCCGCGTCGCTTTCCGGCGTGTCCTTCCGCACGTTCTGCATGGCGTTCCTGCTGTCGGCGGCCGGTGCGCTGGCCGGCTACGCGTTGGCACAGTATGCGGGCGATTCGGGTAACGTCTTCTCCGCCGCTTGGCGTTGGGCGCACCGCGCTCGTGGCTTCGTGCGCACGCTGGTCGAATCGTTTGCGATCTACGGAGTGCTGTTCCTGGTGCTTGGCCTGGTGGCGACGATCGCCATGTCCGCCGCGAACCATCTCGGCGCAGGCGGTCTGCTGCTGGTTCCGCTGCTGTTCCCGGCTCTGCCGCTTATGCTGATTTCGCTGTCCTCGTTCGGCGGCATCGCCTTCTCGACGTCCAGCTACAGCGTCCATACGATCACGTTGTTCAACGTGTCCTCCCTCAGCCAGTATGGCTGGATTCTGTGGATCTGCTTCGTGCTGTTCCTGCTTGCCACGTTCTATATCGCGCTGCGTGAGATCGCGCGCAATATGTACGACCCGTATTACGCGGGCTGGCAGCATACGTGGAAGGCTCCGGTGGCCGCGATGACGTTCTGGCTGGCCGCGGAGTTCCTGTTCACTTATTTCGCGGCGGGATACGCCTCGTCCAGCATGTCGATGACGGCTCCGATGTGGTATTTCCTTGTCGCCGGCATCTGGGCGTTCCTGATCGAGGTGGCCGCGATGACGTTCGGTCCGACGCTGGTGGCGTCCCTGCCGGGCATGTGGCGGATCATCGTCGGTGGCACCGTGCAGCAGACCCCGCAGAACGTGGTCGATTACGTCAAGTCCTGCGATCCGTCCTACGGCATGAAGAAGACCTCTGCCACGGCGAGCGGCACGACCGCAACAGCGACCATGCCGACGGCTTCGGCTGCCGCACAGCCGGCCAATCCAACTACTCCGGCAGCTCCGGCCGCATCGGTCCCCCAGCCCGCGACGCCGGCTGCACCAATGCCCGCGCCCACCGCAACGCCTGTTTCACAGGCCGTTCCACAACCGGTCGCCCCGACGTCCATGCCCAATACGACAACGGGCAACACGGCAACGGGTGCGGTGCCGCTGCCGCAATCGCCAGCAGGCGCGGCTTCTATGCCGGTCGCAGCTCCGGGGGCAGGTCAACCGCTCGACCCAAAAACTAAGAAGACGATCCTTATCAGCGGCATCTTAATCGGTGCCCTGATTGTGTTGGGCATTGTCTACGGTGTGCTCAACTCGACCGTCTTCAGCGCGAAATCCGTGGCGCAAAGCTATCTGACGGCGATTGCCGACGGCAAGTATGGCAAAGCCAATGGCATCGCCGATCCGCAGGTGGACAAGGACCAGCTCAAGCTGCTGTCCGACACCGTAGCGAAGGCCGACAACGCCACGATCGCCAACCCGCATATCGATAGTGTCAAAACCGTCGAAGGCGTGGCCAAGGTCAACGTGACGTATTCGCTGAACGGCAAGAACGTCAACGATTCGCTCACCATCAACAAGGACGGGTCGAAGTTCCTGCTGTTCCCGAATTGGAAGATCTCGAGCCCACTGCTCAAGACCATCACCGTGTCGGTGCCCAATGCCGTGGAATCGTTGTCCGTCAACGGTGTTGACGTGACCGCGAAGAATGCGGAGAAGTCGGACAGCGGCACGTGGACGCTGCGCGTCTACCCGGGTTCGTACAAGGTGTCGATCGGCAAGTCGGGGTATGTCACCAGCGGCATCACCATGGTGCGCACGAACGCGGACTCCGATGCCGCCGATCTCAAGATCATGCCTACGGCCAAGCTTAAGGAGGACTTGAGCAAGGCCGTGAACGCCAAGCTGGACGAATGCGCGAAGTCCACCGACTACGCGCCGGAAGGCTGCCCGTTCGGCTTCGACCTGTACGACGAGGACTACTACCGCAACTTCGCGTGGTCCATCAGCGTCTATCCGAAGCTGTCCGACATCGATCTCGATTACGGCACGTTCTCCACCCGGCAGGGCAAGGCGAAGTGCACGTATGAAGAGAAGAATTTCGACGATTCGTGGGAGTCTCAGGACGACAGCACCCACTTCACCGTCAACGGCAGCTTCAGCATCAGGGATGGCAAGCTCAGCGTCACGATTGACGATGAGGACTGATGCCGGCTAAAGAGCGGATATAGGAAAATCCCCCGCACCAATCGGTACGGGGGATTTTCGATGCTTAAGCTCAGACGTGTTTCAGCCTGAAGTCATTCACCGCCGGTCCGTAAGGACGTCGAGCGGTGAATGGGGCGAAATCACTCAGCGACGACCTTCACGAAGAAGTTGGCGGTGATTTCCGGGTGCAGGGCGACGGTTGCCGGGAAGTCACCGGTGGTCTTGATCGGCTCAACGGTGATGTTCTTCGGGTTGACCTCAACCTTGGAGGAGAGCGCGATGGCGATCTTCTCTGCGGAGATGCCGCCGAACAGCTTGCCGGACTCGGAGACCTTGGCAGCGATTTCGACGGTGGAACCCTCGATGATTTCCTTGGCGGCAACAGCCTCTTCGCGGGTGGCGACGGCCTTGGCCAGACGAGCGCGCTTCATGGCCTCGATCTGGGCGGCGGCACCCTTGGACCAAGCGAAGCCAGGCCCTGCGGGAACAGGTAGTTGCGGGCGTAGCCGGACTTGACGGCCACGACGTCACCCGGGTGACCCAGGTGGTTGACGGACTTGGTGAGAATAACCTTAGTTTCAGCCATTGTTCAAACCTCTCTAAGATCAGCGGCCGGACGTGGCGTACGGCAGCAGGGCCATCTCGCGGGCGTCTTGATAGCCTTGGAGATCTCGCGCTGCTCCTGCACGGTGACACCGGTGATACGACGGGAACGAATCTTGCCGCGATCGGAGATGAACTTACGCAGCAGGGCGACGTCCTTGTAATCGATCTCGGTGACCTTGGCGGCCTTCAGTGGATTCGGCTTCTTCTTAAACGGCTTGACCGGCGGCTGCGGCCTCTTGCGTGACATCTTGATGTTCTCCTTAAAATCTGGAAATACTGCGATTAAGCTGCTTGTTTCGCTGTTCGCCTATGTTGCGGACGGGGTTCGGTCCGTCAGAATTCCGGTTCGTCGCTGTCGCCGCCGAATTCGGAGGAACCTCCGAAGGACTGGGACGCGCCGAAGGAACCGAAGGACGAGCCGGAGTTATCCGAGCTTGACCACGGGTCCGAGGCCGGAGCGGACTGTGCGGGAACGGCGTTGACCGGAGCGGAGGCTCCACCCTGATATCCGGCGCCGCCAGCATAGCTGGAGCCGCCCTGATATCCGCCGTTGTTGCCGACGAAACCGCCGTTGTTGTTGGCGTTGTTGTAGCCGCCGCGATTGCCGCTGAAGCCTCCGTTGCCGGACGAGCTTTGACGGGTCACCTGGGCGGTCGCGTAGCGCAGGGACGGGCCGATTTCGTCGACCTGCATCTCGATGACGGTTCGCTGGGAACCGTCCTGCGCCTGGTAGGAACGCTGCTGCAGACGGCCTTGCGCGATGACGCGCATGCCCTTGGACAGACTCTGCGCGCAATGTTCGGCCATGTCGCGCCACGCGGAGCAGCGCAGGAACAGGGCCTGACCGTCTTCGAACTGGTTCGAGTTACGGTTCCAGGTGCGCGGAGTGGAGGCGATCGTAAAGCTGGCAACGGCGGCGCCGCTGCCAATGGTACGAATTTCCGGATCGGCCGTGAGGTTGCCCACCACGGTGATTACAGTTTCACCTGCCATGTCGTTACCTACTTACTTTGCAGCTTAGAAAGCTTGGTTTACTTACTTGCGAAGAATCTTCGTACGGATGACGGATTCGTTCAGGTTCAGCAGACGATCGAGTTCGTCGCTGGTGGCCGGCTCAGCGGAGTAGTTGACCACGACGTAGTTACCTTCGGTCTTGCCGGCGATTTCGTAGGCAAGCTTGCGACGGCCCCAGATGTCGATGTTCTCGACGGCACCGCCTTCCTTGGTGACAGTTTCCAGATACTGCTCGGTCAGCTTCTTCAGACCGCGCTCATCCAGCTCAGGATCAGCAATGAACATCAGTTCGTACTTATGCGCAGACATCACCCACCTCCTTCGGACTATCGGCCATGGACCTTCCATGGCAGGAGTGTGTATGCGTGCTGCCTTCAGGCATCGATAAGTCGCAATGAACATATGGATACGATTGATGGCAACTTGTACAGGCTACCCCGACGCCGCGACGTATCGAAACGGCGTCTGCCGGGTGCGAAATCACGTGCGGAGGCAAGCGAAAAGCCCCGCTCGCAAGCGGGGCTTAATCGCAAAAAATCGTAATAAATCCTGAAATGTCGCGAGAGCCGTATGGCAATCGCGCGAAATATCAGGCGTAGATGTTGCGCGGGCGCATGTCTTCGGGCAGGCCGTTGAGCAGCGTCGAAACGGAGCCGGATTCGAACACGGAGCGGATGCCAGCGGCCAGCAGCGGGGCCACGGACAGGACGGTCATGTTCGGCAGGCGCTTCTCTTCGGACACCGGAACGGTGTCGGTGAGGACGATTTCGCGTGCGCCGCAGTTCTTCAGGCGTTCCACGGCCGGGCCGGACAGCAGGCCATGGGTGGCGACGAGCGTCACGGACTTCGCGCCGGCGTTGTTCAGCGTGCGCACGGCCTCGCAGATGGTGCCGGCGGTGTCGATCATGTCGTCGACGACCACGCAGTCGCGTCCCTTCACGTCGCCGATGATGCC
>ENA-OQAL01000017-OQAL01000017.1-human-gut-metagenome-genome-assembly--contig:-NODE-17-length-38703-cov-4.375363_pt1 | contig 38703 bp, 44 predicted proteins | sample MGYA00242491_ERZ504519 | MGnify/ENA primary metagenome ERZ504519 (study PRJEB26092, sample SAMD00036260) | human gut metagenome | host: Homo sapiens | study: EMG produced TPA metagenomics assembly of... | reverse complement strand
GGGATTAGCCCAGACCCGCAAGTTATTGACAAACTTTTCAAAGAACTCATTTTATTTACTGCCAGAGCCGCTTAGGCTTGGCGAATTTTTAACGAACTATTGATGATGGTAAACCTGGAGTTTAAGAATCCTTTACTTTCTACCCATTCTTCCAACCTGTCTTTAATGATTCCATTCTTTTTCATAGTTCCCCTATTTTTTCTCGAAAATTAGGAAGTTTTGAAAATGTATGAAAAGACAAAAACTGAGCTTTAAGAGTATATGTCTGTATCCTGCTACTAAGTGGCGGAAAAAGTGTACTATCCGGTATAAATTTACTGATAAATCAGGGTAGAAAGATAGTCTTCGGCAAACATTTCATTGGCTATGTCAAGGAGTTGGCTAGAGGTGAGGCTTTCTATCCGCTTGAAGACTTCTTCTTTTTCTTCGTAAGTATGATAGTGCAGAAAGCATTTTCCCATGTTGAGCGCATTGTTCTCAAAATTGTCTCCGACCACCCCTATTTGTCCGATGATTTGTTTCTTTGCCGCAGCTAGTTGCAATTCAGTCAGGGCATTCTCACGGATTTTCTTTAGTTCTTTATGCACCAGTGAGATACAGTGGTCGGCATCGTGCAGGTCACAGCCGAAATAGATACAGAATGTACCCGTATCCGTATAGGATGTCAGATTGGATTCTACGTTGTAAACCAAACCTCTTTTTTCACGTAAAGAGATGTTGAGCCGGCTGTTCATACCAGGGCCTCCCAGAATATTGTTGAGCAGATAGAGTCCGGTACGCTTCTCGTCGTAAGCGTGGTATCCTCTTCCGCCAATCATGACATGTGCCTGATGGGTATCCTTGTGGAGAATCAGTTTGCTGGGTTTGTATTCAGACGGTAGCTTGCGCGTTTTTGCTTCCCTCTTCAAATTGGGGAATATCCGAGGTTACTTTCTCAAGCGTACGGATGACTTTCTGAAAGGGAATATCTCCTTGAACGAAAAATATCATGTTTTCCGGTCGGTAATGGGAATGTACGAATTTCCGTGCATCCTCACTTGTAAATTGACGCAGAAGTTCCGGATTGCCAAGTATGTTTCGGCTAATGGGTGGTTGGGGAAAATCAATTCCTCAAAATCATCAAAAATGAGTTCCGACGGACTGTCTTCATAGCTTTGGATTTCGTCGATGATGACTTCCACTTCTTTCTCAATTTCGTTCTGTGGAAATACACTATGGAAGACAATGTCAGCCAGTAATTCTGCTGCCCGGTTGAAATGCTCTTTCAGAAAAGCGCTGTAAATGACGGTTTCTTCCTTGTTAGTATAGGCATTCAAATCGCCTCCTACATTTTCCATGCGATTGAGAATGTGCCAGGCTTTTCGCTTTTCTGTACCCTTAAAAATCAGGTGCTCTACAAAATGGGCCATACCTTGTTCTTGCGGAAGCTCATCGCGTGTTCCGGCATCGATGGCAAAGCCACAATAAGCCACGTTTGTAGGACTGGTGGTATGAATAAGTCGTAAGCCGTTAGGGAGGGTAAAAGTTGAATACGCCATATATTGAGAAGTATAATTTCTTTTTCGCTGCAAATTTACAATAAATACCTATTGCCTTTCTTCAAAAAATGCAGATATTTGCAGTGTGTGATATTTAAACTAATATATGAATAAAATTGCAGTCTTTTGTTCGGCCTCAGATGTGATAGAACCTGTATTCATGGAGAAAGCCCGGGAACTGGGCGCATGGCTGGGGCAGCATCGTAAGTGGCTGGTTTACGGCGGTTCCAATACCGGACTGATGGAGCTCTGGCAAAAGTGCGAAAGAGAACGGGGCAATGATTATGGGAGTTGTTCCCACAAAGCTGGAGGAACACGGAAGAGTCAGCGATTTGCTTGACGTGACATTTCATTCTGTGAACCTGAGCGACCGGAAAGATATTATGTCGCAGGAATCGGACGTGATGGTAGCCCTGCCAGGTGGAATAGGTACACTGGACGAGGTGTTTCATGTGATGGCTGCATGTAGTATAGGCTATCATCAGAAAAAAGTCATCTTTTATAATGTGGAAGGTTTCTGGAATGACCTGCTGGCTTTTTTGAACCGGCTGGAGGAAACGCATTTTGTACACCGTCCGTTGAAAAATTATTTTGAAGTGGCGAATACATTGGAAGAACTGACCCGCTTATTGGAATAAAATTATAATTTAATCATAATCTTATGAATTCATCAATAAAAGAATTTATTACAGCGTGAAGCACAGGCCGTGTTGAACATTCCGGTAACAGACGGATATGAGAAAGCGGTAAACCTGATTGTGGAACAGGTGCATGAGAAAGGCGGAAAGCTGGTAACCAGCGGTATGGGTAAGGCTGGACAGATAGCCATGAACATTGCCACTACATTCTGTTCTACAGGAATCCCTTCTGTGTTTTTGCATCCCAGTGAGGCGCAGCATGGTGATTTAGGTATTCTGCAAAAAATGACTTGTTACTCTTGATTTCCAATTCCGGAAAGACAAGGGAAATCGTGGAACTTACCGAACTGGCTGCGCGTCTAAATCCGGAATTGAAAAAGATTGTCATTACGGGAAATCCGGATAGCCCGCTGGCGGAAGCCGCTGATATTTGTCTGGCTACAGGACACCCCGATGAAGTTTGTTTGCTGGGAATGACTCCTACGACTTCTACCACTGTGATGACGGTTATTGGAGATATTCTGGTGGTGGAGACCATGCGTAAGACTGGTTTTACGATTGAAGAATACAGCAAGCGCCATCATGGCGGTTATTTGGGAGAACGCTCCCGGGCATTAAGCAAATAAAATATGGGTGTGCGAAAGCGCACCATCCATTCTTTTACGGAAAGAAGCAAAAACGTTTCTACCTATTGTGCTTATTCTTATCATTGTAGTTTGTAGACTTCCGTACCAGCCAGTAGGAAGCATCCCACTCCATAGTCTTCAAAGTCCGGAACACTTTCGTATGTGACTGGCTGACCATCTTTAGGCTCTTTCCCGGTACCTTGTACGTAACCCAGGAAACCGTTGGGGTGGACTGCCTCCTTTACCATGGCATTCCATCCTTTTAATAAAACAGGTAAATATTCTTCTTTATCCAGTAATTCGTTTCGTACTCCCCATGCCATTCCGTAGACAAACAGGGCAGTACCTGTAGTTTCTTTTCCTCCGTAATTTCCGGCATCATGAAGACTTACATTCCAGAATCCGTCTGTACGCTGGCATTTTTTTAATGCTTTGCTCATAATCAGGAAATCGTTGATGTAGTCTTGGCGATGTTTTTCATTGGCTGGAATTTCGTCAAGTACGCGTACCAGTGCAGCGTAGGCCCATCCGTTTCCCCGGCTCCAGTAGCAGTCTTCTCCATTGGGCTCTTTGTATGGAGGCAAGAAATCAGCGTCTCTCCACCAGAGACCGTCAGCCAGATTGAACATTCCTTTTCCTGCGAGTTGATTGCGTGAGAACTCGTACATATCCCACATCTTGTCGAAATATTTTTGTTCTCCCGTGAGGTGTCCCATTTTGGCCAGTACGGGCATTCCCATCTGAATAGCATCTACCCATGTCCAGTCGCCTACCTGCGGTGTATTGACCAGCATATTCATGTTCGACTTGATGTTCTTCAGCATTTCAGGTTTGGGGCAAATGTTATATAGGTCGATATAGGTTTGTCCGCAGCAATAGTCGTCGGCATTGCGTGTGGTGTTGCCATTTCGCATTCCCCATTCGTGGTATTCAGCCCAGTTGTATGCATAATCGTAGAATTCTGCACGAGGATAGATGGAATATAGAGCCATTAATCCTTCATAGTACACTCCTCGAGTCCAGATATTGCTGGGGCGGGTAACATTACGAACGAAACTGGGAGTCCGATAATCGGCATATTTCTCCATGAAATATTTGTTTACTTTCATTACCACATCGAGCGTTTTCTTTTGTGGTGGTAGTTTTTGTGCAGAAGAAGTAGTAAATCCTGCACTTATTGTAAGCAATAATACAACAAGAATTTTTCGCATATCAAATAAGGTATTGGTTTAAAATTTATAATTGCAAATGTAGCGGATATACTAACATCTGCACATGGAAAATCATTCAAATACATTGAAAATCATTCAAATACATTGAAAATCATTCAAATTTCTTCACTTGATGTAGTAACTGTTCCTCTAAAACATGCTAATGCTCTTTGTTAAGTGCTGAAGTAAGGTTTATATTTTCAGAAATCTCCCGGACATTTCTCTGTTTCATACTGCGGGATATGTATTTCACAGTGTGAAATATGTATCCCACACTGTGGTTTTTGTATCCCACAGTGTGAAACAGAGAATTTGTCAAGTCATTCTTTCTTTTGTATAAAGGTGTACATAAGAATTGCCGCTGTTATATGATTTCAGGAGTTATCTCCAAGTATTAAAGAATACAAGTGAAGTTTTGTACAAAAAGACATGTTATTGCATGATTTTCTATTTCCTTTTGTCGAAAAAGTTTCCTATTTTGCTTTCCGTATGGTTTTGATTTAAAAGTATTTGAAAAATGAGGGAATATTCTATCAAGTATTTGTTTCTATGTTGTTTTTTGTGGCTGGCTGGAAGTGTATTTGCTCAGGAAAAGTTTCCTGACGGTACTCCAATACCGGATTGGTTTGCAGACAGCCGGGTGACCCCGGTAAAGGAGTTGGGCGGAATTTACCGTATTACGGATTATGGAGTGCAGAATGACAGCACACTGTTACAGACGGAACAGATTCAGGCAGTCATTGACAAGGCAGCTCAAGAAGGAGGCGGAGTAATTTGTATACCACAAGGTACGTTTTTATCAGGATCACTTTTTTTCAAACCTCGCACCCACCTTTATCTGGAAAAAGGAGCTGTGTTGAAAGGTAGTGATGACATCAGTCATTTTGATGTGATTGATACACGCCTGGAGGGGCAGAACTTGAAATATTTCGCGGCCCTGGTCAATGCCATAGGGGTGGACGGATTTACACTTTCGGGAGAAGGAAAGATAAACGGGAACGGACTTCGTTTCTGGAAATCTTTCTGGTTGCGTCGGCAGGTCAATCCTCAATGTACGAATCTGGAGGAATTACGTCCGCGACTGGTATATATTGCAGATTCAAAAGACGTACAGTTGTCTGGAGTCAGATTGGAGAATTCTCCCTTCTGGACAACCCATTTATACCGGTGTGAGAATGTAAAGTTGCTGAATCTTTCCATTTTTGCTCCCCGTTCACCGGTAAAAGCACCGAGCAGTGATGCTATTGATATTGATGTCTGTAAGAATGTACTGGTGAAAGGGTGTTATATGTCGGTGAATGACGATGCAATAGCTTTGAAAGGCGGAAAAGGACCTTGGGCAGATCAGGATAAGGTAAATAACGGGAGCAACTTGAACATAATCATAGAAGATTGTGTATGGGGGGGCTGCCACAGTGCATTGACTTGCGGAAGTGAATCCATTCATAACCGTAATGTTCTGGTGCGGCGTTGTACGGTGGAACATGCCCAGCGTTTGCTTTGGTTGAAAATGCGTCCGGATACACCGCAAAATTATGAGTATATCCGACTGGAGAATATTACAGGCTCTGTGGTCAATTTCTTGTTTGCCCAGCCTTGGACACAATTTTTTGATTTGAAAGATAGAAAAGATATTCCTTTTTCTTATTCAAGCCATGTTACCATGCGTGATATTCGGTTGGACTGTGATGTACTTTTTGCAGTCAAGAAGGACGAGACACAGTATAAACTGTCGGATTTTCTGTTTGAGAATCTCGAAATTACGGCACGCAAATCGGGGACTATCCAAAAGGGATACATTCATGGACTGCAACTTCGGAATGTGGTAGTAAATGGTGTACGTTTAAATAGAAAAAGCTGGCAGAGCAATTTTCTGCCAGCTTTTTAAAATTATGTTAGTTTATATTCATCCGGATAGTAAACAAAGTCGATAACAGCTCTTTCGTATTCAAACAGTTCTTCAGGCTTGAAGAATCGTTCTATTTCTTCGATAGCCGTTTTGGGTGAATCGGAGGTGTGGATGATGTTTTCCTGTGAACTTACACAATAGTCACCTCGAATAGTCCCCGGAACTGCTACACGACCATTGGTAGCTCCTGTCATGGAACGTACCACCTGAATGGCATCGACTCCTTCATAACAGCATACGATAACCGGGCAGGCCATCATGGATGCTTTTACACGAGAAAAGAACGGTTTCCCGGCCAGGTGTGCATAATGTTCATTGAGCAGGTCTTCGGTAAGCTGCATCATTTTCATGCCCGCCAAGCGCAAGCCTTTACGTTCAAATCTATGGGTTATTTCTCCAATAAGTCCGCGTTGTACGGTACTTGGTTTTAGAATCACTAATGTTTTTTCGAGACTCATAGTTCGTTTATATTAAGGTGATACAAAGATTCATTGCGCTCAAATATACGAAAAAAGAATATGAGCCCTAAAACGGGTGGATTTTTATTTCGAATCCAGTGGGATTATTCCAAGGTTAATGGCTTTTAGAACAAGATCTACCGCATTTCTTGCTTCCAGTTTACTCATGAGACTTTTCCGGTGTGTTTCAATCGTATTGTTGGAAACATGAAGTAAATCTGCAATCTCTCTTGTGTTGAATCCTTTGGCAATGGCTTGCAATACTTCCATCTCTCTTAGCGTGAGCTGTTCCTTGATTTGTTCCTCTGTTTGCATCCGGTTTAAAATCGTTTTGAACCGTTTACAAAGATATTGTCCTCCTTTCAAAATAGTCTGGATGGCCAGTGTCAGTTCGTTAATATCTGCCGACTTTAGTATAGCTCCGCTGATGGATGCTTTGGTAAGCCTTTTGAGTATCCATATTTCTTCGTGCATGGTATTAACCAAGATGCGTGCTTCCGGATGTTTTTGCAGAATCTTGTCTATCAGTTCAAATCCGTTGGTATCCGGAAGTTCCACATCAAGCAGATAAATGTCAAATGGCTGCATGTCTATCAGGAGCATCGCTTCAGCGCCCGATGAGGCGGTATATACCTTTTCTATTTCAGGCATTTGGGAAACCACATGCTTGATGCCTTGCAGTATGAGGGTATGGTCATCGTACTAATAGTATTTTGGCTTTTTGACTTGTCATTTTGTCGCATTTTTATACTGCAAAGAAAAAAGATTCATCGAGAAGATTTTCACTGAAAACCGTGATTTTTCAATGAAGAAATGTATGAATATGGATATTTACTCCTGTATCGTCTTTTTCTATCTTGTAATTCCCTCCAATGGTTTTTTAATCGGTCGTTGATGGTACGTAGGCCGATTCCTTTGGATGAATCGGCATGCGGATTCCAGTCTCCGTCATAATGCAGGTGAATGACAAGTTGGGTGTCTTCTTTTTTTAGTTGAATGTGAATCTGCTTTGCCTGAGTATGTTTTAAGATGTTTCCGATGGTTTCCTGCATGATGCGGTAGATTTCATATCCTATGTGTTCCGGAATAGTGGTCCAGTCTGTGTGGGCGTGGGGAGCATAGGATATGTTCACTCCTGATACTTCCTGCATTTTCGCAAAATAGTCGGCCAGCATTTCGTTCAAATCAGTAAACTGGAAATTAGGTGGCATCAATTCGTGCGAGATGGCTCTTACGCCATTGCGTATTTCTTCCAGCGTCTGAATGGTAGTTGTCTTTTGTTCTTCGGAAGAAATATGCTGCTGTATTTGGAGTATGGCTCCTAACAGGTCGTTGCAAACTCCATCGTGTAAATCCTTGGCAAGCCGTTTACGTTCATTTTCCAGGCCTTCAATGTACTGACGTGCAGCTATCAGTTCGGTCTCTTTCTTCTGTACTTTCCGTTTATGCAGCAGGATGGAGATGGCAATTAAAAGCAGTCCGATAACCGTAAGGTAGTAGACGGTATGGCGCAGGCGGGTTTCTTTCTCTTGTGCCTGATTTCTTTCCAGAAGAGCAATCTTCAATTCCTTGTCGCTATTTCTTAATTTTTCATTCAGCTCCGACAGCTCATTTTTTATTTTTCCATCGAAAACGGAATCTTTATAAATACATGCTTCCTGCATGCAGTGGAATGCTTTCTGATAGTTGCCCAGCCCTTCGTAATTACGTGCCATCAAAATATGATACTTGTCGTATGGAAGTTGCGTTTGAATCAACGACTTGTTTGTCAGGATATCGAGACTTTTCTGAAATTCTCCAATCCAGTTGTACAGGCTGGCTTGAGTGCCATAAAATTCAAGTGCTGTCGGACTGTTTTCCGGAATCTGATGGATCAGTTCTTCTCCTTTTTTCAGAAAAATTCTGACAGAATCTTTTTATTCCACAATTGGTAGGTACTTAGTAAGGGGCTTAGAGAACTCATGGCAAGTAGGGGATATTCTATCTCTAATGCTTTTGGACATTTCTTTTTAGAATCTGACTGGCTTCTGCATATTTCCCCATGTTGCAATAGCATCCGCCGATAAGCGTGTTGGCATATAATTCCATTAATGTGTCTTTTGCCTTTCGGGCATAGTCTGCCGCTAACTTTCCTTGTTCCAAGGCCTCTTCATAGCGTTTGTTGAGATGGTAAAGTACGCCAATATTGTAATAAGTGGAGGCGATGTCTTCGTATTTTTCTGTTTTCTTACAGAAATCGAGCGCGCGATTATAGTGATATACGGCTGAATCGAACATGCCTAATTTACGGTAGCAAACGCCAATGGAAGATTCTACGACTCCTTCCAGATCGTATCTTCGTTCTTTGAGCTTGGGGGCATGTGCGGCTACTGTCTTGAATGTTTCTTTGGCTTGTTCTAACTTTCCCTCCATGAAAAGATAGTTGGCCAATGAGTTGAGCAGTTGCAGGTAGCCTTCTTCCTCAAAGGCAGGTTGCGGGTAAAGAGAGAGTCCCTTTTGTATATAATGGTAGGATGAATCGTGGTCCAGAGTTTCATATTCTGCACCCAGGAATTGATATAATTCAATTAATTTTTCTTTGGAAGAGGGTTCTCGTTCGGCTTGTCGTATTTCCTGTTTTAGACTGTCGATTACCGTATTTCCTGCTTGTACTGACAGGAAAACTGTAAGGCTCAAGAAGATGCCAAGTAAAAAGGATATGCTTTTTCATGTAATGTATTTTTGTGATTTTGACAAAATAATTCCTTTTTGTGGAATATACAAATTTCAGAGGAAAATATCTTGGATTTTGACTGAAATGATTGAATGATATGACATTGTGAGCTGGGTTATCCGCTTCAGAATTGGTAGAAATAGGCGGTCAGTTCCCTTTTGTATTTTTGTGAGATACAGAGTTCATTGATATGATGAAAAGGAGGATACATGATGCAGTGGTTGTTTTGTATCATGCACAGATACTGTATGTTGATGATATAGGATTGATGGATTTGTATAAATCGGTCATTATATGCACATAAAATTTTTTCGCGCGCAGGTTTTCTTTTAGCCGGACAAAGGAGCCGTCGGTTAATGCTATCTCCCAACTCTTTTTGGTTGAGATGTATTTGAAATAACCGATGTGGTTGGAGTGTAGGACACGCAGGTTTCCCATTAAGGTTTGAATAAGCAGAGGTTTCCCCAATCTTATGTCGGAAAGTTGCTTAAGACGTTCTAAGGCTATTTTGTATCGTTGTATTTCTGTCATTTCCATCTTTCCTGTGTTTTCTATTCCTTTAGGGCCAAATATAGTCTGTCTTATGAGGAAGGGAAACACGGAAAACCGTGATTTTTGTATAAAAGTAAAAAAGCCGCCTCGCAATGCAAGACGGCTCTTTGTTACAGTGTGTTTGTTCTATCTTGAGGTATTGATATTGGCAGACGGGCGGAAGTCGAACATCAGGTTCAAATGTAATCCTTCATCCCCTTGTTTAATGCGGATATTTCCAGGTTGGCTGTTGGGGCCTTGTTGCTCGATGGGTTTGAAGGAGCAAATAGCCGGTATGTCAAGCAAGAAAGATATATCACCCTCAGGGAATTGCGGCATAGTTCTTCTGACACGTCCTACGGGTTCTTCCGGCGTAAAGATGTGATAGAAGATTCCATCGTTTCTTGAATAAACAGTAAACGGTGTTTTGTCGCTTTCCAGTGTAGCCCAGTACATGTGGGCATGATATCCTTTAAATTCTGGATAAATCAGATTTTCAAAACTTTCTCCTGTAATGGTATTGTTGTAATCTTTATGCCAGATGTTATAGTTGGTACCAGGGATACGGTTCTTCCATACACGATAGGGACCACGTCCCAGCCATTTCATGCCGGTACAGTTTGCTTCCGGGTAAGAGAAGGTCAATCCGAGGTTGTATACCTTGGTATCCATAAAGGCATCGTCAAATCCTCCTCCTCCGGATGCGCGGTTCAGTAGGATGGCATCCATATAAAGCAGTCCTTGATCGGTCAGACGCCAGACAATGGAGTCGGCTGCTCCTTTATATTTGGCACAGAATATAGCTTCTTCTTGTGTCTCACGCACGTAACTGAGTGAAGGCTCATAGCGCATTTTCATTCCTACAGCTACCGGACCGTCCTTGAACGGAACCTCTGTTTCTCCTGCTTTTACTTGCTTGATGATACCGGTAGTGGCATCAAACGTTACACTTACCTTCGCACTGTTCAGTACGATGTGGCTGGCATTGCGTGAGGCGGTAGCTTTGGGAAGTGCTTCCAGGGTCATGGGTGATTGTGCCATCTTATGGTCAAAATATTGTTTTACCAGGCGGATGGGGTAGCTCCAGTTGCAGATGCTATGTCCATTTTTATCGAAAGCTTCCAGTTCCAGTACATCACCTTCATGGAAGTTGTCCGGAAGGTCGAAATGGGCTGTGCCGGTTTCTCCTGGCTGGATAGCAGGGAGAGTAACTTCTCCGTGGCTTAATTCAATGGATTGTGTTACACCTTTCAATGGAGTGTCACATGACAATACTTTGTATGTCATTTTGCATTCCTTCAGATTCGTGTAAGTATATTCGTTGGTAACCAGGAAATTACCGTTAAAATGAGAGGTGATGAGTAGTGGTTTCAGCTGGATGGGTGACCATTGGGCACGGATGGCATAGAAGCTGCCTTCTTTTTCACGGCGAGGACCAACTACTCCATCAGGTGCATTCGATTTGTCAGAATCCAGAATACCTCCTTTGTCACTCCGTTTGGGAGCTTCATCGCAGAATACCCAGATAAATCCTCCGGCAAATAACGGGTTCGTATTCCAGCGATCCCAGAAATCCCGTAATCCGGCACCTCCTCCTTGGTCGTACATGGCATGCATGAATTCTGTAGGCATAAAGACCTTATAGCCATTGGTAAATCGGGCTACTCCTGTCAGATAAGCCGGATAATGGTGCGTATCCAGGTCGTTAAAGTCGGCCCATGGGTGGACTACATGCCGTTTTTGAAGCTTGTCGTATTGAGCAAATAGTTTATCCAGTTGATAATTCCATCCTCCTTCATTTCCATTACTCCAGATGATGATGGACGGATGATTGACATCGCGCTGTACCATCTCTTTCACCAGTTTGCTACCCACTTTTTCGTCGTAGCAATTCTGCCATCCTGCCAGTTCATCCATGTATACGATACCCAGTGAATCGCACATATCCAGGAAATGTTCGTCGGGGGCATAGTGCGATCTTACCGCGTTCATGTTCATTTCCTTGATGAGAAGTGCGTCCTGACGACTCATGGCTGCACTGGTGGCTCTTCCTCCGTCTACGGAGAATGAATGGCGGTTAATACCTTTTACGACGAGTTTGGTTCCGTTCAGATATACTCCGTCTTGTGGGAAAAACTCGACGGTACGGAAGCCGATTCTGGTTTCACGTGTCTGAATCACCTTTCCTTCCGGTGATTTCAACTCCAGACGAGCTACATACAGGTTAGGATCTTCTGTGGACCAGGTTTGAATGTCTGCCCATTGTCCTTCTATCTGTTGTTCCTTGCCGGAATCTGTAATTTTCTTGGAAAGTGCAGATTGTCCCGTATTTGTCAGGGCAGTCTTTCCGTCTTTCAGGCCTCGTACCGATACGTGAAGTTCATATCCTTTCGCATCGCCATACATTTCACATGAAGCTTGAAATTTGCCATGCTGGTCGGCATTAAGTACAAAGTGTTCAATGTGTACCTGTGGAACAACTTCCAGCCATACCGGACGATAAATTCCTCCATAAAGCCACCAGTCAGCTTTACGTTCTGCGGCGTTGATGGATGAATTAGCAGATTCCTTAGCGACTTTTACTTCAAGTGTATTTTTCTTTCCGAGGGTGAGTAAGTCGGTGATGTCATAACAAAAACGGTTGAATCCGCCCTGATGCATTTCTCCGGCCAGTTTGCCGTTGATTAAGACTTCCGTATCGGTCATGACTCCGTCAAAATAAATTTTTACCCGCTGGCCGCTCCATGATTTGGGAGCCTCGAATTTGTGGCGATAAATACCTGTTTCATCACTTGGTTTGGCACCTTTGATGGTATACCATCGTCCGTAAGTATATTCTCCAAATCCTTGCAGTTCCCAGTTGCAGGGAACTTCTATCTTTTTCCATTTGCCGCTGTTTTGTCCTTTTGAGCAGAGAAAGTCCCATGTCACGGTATTGTCAATACCGGTTCCTGAAAGATAAATTCGTTCCGGATGTGGGGCTTGCGCTTGCAAATGCAAGCCAGGCACGTTGCAGAAAAGGCTGGCAAGTAGGGTCAGTCTGATAAAGTTGTTTTTCATATCCGTGTTTATTGATTTGTTTTCTACAAAGATACGCACCTTCATGAAATGAATGAATGGAATAATGTACATCTTGCTCGGAAGATTGTGTATCAGGCGTACAAAAATCCATGAATCTGTACATTCCTATAGTTGTAAGGGCTGTATAACTTTTATCTTTGCAAGTATGAAACCTAATTTGTAATTCCATGAAAAAGAACAGCATCTTATTATTTCTTTTGTGCTCTGCGATGGGGGCGGCTGCACAAAACTGGCCGGAGGTGAGACCTGAAGCACGTCCCGGCAGCCGCTGGTGGTGGTTAGGAAGTGCCGTCGATAAAGATAATCTGAATTATAACCTGAAGGAATATGGGAAAGCCGGGCTGGGAAGTCTGGAGGTTACGCCTATTTATGGGGTAAAGGGAAATGAATCTCATAATATCCGCTTTCTGTCACCCGAATGGATGGAAATGTTCCGTTATACGCAGGAGGTGGGTAAGATGAACGGGATAGACATTGATATGAATACCGGAACAGGATGGCCTTTCGGAGGCCCCGAGGTATCTCTCTCACAAGCAGCAGCAAAAGCTATTTTTGAATGTTATGAGGTAAAGGGAGGTGAATCGGTAAAGTTGGAAATCGACATTCGTGATACTAAAGAAGAGAAACAGCGGGATGTGGCTTACCTGGATTGTCTGATGGCTTATGGGGCAGACGGAAAAGTGGTGAATCTGACCAGGAAAGTTAAAGACGGATATTTACAGTGGGATGCTCCGACAGGAGACTGGAAGCTGGTGGCATTGTTTGTGGGACGGACTTTTCAGAAAGTAAAGCGTGCGGCTCCCGGGGGAGAAGGGTATGTTATGGATCATTTTAGTCCGGTGGCCGTAAAATCTTACTTTGAGAAGTTTGATAAGGCTTTCAAGACAAACAAGGTCAACTTTCCCCGTACCTTCTTCAATGATTCGTATGAGGTGTACGGAGCCGATTGGACTCCTGCTTTCTTGAAAGAATTTGCCGCACGTCGTGGTTATCGGCTAGAGAATCATTTTCCGGAGTTTATCTCACAGGAACGAACTGAACTGACACGTCGTCTAGTGTCTGATTATAGGGAAACATTGGGAGAACTTCTGGTTGAGAACTTTACGACTGCATGGACCAAATGGGCGCATGGGCATGGAAGTACGACCCGTAATCAGGCACATGGATCTCCTGCCAATCTGATTGATACGTATGCTTCGGCGGATATTCCGGAGTGCGAAGGGTTTGGGTTGACTGATTTTCATATTAGGAGATTGAGGCGTGATTCGCTTACACGTCCTAATTTTTCAGATATTCCATGCTGAAATATGCTTCTTCGGCTGCACATATTGCGGGAAAACCTTACACTTCTTCTGAAACATTCACCTGGTTGACGGAGCATTTTCGTACTTCCCTCTCACAGTGTAAGCCTGATATGGATTTGATGTTTGTGTCGGGTGTTAATCATGCATTTTTTCATGGTACCCCCTATTCTCCGAAAGAAGCAGCCTGGCCTGGTTGGCTATTTTTATGCTACGATAAACATGTCGCCCACCAATACGATATGGCGTGACGCGCCGGCTTTCTTTGAGTATATAACTCGTTGTCAGTCTTTTCTTCAATTAGGTAAGCCTGATAATGACTTCCTGGTTTATCTTCCGGTTTATGATATGTGGAATGACATTCCAGGACGTTGTTGGCTTTGATATTCACAAGATGGATCAGTATGCGCCGAAGTTTATCAAGACGATACAAACCATTATGGCAGGTGGCTATGATGTAGACTATATTTCTGATTCTTTTATTAAAAGTACATCGTGTCAGGATGGTATGCTGAAGACACGTGGAGGTGCTTGTTATAAAGCACTCATCGTACCTGCAGTAAAATTGATTCCAGTTTCTACCTTAAAGAAGTTGGTCGCATTGGCACGTCAGGGGGCAACTGTAGTATTTGTGGAACATTATCCGGAAGATGTGCCTGGATATGCTTCATTGAAACAGAATCGGGAGCAACTATTTGCATTGCTGGAACAGTTGCCAGGAGAAAAGTCTTTCCGAGGCACACAGGCTTTTAATTTTGGGAAAGGGCGTATCATCGTGGGAAGTGATTACCATGAGACATTAGAGCGTACGGGAGTTCCGGCAGAAGAACTGAAGACACGTTGGGGGGTACAGTTTATCCGGCGTACACATACGGAAGGACATCATTATTTATTTCCGACTTACAGGCTAACGATGTGGAAGGATGGGTAACATTGAATGTGCCTGAAAAACATATCATGTGTTTTGACCCGATGACGGGTAAACGGGGAATTGCAAAACGCGCGAGGTGGAAGGAAAAACTCAAGTATATATGCAATTGAAGTCGGGAGAGAGTATCATTCTTCAAACTTTTACTCGTTCCTTGCAAGGAGAGCCTGAATGGAAATATAGGAAGGAAATGGACTATAGTTTGAGTTTGGATCATGGTTGGAAACTGAGATTCGTGGAAAGCTATCCGGCTATTGAAGGGGAGTTTAAAATAGATACGCCTTCTTCATGGACAGAGGTTGCACATCCGGCTGCGAAGATTAACCGGGGTACTGCATTGTATTCATTGGAGTTGGATTTGCCTGAATTATCGGCGGATGACTGGGTTTTGGACCTGGGTGACGTGCGTGAGAGTGCACGTGTGCGTATAAATGGGCAAGAAGCTGGTATAGCCTGGGCTGCTCTCTTCCGTTTAAGCATAGGGCAATTGCTAAAGTCTGGTAAGAATCTCATAGAAGTGGAAGTCACCAACCTTCCGGCAAATAGTATTGCTGAGATGGACCGTCAGGGTAAGCAATGGCGCATTTTTGAGGACATCAATATGGCTAAGCTGAATTACGAGAAAGGTACTTACGGACATTGGGAAACACTTCCTTCCGGGTTGAACGGAATAGTCCGGTTGATACCTGTTAAATATTTATTTTGATTGTCTGGGCTGGATAGATAATTATCCGGCCCAGTTTTCTCTGTCCAGATTGCGATAGCTGATAGCCTCTGCCAAATGTGCTGGACGTATCTCATTACTTCCTTCCAAATCGGCAATGGTACGTGAAACCTTCAGTATGCGGTCGTAGGCACGGGCTGAAAGATTCAGCCGGTTCATGGCATTTCTTAACAGTTCCAGTCCGGCAGCATCCGGCTGTGCGTAGAGATGCAGCAGTTTGGGTGTCATTTGGGCGTTGCTGTAGATTCCCGGTTCGTTTGCAAAACGCTGGGCTTGTATCTGTCGGGCACGGATTACACGTTCGCGGATGCAGGCACTGCTTTCTCCCGGGGTGATCTTGGAGATTTCTTCAAAGGGAACGGGCACAATCTCAATTTGGATGTCAATGCGGTCGAGTAAGGGACCGGAAATCTTGTTAAGGTATCGTTGTACTTGTCCCGGACTACATACACAGTTTCGTGTGGGATGATTGTAGTATCCACATGGGCAAGGGTTCATCGATGCGATTAACTGGAAATTGGCCGGATATTCCAGACTGTACTTTGCTCTTGAAATAGTGATACGATGGTCTTCAAGAGGTTGGCGAAGCACTTCTAGTACACTTCTACTAAATTCTGGAAGTTCATCAAGAAACAGCACTCCATTATGTGCCAGACTGATTTCTCCGGGTTGAGGCGTAGCTCCTCCGCCCACCATGGCTACCTGAGAAATGGTGTGGTGCGGACTGCGGAACGGTCGGGTAGCAATAAGTGAAGAACCCTTTTTTAACTTCCCGGCCACTGAGTGTATTTTGGTCGTTTCCAGGCTTTCTCCTAATGAAAGCGGGGGAAGAATGCTGGGAAGGCGTTTAGCCATCATAGACTTACCACTGCCTGGGGCACCGATGAGCAGTACATTATGTCCGCCTGCAGCTGCAACTTCCAGTGCTCGCTTCACATTTTCCTGTCCCTTTACTTCTGCAAAGTCAAACGGAAAAATAGATTGGTGTTTGTAGAATTCCTCACGCGTGTTGACAATGGTAGGCTGTAAGATTCGTGTGCCGTTCAGAAAATCAATCACTTCTGTAATGCGTTCCACACCATATACATCCAGGTTATTTACGACAGCGGCTTCCGAAGCATTCTGTTGCGGAAGAATAATTCCCTTAAAACCTTGTTGGCGAGCCGCAATGGCGATAGGGAGTGCTCCTTTGATGGGCTGCAGACTTCCGTCCAGGCTTAGTTCCCCAATGATGAGGTAGTCTGCCAAGTGTTCAGAGGAGATTGTTTCATTGGCAGCTAAGATACCGATAGCCAGCGGAAGGTCGTACGAGGCACCTTCTTTCCGGATATCGGCTGGAGCCATGTTGACTACTATTTGTCGTGCAGGAAATTTGTATCCGTTTACTTGCAGAGCGGATACGATACGTTCGTGGCTCTCCTTGACAGCAGAGTCCGGAAGTCCTACCAGGTAAAATTTTATACCGCGTGAACAGTTGACTTCAATTGTCACGATAGTGGCGTCAATGCCTTGTACGGCGGCTCCAAAAAGTTTGACAAGCATTTAAGGTCGTTTTTAAGTTGTGTTTTATTTTTTGTCTTCCGCTATCAAGGCTTCAATCTTGGTCTGTAATGCTTTTCCGTAAAGATTGCTGCCTAAAATCTTCCGGTTTCGGTCTATCAGTATGTTGAATGGAAGACGCTGCACGTTTTGTTGCTTCAGAATCTGATTATTCCATCCTTTATAGTCGCATACCTCAATCCATTGTTCCGTATCTTTCCGGGTATTTTTCTGCCATTCTTCCTTGTTATAATCCAATGAAAAGTTGACAATCCGGAGGTTGTTTTTTGAGAATTTCTCGCATAGAGTATACAAGGAATCTTTTATTTCTATACTTTCCTTATCCCAGCTCGCCCAGAAGTTTATGAGTGAATATTGTTTTTGCGTGCTACTGCTGCTCCAAGACAAATATTCTCCATTTCTTTTCTTTACGGACATGTAGTTTAGGTAGGCCGATGTGTTTTTCCCTTTTTCGGGTAACTTTTGTAAAACTTCGTTCAATACTCTGCAATCTTTCACCTTACCAGCAGCGGTTCCGCCAGTCGGGCGATGAGGTCTAAGTTCGGATTGGCTGATTGTGAGAAATACCGTTGCAAGATATAAGCTGAAGCAGGTGAAGCTGGATGGCTCTTGATGAAACTTTCAGCTTGCTTGCACACTTGTGCAGAATCCTTCAGCGTAGCTATGCTTTGCAAAAATTCCTGATATTCATTGTTGGCCCCTTCTCCTTTGATTTCCGGATGTGCCAAGCTTCCTTTTATAGAAACCTTCCAGCCCTTTTCTGCAAATATTGGGAATGTTTCACCGGAATCGTTCACCAGACGGAATATATTCAGGGTGTCGGGAGTGAAAGTATAGGTGAACTTACCTTCTCGTGGGTAGATGGTATCCAATTTAGACTCAGGATCGTCGAAAACTACCAGAATCATGTCGGAAGTAATACCTTCCAGTTCCCCTTTGAGCTCAAATTCATCGCTTTGTCTGCATGAATCCAGGCAAAACAACAGATATACAGATAAGAGGAGCAGATATAATTTTTTCATAAACTGTATTTTATTTTTGCGAAAATACATATTTTCATCTTATAATCTTTCATCTTCTCCCGATTCTTTCCCATAAAGGCATAAAAAAAACCGGAATCACTTGACACGATTCCGGTTCCTTTTATGTAATTAAGTCAGATTACTTTACTTCGTTTGCATATTTTGCAAATTCGCGGTCGTTCTGAGCTTTAGCAGCCAAAGCAGCATCCTGCTGTTTTACTTTATCCATGCTGCTCTTAACCAAGTCAGCGTTGTTAGTTCTAGCACCTACAACTGCCATCAGGTAGTTAGTGTAAGCGTCCGGATTCTTCACTGCAGACAGAGTAGATTTAGCTTTGTTGTAATCTTTAGCCAAGATCTGAGCCAAAGCAGCTGAGTTGGTCTTAGTGTCACCGAATGCCTGTACAGCGCGGTCATACTGACCTTGTTTGATGTACAAGTTACCCAAAGCTTCGTTAGCTGTGTTAGCACCAGTAGACTTGCTCAAGTAAGTTTCAGCGTTAGCTACGTTACCCTTAGTCAATTCAATCAAACCAAGGTTAGTGTTAACTTCAGCAGCGTTAGCGTTCTTGCTTGCAGCCTGTTTGAAGTAGTTTTCAGCAGTAGCCAAGTCACCGTTAGCATAAGCCATCATACCCAAGTTGTTGTAAGCACGGAAGTCGTTCGGATACAATTCAACAGTTTTCTTATAGATAGCTTCTTTACGAGCGTTGTCGTTAGTCAGAGTTGCAGCATACAGCAATTCATCGTTGCTCAATACTTTAGCGTCAGTATCGAATGCAGCGTTGATTTCTTCGTCGCTACGTCCGATTACATCGTAGTTAGCAGTCAAGCGAGCACGACGCAACTGAGGCAGGATTTCGTCAGCCAAAGTTTTGTAAACTGAAGAAATGTTCTTGATTTCAGTTTCACGCTGTTCTGGATCGCTGTACATAGAAAGAACACGCAAGATCAAGTCTTTATCCTGGATGTTAGATTTAGAAACCAATTCCTGGAATCCGTCCCAGTCCTGAGCAGTGTATTTAGCATCTACTTCAGTTTCAATCTTACCTTTCTTTAACTGCTGGTTCATGTATTTTTCAGTGTTGTTCTGACGGTTTTCAGCCAGAGTAGTATTCAGTTCAACACCACCATCAGGTGAAGCGTAAGCAGAAATTTCGATGTTGTTCAGTTTGTAGTTCTTAGTGTCACCAGCTACAGCTACTACTTGTTTGTGGAATGCTTTCAAGCTGTCAGACTTCAATTCGCTTGCGCGGAGGTTAGCCTGCTGGATCAAGAACATGATCTGAGCTTCTTTAGCCTGCTTGATGATACGCTGGAATGCATCCGGAGCGTAAGCAGCATTAGCAGAGTTTACAGTAGGAAGTTCTGAAGTAGCGATTACACCGTCAGCAATCTTTACAGAAGGGATAGTGTATTCTTTTTTACCTTTCTTAATTTTGAAATCCAGGTAAAGTTCAGATTTAGCCATTTCAGGAACATAGTCGAAAGAGGCTTTCATTGTATAAGTACCACCAGTCTTGTAAGAGATAGTCTGGTCGTTACCTTGTACTTTTTCACCCTGGAATGTAGCTGGCTGACCTTTAGCTTCGCCACCTTCCCATCTCAAAACCGGAGTAACTTCAACTGTTGCGTTTTTCTTGAAGTATTTTTCCGGGAATTTTCTGTAATAGTTACAGGTACCTTACCACCAATAGCTTCCAACACTTCAGGGTTGGTAGTGAAGTAGTCAGGAGATAATTCGCCCATCTTGCTACATGAAGAGAAAGCAAGGACTAACAATGCCACTAACGGCAAATACAACTTCTTAATCATGATGTTAAATATTTAGTTTGTATAAATGAATAATCTTATTGTTTGATTATTTGGGGCAAAGATAAGAAAAACTCTATTACGTGTTAATCATTATCTGTTTTTTTGTAGGTCCGTTCGAAAAAGCTTAAAAAAACGCATTTCTCTAATTTTTAAGTCGATTTCTAGGGTGATGTTCCAAGATTTCCTGCCGTAATCGGCTGCGGTCAAGGTGGGTATAGATTTCGGTAGTGCCTATGCTTTCATGCCCTAGCATGCACTGTATGGCGCGCAGATTGGCTCCTCCTTCCAGCAGATGGGTAGCGAAGGATGGCGGAAAGTATGAGGGCTGATGGTTTTCTTCAGTCCGGTTTGTTCTGCCAGTTCTTTGATGATGTGGAACACCATGATGCGTGAAATGTTTTTTCCGAAGCGGCTGATAAATACAAAATCTTCATATCCGGGCTTTATCAGTCCTTCGTTGCGGTCTGGAAAGTACAGTTCCAGTTCGCGTATGGCACGTGAAGAAATGGGAACCAGGCGCTGCTTGCTTCCTTTACCTTCTACTTTGATAAATTTCTCTTTCAGGTAAAGGTCGGACAGTTTAAGATTACATAATTCGGACACACGCAGTCCGCAACTGTATAGGGTTTCCAAAATAGCCCGGTTACGCTGTCCTTCCCGTGTGCTCCGGTCAATGCTGCCGATAAGGGTGTCAATCTCTTCTACCGTCAGTACGTCGGGCAGGTGTTTGCCGATTTGTGGCGATTCCAATAGTTCTGACGGGTCTTGCTGTATGTAGTCTTCAAGCAGAAGAAAACGGAAAAAGGAACGTATTCCAGACAGGATGCGGGCCTGGGAACGTGGGTGAATGCCAATGTCACGTAATCCGGCTGAAAAAGTTTCCAGATTTTCCAAAGTGACATCTGTAAAGTGAATGTTTTCCAGTTCCAAAAAGGCGAACAGCTTGTCCAAATCCGTAAGGTAGGCCTCTACCGTGTTGGCCGAAAGCGACTTTTCTAGTTTCAGGTATTGCTTATACTTTATTATTATGTTTTTTTATCGGCCTTTTTCATTTCTTTTTCGTATCTTTGTGCCAAATTCTTCTACAAAGTTATTAAAATTCAGCAGAAGTATACAGATGAGAATACAAATAATCAATGGCCCGAACATCAACTTGTTGGGCAAACGGGAGCCTTCCATTTATGGAGCCGAATCTTTTGAAAGTTATTTGGAAAAATTGAAAGAGTGGTATCCATCGGTAGAGTTTGCGTATTACCAGTCGAATGTGGAAGGAGAGCTGATAAATAAAATTCATGAAACAGGCTTTTCGTATGATGGCATTGTGCTGAATGCCGGTGCGTATACTCACACGTCCATAGCCTTGCAGGATGCCATCCGTGCAGTTACGTCTCCAGTCGTGGAGGTACATATTTCCAATGTTCATCGGCGGGAGGAGTTTCGTCACAAATCAATGATTTCCTGTGCATGCCTAGGAGTAATCTGCGGATTCGGACTGAATTCTTATCGTCTGGCAGTAGAATCCATTGTATTAGACAACAACAAATTATAGTATATTTATTATGATGCTTAAACAAACAAAAATCGTTGCGTCCATTTCGGACTTGCGCTGCGAAGTAGATTTTATCAGAGACCTTTTTAATGCAGGTATGAACGTGGTACGTATGAATACCGCACATGCCAGCCGTGAAGGTTTGAAAAGTTGATTAATAATGTGCGTACCGTTTCTAACCGTATCGGTATTCTGATGGATACCAAAGGTCCGGAAGTACGTACTACGGCCAGTGCAGAAGGCCCGATTGACTTCAAGACAGGTGAAAAAGTTCGTATTGTAGGAAATCCGGAGCAGGAAACTACTCATGAATGTATTGCTGTGACATATCCGGGATTTGTGCACGACCTGTCAGTCGGAGCAGATGTGTTGATGGACGACGGTGAACTGGCACTGAAGGTTATTGATAAGAATGAAGATACTTTGTTCTGTGAAGTACGCAATGATGCTACTTTGGGAAGCCGCAAGAGTGTGAATGTGCCGGGTGTACGCATCAACCTGCCTTCTTTGACTGAAAAAGACCGCAACAATATTTTGTACGCGATTGAAAAAGACATCGATTTCATTGCGCATTCATTTGTCCGTAATCGTCAGGATGTACTTGATATTCGTGAAATCCTGGATGCACACCACAGCGACATTAAGATTATCGCTAAGATTGAGAACCAGGAAGGTGTGGATAACATCGATGAAATTCTGGAAGTAGCCGACGGCGTAATGGTAGCTCGTGGTGACCTGGGTATCGAAGTGCCGCAGGAACGTATTCCGGGTATCCAGCGTATCTTGATTAAGAAATGTATCCTGGCTAAGAAACCGGTAATCGTGGCTACTCAGATGTTACACACCATGATTAACAATCCGCGTCCGACTCGTGCAGAGGTTACTGACATTGCAAATGCCATCTACTATCGTACCGATGCATTGATGCTGAGTGGAGAAACTGCGTATGGTAAATATCCGGTAGAAGCTGTGAAGACTATGGCGAAGATTGCAGCTCAGGCTGAAAAAGACAAGATGGAAGAAAACGATATTCCAATTCCTTTGACTCCGGCAAATACCGATGTAACCAGCTTCCTGGCAAAACAGGCAGTACGCGCTACTAACCTGATGCCTATCCGTGCCATCATTACCGATAGCTTCAGCGGTTTGACTGCCCGCAACCTGGCTGCTTTCCGTGGAAAATATCCGGTATTGGCTATCTGTTATAAGGAAAAGACCATGCGTCACCTGGCATTGTCATACGGTGTAGAAGCTATCTATATGCCGGAAAAAGCCAACGGACAGGAATATTATTTCGCTGCATTGCGTAAGCTGATGGACGACGGTGTGCTGTCAGAAAACGAAATGGTGGCTTATCTGAGCGGTGGTAAACAAGGTACTCATACTTCATTCCTCGAAATCAACCAGGTGGGTGATGTGTTGAAGAGCGGAGATGACTACGTTTTACCCAACCGTAACCGTTACTTGTAATCATGAAAGAGACTGACGCGCTCGATGAATACATTCTTCAGCATATTGATGAAGAGAACGACTACCTGAAAGCGCTGTACCGGGCGACGCACGTAAAACTGTTGCGTCCCCGTATGGCTTCGGGGCATTTGCAAGGTCGTATGCTGAAGATGTTCGTGCAGATGATACGTCCGAAGCAGGTGCTTGAGATAGGTACCTATAGCGGATACTCCGCACTTTGTCTGGCAGAGGGACTGGAGGAAGGAGCTATGCTCCATACTTTTGAAATCAACGACGAGCAGGAAGATTTCACTCGTCCGTGGCTGGAAAATTCACCCTATGCCGATAAAATCAAGTTTTATATCGGTGATGCCCTTGAAATTGTGCCCGGCATGGACATCGTGTTCGACTTGGCATTTGTGGATGGGAACAAGCGTTTCTATGTAGAATATTATGAAATGATTCTGCAAAAGATGCATTCCGGCGGTTATATCATAGCGACAATACCTTGTGGGACGGACATGTGCTTGAGAACCGCATCACACGGACACGCAGACCATCGGAATCAAGAAATTCAATGACCTGGTGGCTGCCGATACACGGGTGGAAAAGGTAATCCTGCCCTTGCGTGACGGTCTGACTATCATACGTAAAAAATAAAAAGGTAATATGGAAACAACCAGACAAAACAAGATTGCCCGCCTCATTCAGAAGGAACTGAGCGAAATCTTTCTTTTGCAGACCAAGTCAATGCCTGGTGTGCTGGTTTCGGTCAGCATTGTCCGCATCAGTCCCGATATGAGTTATGCGCGTGTATATCTGAGCGTCTTCCCTTCAGATAGAAGTGAAGAAATCGTGAAGAACATCAATGCCAATATGAAGTCAATTCGTTTTGAGCTGGGAAACCGCGTACGCCATCAGTTGCGCATCATTCCCGAACTGAAGTTCTTCGTGGACGATTCTCTGGATTATGCAGAGAAAATTGACGAACTGTTGAAGAAATAATGTATCTGATATTTTAGTAAATACTCACAGAAGAACATGGAACGTTGCTTCCGGCTTCTGTGGGTTTTTATTTTGTGTTATATATAAATAAGGTATAACGGTGAACTTTCCTTTTTACATAGCCCGGCGATATTTGTTCTCCAAGAAATCACACAATGCCATCAATGTGATTTCCGGTATATCCGTGTGTGGAGTGGCACTGGCCACATTGGCGCTGGTTTGTACGCTTTCCGTGTTCAACGGTTTTCAGGACCTGGTATCTAATTTGTTCACGGCTTTCGATCCGGAGCTGAAAATTGTGCCTGCTACCGGAAAAGTGTTCGACGGCCAGGATAAAGCTATTGCAGCCATCCGGAAAATGCCTGAAGTAGCCTTGGTGTCCGAGTCGTTGGAAGACAATGCTTTGGTGCAGTATCAGGGGCGTCAGGCCATGGCTGTCATAAAAGGAGTGGAAGATAATTTTGAAGAACTGACACCGATTGATACCATTCTTTTCGGAAGAGGAGAGTTGCTGCTGCATGATGAGGTGGTAGATTATGCTATTCCCGGTGTACAGTTATTAGCTACTTTGGGTACCGGCATCCGTTTCCTTGACCCGTTAGAAGTGTATGCTCCCAAGCGAGGGGCTAAGGTGAACATGGCCAATCCGGCAGCTTCCTTTACAGGAGGAAACCTGTTCTCGTCCGGACTGGTGTTTGCCGTAAATCAGGAGAAATACGATGGCTCCTATATCCTTACTTCTTTGAAATTTGCCCGACAATTGTTTCAATACACCACTGAAGTCAGTGCCATCAATCTAAAAATGAAAGAAGGCACCGATATAGATGCCTTTAAGCGTAAACTGGAAAAACACCTGGGCGAACGTTTTCGTGTGTTCGACCGTTACGAACAGCAGGCCGACACGTTCCGCATCATGAAGATAGAGAAATTCATATCCTATCTATTCTTGACCTTCATCCTGATGATAGCCTGCTTCAATGTCATCGGTTCCCTGTCCATGCTCATTATTGATAAGCGTGACGATGTGGTGACGCTTCGTAACTTAGGGGCCAATGACCGGCAGATTGTGCGTATCTTCCTTTTTGAAGGGCGACTGATTTCATTTATCGGAGCCGTGTCGGGTATTGTGTTAGGTGTGCTGCTTTGCTGGTTGCAACAGACTTTCGGACTGATTTCCTTAGGAGCAGCCGGCAGTTTTATTGTCGACGCTTATCCCGTCAGTGTACACTGGGAAGACGTGGCGCTCATTTTCTTTACCGTACTGGCTGTAGGTTTTCTGTCTGTATGGTATCCGGTGCGCTACCTGAGTCGCCGGTTGCTGTCGAAATAGTCTCCGGTGGAAGTATATAAATTTTGTGGGGAGCTTTTCCTTTGCTTCCTAATATCTTGCTTTTTATCCATCCGTTCAGGTCCTTCCAGGCTTTTGATTTCTGAAGTCCGGTCAGCTGACCGTATTCTGTCCTTGTGATGAACGGATGCTGCTTTAGATACTCCATGAGCAGGTGCAGGCGTTCCTCTTCCGTGTATCGGGCGGAACTTTTCTGGAATTTCCATTCTGTCTTGACTCGGGAAAGTTCCTGTCCCCTGCATCTTCGGTTGAAACTCTTGCTTGTGCGAAACCGTACTTTATCGAATCGGATGGTCTGGGCGTGAATTTCGCCTTCGTCGGTTATCTCTTTCCCTGCCTTCAGGTTGGCCACGGCATAGGCCATGTGTCCTATTTCTACGCATTCTCCTCTGGAAATGTAGAAAGATGTCCATTTCTCCACTTCTTCCATTACTCCAATTACGGTTCCTTCCTTGAATCCGGAAGAACGGGCTATCTGCCGGATGATTTCGCTGAAGGGTACAGCTCCTCTGGTTACAAGTTTAGGGTAAAGTTTCGGGCTCTTTTCGCTGTTCTTTGTTCCCGGTACGGGTAAAAAATCATACAATGCTTCCATATCTTTTGAAATATTACAAGTTGTTATTTATGTTTCCGCTGGCTGAACTGTATGTTTCTCCTTGCGGAACCTTATGTTTCTCGTTCGGAAAACGTAGGGTTCCCGTTAGGGAAACATTGTTGTTTCCGGTACAAATATAAAAGGTCACTTAGGGGCTATGTAGACATTTGAGGACATTTGAAGACATTTGAGGATTTTCGAAGACATTTAAAATATTTGGCTATTCAGAATGTATATTTAGTGAGTAAAATACGCGTTCTGATGATAATTTATAGATTTATATACTGAAATTCGTTAAAAGTGATAGGTAAAAATATATCATGTTATAGTTTTTTATATATCTTTGCGGCTTAGAATTATATAGATAGAGGGACATGAATGTGAATTTATTTTATGTGATTATAGGGGTTGATAATCAAGAATTGGTATTCCGCAATGTAAAATCTCGCGATTCATTCTAGCAATAACTTTCATCGGAATATCAAGGGATTGGCTTTGGTATTCCGTTTCTACTATTTCTCTTTTTGAGTGTTCATGTAATGAATGCTTGAATAACCGTGCCTGGCTTTGAAAGGTTAGTGAAGCTGGTATGGTGCTGTTTTGTTTAATAAGAACTTTTTATTTAATCATTAATTATTTTATAACAGGCAAAGATGAAAAGATTTAGTCTTTGGTTACTCTTTTTGCTGTGTTGGGTATTCAGTCAGCTTTAGCCCAGTCGTATAGGGTTAAAGGTAATGTCGTGTCGAAGACAGGCAATGAACCGCTGATTGGAGTATCTATCCTGCAAAAAGGAACTACTAATGGAGTGGTTACCGACATTGATGGTAACTATGAGTTGCAGATTCAGGGTGGCGAAGCTACTTTGGTCTTCTCTTATATCGGTATGCAGACGCAGGAGCTGAAAGTGAATTCACATACCGGTGTGCTGAATGTAACAATGTTGGACGATTCACAGATGATTGACGATGTGGTAGTCGTAGCGTATGGTGTACGTAAGAAAGGCACCATTGCCGGTTCTGTGTCGACTGTGAAAAGTGAAAAACTGGAAAATGTACCTACGGCCAGCTTTGATCAGGCATTGCAGGGACAGACTCCGGGATTGACTGTAATGGCCGCTTCTGGTGAGCCTAGCCGTGCGGCTACTTTCCAGATTCGTGGTACTAACTCTATTAACTCTGGAACAACTCCGTTATTTATCTTGGATGGGGTGCCTGTAGAATCATCAAGTTTTAATTCAATTAACCCTAGTGACATCGAGAGTATCTCTGTGTTGAAAGATGCTTCTTCTACTTCTATTTATGGAGCGCGTGCTGCCAATGGGGTAGTGGTGATTACTACTAAGCGTGGACGCAATATAGGAGATGCCAATGTCACTTTCCGAGGTCAGTGGGGATTCTCACAGCTGGCTGGAAGCAACTGGGACATGATGAATACGACAGAGCGTATACAGTATGAAAAAGAAATCGGTCTTGACCTCGGTGATGAATATTATGATAAGGTGAAAGGCATAGACGTAAACTGGATGGATGAAGTGTTTAACAACAATGCTCCTACCCAGAGTTATGAGCTTTCTGTAAATGGCGCTACTGATAAGACCAACTATTATGTTTCTGGAGGATTCTTTGATCAGGATGGTATTACTTTCGGTTCTTCTTTTCGTCGTTATAATGTACGTGCCAATGTGGAAAACCGTGCAAAAGAATGGCTGAAATTAGGAACAAGTACCATGCTTGCTTATCAGGAAACCGAGCAGGCTGTGGATGGAGATTATGCAATTTATGCACCTATTTCTGCTTCACACTTTATGCTGCCTTACTGGAATCCTTACAATGAAGACGGCTCTTTGGCTTCTACCAATGATGGAACCTGGAAAGGAAGCGGAGTGAACCCTATTGAGTGGTTGATAAACAATCCGATAAAATATAAGACTTACAAGGTCATTTCATCTGTCTTTGCGGAAGTGACTCCGATTGAGGGACTTACTATTCGTTCGCAGTTTGGTGTAGACTATTCACATGATACTGGTTTCTCAACTTCTACTCCAAGTTATTCTTTGAATGCAGGACTGGGTAGTGCCGGACGTTCATCTTTGGATAATCTGACCCTGACCATTACTAATACGGTGAATTATCACTTCAACCTGAAAAACCGTCATGACTTTAACTTTATGTTGGGACAGGAAGGCGTGAATTATCATTCAGAGAATTTCAATGTAACCACAAGCAAGCAGAACAATGACGCATTGGTTAATCTTTCATCAGGTTCATTTGCTGGTTCATGGGGGGATTCTACTACAGAATATGCATTCTTGTCTTTCTTTGGCCGTGGCGAGTATAACCTGGATGGTAAATATTATGCAGATTTTTCTGTACGTGCAGATGCTTCAACGAAGACCAGTTTCATATTTCCGTTGTTCATATCGCAATCCTTACAGCGCTTGATGGTGTATGGATTATAGTCGGGCATCGTCTTTTGTTCCATGCCTGCATTGAACCGGAACATTCCCTTTTTGTCAACTTCCAAAGCTGATTTCCCCCTTGCCATGGCCTCTTCGTGGTCTGTAGGCGGATACTTGGATTTGCGTACCTGGACCACGGAACAGCGGCAGCCCCATCCGTTAGGAGGATAGAATTCTGCCCAGAACGGGTCTGAAGCCGGGAGTGTGATGCCGGCCATTTCTGCATGGGTGGGACGTACCTTTGCATCCCCGGCCGTGCGGTACTGTAGATAATAGCGGTCGCCGTCCTGCATGAACCGTTCCCATTTGGCTGCCATTTCAGCCGAAGCCTGTACAAAGGTGAATTCAGCCCGTAGATAGTTTGAATTGTATGTTTCGTCGATCTTCCGGACATCATTCAAAAAGCGTTCGAACGTCTTTCTATTGCCGTTTTCATCCAACAGGGAGGGAAAGGCTTCATTCAGTTCATGGAAGGTCTTCAAGCCGGAGAATACATAGTTGGAACGCTCCAGCCGCTTGCGCATGGTCTCGGACATTTCCACCTTTCGGAATGAACCGTTCAAGACAGAAGAATGAGCTTCTATAAAATCCTGCGCTTCTTCGGATGCCAGGATACCTATTTCAAGGTTTGCCCCTTCTTGCCGGAACAGCACCTTCATCATGCGGTCAAAGCGTTCCGTGAGCTTGTCGCGCATGAGTTTTGCCTCGTCCTCCATGGAGAGGCATAGTTTCTGTTTGCCCAACAGGTGGGCATACCGCTGGTGCAGCCCCGAATAATCATCGGGGCTCAGTCGAAAAAACGGGACAACGTTTCAGCCGGTTTGCCGTCTTTCTTTTTTTCGGTTCTGTCGGGTCCGGCTCTTCTTTCGGTTCCTTCTCCTCGCACGGGATACCGTATTTTTCCTCAAAGTACTGAGGCTTTACCTTGTAGTGTTGCAGTACCATTTCCTCGTAAGCTTTCTGCTGTTCGGGCGTGTAGTCAATGGAGTAGTCCCAATCGAAGCGCAGCCCTTTAACAGGGAACCCGTGGCGCACCATGCGCGGAATGAGCTGGTTGTTCACTATATCCCGAAGCATATCACAGTCGCTTTCCACGAGGTTCTGGAACACTTCAAGGTGCGTTTCCGACTGTGATAGGCTGCTTCCGTCCTCGATGGTCATCGTCTGCCCGATGATAAGCTTTGACAGTTCGGAGTTGGCCCGATCGATACGCTTGTCATAGACATTGAATGCGTCCCCCTTGCCGCTTTCCACAAATTCGATTTCGGTTTCCATTCCTGCCACCATGGAGAGGGCGGTTCCGGCTTCACGCAACATCTTGTCGAGACGGTCAATCTCTTTCTGATCGCGCGAAGTGGTGCGTGCTATACGCATGGGCATTCCGAATATTTCCCCGAAGGTGTCCCAAAAGGCCAGCATGTTCTTTTTGGGAATAGTCTGTGAAGCAGCCTTGAGATACAGCCCGAGGTCGTCGGGCCTACCTGCCTCAATGAGCCAGTCGGAAAAAGGAGGCTGGCGGTAGTCTATACCTGTAGTCCAGTCCTGCCCGAGGTCGGTAATGACACGCCCATACTCAGGAATGACATGTTTGCGCGGAATAAGCTTCACATCCGAATAACAGATGCAGCCGTCGCCGTCAGTGCAAAGGTCGCCCAATTCGATGAGCGAATGTCCCCAGTAGATTGAATCAAGTGCATAGCGCATGAGCTGCTTGAACCAGGACTGGTCAAAGAAGTGAACCGCTTCCTCGTTCTCATCCCCTTTCATATCCACGATTTTGAAAGAACGTGCCATGACAAAACCTCTGCGCTGCTCCACACACCCGGAGAGGTGAAGGTCTATTTCCGCGTCCCGGTAGATGTCGTACAGGCGCTGGCGGCTGGGACTGTCCACATTGATGGCATACTGCCAGGCATCGCGCCAGTTCTTGATGTCCTTCCGGGTGAGTGCATCGGTGGTGCGTTGCAGGTCGATGACCATTTTCTGCACCCGCTTCGATGTCTTTCCCCTTGGCCAGATTAAAATTGCCGTATGCGTTTGCAGTACGTTTTTCGGTTTATTGGAAAACATACCGCTGAAAAAGTCTTTAATATCCATAATCCTACCAGTTATGATGAAGCTGCTTCTGACAGCTGTAAACAAATGAATTTCCGGACGGAGCCCATCTTCTCCGACAGCCAAAGGCAAATCAGGGACAATTTTTCCGGCCTGTACGCCTTCAAGCCACTTGATGGCCCGTTCATACCGTTCCTTGCGTATCTCGCTTCCCATCTTTTGCGGCATGGCTGCACTCATGTGGTAAAGTGAAATGTCGCAGGTGTACATGACAATGAGGCGGTTCCGATGTTCATCCTGTGCAGAGAAAATGGCCGTACAGTCGTATTTCGGCCGTAGATAACCGGCAATTTCTTCCCGGGCTTCCGCTTCTGCATTGGTACGGTTTTCCGGGCTTACCTGCGAGATAACCTTCAATGCGTTGTCGCCGATGACAACTTTGTAATCTTCTTCTGTAATGAACATGACCTTATTATTTAGTGATGAACAATGCCATTTTTCTATATCCCGGATAGTGGTTCCCTTGCGGAAACGGTGGCGGTGATCAGTTCGCAGATATTCCTTTTGGGGACAACTTTCAGTTTGCCGCCCATATACAGGACGTAGTATTTTCTTCCGTATAGCTTGGCATACTTGCAAGCACGGGCAACGGCACGTTTATAGCGCCATGCAAAAATCATTCTTTAATCAGCTGTATCATGTTACCATATATTTTTGGCGGTCGGCCTTTTGCCGAACACCGGTTGAAAACTCTCCTGTCTTGAATTGCGCTGCAGCATCCAGATGGCTCCCTCGTCGCATCCGGTGCATCATCGTGAATACGGCTGCCACGCTCCAGAGCCAAGGTCTGTTCGATGCCGGTCTGCATATCCGGCGATTCTTTCAACTTCTCATTGTAGAATACGAAACCGCGTTCCCATAATGGTGACACCGCTTCGATGCGCTGGAGCTTGTCCGGTTTCTTTCGTTTGTCCGGCATGATGGGCAGTTGGTATCCACGCAGATTCCCTTCTGCCTCAAACTCATCCAGAATGACATCCTGCATGAAGTTCGCTTCCATAAAGAACTGGACGGCTGCCGTATCACGTGTACGCTCGTAGAGGTCGTAAAGCCACCGTACCATCCTGAAACGGTATCCTGCCGGACGTAACAGTCTATAAGGTGCAGTTCCTTCCCAATCTTGCCCCAAAGGCGGCAAGCCTTGTAGTCGTTGGAAGTGGTCGATTTGAAAGAGGGGTCGGTATAGCAGACCAGCATTTCATACTTGGATAGCCTGGGCAGTTTCTTGTAACGAATCCAGTCTGCCCGAAAAATAGTTCCGTCCACGATGGGGTTGTGCATCATCTCCTTTTCCCATGCCCGGTAGCCTACGAAATCCCTGTATTCCTGCGCCTCTTCTTTCGTCCATTTTTCGCGCCATACCGGTTCTCCGTTCTTGTCTATTGCCTTGATGACGGATACATGTACCCCTTTTGTCTTGGTGAGATTGGCCAGCACCGAGTTTTAGAAATGAGGTTCCCGACCATGATAAAACGCCCCCGGCCCACATCCAGTGCACCAAAAAGGGCTTCTTTCACCCAGTCTGTAATGTCATGCACCCGTTTCTCATTGCGGCACAGTTCGTCGTCATCCAAGTCATCGATGACGATGTAGTCCGGACGTGCTTCCCGGTCTCGCAAACCACGTGGAGACTGTCCGCGTCCGCAAGCCAGGAATTTCACCCCGTTGGCCGCCTTGAACTCCCCATCCTGCCAGGAGGCATTCCCCTGCTGCTTGCCGAAGTCGGCAATGATGCGCTGGTTATGTTCCAGTTCTGCCTGAATATCTCCCAGCAGACGTGTGGCTGAGTCCTCACTTTTGCCGACCACCACCATGAAGTTGATGAGACGTTTGGGCTGGAACATCAGCCACAGCGGAACAAAAATGTCCATGTGTGTGGACTTGGCATGGCCACGCGGCCACATGAATACCGCTTTCAGGTTGGGTGTGCCTTTTACTTTAGCCGCTGCCGCATTGTGGAACGGTGCATTGTGGATGGTGCGTATGACTTCCCCGGTGGTTTTGTCACGCAAGGTGAGAAAGTGGGGGAAGTAATATTCACAGAACGCGGCATAGTTACCCTGCAGACGCAGAATACGCCTGTCCTTTTGTGCCGGTGTCTCGCCCGCGAGCAAAGCCGTATCCGTGATGGACTGCACTCTTTTACAGTGTTCCTTCCACTGTTCGTATGCCTGTTTCTTTTCCGCTGCTGTTGCCATAGCCGTTTTATTTTATGCCCATCTGTTCGGTGATATACAGATCCTGGTACTTGTTGATTGCCCTGACCAGTTCCGGAGTCACTTCCGGGTCGATGGTTGAACGGTATTCAATCCATTTGGAGAATGCCATGAACACTTCAATGACATCCACTACGTTGGCCTTCTTGTCTAACTTTTCAATCACCGCCGAAAGTTTGGCCAGTTTGTCCCCGAGACCAGCTACAAGTGCAGGGTCGTTCGATTCGTTGACTTGAGTAATGAGTGTATCAATGGTGAGCAGGAGTTTGTTCACCAGTTCCGGCCGGGTGACGTTCTTTGCCGCCCTTGCCTCTTTCCATCCGTCAGCCGTGCACCATTTGAGATGGTGACGCGTGACACGTCCACTTTCTCCGCAATTCAGTCTGTTCCATGCCGGAAAGGAACAGTGAGCGTGCAAGAGATTTTTTCTTTTCGATTTCTGCCTTTGTCATATAATAAAGAATATAGGGTTAAAGGCAGGCTTCGGAGTCCCTTGCACCTGCCCGATTTATTCGCAAAGTTGTCCGCTTATCAGCTTGCAGCCAAAATAATGTGCAACGGTTTCATAGAAGTGTGCAACCATTGCACACTTTTTTTGGCTTCCCGGTAAGTGCTCTGTAATATTGCAGCGCCAATGCATAAAGGCGTGGCATGAGAAAATGAGTAAACGTGTAAGAATTTCAAACGACAGCCTGAACAGCTACGGAAGCCGTGTGTTGACATCGGGCATGAGTGTGGAGCAGTATTGCCGAAACCCGGTACTGCTGTACATGCACCAACGCGGAAACGTGATTGGTTATGTGAAGGACCTTCGGGTAGAGATGGTGAAGTAACCGGGGAACTGGTGTTTGACGAAGCGACCGACCTCAGTAAAAGATGCAAGAAACAGTTTGAATTCGGCAGTCTGAGAATGGTGAGTGCCGGAATAGACATTCTGGAACTGAGTGACCAGCCCGAACATTTGCTGCAGGGGCAGACCAGCCCGACAATAACCAAAAGCAAGCTGTATGAGGTATCACTGGTGGATGTAGGTTCAATGATGATGCCATCGTACTGATGAAGGATGGAAAACAAATCACATTGGGAAAGGATGGTGATTGTCCTTTGCCACTAATCAATAACCAAAAACAACAGAAGAAATGGAACTGAAACTTTTGGCCCTTCAATTGGGGCTGCCGGAAACGGCAACGGAGGCTGATGTTAATCAAGCCTTAAATGAACTGAAAGCAGCCAAGGCAGAGAATGATTCCCTGAAGCAAGAAAACGGGAAGCTGACTTTGGCCCGTATCACTGGTCTTGTAGAAAAGGCAGTGGTGGAAAAGCGTCTGGGAGAAGACAAGAAGATACAGTTTATCGAACTTGGCAAGAAGGTTGGTGTCGATGAACTGAAGAATGTGCTTGATGCCATGCAACCACAGGTGAAGATTTCCACTGTATTGAGCTATCAGGGCGGCAAGCAGCAGGCACAGCCGTCCACCTATGCCAAACTGAGCGATGTCCCGAGTGATGCGCTGCTTGAAATGCGCGAGCATAACCCGGAGGAGTACAAGCGCCTGTACAAGGCTGAATACGGCATGACCTGTGAAATTTGAAAACCTTTAAAATGAAGAAAATGGGAAAAATTGTAATGCTTTTGACGGCACTTCTGTTCAATACGCTGACAGGTGTCGTGTGTGCTTCGGTATTGGGATTCTCTCCGGTGGCCGGAGCTGTGGGAATGAATGCGGTGGCAGCCTTTATGGGAATGGCCCCGCAAAGTACTTCAATACTCCGTGAAGGGGTTTATACGGAAATCTGGACAGGGGAACTTGTTAAGGTGCTCCGTGCCGGACTGGAAGGAACCTGGCTGTCAGGAATCCCCGACCAAAGCAGTATCGTGAATAACGATGTGATTCACTGGTAGAAGTTGGTGTAGATCCCGGATGTCTTGATAAACAATAAACCTATCCGATTGATGTGCAGGCTTTGGAAGACAAGGATATTGCCATCAAGCTGGACAAATTCCAGACCAAGGCTACGCCGATTACAGACGATGAGCTTTATGCCATCAGCTATGACAAGACCGCCCGTGTGAAAGAGGGACATGCCAACAGTATCAATGATGCGAAGTTTACCAAGGCGGCCCATGCGCTTTGTGCGAACAAAAATACGGAAACTACTCCGGTGCTTAAGACTACCGGCGAGAAAGATCCGGCTACAAACCGTCTGCGCCTTACCGTGAATGACCTTGTGGAAATGAAGCGTGCCCTTGACAACCTGCGCGTACCGTCAGACGGCCGCAGACTGGTGCTTTGCCCCGACCATGTGAATGACCTGCTGCTGACCAGCCAGGCATTCCGTGAACAGTACAATATTGACCGCAACAGCGGCAAGGTAGGTAACCTTTACGGCTTTGAAATCTACGAGTATGGCAACAACCCGCTTTATACTACAGCCGGAGTGAAGAAGGCATTGGGTACAACGGCAGAAGCCGGTGAATTTCCGTGTTCATTTGCCTTCTACAAACAGAGGGTTTTCAAGGCAACAGGTTCTACCAAGATGTATTATTCCGAGTCAAAGAATGACCCGTTGAACCAGCGTAACCTGATTAACTTCCGCCATTACTTCATCTGCATGCCCAAGAAAGAGGATGCCGGAGTGGTAATGATGAGCGGCTATCAAGCATGATGATTATGGCAAAGTTGAAATATCTGGTAATACACTGTACGGCAACCCCGGAGGGGCGTGAGGTATCATCGGCGGACATCCGCAAATGGCATACTTCTCCGGTTGCCCAGGGAGGAAGAGGATGGAAGCAGGTTGGCTATACCGACCTGTTCCACCTGAACGGAGGCGTGGAACGTCTGGTAGAAAACAATGAGGATGCACAGGTGGACCCTTGGGAAGTGACCAACGGAGCCAAAAGGATATAACAGTGTAAGCCGTCACATCGTGTATGCCGGAGGCGTGGAAAAAGACGGTAAGACCCCGAAAGACACCCGCACTGGCTGCCAGAAAAAGGCACTGGAGAAGTATGTGAAGGATTTTCATCGGAAATTCCCTGATGTACGCATTATAGGACACAACGAACTGGCAGCGAAAGCCTGTCCGAGCTTCGATGTGCAGGAATGGTTGAAAGAAATAGGTATTAATCAATAATAAAACCGGGTGGTATGGACTTGAGCGAATTTATGAACATTATCCTTGGCGGCGGCCTGGTTGGTACGGTGGCGACCATTGGCTCCTTGCGGGCTACTGTGAGAAAAGCGAAAGCGGAAGCGATGAAGGCCGAGGCCGGTGCAGAGGCCATGCGCATAGATAACGCCGAACATGCCACCCGCATTTTGATGGAAAATATTGTAAAACCTCTAAAAGATGAATTTTGTGAAACAAAGAAAGAACTGGCCCGCAATACGCGCGAGATGGCCCGTCTTAGAAAAGCTATTGATACAGCCGGAAACTGTCCTCATCGTGACGATTGCCCTGTGCTTGACAGGTTGCGCGAGTCACCGAAAGAGCATGAACCGGGAAGTCCGGACGGAATCGGCAAGCGCCGACAGCGCGAGCGGAAGCCGACGGGCGGGACTGGTGATGGCGGGTATACCGGCGAGTTCGGTGAAGCTGTCTATACCTGCGGACAGCCTCCGTAAACTTCCTGAAGGTGCCGTGTACCGTGGCAAGAGCGGACAGGCGAATCTGACCGTAGGCAGCGACGACAGCGGGAACATCGTGGCCGAAGCCTCGTGTGACAGTCTGCAGCAGCTGGTGCTATGGTATGAAGAAGAGCTGGCGCGTATCCGTAGCGAAACCAAGAGCGAAATTTCAAATGACGTTCAAACGGTAGAAAAACGCCCTCCGAACCGGATGCGGACGTTTATCACAGGTGTATTGGCCGGCTTGCTTGTCGGTATGTTATTAACAATGAAACTGAAAAAAGATGAACAAGAATTTCATGTACGGCATAGGAGCCGTAAAGTATAAGGATTTCACAATCGGGTATATTGAAAAGAACTCGTTTGACCTGGGCGGCAAGAAACCCGAGGCCGCGAAGATCGAGGCCGAACAGGTGCAGGGTGCCCCGGTGCTGGTCATCCCACAGAGTAACGGCGGCATCGCCCCGACGTTCAATGTGATCCAGATGAACTATTCGAACCTGCACAAACTGCTTGGCGGCAGCCTGCATTATAAGAAAGAAGATTTGGAAAAGAAAACTCCGATCGTTGGACAGCCCCGTCGGAGGTGCTTGTCATGCAGGGACCATGGGAACTCTCCCTCGTGTCCGGACAGAGCGTACTGATTCCCAACGCCACGCTGCTTTCCAATCCTGCAGGCAAGCTGACCCTTACAGAAACCTCCAAGATAGAGGTTACGCTCGAAGTGGCGATGCCGGAGGACGGTTCGCAGCCTTACGGCGTGTTCGATACGGAAGCAATACCGGACGAGTGGGGGCAGTACAAGCTGCCGCCGGCGGAAGCCGCGGCTGCAGCATCGCTCCAAAGTGAGGAGGGCTAACGTATGGCTGACCGGCTGGAACAACTGATAGAGATGGAGTGTGCGGATGCGCTGCTGGACAGCGGCGTGTCCGTTCCTCTTAAAAGGTGGAAGCTTCCGTGGCTGACGCCCGGTGGAGGTGCGTGTGACGATGAAGCGTCCGAGGCTGCGGGGTCAGATTCTGCTGGCGAGGGAATACCTGAAGATGGGCGTTGCGCCCGGGTGGCAAGCAAAGGACAAGGTCGAGGAACTGGCCTTTGTAGCGGAACATGGTAAGGCTGTGAGCCGTCTGCTGGCCTATACGGTATGCCGGGGATACGTGTCGCGGCACGTGGGCATCGGGGTGACAGCGTGGGTACTGCGGAACTTTGTGGAGTGGCGTTATCTGACGGCCATGTTCCAAACATTCGAGCGTCTGATGGGCACGAAGGATTTTATGCGTATTATCAGCTCGACAGCGCGGGCGAACCCGATGACTCCGAGACTGAGCCAGGCAAGGAAGGGGAGTTAAGAACCCGGTATGAGGGTTCCCATAGCCCTTTCGGCTTCGTGTGGCAGATTGCATCGGCGACCGGCTGGAGCGTGGATTACATCCTTGATGGGGTGAATTACCAGACGCTGATCATGATGCTGAGCGACGCGCCGCGGTATGTGCGGAAAAAGCAAGGCGGCGGAAATGGTGCTCCCAGACCGGAACACAGCGCCGAGGATGAAGCGAACGATATAGTAGGATTTTTTCAAAAGCAAACTGGAATGAGCAAACCTGTAGAAGTTGAATTTTTGATGAAGGACAAACTCACGCCCGGCATGAACAAGGCCGAGCGTGAGGCGCTGGAACTGCGTAATACCGTCAGGCTGCTGGAGGCTGAACTGGAAAGGCTGCGCCTTGCCGGGGAGACGGCTGCCCCCAATCTGGACCAGAGTGCCAATATCGCGCAGATCCATGCACTGGAGAAGCAGCTTGAGGAATTGCGCGGCAAACTGAAACTGCTGCAGGAGGAATCGGAATCCGTGCAGGTCACCCCTGCAGATGTACCCAACGCGCAGCGCCAGTTGGGCGGGCTTCACAACAGTATCCAGCAGATCGCCCGTGAAATGCCTTCTTTGGCCATGGGACCGCAGATGTTCTTCCTGGCAATCAGCAACAACCTGCCGATTTTTACGGACGAACTGGCCCGTGCCCGCAAGGAATACGATGAGCTGCAGAAGTCCGGCAAGAAGGGCACACCGGTATGGAAGCAGGTCCTGTCCTCACTTTTTTCCTGGCAGACGGCCATGACCACCGGCATCATGCTGCTGGTAATGTACGGTGATGAAATCTGGGATTGGACGAAAACCTGTTCAGTGCCAAAAAAGGCGTGGATGAATTCAACATATCACTCAAGGAAATGACCGAGATAGAGAAGGACGGCCGTGCCCAGATGGTGCGTACCCGCTTCG
>ENA-OQAL01000016-OQAL01000016.1-human-gut-metagenome-genome-assembly--contig:-NODE-16-length-40712-cov-4.047185_pt1 | contig 40712 bp, 43 predicted proteins | sample MGYA00242491_ERZ504519 | MGnify/ENA primary metagenome ERZ504519 (study PRJEB26092, sample SAMD00036260) | human gut metagenome | host: Homo sapiens | study: EMG produced TPA metagenomics assembly of... | reverse complement strand
AAATCGCCTAAACACGGAGGTAAAAGCAGATTATGTTGGATGTGTAATTTTTAAACATTATCTTTGGGATATCTTGACTTGATTCCCTAAGATACAAAAAATTAGGGAGACGGGCAAGTTCTGACTGAGACGAAGTTAGGACTTGCCGCCGTATTTTTTGCAAACACAAAAAAGGCCGTCTCATTTTGAGACAGCCTCTTGTTTTTTACTCCTTCTATAATATACAGGCACTTATGCTTAAAGTAATTCACATTCTTTCAACCACAATGCAGCACTGGCATCACTCGGCATACGCCAGTCTCCTCGCGGACTCAAAGATACGGAACCTACCTTCGGCCCATCGGGCAAGCAGGAACGTTTGAACTGTTGCGCAAAGAAACGGCGATAGAAGTTGGTAAGCCATTTCTTGATAGTCGTACTGTCGTACACCCCACGGAAGGCAATTTCGGCCAGATAGAAAATCTTTGCCGGACGGAAACCAAAGCGCAGGAAATGGAAGAGGAAGAAATCGTGCAGCTCATACGGCCCGACCAAGTCTTCCGTTTTCTGCTTGATATTGCCGTTTTCATCGGCGGGAATCAGTTCCGGACTGATGGGAGTATCGATAATATCCAACAACGTATTTCGTGAAAGTGTATCTACACCGGTCTGAGCCACCCAGTTTACCAGGTAGCGAACCAAGGTCTTAGGGATGCTGGCATTTACTCCATACATGGACATGTGGTCACCATTGTACGTAGCCCACCCCAAAGCAAGCTCTGAAAGGTCACCGGTACCGATTACCAGTCCGCCAATCTTGTTGGCATAATCCATCAATATCTGGGTTCTCTCTCTGGCTTGACCGTTTTCGTAGGTCACATCATGCACGGACATATCCTGACCTATATCCTGGAAATGTTGGATGCAGGCATCCTTTATACTGATTTCTTTCGTGGTAACCTGCAGAGAGCTCATCAGTGAAAGTGCATTGTGGTAGGTACGGTCTGTAGTACCGAATCCCGGCATGGTAACTCCCACAATACCTTTACGGGGCAGATTCAACTTATCAAATGTCTTGACACAAACCAGAAGCGCCAAGGTAGAATCCAATCCACCGGAGATACCTAACACCACCGTCTTGCAATTGGTATGTACCAAGCGCTTGGCCAGTCCGGCTACCTGAATAGAGAAAATCTCCTCGCAACGTTCGTCCAGCTGGCGTTCACCAGAAGGCACAAACGGATGAGGTTCTACCGAACGGGTAAGAGTCAAATCGCGGGAAGCAACAAGGGCGGTAGAGATATGCTGCATAGGATGCTGATCACGATACATACGTACGCTGCTGGAGAAAGTGGTATTTGTCAGACGTTCTCCTCTCAAACGCTCCACATCTATCTCGCTGACCACAAGCTGTTCTTCAAATGAGAAACGGTCGAAGCGGCAAGCAGGCTTCCATTCTCATAAATCAATGCGTTTCCGGCAAAAACCACATCGGTGGTAGATTCTCCGAAACCACAGGATGAAAATACATATCCGGCCAGACAACGAGCTGACTGCTGTGCCAACAGCGAACGGAGGTACTGATGTTTGCTGATATTCTCGGTATCGGCAGACAGGTTGAAGATAATCTCCGCGCCTTTCAGAGCCAATGCAGAGCTGGGAGGTACAGGCGCCCATACATCCTCACACAGCTCGATTCCGAAGCATACATCCGGCGTATCGAACAACAGGTTTGTACCCATCGGCACCACCTGACCACACAAACGTACATTCATGGAATCCGGATGGGCCACAGCAGAAGTAAACCAGCGTTTCTCGTAGAATTCTTTATAATTAGGCAGATAAGTCTTAGGCACAATACCCAGAATCTTACCTTTCTGAAAAACCACGGCACAGTTCATCAGCGTAGAATTGACCACGACCGGCATACCGACAATGGAAATAATGTCCAGCTGACGGGTATTATTGACAATCTGCATCAAAGCCAGTTCAGCCTGCTCAAGCAATAAACTTTGCGCAAACAAATCTCCACAGGAATATCCTGTCAGGTTCAATTCCGGAAAAACAATAATCTGAATCCCCTTTCCATCGGCTATTACAATCTGTTTTTCCGTCTGTTGTGCATTGAATTTGCAGTCGGCTACTTTCACTGCAGGAACGGCAGCCGCCACTTTTACAAAACCAAATCTCATATAATTTGTTATATATAAATAGATATGCAAAAATAAACAGAATATTTGAACATCTACACAGAATAAAGAGGGAGATTTTAAAGAAAAGGCATAAAGCAAAAAAATAAAAAACAGAGGAGAGTATTTGTGGTTATAAAAAATCTTTGTATATTTGCCTTCGAATTAGAATTGTAACAATTACATAATTGAAAATAAATATGACAGCATACGAATACTTGCTCAGTTACCACATCAAGCCGTCTGTACAACGCATTGCCATCATGGATTATCTGTTGAACCATAAGACACATCCATGTATCGATGAAATACATACAGCTTTGTGCAAGGAAATCCCCACGCTCTCTAAAACAACGGTATATAATACGCTGAAGTTGTTTGTAGAACACGGCGCGGCCAAAATGCTGACCATAGATGAAAAAAATGCCTGTTTTGACGGAGATGTGCATCCGCATGCTCATTTTCAATGCAAGGTCTGCAATAAAATCTACGATGTGGAAATTCCACAAAACCTCAGTGAAGCAGAACCCTTCCGTAAAGAAGGTTTTATCGTAGAAGAAGTGCATCAGTATTATAAGGGAGTTTGCCCCGAATGTGCTGAAAAAGGATTGATGAATAACTAAGAACTAACTTTATTAATATAATAACTAACTACTTTAAAAATTTTTGACTTATGAAAAAGTTTATCTGTACAGTTTGTGGTTACATTTACGAAGGTGAAACAGCTCCTGAAAAGTGTCCGTTGTGTAAAGCTCCTGCTTCTAAATTCAAAGAAATGGAAGAAGCTGAAGGTGGTTTGCAGTTTGTAGACGAACACGTAATCGGCGTAGCTAAAGGTTGCGACGACGAAATGATCAAAGACCTGAACAACCACTTCATGGGCGAATGTACTGAGGTTGGTATGTACCTGGCTATGAGCCGTCAGGCTGACCGCGAAGGCTATCCTGAAGTAGCAGAAGCTTTCAAACGTTATGCTTGGGAAGAAGCTGAACACGCTGCTAAATTCGCAGAACTTTTGGGTGACTGTGTATGGGATACTAAGACAAACCTTGAAAAACGTATGAAGCTGAATGCGGTGCTTGCGAAGACAAGAAACGTATCGCTACTCGTGCTAAACAGCTGAACCTGGATGCTATCCACGATACTGTTCACGAAATGGCTAAAGACGAAGCTCGTCACGGAAAAGGTTTCGAAGGCTTGTACAACAGATACTTCAAGAAATAATTGAAAGTATAGCTTTCATCACTAACGGAGGCCACCTCAATCACGAGGATGGCCTCTATTTTTTCTCTTTGAGAACCATAAAAGCTGAATTCACAGTTCTTTAATCAAAGCCAGTACTCCTTAGGCAGTACCGGAGTACTTCTTCGGCAGTACTTCAGTACTTCCTTTGCAGTACTGAAGTATTTCCCTGAAAGTACTGGGAAAACATATTTTTCTACATATAAGAAAGGCTGCCCCAATTCTCTTGGAACAGCCCTGTCTTGTTTATATATCTACCCAAATGATTAACGGTTCGTCTTTCCTAACCAGGTCAGTCGATGCCAGATAGTTTCCAACGGGCCACGTTTGAAATGGCGGAACCACCAGTGAGCAAAAGCAAGCTGGGCCAGGAAGAATACAATTCCAACCAATAAACTCAACGTAGTGCCACAAGATTTATGCAAGGCCAGTCCGTAACCGAAATACAGAAAACTTCCTATCACTGATTGCATGATATAGTCGGTCAGACTCATTCTTCCGTAGGGTACAAGTATCTTCAGTATCCGTCCCTTCCCCATCCAATACAACAGGAGGAATGCGGATACGATGGCCAGCATAAAGCAGAAGTTATACCAGGAATTGAAAATGGTCTTCAAACTGTCAAGCATCAGAGGCTGTGAAGCTATTGAAAATATAAAACCTTTAAGAAAATAGAAAATCACCGCCAAAGGAAGTGAAAAGCATAACACATAAGTCCAGAATGTACGTGCCTTTGTCAGAGCAGCTTCAGAAGAAGAATCAAAATATCCCACACGTCCTATCCACAAACCAAGGATGAACAAAGAGCAGGTCTGGAAAACTCGTCCGTAGCACCAGGCCCAGTTCAGGCTGGCCAACTGACCGATTGTGAAATTTACCTTCACCATCTCCCACCAGGATTCACCTCCTAACTGAGGATATACATTACCCAACGAGAAAATCATCTGTTTCGGTGCATATTCAGGATTGACAAAACCACACAGCACTTTCAGCCATTCCACGGGCTGCAGCATCAATATCAGTGCCAGTATCAGCAATCCCTTATTGCTCCAATGACGTACAGGCACAAGGATAAAACCTAAAATGGCATATAGCACCAAGATTTCACCCGGGAAAAACAAAGAATTGACAAAGCCAAAACCCAGCAATAGCAGCAAGCGCCACATATAGCGGTTCTTAAAATCTTCCCCTCTTTTTCCGAACCCCGGCTCTGCAAATAGAACGTGAAACCGAACAGCAAGGCAAAAATAGCGTATGCCTTACCCGAGAACATGAAGAACAGCATGTCCCACAAGCTTTTATCCAAAGCGCCAAGCACCGGAGAGGTAGTTTCTGGAAAAGAATAAAAAATTAAAATGTTCAATGTTATGAAGCAGGATAATCCCCATTACCGCGAATCCTCGTAACGCATCAATAGCCAGGATTCGCTCTTTCTTTTGAATGTTTTCCATCGTCTGTAAAATTAACAATAAAAAAACGGGAAACCTGTTTTAAAAAGCAGGCTTCCCGTTCTACAATTATGGCACGCCATCTCCCACAAAAGAGAATGTGCCTTATCTCATATTATTATCTTAGTTCTTTGCAGAATCATTTACGGCAGCCGGAGCAGTAGTAGCCGCAGCATCAGTCTTCTGAGGAGCAGCAAAACCTGCAGGAGCATTCAACGGATTTGTTTTCTGCTCTTTTACAGCCTGTTCCATGATTACTGAAGAACCTTCTACCTGAGAAGGAACTACGTAAGAAGTAGCTACACTGATTACTACCATGAAAGCAGCCAAACCCCAAGTCAGTTTTTCAATAAAGTCAGTTGTCTTACGAACTCCCATAATCTGATTAGACGAAGCAAAGCTAGAAGAGAGTCCTCCTCCTTTTGAATTCTGTATCAGTACCACGAAGCACATCAATACAGCAGCAAGCACCATTAATACAACAAATAATAAATACATTTTCTTTTATTTTGATTTAGCGTTAATAATCAATTTTTCCAAAAACCTGATTTGGTCTGCAAAGTAAGTATTTTTTCGGATATTTTCAAATTTAATTTTTTTAATAATTTCCAGCGCTTTATTCATAGCGTTGCTTGTTTAACATAAATTTTAGCCAAAGTTTCCGTAAAATAATCTTCCCCTTCTTCCGTATCAGACTCTTCTTTTTCTGTATCAGGCACAACCTCCTCCGTTTCTATTGTTTCAGAAGAAAATTCCTCTTCCGACAAAGCAGTCTCCTTTATCGGCTCCACTCCTTCGGCTTCTTCACGAGCCGCCTGTTCTATAAAGTGGTCGATTAAATCCTGTCCGCGCAGGGGATTTACAGAAGCGGTTTCTGTATTTTCCTCCTTTTCCATCAGCACAGAAGTATAATCTACGGCTTCTACCGGCAAAGGAAAGAGTTTCTCCACAGAAAGGTCCTTATCGTCGGCCAGAAAACGGTCAATCAGGTCCAGCGTTCTATCAGATGTTTCTGACGATACATTTTCTTTTTCGGCTACATGCCGGTTAATGACAAACTTATCTCCTTCAATGGCATAAAAACAGGATACTCAAATCGGCTACAAACAAAGCCCCCTTGCGCAACTCATCTTTAAAAGAAGGATCACGCAACAGATACAAATTCTTCAAATACAAAATACGGGCTGTCTGGAAAAAAGGATACTGCACCAGAAGCTGTCTTAATTCATACAGGCTTTCAGTGCCCAACTCTTCCGGGTGTTCAATCCAATGCTGTAGTCGTTGTTGTACCATCATTCCTGCTCTTACCAGTTGGCTACAGTTGCATTAAATATCTGCTCCACGATTTCGTCAATCATCTGCTGTACAAGCTCTTCTTGCACGGACGATAACTGCTGGCTGGCATTGTATTCACGGCTGGCAGTAAACTGCTGGTCAGAAATATCTTCCGCATGATTGGTATTATTGACAAATCTCACATTTACCGTCATTCTCAACTCTGCCATCGTAGAATAACCGTCAGAACCTACCCCTTTATTGTAAGCATCGTAGTTCGTAATTTCACCCGACAATTCCAGGTCACCTCCCTGACGAACCTGTTTCAGACGAGTCTGCTGCATATATTTATCCTGCAAAGCCGTGTTGAACATCGACTCCATCGGTCCCCATACAAAGGCAGCCGAACGGTTCGGAAAGTTCTGAAAACTGATTGTCTTCACCTTATCATAGTTAATGGAAGAACCATTAAATTTATACGAAACCGTACATGCCGTAAGGATACACAAACAAACGGCCAGAAAATATTTACTCAGTCTGCTATATTTTTATTCAAGTCCATATTCTTTGATTTTTCTATAAAGGGTACGTTCTGAAATTTTCAAATCATTCGCTGCATTTTTCTTTTTCCATGATGCCGCTCCAATGCCTTCCGAATCATTTCTTTCTCCACTTCATCCAATGAAAGGTTTTCTTCAATGTATTCTTCCGTATCCTGCACATCGTCCGACACATCTGCATGTGTAACCTTCACATTCGGATTTACTTGTGACACATTCGTTACCGGAGTCACGCTGGATACCTTGCCCACTTCCTCCGCAGGATTCAATACCACTGCAGAAGGCTGTATCAGGCTGGATGGAGTTTCGGGGATATAATGTACCGGCATAGACGACGGAGCAGTGACCGTTCCACCAGCCGCACGTTCGGCCATGATGTCATGCACCAGTTTCTTCAATTCGGTCACATCCCTCCTCAGGTCAAACAACACCTGATAAAGTATCTCTCTCTCACTCTGGAAACTCTTTTCACCTTGCGGCTTCACGCCACCCAGCAATGTCGGGAATTTAGACACGGGTTGAACTGGCAAATACCCCCGAAGAATTTCGGCAGTAATCTCACGGTTGGTTTCGATAATGGAGATTTGTTCCGTGATATTTTTCAACTGACGGATATTACCCGGCCAGGTATACGATACGAGTAACAGCTTGGCATCCTCCATCAACTGAATGGCCGGCATACGGTATTTTTCGGCAAAATCTGCAGCAAACTTACGGAACAAAAGAGGAATATCATCCGGCCGTTCACGCAGTGCCGGCACTTTAATAGGCACCGTATTCAGACGATAGTACAAGTCTTCACGGAAACGTCCGTTCGCTATGGCTTCCGTAAAATCCACATTCGTGGCTGCCACAATCCTGACATCCGTTTTCTGCACCTTAGAAGAGCCGACCTTTATATATTCTCCGCTTTCAAGCACACGAAGCAAACGAGCCTGAGTAGAAAGAGGAAGTTCACCCACCTCATCCAGAAAGATGGTGCCGCCATTAGCCTCAGCAAAATATCCGTTACGGTCGCTGATGGCACCGGTAAATGCCCCTTTCTCATGACCAAACAGTTCGGAATCAATCGTACCCTCCGGAATCGCTCCACAGTTTACCGCAATATACGGTCCATGCTTTCTCCGGCTAAACTGATGGACTATCTGAGGGAAGCTTTCCTTACCGACTCCACTTTCTCCCGTCACCAGTACAGACAAGTCTGTAGGAGCCACCTGAATAGCCACATCAATGGCACGGTTCAGTCCTTCACAATTGCCTATGATGCCAAAACGAAGTTTTTACACTCTGTATCTCTGATTTCACCATATAGTCTTCGATTATATGGCAAATTTTACAAAAAGTTTGAAACCCGTACATGCATTTACTCCAAAAAGTATAATTTAGAATACGGTACGAATCATGAAGCGTATACCCCACTTGCTGGCTGTAGGCAGTTCATTGTAATTCAAACGACGCACATATTCCACATGGAGCAACTTGAAGATGTTATGAATACCCGCACTTACCTCCACATAAGGTTTCTTGGGATCCATGACATAGCTCGAGGTATGATAATTGCCCGCTGCATCGTAATGTCCCGGGAACAACATCAGCTCCGTATCATTGGCATTCTGCGGAAGCAACGGGTTATTCTTGTCGGTAAGTGTTCCCCACAAACATTTCACACCGATAAACTCACGCCATTTCAGCTTCTTCAGAAGAGGAATACGGTTGAAGATTTTTCCCTGCAGATTCCATGATACATCCAGCGATGCATAACGGTCGTTCAGGAACTCCATATTATTAATCAAGCTGAAGGTTTCGTCCTGAAGAATATAAGACAAGTTGGCCGCCGGCATAATCAGCAAGGGGAAAGGTACCTTATTCCATTGGATACCTCCTTTTACACAGGTATCAATGTTTCCCCAGGAGCTCAGCCACCAGCGCTTGTAGAGACTCATTTCCGTCATGTTATAGGTATAATCACTACCCAAGATACCCTCAATCCCAGCGTATGCTGCAACGTAAAGACCGGTGCATCGAGATTGACCGGCAAACGGCGCTGCTTGGTATTGATGAATGTTTCTCCCGGTGCATAACGAAAAGCCAGCGTAGCCTCAGCCAGTGAAAAATCCTTCGTATTATAAGGAGAATGTACCCATTCCGTTCCCGTCAGTGCACCCGATGCCAAATCCTGCTGCAACTGATTTTCCTGTGCCATTGTACGATAAAACAATTTTCCACAAGCCTCCAGATTGGTATGCTTCAGCATAAAGGTTGTTTTCAAACCACTCTCCTTCTCCAGTTCATACTTCACGCTGGCCGTACGCTCGTAGTTATACTGGTCGACCGATGTCACCTTGAACGAAGTAAACACATTGTCCTTGTCGGTTCCCATAAACTTGTCGGACGGCAACATATTATCATAAGAATACGACAGCGTCAACGAATTAATCGGATACTCACGGGGAAGGTATTCCTTCTTGTTGAAAGAATATTCCACCTCAGCCTTGTATTTTGACTTCTCGTCCTTAAAACCATACGCATAATATCCGCGTAAGAAGAGATGAGGATTCAGGTTCGCAGTGGTTTGTGCAGAAGCTCTCAAACGCAACCCGTCAATGTAGTTGCTTGAAATCATCGTATTAATCGGGCCAATATCCACCTTACTGGGTCTTCCCTTCACTCCTGTTTCGACAAAGTTTTCGATAAAGGCCTTGGCCACAAATATGATGTACTTAAATCCCTTGATTTTCGCCAGATTGTCCACAAACTGTCCCATATTATCTTCCGACTTTGTCAGCTCCGTCGGGCGATATTCTTTCCAGAAAGAGTCGTCACGCATCATGGCATTGACATCCTTTATCTCATCTCCCTTCTTCTTGAATATCTTGGCAGGAATCTCGTCAAATCCAAAATCAGAATATCGTGTGGTACGCCTTACCTGGAAAGAACCCAATATCTTCTTCAAATAAGACAGTTCACACAGCATGTCATCTTCCATCAGCACCCATTCTCCCGTAGACAACTGACCGAACTTCTGTTCAATAATCATATTATCCACAAAGTTGATATCAGTCTTCTTCGGAAGATTCATGATACATTTATTCACACGGAAAGTAGAATCCGCAAGAATATACAAATGACCGGTGAAACCAAATCCTGCGAGTTGTTGGGTACGAAAGTTAAGTGGAAGCATTTTTCCTTATCCACCATCATCGTATCCATGATGTAATACTTATAGAAATTGATACCCGCATTCGAAATCGGACTATCGAACGGGTACTGAAGGAAACGGAAGCGGTCCTGATAAATATTAATATCCTGGAACACATCTTTCAATACAGTCGACAACATATCGCCTGTATTAAACAATTCATTGACTCCCGTAGAGTTAATACCTTTTACAATCGTCTTTTCATCGTGGGGATTTTTCCGGTACAGTTTTTCCGTCACCGTCTCGTCCACGGAAATAGGCAGAATATTCTTACCCGTCACGCTACACTGCTCCACCTGGTCACGGAAGAAAGGATACTTCTTAAACAGGTTTGATTCACGCAACGAGTCGGTTGTAATATTATTTAAAGAAAATGTAATCTTCTGATACTTATTATAATGATAGAAGTCATTCACCCCCAAATCATTCAGTTTTTTGGCTGCAATAACTTTCTTCATCATTTCCACTGCCGGATTATTCTTTCGAGAATATTTTTCCTTCTTAGGCTTCACCACGACCTCATCCAGCACCAAGTCGGGCTTCATTTTCACATTCAATGTCTTCGTCTTGGCAGACACATCACGTACCTCCGTACCATAGCCCACCATAGAAAAGGTCAATTTATTCCACCCTGCATGAGCAGCTATTGAATATTTACCATCTATATCTGTAATAGTTCCCACCCCTTTTCCGTCATAATATACATTCAAATAAGGGATAGGGTCACCCCGTTTCGGAGTCTGTAACGACTCCACTGATTTGTGCAGAAAAGTTTCACAACTCCCAGACACAACACGATTAAAAAAAGCAATCTTTTTATCATATATCTCATTAACACCTTAATAGTCCAGCTTATCAAGTTTGTAAAATACAGAGTGAAATAATCTCTTACAAATTTCACTCCCTGAAAAACGATATTCTTACCTTTTTTATGAATAATAGAATATAATTTCTTCTGTCACCTACGAAAAAACCGGCAATGAAGCGCCCTCATTGCCGGTTTATTTTTTACAAAAAGACAGTAAGCCTTAGTCAATTTCTTCATCAGCTTCATAGCCTCCCATCTCGCGCAAAGCATTCTTCAGCATGACATATTGCTGGAACAAATGATTTACCGGAACTTCACCCTCTGTATAATCGTGCATCGGGCTCTTCAGGAAGAAACTCAAGAAGCGTTGTGTTCCGTAACGTCCGGCACGTGCAGCCAAGTCGCTCAACAATACCAAGTCCAGACACAACGGAGCGGCCAAAATAGAATCCCTGCACAAGAAGTTGATCTTAATCTGCATCGGATAGCCCATCCAGCCGAAAATATCAATATTATCCCAGCCTTCCTTGTTGTCATTACGAGGCGGATAATAGTTGATACGTACCTTGTGATAATAATCAGAATACAAATCCGGCTGGTCTTCCGGTACCAGAATAGATTCCAGTGTAGAAAGCTTGCTCACTTCTTTTGTATGGAAGTTAGCCGGTTCATCCAACACAAGACCGTCGCGGTTTCCTAAAATATTGGTAGAGAACCATCCTGACAGTCCCAGACAACGTGTTCCGATAATCGGCGCAAAGCCCGACTTCACCAATGTCTGACCAGTCTTGAAATCCTTACCGGCAATCGGCATCTTAGTCTGTTCTGCCATTTCCCACATAGCCGGAATATCCACAGTGGTATTCGGCGCACCCATGATGAAAGGAGCTCCTTCGGCCAAAGCAGCGTATGCATAACACATAGAAGGAGCAATGTGTTCGCGGTCATCCTGTTTCATTGCGTTCTCCAACGCAGCCAAGGTGCCATGTACGCTTTCACAAACCGGTACATAAATTTCAGTAGAAGCAGCCCAAAGCACGACGATACGTGCACAATTGTTGTCTGCCTTAAATTTACGAATGTCCTCTCTCAGTTGTTCCACCATATCCCAGCGGGTAGCACAATCTTTCACATTGTTTCCATCCAGGCGTTTGGCATAGTTACGGTCAAAGGCAGCCTTCATCGGCACAATCTTTTCCAGTTCATCTTTCACCGGATTAATATCCTTCTCACGCAACACTTCACAGTTGATAGCCGACTCATACGCATTGGCCGGATACACATCCCATGCACCGAAAACAATGTCGTCCAGCTTAGCCATGGGGACAATTTCATTGTAATGCAAATATTTCTTTGCCTCCCCACGTCCTACACGAATCTTATCATACTGCGTCATTGAGCCCACCGGCTTTGCCAATCCTTTACGAGTCATTAAAACCCCTGTCATAAACGTGGTAGCCACAGCTCCCAGACCAACACACAATACGCCCAGCTTACCTTCTGCGGGCTTTACATTCATTTTTTCCATTTCTAAATTCCTTTTTTTCCTAATAACTTTACATTTATCCTTGCCTTCGAAATCAAGTCTTTTTCAAGAATATATCCCAAAGTGCAGGTAACAAATTGCTCAAAGTTAAGACTTTGTTTAATTAGATAAAGCTTTTATGAGCTTTTTTATTTGCTAATAAGTAAAAATAAGCCATAAATTCAGAAGAAAAAGCCATTAACCGACTTATCAGAGAGTAAAATAATGCGTATCTTTGCAGACGCATTTAAAGAAATACTCAACTACATGAATGATATTTGTTGCATTGGACACATTACATTAGACAAAATTGTAACTCCAAAACAAACGACTTACATGCCGGGAGGCACTTCTTACTATTTTTCACACGGTATACGCAGACTGAAAGATTTCAAAAACTACAAGCTGGTAACCGCTGTGGCTCCTAGTGAATATGGCATCATTGAAGAAATGAGAAAAGAAGGGCTTCAGGTAGAAGTCCTGCCAAGCCGTCACACCGTATATTTCGAAAATACATACGAAGAGAATCAGGACAACCGTTCCCAGCGTGTATTGGCTAAGGCTGACCCTTTCACCGCAGATGCTTTAAAAGATGAAAATGCACACATTTTCCATTTAGGAAGTTTGCTGGCGGATGACTTTCCACTTGAAGTAGTAAAGGAGTTGGCACAGAAAGGTACATTGGCTGTCGACGCACAAGGCTATCTCCGAAAAGTGGAAGGTGAGCACGTATTCCCTGTAGACTGGCATGAAAAGAAAAAAGCCCTGAAATACATTGATATCCTGAAAGTCAATGAACACGAAGCTGAAGTGCTGACGGGCTTCAAAGACCCTGAAAAAGCAGCCAAGCAACTGGCTCAGTGGGGTGTTTAAAGAAGTTCTGCTGACTTTAGGAAGTCTTGGATCACTTATTTATGCAGAAGGAAAGTTCTATAAAATTCCGGCATACGCTCCTAAAGAAGTAGTCGATGCTACCGGATGCGGTGACACTTACGTACTTGGCTATCTCTACATGCGAAACAAAGGAGCTTCATACGAAGAAGCAGGATGTTTTGCAGCTGCCATGTCTACTATCAAGTTAGAAAAATCTGGTCCTTTTTCCGGAACGGAAGAAGAAGTATGGCATATTCTGAAAAACAACAAACAAAAACCGGAAGTACTGGTTGCCCAATAAGCCCAAATTTTTCATACAAATAAAACATTAAGGGTTGGCCTGCTGATTCAGCCTGCAACCCCTTCTTATACCTGTCATCCTAACGGTTATCCCATCTTTCCTGTCAGATAGGCTCTTGTACGTTCGTCAACCGGATCTTTAAACATTTTCTCCGTATTGTCATACTCTATCAGTTCACCCATGTACATGAACATGGAACGGTCGGAGATACGCATAGCCTGTGACATGTTATGAGTCACAATCAGGATAGTCACCTCTTTTTTCAGCTGGTCCATCAACCCTTCGATGTGCTTGGTAGCAATCGGGTCAAGAGCAGAAGTAGGCTCATCCATAAGCAGAATGTCCGGCTGAAGCGCCAGAGAACGTGCAATACACAAGCGCTGTTGCTGTCCACCTGAGAGGAAAGTACCACGCTTTGTCAGAGAGTCCTTTACTTCATCCCACAAACATACGTTGCGCAAGTTACGTTCCACAATCTCATCCTTCTGCGATTTTGACAGATGAATACCATTCAAGATATATCCGGCCAGCACGTTGTCGTAAATATTCATGGTCGGGAACGGGTTCGGGCGCTGGAACACCATACCGATGCGACGACGTTCTTCCATCGGGTGCATCTGAAGCACATTTTCACCATTCAGTAAAATCTCTCCCGTCACACGGATATTCTTGTACAACTCGTGCATGCGGTTCACGGCACGCAGCAACGTACTCTTTCCACATCCAGAAGGCCCCATGATGGCCGTAATCGTATTTTTTTCAATATCAGCCGACACATGCTTTACAGCCATCACGTCGCTGGTATATGATATACACACATCTTTTATTTGAAGAATAGGATCCTTTATATTTTCCATTTCTTTGCAATTCGTTTAGCTAATAAATTCAGACATAACACAAAAGTCAACAGGAACAAAGAAGCTCCCCATATCAGGCTCTGCAAGTTCGGGTCGTTGAAGAACTCCCAGATAAGCAAAGGAACAGCCGACATAGGCTTGGTCATGTTCCAGCTGATAGCAGCTCCTCCCAAGGCAGTAAACATCAACGGAGCTGTTTCACCGACTACACGAGAGATGGCCAGCAAAATACCGGTAAAGATACTACCCAGTGCAGAAGGCACCATCACCTTCAGCATCACTCTCCAGTAACTACCTCCCAATGCCAGTCCAGCCTCTTTCAAGGTTTCCGGAAGCACCTTCATGGTTTCTTCCGTAGAACGGATAATCAGCGGAAGCATCATGATGAACAATGCCACACTTCCTGCAATGGCCGAATAACCTTTCATCGGGACAACCACCCAGATGTAAGTAATGATACCGATAATGATGGAGGGAGTACCCTGAAGCAAGTCGGTCAGGTAGCTGACAAACACGGCAAACCAGCTTTTTCTGTATTCTGACAGACAGATACCACACAGAATTCCTACCGGGATAGCGACTACAGCAGCCAGCAAAAGCATCAGGAAGGTTCCGATAATTCCGTTTGCAATTCCCCCCGGAATTGCTTCTCCGGCAGAAGCGGCCATCATCGCCTTATAGGCATTCGGAGTAGCTTCGGTGAGAAACGACCATCCCAATTGTTTCCAACCCTTGATCAATACTTCTCCCAAAATCGCCAGCAAAGGAATCGCTGTCACACCCGACAATACGCAAACCAGAATATAAAGCAAGCGGCTTTTCAGGATACGTATCTTAATATTATTTCCATATAACATAAGCACAAATCTTTTTAGCAGATTACACGTGACGGGCACGACGAATCAAAATCTTTCCGATAATATTAATGATGGCCGTAATCAGGAACAGTAACAAACCGATGGCGATCAGTGAAGAAAGCTTCAAACCGTCTGCCTCGCCAAACTGGTTTGCAATGATACTTGCCATGGTATTACCCGTGGTACGCAGTGTGTCCGGCATCTGGTTGGTATTTCCAATCAGCATGGTCACTGTCATCGTTTCTCCCAGCGCACGTCCGATAGCCAGAATATAGGCTGAGAAAATACCGGAACCCGCCATCGGGAATATCACTCTCTTGATTACCTCTGCACGCGTAGCTCCCATGGCATAAGCCCCTTCTTTCAAGTCGGAAGGAACCATCTTGATAAATTCGGCACTCAAGGAAGCTGCATACGGCACAATCATGATGGCCAGCACAAACGCAGCAGTCAGAATACCGGAACCCTGCGGAGACAGGTTCAAGTGCATGAATACGGTACGAAGTACATAGAACCCCCACAAGCCATAGATAATGGAAGGAATACCTGCCAGCAAATCAATCACCGTACCCAGAACGGCCGCGATTTTCTTTCCACGGAAATACTCACCGGTGAACAGTGCGACAGGAAGTGAAAATGGAATACACATCAGCAACGCCAGTGCCGTAGTAAGCAGTGTACCCGTAATAAAAGGAAGAGCGCCATAACTTTCTTTACCGGCAGTGGTCACCCAGTCGTCAGAGAAGATAAAATGCCAGAATCCAAACTCCTCGAAAGCGCCGGAAGCGTCAACGGTGAGGGAGTAAATAATTCCCCCACCAATGACCGGTATCACAATAGCCGATAAGATAAGTAAGACTTTAAACAGTTTGTCTTGCATAACTTATTGTCTTATTTATTTAAGAATCGGCTGTCCATCGTATGTCACAGCTTTCAGGTTCTGAAGGCTCTGTTCGATAGCCTTCTTAGGCAGCGGCGCATAGTGTACGGTAGCAGTGGTCTGCTGTACGCTGTCGCTCAACATATATTGCATCAAATCCAAAGTAGCTTTTGCCTGTTCCATAGAACGGTCTGCATAGTGCTGTTCCTTGTAAATCAGCAACCAGGTGAAGCAGCTGATAGGATAAGCTCCTGCTGCATCCGCATCGGTAATTGAGCAACGAGTATCCTGAGGAATGTCACCGGCAGCTGCAGAGATACTTTCAGTAGAAGGTACTACCAATTCACCACGCTTGTTATATACGCTTGCGTAAGGAATTTTCTGAGCAAAAGCATATTCAGAACCAATATATCCTAATGAGTAAGGAGTCTGTGCGATAATTCCTGCTACGCCCGGATTACCTTTAGCAGCCTGTCCGACCGGGAAATCCACGGTTTTACCTGCACCGTAAGTGTTTTTCCAGTTTTCACTTACTTTTGACAGATAGTCTGTAAAGATGAAAGTTGTTCCACTACCATCTGAACGGTATGCCAGAATGATTTTCTTTGCCGGCAACTGTACATCCGGATTCAGTTTCTGCAAACGCGCATCGTTCCAGTCTGTAATCTTACCTGCATAAATATCGGCAATCACGTCACCAGAAAGATTCAGTTTAACCACATCCGGCAAGTTGTATGCCATTACGACAGCTCCCATACAAGTCGGGATGTGTACCACCGGCTGCATTTCAGCCATTTCCTTGTCGCTCAAGAAAGCATCGCTACCTGCAAAGTCTACGATACCGTCTTTCAAGTTGCGGACACCACCGCCACTACCAATACCACCATAGGAAATCTTGTCACCAGAAGTTGCATTGTAGTTTTCGAAAGACATATTATAAAATGGCAATGGGAATGTAGCACCTGCACCTGTCAGTTCTACTGATTCACGACCATTAGCTGATTTCTGTCCACCACACGCTGCAAACGACAAAGCCATCGCTCCAGCAATTAAAGGCAAATAAAACTTTTTCATTGTGTTATACATTTAATATAAGTTACAAATCTATGTTATTCATTGAGTTAAATCGCAAACGAAGCATTCAGGTATACATAACTGGCTGTCTTGCCGCCTTCTGTTTCGGCGACCACAACCGGAAGTTAGGAGCTAACTTGATGTATTTACCTAATTTAAATTCGGTACCTACCATTCCGGCCATACCGTCCGCATCTTTGTTCCAGTCTTTCTCTGAAGAAAGCAAGTCCCAACGACCGAAAAGACTTATTTTCTTGCTTAACTGTGCAGACGCATAAACCGAGAAACCATCCTGATCACAATCAGGCACATATTTCGTATTAGTCTGGTAGTTGTATTCCGCTGCCACTGAGAAGGCTGTATGCTTATATCCGACAAAAGCAGCCAGATTCGTAATACCTTTTTCCCCTTCTTCTACCGATTCATTATACGAACCGTATGCACGTACCGTCAAACCCTCAACCGGAGTCAGTGTTACGCCTGCACCATACTGCAAGCCGTCTTTCACCTGTACTTTTTTATAACCTTCTCCGTTGGCTACAATCACATCGGCCGAAACCACCTTGTTAAATTTATAGGCTACTGAAACTCCCAAGTCCGCACTGCTGCCGAACTTATATTCATCCTGGAAAGATTTCATCACATAACGTTTTCCCCAGAAATCTTCCTGAACCTTAAATTGAGTCGTAGTGATTAATCCGGCGTTCAGCGTCCAGCCGTTTTGCCTCCAGGTAATCTGTGCATTTTTCACATATCCGATGCGCTGATGGTCATTTACGTCTTTTGACTGACCGAAATCAAGTACTGCCTTCAACTGCAATCCGTGAGGCAAGGCATACTGATAGCCAATATAGGCACGGTCCAGATTAAACCCTCTGTCATCATTGACAGAACCAAAACCAGAATGCGCATCCGAAAATATGGTAATGATGGCATCTCCTTTTTTCTCACCAGGAGCCCGTTCTTCAGGCGCTCCATCTGCAAAGGCAGCACCCACAGTGCACATCCAGATGCTTAACAGACATAAAACTCTTTTCTTTGTTTTTTGTTTTTCCATTTTCCTATAGACTCATTTTTTGACACCACAAAGGTCTCATATTAGTGTTACAAACAGATGTCATACGCTTAAAGAAAATGTAACATCCTGTTACATTCATATTACAAAATAAAAATATCGCTTTCTGAAATCAAATTCCGTTAACGGACGGTTGATTTTCAGAAAGCGATACTTTACTGATTATATGGTATTTACAAATTCTTCTTTTCTACAAAAAAGAAGATTCTGCAATATACTATTTAATTTCCAATGTAACAATTGATTTTGCAGGCAATTTCACTACAAGTCCATTCTTTGTCAATTTAGCACCCTTGAAATCGGCCAATTTCACCAGATTAGGCTGTTCAAATGTATTGTAATCGTCAATCTTTTCAGAAGTCAGAATCTGTCCGCTTACCGATTTAGCCTTTACATCACCCAGTGTCAGTGTGATTTCCTGTGACTCTTCCAGGTCTACGTTAGAAAGTGACACATGAATAGCACCTGATTTATCACGTGAAGCAGTTGCACTTACCATCGGTACGATACGATTGTCGCGTACGATCTTACGTTCGCACTGCAAATCAAGCGGCAGATAAGTAGCATCCTGATGTACGTTATACATCTTGAACACATAGTAAGTCGGAGTCAGCACCATCTTGTCTTCTTTCGTCAGAATCATAGACTGCAATACATTTACCACCTGAGCAATGTTAGTCATTTTAACTCGGTCAGTATATTTATGGAAGATGTCCAGACTCAAAGAAGCCACAAAGGCATCGCGCAAGGTATTCTGCTGGTAAAGATGACCGCTGATAGTACCCGGTTCTTCATCCCACCAGGTTCCCCATTCGTCTACCATCAAGCCAATCTGCTTCTGCGGGTCATATTTGTCCATAATGGCAATGTGACGCTTGAGCACATCTTCAATTTCGCGGCATTTTCCCATTGTCCAATAGTAATCCTCATTGTTGAATTTCGTAGCAGAACCTTTGCTTCCGCTCCATCCAAGCACTGTATAATAGTGCAGAGAAAGTCCGTCCATGCGATGACCCACGTTTTTTTCATCAGCACTTCAGTCCAGTTGTAGTCATAATCGCTGGCACCGCTGGCAATCTTGAACAAACGGTTACCATCATAGTTACGGCAATAAGTTGAATAACGGCGATACAAATCAGCATAGTATTCCGGACGCATGCTACCTCCACATCCCCAGCTTTCATTTCCTACTCCGAAGTATTTCACCTTCCATGGTTTCTCACGTCCGTTTTCCAAACGCAGTTTTGCCATCGGGCTTCCTTGTTCAGAAGTCATGTATTCTACCCATTTAGCCATTTCTTCCACGCTACCGCTACCTACGTTTCCGCTGATGTAGGGTTCACATCCTAACATTTCGCACAAGTTCAGGAATTCGTGTGTTCCGAAGCTGTTATCTTCTACGGTTCCTCCCCAGTTGTTGTTGACCATACGCGGACGTTTTTCACGAGGACCGATACCATCCATCCAATGGTATTCATCGGCAAAACATCCTCCCGGCCAGCGGAGTACAGGCACTTTCAAGTCTTTCAATGCTTCGAACACATCTTTACGATAACCTTTAATATTAGGTATGGAAGAATCCTCTCCTACCCAAAGACCTCCATAGATACATGTACCGAGGTGTTCGGCAAACTGACCATAAATTTCTTTATTGATGATTTGTTTTCCCTGTTCCGGATGAACAGTCACTGTAGCCTTCTGCTGAGCAAACAAAGGCATTGCGGCACAAAAGGCCAACCCTAAAATTGCATTTTTCATACTTATTGATTTTACTTGTTTATTTCACACTTCACAAATGTAGGAATATTTTCCATGTAATGGGTGTACATTTGACATTTTTGAGGAGGAGATTTGAACATTCGGCCCTAAAATGCATGAAAAGTATACACTACCCCTACAGATTCAGACTTTTCATGACACCAAAATAAAGTTTTCTTACTACTTTTACGCCCAAATTTGAAACCAGATGAAATCAAAAAAGACAATCATTATTTGTGCCCTTGTCACAATTCTAATTTTAGGAGGCGTAATCAGCGGGGTTTCCTTGCTGTTCAACCACCCTCTTCGTATCGAAAAACCTACCTTTATTTATATAGACCGTGACGATACAGCCGATTCGGTGTACGTAAAACTTCAAAGAGATTTGAATGCCACGCATCTGACAGGATTCAAAATGCTGGCTCGTCTCAAAAAATACGACCAGCAGATTCATAGCGGAGCCTATCGCTTTGATGCCTCCATCAATACGCTGACCTTATTCCGCCGCCTGAGCAGCGGACACCAGACTCCGGTCAAAGTGGTTATACCCAGTGTGCGGACCCTGTCCCGTCTGGCACGCTCGCTGGACCGTCAACTCATGCCCGATTCCACGGAATTTGCCCGACTTGTCGGTGACAGTGCCTTCTGCGCTTCATTGGGTTTCAGCCTTGAAACGATGCCTGCACTATTCATCCCGAATACGTATGAAGCCTATTGGAATACGGATGCCGAAGCCTTTATCCAACGAATGAAAAAAGAATATGAACGTTTCTGGACGCAGGAGCGAAAAGATAAGGCTCAAGCCTGTGGACTGACTCCGGTAGAAGTCAGCACACTGGCCTCCATCGTGGAAGAAGAAACAGCCAACAAGAGTGAGATGCCGATGGTGGCAGAACTCTACCTGAACCGTCTACAAGCCGGAATGCCACTCCAGGCCGATCCGACCATCAAATTCAGTCTGCAAGAATTCGGACTGCAACGCATTCTGCACAAACACCTGGAGGTAGAAAGTCCTTACAACACTTACAAGCACGCGGGGCTTCCTCCCGGTCCTATCCGCATTGCTTCCATTCAGGGAATAGAAAGCGTTTTTGAACCATGCACAGCATGATTACCTCTACATGTGTGCCAAAGAAGATTTCTCGGGCACGCACAATTTCGCCGCTACCTTTGCTGAGCATCAGGCCAATGCCCGCCGCTACCAGCAGGCACTGAACAAGAGAAACATCCGTTAGAGAATGGACTAACGGACTGATTTCCAGAATTGCATGAAACTGGAATAGGCTCCGTAGCACACCAGTCCGTCGCCTTTCTGGAGTGCATAATCCTCAGGGAATGTATTGGCCACTTCTTTCTCAAAGACAGATATACCCAGGAAGTTTTTCACTTGTTTACCTTGTACCAGAGAAATCAGTTTCAGGCCGAATTCTTGTTCCAGGTTCAGCTCATTGATGTGATAGCCCACCAGTTTCTCCGGAATTTCCAGCTTGAACACGTAGGTATTGCCGTCTATCTGGAAAAATTCGGCCCCGCCATCCAGTTCCAACTGCTGTGCCAGCAAACGTGCTGCATCCTGTTCCGGTGTCAGGATACGGTCTATCGAGAAGGCTTCGAGTACTCCCTTATGTACTTCGTCTACCGCCCGTGCATAAATCCGTTTCACCTTCAGCTTTTTCAGCAACGACACAATCCGGACCGAAGCGCCGAAGTTATCGCCTATGGCTACAATTACCGCATCCACACTCTTCAGCGGAAGCACGGAAAGTGCCATTTCATCTGTCGCATCGAGCACAAACGAGGCCGCCATGCGGTCCTTCACACTGTCTACGTGCAACCCGTTTCCGTCTGCACCGACCACTTCATGCCCCATGGCAGTCAGCTCCATGGCTAACGTGGCCCCATAATGTCCTAAACCAATAATCAAATATTTCATACATCAGTTGATGATAATGTTATCACTCGGATACCTGTAATTGCGTTTCTTTTCCTGGCGTACCAGACCGGTGAGCAAGGTAAATGCACCGACACGACCGATATACATCAGCAAAATGACCAGCAGCTTGCTGTCATTGCCCAACGTAGGAGTCAGGTCAAGGCTCGAACCTACCGTACTCAGCGCCGACACGCATTCGAACGTAACGGCCAGCAGCCCGGCCTCCGGCTCCAGCATACTCAGCAGGAATATGGCCAGAAAAGCCAGTAGCAGATACAATATCAATGCCGCGTTCGAACGGCGGATAGAATCGTGCGAAAGTTCTCTGCGCAGAATCGCCACCCGGTCTGTCCCGCGCACTACAGCCCATAAATTGATTAATACCACCGCAAACACATTGACCTTCACGCCGCCCGACGTAGATTTGCGTGCCTCCTCCTATCATCATCAGTACTACCATGAGCAACAAGGTTTGAGTAGACAAGGAGGTCAGCCCCACACTGGCAAAACCGGCAGTTCGCGGACAAGAGGAATTAAAGAAAGCATGCACCCACTTGTCTGCCACCGGCATGCCCGCAAAAGAATGGTTCCACTCCAGGGCAGCAATGGCCAACGTACCACCTATTAAAAGAAAGACTGTAGCCACCAGCACAATCTTCGTATTCAAATTATACAGGTGTACTTTTTTCCGGAATCTTCCGGAACGACGCAACAGCCAGAATTTTCCGGCTTGCAGATAATACGCCACCGTTTCATACAAGTTCACCAATATCGGGAATCCGATGCCTCCCAGTGCAATCAGCAGTCCCAAAGTAATGTAAAGCAGATTATGTCCCTGCATGACGGCCGGATTGCCCATTCCACCGGGCAAGGTGGAAAAGCCTGCATTACAAAAGGCTGACACGGAATGGAAGGCTGAGAAAAAAAGTTCTTCCTGCAAGGTCATTCCCAACGTGCCGTGCACACTGAGCCAGATAACCACCATTCCGACTCCTTCTATCGCCAGCGTAAAGCCCAATATATATAATAAGGTAGACAATAGCGAATTCAAGGAGTTGGAACTGATCATGTCGCCCACCATCAGCTGATTATAAAGCGAGGTATTCCCCATAAAAAACATGGCAAAGAAACTTGTCAGCGTCATCACCCCGAGTCCGCCTATCTGAATCAGGAGAATAATCAGAATTTGTCCCTCCAGCGTAAAGGTGGAAGGCACATCTACGGTGACAAGCCCTGTGACGCACGTCGCACTCGTGGCGGTAAACAGCGCATCCATGAACGAAATGCCGTGGTAAGTGGCCCGAGGAAGCATCAACAATCCGGTACCCAACAGAATAAACACCAGGAAACTGCCTGCCAGAATCAATGACGGATTGGTACGTTTGCCCAGCAAGCGCACCAAAATGCCCGACAGCTGGGAGAAAGAAAGCAGCACCAGGATGGTTCCCTTGTAATAAGCATGATGAAAGAACACCCATACCCAATACACTCCGGTAGTCTCCTCCGGCTTTTTGAATACCACAGGGAGCAAGGTCAGATAAAGCAGTATGGTAAGAATCCATGTCCACGGAGTAAACTTAAACGAGGAATCTTCCTGACGAAAGACAATCTGTATCGTTGTTGTAACTAAAAAGATGACCCATACCGTATGATAGACCGTATGTATCAGATTATACTCCGCCGCAGAAATCCTGAATCCATATTCATACACAATGGTCAGTAAAAAGACAATGCCGCACAGAAAATTAATCCCCATCACCCAGTTAAGCAGCTGGTTTACACGCGGCATAAGCAGTTTCTTATTATATAAAAAAAAGTCGTTCCCAATAATCCATATTATATGAATGAATGTATTTACAAATGTATGGAAAAATCCATATACTTATGCGACAAAGAAAGGAGAAATCTACCACAAGATTCTATTCAGTAAGAAAACAGATAAAGAAAAAAAGCAAAATGAGTTGTTTTGTTATCATTTATTTCCATATTTTTTGACGAAAACTTAAAAATAGTAAGCAATTATGAGTAATAGACAGAAAAGATTCATCTTACCTGAAGATGAAATACCAAAATACTGGTATAACATTCAAGCCGACATGGTCAACAAACCCATGCCTCCACTGAACCCGGCTACAAAAGAACCGTTGAAACCGGAAGACCTCTACCCTATCTTCGCCAAGGAACTCTGCCATCAGGAATTGAACCAGACTGATGCGTGGATTGAAATTCCGGAAGAAGTACGGGAAATGTACAAATACTACCGCAGCACCCCGCTGGTACGTGCTTACGGACTGGAGAAAGCACTGGGTACACCGGCACACATCTATTTCAAGAATGAAAGTGTCAGCCCTATCGGTTCACACAAACTGAACTCTGCACTGGCACAAGCTTACTACTGCAAGAAAGAAGGCGTAACGAACATCACTACTGAAACAGGTGCCGGACAATGGGGAGCTGCCTTGTCGTATGCCGCGAAGGTGTTCGGACTGGAAGCTGCCGTATATCAGGTAAAATCAGTTACGAACAGAAGCCTTATCGCCGCAGCATCATGCAGACCTTCGGCGCACAGGTAACTCCTTCTCCTTCCATGTCTACCCGTGCAGGAAAAAATATCCTGACCAAATATCCGAACCATCAGGGTTCACTGGGTACTGCCATCTCGGAAGCTATCGAGCTGGCACGCACCACACCAAACTGTAAATATACACTGGGGTCCGTGCTGAGCCACGTAACCCTGCACCAGACTGTCATCGGACTGGAAGCTGAAAAGCAGATGGAAATGGCCGGTGAATATCCTGACATGATTATCGGATGCTTCGGAGGAGGTTCCAACTTCGGAGGAATCTGTTTCCCGTTCATGCGTCACACCATTCTGGAAGGAAAGAAGACACGTTATATCGCAGCCGAACCGGCATCTTGTCCGAAACTGACCAGAGGTAAATTTGAATATGACTTCGGTGATGAAGCCGGCTACACCCCGCTGCTGCCGATGTTTACCTTAGGACACAACTTTACACCTGCCAATATCCATGCCGGTGGTCTGCGCTACCACGGTGCAGGTGTCATCGTTTCTCAGCTGTTGAAAGACAATTTGATGGAAGCGGTAGACATACAGCAGCTTGACACTTTCAAGGCCGGCTGTCTGTTTGCCCGCGCTGAAGGTATCATTCCGGCTCCGGAATCTTGCCACGCCATTGCTGCCGCTATTCAGGAAGCAGAAAAATGCAAGGAAACGGGTGAAGAAAAAGTAATTCTGTTCAACTTGTCCGGTCATGGTCTGATAGACATGAGTGCGTACGACCAGTACCTGTCGGGCAACCTGACCAACTATTCACTGAGCGAAGAAGACATAGCAAACAGCTTGCAGGACGTGCCTCAAGTGTAATTTTTGACACGCGTCCAAAACGCAAGTGCGTTTGAGAGAAAACGCAAGGACGTTTTATCCTAAACGCAAGTACGTTTTGATTCAAACGCAAAGGCGTTTTAGTGCGAACGTACTTGCGTTTTTTCGTAAGCGAAAAAAAAAACGTTTAGAATATACCAAAACGAAGGGTGCCGGAAAGAGATTTCTCATCTTCCTCCGCACCCTTTATTTATTTCATCAACTTATCTAATCCAATTACAACAGACGATTTGTTGCCGTATCCGGGAATACCACGGTCGGCTTGAAAGTCTTGGCCTCCTCAAAGTCCATCAAGGCATAGGACATGATAATCACCACATCGCCCACCTGTACCTTACGGGCTGCCGCTCCATTCAGACAAATACAACCTGAGCTACGTTCACCCTTAATGATATAGGTTTCAAAACGTTCACCATTGTTATTGTCTACAATCTGTACCTTCTCACCGGCAATCATGTTAGCCGCATCCATCAAATCTTCATCAATCGTAATGCTGCCCATGTAGTTCAGGTTCGCTTCTGTCACCGTTACGCAATGAAGCTTCGACTTCAACACTTCAATCATCATCATCCGTTATCCTTTATATTTAATGTTATCAATCAGACGTACTTCACCGCAATACACTGTGATACAACCTACAATGTAATTGCTTTCGTCCCATGCCTTTACGGGCTGAAGCGTATTGCCATCCACAATCTCAAAATATTCCAGTTCCAGTCCCGGTGCGCGACGGATACAGTCTTCTACAAACTGCTTGGTTTCAAGCAAAACACGTGACTTGCTGAAATCTACAACTGGCAAACAATGCCTTGGAAATCTGCAAAGCTTCCTTCCGTTGTTCTGCCGTAAGACGTGCGTTGCGGCTGCTCAGCGCCAGGCCGTCTTCTTCACGCACAATCGGGCATCCCACAATCTGAATATTGAAAGGATACTTGCGTACCATTCACGGATAATGGCCAGCTGCTGGAAGTCCTTCTCGCCAAAGTAGGCACGGTGCGGTTCCACCATCAAGAATAATTTGCTGACAATCTGACAAACCCCGTTGAAATGTCCCGGACGGTATTTTCCTTCCATCACCGTATCCAGCGGCGCATAGCTGAACTGGCGGGTATCGGGTTCAGGATAAACTTCTTCTACAGAAGGAGCAAAAACCAACGTTGCTCCACATTTCTCCAATAAAGCACAATCCGCCTCCCGTGTGCGCGGATATTTTAAAAGGTCATTCTGGTCGTTAAACTGTGTAGGGTTCACAAAGTCACTGACTACCACTACATCATTCTCAGCTACGGCACGATTCACCAACGAAGCGTGTCCCGCATGCAAAGCTCCCATCGTCGGAACCAGTCCGATGGTCTTTCCTTCTTTGCGGAAAGCATCGAGTTCGGCGCGAAGCTCACTGATTGTTTGAATTAACTTCATCTCTTATTCCTGTTTTTTAATCATAAATTCAGAAAACGGCTGCAAAGTAACTATTTATTTAGCACATAAAAGAAAACGGAAACGGAAAATTCTTTTGGTGTTTAGCGAATTTATCCTATTTAGGACGTACAACAAACACGATTATAGCCTACTGTTTATCAATACATTAACATACTATAAGGATTTATAAACGGCTGTCGATTCGCTTCATTGGCGTATTTTTTGTATCTTTGCCAGTCGTTAAGAGCAACTATAATACAATGAGCGCGAAAAAAGTTTTATTCATTACACAAGAAATTACTCCCTACGTACCCGAAAGTAACCTGGCATTAATCGGCCAGAATTTACCGCAAGCCATACAAGACAAAGGCCGCGAAATCAGAACATTCATGCCCAAATGGGGTATCGTGAACGAACGCAGAAACCAATTGCATGAGGTAATCCGTCTGTCTGGAATGAATCTGATTATCGACGACACGGATCATCCGCTGATTATCAAGGTGGCATCTATTCAGGCTGCACGCAGACAAGTGTACTTTATTGATAATGATGATTATTTCCAGCACCGCCAGATGACATGCGATGAAAACGGAAAGGAATATGAAGACAATGGCGAACGTGCCATCTTCTATGCCCGTGGTGTGCTGGAAACTGTTAAGAAACTGCGCTGGTGTCCGGACGTGATTCACTGTCACGGATGGATGAGTGCGATGGTTCCTCTTTATATTAAGAAAGCATATTACGATGAACCTTCTTTCCGCGACTCAAAGGTGATTTTCTCACTTTATCAGGAAGGATTTAATTCGAATTTAGCTCCCAACTTTGCCGAACAAGTGCTGTTCAAGGAAGTAACTCCGGAAGATGTCAGCATGATGAAGTCGCCGGCAAACTATGAGGAACTCTGCAAGTTAGCAGTAGCCTACTCTGACGGAGTGATTCAAAATGACGAAACTGTAAACCAGAATGTACTTGACTACGCACGAAGCCTGAACATTCCGGTGCTTGAATACGCTTCGGGCGATGCCTATGCAGATGCGTGTGACGCATTCTATGACAAGGTATTCGTTTCCGAATAAATATGAATACATAAAAAAGGACGAAAATGAAACTTAAGTTCTTGGCAGCAGTTGGACTTGCAGCCACACTCTACAGTTGTGATGATACCACTACAGGTGTCGGTGAATTCGTGGCAGATGCAGATGAAATTACTGCATCGGCTCAAACTTTTGAGGCCACTACCAAAACCCTGAAATATACAGACTTGAACCAGAACGGAGTATTCTCCCGTACAAGCAGCGCATACTTGGGTAAATTCACCGATCCGGATTTTGGTACGTATACCACCGATTTCATCACACAAATCAATTGCACGGAAGGTTTCGAATTTCCGGAAACAACTCAAGAAATTGTAGCAACAACATTGGAGTTATCGTATGCAAGTTTCTTCGGTGATTCACTAGCTCCCATGCGTGTAAGAGTGGACATGCTTGATAAAGCAATTGATGATACAGGCGAAGACTTAAATTTATATTACACGTCTTATGATCCGATAGAAGAAGGATATTATAATCCTGAGAAGCCAGAATTAGCAGAACAGGATTACGCTGTACGCGACAATTCTTGGACAGATGAAGAAATTGACTCTATAAAAAGTGAAAATGGATATTATCCACCATTGGTTATTGATTTGGATAAAAAGAAAAGTTCAGGCATAAAAGAAGATGAAGCAGGAGCTTTTAGCCAATATCTTTGGAATAAATATCAAGAAAATAAGGACTATTTCAAAGATGCTTATTCATTTATCCACAATGTACTCCCTGGATTTTACGTTCATACCACAAGTGGAGAAGGGGCTATTCTATACATTGGAGATATTTGGCTGCGCATGAAAGTTAAATATTTAGTCGAAAGACCTTCTACTGGGGCTATGGATTCTGTCGTGTATACTTCCATTCCTTTTGCAGCAACCAACGAAGTGTTCATGTCTACTCGCTTGAGTAATTCTGAAGAGACATTAAATAGCTTGGCTGGAGAAAAGGAACACACCTATCTGAAAACTCCTGCCGGACTTTGTACAGAAGTGAAACTTCCTTTACAAGAAATGTATGATGCGTTAGGTACAGACACGCTGAACTCCGTATCTATGGCATTTACTAAATACAAGAACGTCAGCGATAATTCTGAAAATAGCCCGTACAAAATGGGTACTCCGCAGAACTTACTGCTTATTCGTAAAAACGAAGTAAAAGACTTCTTTGAACAAAGAAAGAATTACGATAGTAAAACTACCTTCTTAGGTACTTACAGCAGTACAACCAACTCCTATTCGTTCTCACAAGTAAACCGACTGATAAGCCAGATTTTCAGCGATATGAGAACAAAAGAAGAGCCTGCTCAAGGATGGGATGAGTATAATACTATGGTATTGATTCCGGTGAAAACTGAAACAGACTCACAAGGAAACACCATCGGTTTGTCGCACGACCTGGAAGTAAACTCAGCCAAACTAATGGGCGGCGAGGATGGAGAAAAGATTAAGATGGAAATTATCTATACCAAACCGAAATTCAACAAATAACGAATAAGAGCATAAAAAATCCGGAAGTAAAACTTCCGATTTTTTATGCCTGTATCTCAAGCTTTATTTCTTTGCTGTAGTAGTCTTTTTGGCAGCAGTTGTTTTCTTTGCTGGAGCTTTTTTAGCAGGAGCCTTCTCTGGCTGTTCTTTAACCAAAGACTGCAAATGTTTCACCTGGTCATTCAACTGTACCAGCTCTTCTTCCTGGTTACGAATGGTTGTCAACAAAGAATTCAGTTCTTCATCTTCCATATCTACCGGATACAATGAATTTACGCGAGAAATAAAGTCCCCAAGAATATTCATATAGTTAGTGAAAGCATCATACGGTGAATCATAAATACCACGATCCAACGATACGCCCATCTGCTTTGTAGTCATGAAGCGGAAGTTATTACTTGCCTGCAGGTAATCCCAATCCTGTTTGATTCGGCGGTCAGAGCACAAATGTACACGTTCTGCCACGCTATACAACTTATCAAATGCTTCACGCTGCATTACATTTCCTAACCACGGGCTAATATCACGTTCTTCGTCTACCCAAGACATCGGATAAGGTACATCAATCATATCGACTGATTTCAGTTTCGTTACGATTTCCGACGGAGTAGAGAAAGTAATGCCTTTCTGCTTAGCACATTCCGGCAATGCTTTCAAGAATTCCAGAATATTGGAAGACAGCGGCTGGAAGATACCCAAAGCAGACAATTCCATAAAGATATTGATAACCTGTTCGTTTTCCGGCAGAGAAGCAATCCAGCCAATATATTTATCTGCAAACAACGGATATTCGCTCCATTCTGTATTAGAGAAACGTAAGCTAATATCATCAGACAACTTAAAGTCACGCAGCAACAGCTTCAGATTCGGATTTCAGCACAATGATACAAATAGTGAGGACTCTTCCATCCTAACACATGTTTAGCACCTTCTGCCAGCATACCCTTGAATCCCATCCTGCTACGATACCGCCAATTTCATTGTCATAAATCAAGCTGGAGTTACGGAATACCTTAGGATCTTGTCCGAAATAGTCTTTAATCTTCACACGCATGCGTTCTACCTCTTCGCAGAAACAAGTCTCATTCTTCAATGAAGACAATCCATGTGAATAAGGCTCGCAAAGGAATTCGCAGCAACCTGTGGCATTCAACTCATGCAGCAATTCTATTACGGCCGGAGCGTGGATTTCCAACTGTTCCAAAGCCACACCTGAAATAGACAAGGCAACTCTAAATGCGCCATTATTTGCTTTTGCCATATCAATCAGGGTTCTCAAGGCCGGTATATAGGAACGTTCGGCCACTTCATTCATACCCTGCTCATTGGCATAATCATCGTAGTAATAATGTTCTGAACCGATTTCAAAGAAACGATAGCGTTTCAAATGAATAATCTGGTGTATTTCAAAGTAAAGACAAATTGTTTTCATATTGTTTTGCAGTTTTATTTACCATAATTTTTTAAGACTTGCTCATAAAGTGCGCGAATCTTCACGCCGACTTCTCCCATACAATACCATCCACTTCTTTCTTCCTTCATCGCGGAGATATTCATAAAGTGAATCGTTGGTACAGATAGAATGAATGGCATCTGCCATTGCATGTATATCCCAATAATCCGTCTTAATACATTTCGATAGAATTTCGGCACAACCGGATTGCTTAGAGATAATCGTCGGTACACAGCATTGCATAGCTTCCAATGGTGAAATACCAAATGGCTCAGACACTGACGGCATGATATACACATCACTCATCTTCAATACTTCATATACCTGCTTGCCTTTCATGAATCCCGGGAAATGGAAACGGTCGGCAATACCTCTTTCCGCAGCCAGACGAATCATGGCATTCATCATATCACCGCTACCAGCCATCACAAAACGAATGTTACGCGTGCGATTCAATACCATAGCAGCAGCTTCCACAAAGTATTCCGGACCTTTCTGCATGGTAATACGTCCCAAGAAAGTAACAATCTTTTCTTTCGGATTCTTCTTAACCTGAATATCCTGTATTTCTTTTGGAAGCGGAGACACTGCATTATGCATGGTGAATACTTTGCGAGGATCCTGATAGTACTTATGAATAACCGTCTGACGGGTCAACTCACTTACACACATGATACAGTCAGCATGGTCCATACCATTCTTTTCAATAGAATAAACGGTAGGATTCACATTACCACGGCTTCGGTCAAAGTCTGTGGCATGCACATGGATAACCAAAGGCTTTCCTGAAACCTGCTTGGCATGAATACCTGCCGGATAAGTCAACCAATCGTGTGAGTGAATAATATCAAACTGCTGCTGACGAGCTACCACACCGGCTACAATAGAATAGTTGTTGATTTCTTCATGCAGATTATCAGGATATCTTCCTGAGAACTCCATACATCCCAAATCATTGGTATGCATATAATTGAAATCTGCATAAATATGGTCGCGCAAGTCATAATAAAGCTGCGGATCCATATAATGTCCTACTCTATCTTTTACATAATCCCACTGTACGTCACGCCATACAATAGGCACACTGTTCATTCCTATAATACGCAAGAAACTCTGGTCTTCGTCTCCCCAAGGCTTCGGAATACAGAAGGTAATTTCCATATCTTCCTGCTGAGCAAGTCCATGAGTCAATCCATAACTGGCTGTACCTAATCCTCCCAAGATATGAGGAGGAAATTCCCAACCAAACATCAAAACTTTCATATAAACCCCTCCTCTTTATTGATTGTTATATTTCTCCAACAAATTCAATGTACGTAAAATTTCGGCCACATTCATTGCAAATGAAACAGCACCTCTACCCTGGAATGGTGGGTTACCATCAAACAACTCCGGAATGGAACTGATGCAATGACAGGTCATCTGATCTTCATAACTGATAAGCTGACGCTCTACAAAGGAAATGGCACTCCGCTTATAGATACGCAAATAAGCCTCCAGATAGAAACCTTCCAGCCAAGGCCATGCTGTACCCTGATGGTATGCATAATCACGCTGAAGCTGCAGACGACGTAGTTTGGATTATAACCTCCACTCTTCGGACTCAATGAACGAAGACCTTTCGGAGTAAGCAATTCTTTAGTCACGATGTCTACAACACCTTTTTTTCTGTTTAGAATCTAACGGAGAATAATCAAAAGCTGCTGCAAAAATCATGTTCGGACGAACACTCCAGTCCATCATATCGCCATCTACATAATCAAGCAGATAGCCATATTCATTCAAGAAGGTCTGCACGAATGACTTAGAGACTTTATCAGAGAACTGATGCAAGTAGTCAACAAAGCCATAGTCTGATGACAGCAAATCAGCCACAAAGCAAAGTGCGTTGTACCACAATGCATTAAATTCTACAATGTATCCAGTACGAGCAACTACCGGACGGCCATTCACGGTAGAGTTCATCCAAGTAACGGCCTTGTCTCTTCCATTTGTATAAACCAATCCGTTTTCATGAACCTTCAAATTAGGATGATGATTACCTGCCAGATAATCCATCACATCCTTCAAGGCTTTACCATATTTAACTCGGGCCTCATCCCATGACACCATCTTGGCATATTGCTGTATTGCCCATACCAGCCACGACAATACATCCGGATGTTCTATTTCTGTCACTTTCAAATGAGATTCTTTACCTTCCATGAATGCATAAACAGCCTTTAAAGCCGTTTCCATAATCATTTCAAACTTACCAATCTCACCAATAGAAAGAGTAAGTCCCGGAAGAGAAATAAACATGTCACGTGCACGACACTTAAACCAAGGATATCCGGCTAAGATATACGACTCACCGTCCTGCTTGTTAAGGAACTGATGTGCCGAATTAATAAGGCAGTTCTTGAAGTTATTGCGAGGTGTTCGCTGTTCCATTTCTGCTGCGAACAAAGCATTCAACGAAGTAGTTTCAATTGGTGCTACACCACCTGAGAAAGTAACAGATTCCCCTTTCTTAATACTAATCTCAAAGTAACCAGGCACATACAGGTCTTCATTAAAGTCATACCCGCGTTCACGTTCTTTCGGATATTCTATGCCTCTATACCAATCGGGCTGGAAACAGATTGATTTTCCTTACTCAACTGCATGTAAAGTTCAGGATAACCGGGATACATGCATGTCTTGATTCCGTTCTCCACCACATCATAATGGCGACTGGCCTGCGCATTTTCGTGTGTATACTGTCGTACACTGCGGAAAGCCAAATAAGGGCGTAAACGAAGAGTTGTTTCTGAATGTGCATCAACCAATGTATACCTTATTAGAATACGGTTTTCATGGTGAACAAATAACTTCTCTTTCTTTAAAACAACACCACCTACACGATAAATTGTTGTCGGCACTTTCTCACACTCGAATTCGCGGATGTATTTATGTCCTCTAGGACTGAAATTGTCACCTCCATACTTATGCAGGCCAAGATTAAACTCGGCCCCATGCTGGATAACAGTTTCATCCAATGAGGAAAGTAATACATGGTTCTCATCGTCCAACTCCGGTACAGGTATCACAAGCAAGCCATGATACTTACGCGTATTACAGTCTACAATTGTCGAACAATGATAAGCCCCCGAGCGATTCGTACGAAGAATTTCTCTAGTTAGAGTTTCTTCCAGATTTGTCATTATCGTCTTGTCAAATCGTAAATAACTCATAGTTGTATATTAAGGTTATAAATTAATACTCGTCACAAAAAATGTTACTTTTATTTCCCCTCAAATTTAATGATTAAAAATAAACAACAAAACCAAAATCCTTTTTTTTTACCTCAAAAGCCTGTTTTTCTATCTCTAAAAGCATATATCCCCGTTTTATTATAAAAAAATCTTACAATCTTGAGTTTTAAGAGGTAATTATATAAAAAAACGTCTGATACAGATTTAGGCATACCTAAAATCTGTATCAGACGAAAATATTGTTATAATATATTATTAATCAATCATATCAAACCCGCAATAAGGAACCAACGCCTTAGGAATACGGATTCCTTCCGGTGTCTGATTATTTTCCAACAATGCAGCTACGATACGAGGCAAAGCCAAAGCAGAACCATTCAATGTATGGCAAAGTTCTGTTTTCTTTTCAGCTGTACGATAACGACATTTCAAACGGTTTGCCTGATAAGTATCGAAATTTGAAACTGAACTTACTTCCAGCCAACGTTTCTGTGCTTCGGAATATACTTCGAAATCGAAGCAAAGTGCAGCTGTAAAACTCATATCGCCACCGCACAGACGAAGAATTCTATAAGGAAGTTCCAGTTTTTTCAACAAGCCTTCTACATGGTCCAACATTTCCTGATGAGACTGTTTGGAGTGTTCCGGTTTATCAATACGCACCAACTCTACTTTTGAGAATTCATGCAAACGATTCAAACCACGAACATCCTTTCCATAAGAACCAGCTTCGCGACGGAAACACTGAGTGTAAGCACAGTTCTTAATCGGAAGCTGTTTCTCATCCAGAATCACGTCACGGTAAATATTAGTTACAGGTACTTCTGCTGTAGGAATCAGATACAAGTCATCCAAGTTGCAGTGATACATCTGACCTTCCTTATCAGGCAACTGTCCTGTACCATATCCTGAAGCAGCATTTACCACTGTAGGAGGCATAATTTCTTCATAACCTGCCGCACGAGCTTCATCCAGGAAGAAGTTAATCAATGCACGCTGCAAACGAGCACCTTTTCCTTTGTATACCGGGAAACCAGCACCTGTAATCTTAACGCCTAAATCAAAATCGATTAAATCATATTTTTTAGCCAGTTCCCAATGTGGCAGTGCATCTTTCGGAAGTTCAGTTTCCATACCTCCCATTTTCTCTACCACATTATCTTCAGCTCCGAAACCTTCCGGAACACTTTCGTAAGGTACATTAGGGATGGTATAAAGCAAGTTCTGCATATCTTCTGCAGCCTTATCCATCGTTACCTGCAGTTCTTTGCTAATTTCTTTGATTTCAGCTACACGAGCTTTAGCAGCTTCTGCCTCTTCCTTTTTTCCCTCTTTCATCAAAGCACCGATAGCCTTCGATGTAGAATTTACTTCTGAGAGATTTTTATCTAATTGGTTTTGTGCGCTACGTCTCTGATCATTCAGTTCAAGCACTTTTGCAATTGTTTCTTTTGCATTTGCAAAATGCTTTTTCTCCAATCCACGAATCACCTTGTCGGTGTCTTCTGTAATTTGTTTAATAGTAAGCATATCTTTTTACTTTTTAATGTAATCCAAACCGTAATTGCGTTGCAAAGATATAGTTTTTTATTGGAATATATAAACAGATGCCATGCAGAAAATAACTTCTTCTCAGAAAACGGGCAGTGTATAAACCAAACCTAATGAGATACGCTGATGATTATAACTTTCCGCTCCCCAGGAACGTGCTTTCTCTGTCAGATGTATATTCTTATATAAGAGGTGAAGATAGCACAACAGCTCACTGTTTTTCAAAGGATAGTATTCTGCACAAAGCTGTACGTTCCATACTCTGCGATAGGTACCTGACGAAAACATGTCATTCGACTTGAACACATTGCCCTGTTCATAGACTCCCTTTACATACATATTCCAATGTGAAGCCACACGATAGTCTAAATTGAATATAGTCGTAAAGTAATCCACATTCGGCACTGTAGTACCTTCACCATTCACAGCTGTTACCTCACTGATAAGTCCTTTAGAGTCAACACCCTCGCGTGAATACATGAAATCAATATAGCCTAAAAAGGGTTTCTTGTCCCATACATTTCCACAAGTAAAATAAAATACATTCTTATGCTTTGCCAGCTGTCCATAGGAAAGAGAATAACGAAGCTGCATGGCATGACCTACAAAATAACCGTCCCAGTTAACAGTTGCCAGCAAAGGTATTTTAGTAGGTTCTACTCCTTCCGGAAGTCCATACATAAACTGATCGGCACTATCTCCGTTCCGATTATTTGTCACCTGAAAATTAAACTCATGGTTGTCATTCATCTTATAGGCTGCATTCAAACCCGCCTGATAGCATGGTATCGTGTTATTGAAATCGGAGTAATGACGCACTTTAATGGCATTCACCCAACACTCATACCCACTGAACTGGACAGGTTGTTTTCCGGCTGTCAACTTCCATTTATCATTCAACTGCCAACCCACCATGGCCAATTCAACCGACCCGGAAAGATTATCCAATGGAATATTGGGAGTCGTGTATTGATTCAAAGACTGACGGAAATGATAGGAAAACTTTTCATGAAATCCCCCTAACACCTCCAAACGGATACGATGTACCTTAAATGCCGCTTCATCCAGTTTGGCATTATTAAAGGAGACATCGGCAGCAGAACAGAACTGAATATTCATATCTGCCCAATCCACCTTCCGCTTACCATCCGTCATTCTCTCCAACAGCGGCACATTGTCTGTAGAAGACACCATAGATTCACTTTGGGCATATCCATTTCCTACTGACAATGTAAGGCATACAAACAAAGACACTACAATCTCTTTCCAGACTTTTATCTCAACCAGCCGCCCCATCATACATTACAAAGATTGACGAATACGAACCAGTTTCACCAGCAAGTCTTCCAGCAAGTCCAATTTTAACATATTGGCTCCATCGCTTTTTGCTTTAGAAGGATCTTCATGAGTTTCCATAAACAACCCATCCACACCAACTGCCACACCAGCCTTTGCCACAGTTTCAATAAGCTGCGGCATACCTCCTGTCACTCCAGAAGTCTGATTAGGTTGTTGCAAAGAATGTGTCACATCCAGCACTACCGGATGTCCGAAAGACTGCATTTCCGGAATTCCTCTATAATCGACAATCAAATCTTGATAACCAAACATTGTACCACGTTCCGTCAACATCACCTGATCATTACCTGCCTCTACGACTTTATCAGCAGCAAAACGCATGGCAGCAGGAGACAAGAACTGTCCTTTCTTAATATTGACAATTTTTCCGGTGCGAGCTGCCGCAACCAGCAAATCGGTCTGACGGCAAAGAAATGCCGGTATCTGCAACACATCCACATACTCAGCAGCCATTTCTGCTTCGGAAGCGGTATGAATATCTGTTACGACAGGCACATCAAACGTACTTCTTACCTTAGCCAATATTTTCAACGCTTTTTCATCACCTATTCCAGTGAAAGAATCCAGACGTGAACGGTTTGCTTTCCGGTAAGAACCTTTAAAAACGTATGGAATATGCAAGTTGTCTGTAATTTTTACGACTCGTTCCGCAATACGAAGAGCCATGTCTTCTCCTTCTATCACACAAGGACCTGCCAGCAGGAAAAACATGTCATCCCGCTTTAAATCAGAAATATTCTTTATCATATTAATTAGGTATTATCAAAGTAATTGCTTCTGGAGCTATTGTAATCTCAATCGGGAAATGACGGTCTAACCAAAGACGACCATCTAAACTGACTTCTGCATTCTGTGCACGCAGCACCTTTACGCATCGCGTACGATAAGGCTTGACCGTCTTATGATTCAACAATCTTCCCTGTTGCAACATCCAAAGTCCGGAAATTAACTGACGAAGCTCTGGACGATAAATAATAGACACATCAAGCCACCCGTTATATGGAACGGCACTTGGAGTCAGTCCATACCCGTATGCACTACCAATTCCCACAGCCATGATACGTCCACGAATATGTTCGTCATTTACCTTCAAATGCATCCGATGCAATTTCCGCTCAAAGGCAACCAAAAACAACGAGGCTAAATAAGAAATCAAAGGAATCCCCCAAAAACGACGGGTTTCATTGGTAATCCGTACGATACGAGCACCAAGTCCCATATATACAGCATTCAAAAAGTAACGAGTCTGATGTTGTTCTCCGTCAAAATACGAGAACACCCCAATATCAATCTTTCTTAAGCGGCGATTAATCAACACATCCACCGCTTTTTTATAATCATCGGAACTTAGTCCCCAGTACTTTGCAAAATCATTACCAATTCCGTTCGGAATAATTCCTAAAGCGATCTGACTTTTATCTTCCACATCGGAATACATGATACCATTCAAAGCATCATTAAGGGCACCATCACCGCCTACTATCACAATAGTAAGATAGCCGTTGTTAGCCAGTGTCTTTGCCAAACGCTCAACCGAACCAAATCCCTCCGACTGTACATAATCATATTTCACCTTACATTCATCCATGTAAGCACGAATAGTCTGCCAACGTTTCTGAGCCTTGCGGCTTCCGGCCTTGGGGTTATAAATCACCCCCCATCTGTCTGGTTCTACTGCCATTTCCGTTTATTTTATCAGATCAATAATTCGTTCCACATTCTCATTCAGTGGTGCTTCAGCATCTATCCAATGAATCTGAAAGCCCCTTCTTTCCATCCCTCTAAACCAGGTCATCTGCCGTTTGGCAAACTGATGAATAGCGATTTCAAGCTGGCTGAACATTTCATCGTAAGACAGCTTACCTACCGCATATAAAGTCAAATATTTATATTCCAAACCGTAATAAATCAGGTCATCAGGATTTATACCTTCTTTCAGCAACACCTTCACCTCGTCAACCATTCCTTCCTGTAAGCGCTTCTTCAATCGGTTGGTAATCTTCTGCCTGCGCAAATCCCCGATCAATATCCACTCCGATAATCAGACTATGTATCTCGGGGAATGAACGCGCATTGACATCTTGAGTTAAATAATATTCCTCTATTTCAATTGCCCGAATGGCTCGCTTCACCGTATCTACATCTGTTGAATTATGCAATTTCTTATAACGAGACAAGATATCCGTCAACTCCTCAAGCGATTTGGAAGCCAAACTTTCTCTCAGTTCTTTATTTTCCGGAACAGGGAGCAAACGGTATCCTTTCAAAATAGACTCCAGATACATACCTGTACCTCCACATAAAATCGGTAGAAGTCCTCTGGCCTTTATATCTTCGTATGCAACTAAAAAATCACGTTGATATTCAAATACATTATATTTATAGCCTGGCTCCACAATGTCAATCAAATGATAAGAAACCTTATAGCCATCAACCACATAGTCCGATAAATCTTTACCCGTTCCCAAATCCATCCTACGATACACCTGACGACTGTCACCACTAATAATTTCTGTTTTCAGACGAGCAGCCAAAGCTGCAGCCAAAGAAGTCTTTCCTGAAGCCGTTGGACCAAGTATCGTAATCAAATCATAATTCATAAAGTCATTTTTGAGAAGTTCAACGGCAAAGATAGTTTTTTTTTTCTGCACAACACGCACGAATATGCGCAAAAAAAAGCCGCCAGGAGAAAATCCTGACGGCTCTTGCTATATAGTCTAAACTAATTAGCAGTTTACAGAAGCCATGTGAGCAATCAAATCCAATACTTTGTTAGAGTAACCGATTTCGTTGTCATACCAAGAAACAACCTTAACGAAAGTATCAGTCAAAGCGATACCAGCTTTAGCATCGAAGATAGAAGTGTGAGTGTCACCCAAGAAGTCAGAAGAAACAACTGCATCTTCAGTGTAACCCAGAATACCCTTCAATTCGCCTTCAGAAGCTTCCTTCATAGCAGCGCAGATTTCAGCGTAAGTAGCCGGTTTAGCCAAGTTAACAGTCAAGTCAACTACAGATACGTCCAAAGTCGGAACACGCATTGACATACCAGTCAATTTACCGTTCAAAGCCGGGATAACTTTACCTACAGCTTTAGCAGCACCAGTTGAAGACGGGATGATGTTACCAGAAGCAGCACGACCACCTCTCCAGTCTTTCATAGAAGGACCGTCAACAGTTTTCTGAGTAGCAGTTGTAGAGTGAACTGTAGTCATCAAACCATCAGTGATACCCCATTTGTCGTTCAAAACCTTAGCGATAGGAGCCAAGCAGTTAGTAGTACAAGAAGCGTTAGAAACGAACTGAGTACCTTTAACATAAGTTTTTTCGTTAACACCGCAAACGAACATCGGAGTGTCATCCTTAGAAGGAGCTGACATAACTACATATTTAGCACCAGCTCGATGTGAGCCTGAGCTTTTTCTTTAGTCAAGAACAAACCAGTAGATTCTACTACGTATTCAGCACCTACTGCATCCCAAGCCAATTCTTTAGGATCTTTGCAAGCTGTTACACGGATTTCTTTACCGTTAACAATCAATTTGCTGTTTTCAACGTCAGCTTCGATAGTACCGTTGAATTTACCGTGCATAGTATCATATTTCAACATGTATGCCAAGTAATCTACTGGACACAAGTCGTTAATACCTACGATCTGAATATCGTTTCTGTTCTGAGCTGCACGGAATACGAAACGGCCGATACGACCAAATCCGTTAATACCTACTTTAATCATTTTGTTTAAATTTTAAAGGTTTTATAATATAGCTTTTAAACACTCCACGTTGGAATGTTGTTAAAACGTTTAGTATTTATTTCCTAAACGCGGTGCAAAATAAGAATTTGTTTTTTATATTCGCACATAAATTCATATTAAAAT
>ENA-OQAL01000015-OQAL01000015.1-human-gut-metagenome-genome-assembly--contig:-NODE-15-length-40910-cov-4.109555_pt1 | contig 40910 bp, 39 predicted proteins | sample MGYA00242491_ERZ504519 | MGnify/ENA primary metagenome ERZ504519 (study PRJEB26092, sample SAMD00036260) | human gut metagenome | host: Homo sapiens | study: EMG produced TPA metagenomics assembly of... | reverse complement strand
AGAACCCCTTTCGTAGTACTTTGAAACATTCCTTACTTAGATTAGTTCTTTTTTATTCGTTTTAAGTAACTCATATATTGTTGAATCTGTAAAAGTTCTCCAAATTTTTAATTCTACAGATTGGTAGTCATCGAATATTGGACTAACATATTCTATTTCAAATACTAGTCGTAGGTCATTCTTATCTTCTAGAGGAGTTCCTTCTTTGCGGAAACCAAGTCGGGCAACCTTGATTAACCATAAATCTTTTACACCTTTTCCTTTGATATATGGCATGAAGTAAAAAAGTTTATTGAGTGCAACTGTGGTAGGAAACTTTTTACCAGTGTAGTAAACTTTTGCTGATTTATCAAGAAATTGCTTTTTCATTATCTTTCTTGACAAGAGAAATCAAAACATTTTTATCTTCTTTAATTATATTTCGTTTTGACATCATTTTATCATAGCTGGTATCATTATTATCATGAACTATGAAGTTTTCAGTTATAGGATGTTCTCCATATTCTTCGAATAGAGAGAGTAAATCTAACTGGATAGCTTTATGCTTTCTTTTGACAGTTATATTCTCTTGTCCTTCAAAAACACCAGTATTTACTATGGCATTAGCAAGCATTTTGATGACAGGTACTGCGACGCTATTCCCGATGAGCTTCATCCAACGTGCACGGGTTGGAGGCAAAAGAAAATTTGCGGGAAATCCTTGAATACGACACGCTTCTTGTTTTGAAATTTGTCTATAATTCCCTGCTCTGTAGACAGATTCCATGAATTTTGCACGAAAATCCTCAATATTGTCTGCGTTGAGATTTTCCGTGGTCACATAGTCATTGGTATCACTTGCTACTAAGGTTGGATAAATCTTGCAAGTTGGTAAGAAGATACGATTGATACCAGCGAGTCCTGTGCTGATTTTTAGTGTTTTTTAAAATCATATCTTTTCTTCAATACATTTGACGGCACCTATTGCTTCAAGCATAAATAATGTATCTAGTGCATTGATTTTACGTTTTTTTCAGTTCCTTACTCGACTTTAAATGTGTCAAAGTTGATGATGCCGTTTTTTAGCTTGATTCAATACCCATTTTGCATCATCCGATAAATCATTACTGACTTCACGTACCTTGTAAAGATAAGACACTCGTTTAAGAATTCCTTTCTCTACGAGAACTTCTAGGTCACTTTCTTTAATACTTGAATCGAGCTCTTGAAAATGTTTAATATTGAGCGGATTACCATCAAGTTCGCCATATTTGTCTTTTCTGCGGTTCTTCAGCAAAAGATAACAAATATTTTTTTCTCGGTCTGTTGTTTCTTGTATATCCCATGAATGTATTGTCGTACTACCATTGCGTAAATCATTGAACAGGAAATAATCATTGAAGCCTTTCTCATTACAAGAAAGACTCCATCGTGCATTGTTGTCATTTGATTGGCGACATTCTTTGGCTTCACAATCATCCAGAACATCACTTAATTGGATACATCCGGGAGTTGCTGGAGCAAGAGCGAATTTGTCAAGATATTTCTTCTCTTTGAAACCGATTATGTAAATTCGGATTCGGGTCTGAGGGACTCCGTAATCATATGCATTGAGTACATTCACTTTTGAATAATAACCAGCTTGCTTTATTCGATTTAGAATATACTCAAGTGCTTTTGCATTTCTTGGATCAGCCAAACCTTTTACATTCTCAAAAATAAAAGCTTTAGGTCGTACTTTATTGAGGAGATATAGAGTGTCATTCCATAATTGTCCACGGTCATCGTCAAATCCAAGGTTTTCCCTGCAATAGACCAACTTTGACAGGGTACTCCGGCAGTCATGAAATCGTGTTCCGGAAGCGTTTTCAACTTGGTAATATCTCCAAAATTGGCACTTGTGTCCTCTTTAAAATTTTGACAATATGTATTGATGGCATCTGGGGCGATTTCACTAAAGCCAATACAAGTACCACCTACACTTTGAAGTGCAAGCCGAAATCCACCAATACCAGCGAAAAGATCTATAAATGAAAAATTAGCCATGAAATTATCTTAGTATATCAACGTCAAATCCCTCAGGAGGTTCAATGCCAAGGTATTCTCTGTATATTCTTTCTTTATAATGTTTGCCTAACTTGTTGACTTCGTTGATGAAGAGCTGGTATGTTCCTTCTCCACCGATTAAATTCCAAGTTTCTTCTCCAATCAGTACGCATGGATCATGCTTCATATCAAACCAGCGTGTAGGAAGAGTCCATGAGTAGTTTTCCTTTATGCGATATGGATTATATGGAAGAGCAAAATATGCTTCTTCGATTGGACGACCTTGCATTGCAAGCAACTTGAACATTTTTTCCTTACTGACTTTGGTTTGGTCACTGTTGGGAAGAGGACCTTTTAATTCAAAAGCATAAGTTTTACCTGTTGTGTTGTTGGTTGCGAGGATATCACAAATAACGGTCACAGGAATAGGCTGACCACCGCCTTCAAGAATATATTTCAACTCTTCATTCCAATTGGGAGATAATTCACGTGTCTCTAGTTTATTTAGGACTTCTTGTATTCTCCGCAAGCTTTCTTTACCAACAAGGCCTTCTACTTTTACCTCTTGTCCGCATTGGCCATGGTAGGTTTTACCTACTGCAACAGCCAGAGACTGCCAAGCTTTTCCAAAAGGAGTAGTGAAACGTCTTTCAAAATGAGATCCCTTCCAAATTTCGTTAGGCACAAGAGCTGCATATAATGGTTTGTCTTTACTAAAGTCTTCTACAATAAAAGGATGCTTGAACAATACGTTATTCATCACTCCATCCATTAACTTTTTGATTACGGAGAGAATAGCCTCTGAAACATTATTGTGGTCTGGCTTATTGCTGTTATCATCAAAGAAGAAGAAAAACATGCTTATTCCTTTTTAGAAGTTTTGGATACTTTGATTGCAGCATTTAAGCGAACTATTTTTTCCCATTCAATGTCACCATTAGCATTGCAGTAATTTTGTACAAATTCTTGGGTAAACTTATTGATCATGCGGCTATACTCAATGAAGTATGCTTCATTTTTTTCCTTGGCTTTGGAGCCAAGAGGTTCGATAATATCTACAAATAGAGTTGGCTCTCCTGATATTAGAGTCCAAAACTTTTCACCGCAGTATTTTTCGTGATCACTATCGTTATAACCTTTGTTGTCATTACCATAGCAGCAACCTTCAATACACATCGTAGGAACAGTTTTTCGGCTTGTATTGAAAACCCGTCTGGCTGTACGGAATTGTTCTTTCTGTTTTTTCATTGAAGTGGAATTGCTCCATGCCGGACCGGATTTTACAGAGACAAAATAGTGAACTCCTTCTTTATCAAACTCAAGGTCAATACCTTCTGCGGAAGACTTATAGCCACCATATACTTCGTTAGCAACAAACATGGCAACACCTTCCATCCAGTTTCCAAAAATACTTTCTTCTGCTGATGACATGGTTGCGGAGGCAATACTTTCTACCATCTCTCCTGCTGTAATTATGTTCTTTGCTCTAAACATATATGGATTCTTACGAGAAAGGAGTTCCTTAAGATTGAGGGATTGTAGTTTTGCTATTCGATTGGCATGAAACTCACCTATATGTTTCTCTACATATTGAGTAATGCTGTTAATTAATTCAGTATTCATGGTTTTGGTATCAATTGGTTTGTTAAATTGTCCATTGCATGCCATATCTTGTCACGAAGTTCTTCTATCTGTTCCTTTATTATCAGCGTTTGCAAACGTTACAAGTTAATGGTCAAAAGGATTTTTGGACGATAGATGTACGTATATCTTTAATTGATTTTACAAAGATACTATTTTTTACGATACCCCTTCTATGTCTTTTTAATATTTTGCATGCAAGCACCTGCTTTGTTTCTGCAATAACGGCTTCTGCCGCTTGTTCTGCTTCCGGGGTATAGGTCTGTGTGCCGCGTTGCTGCTCCAGCCATTTCAACATAGGAATGGCCTTTTGTGCTTCAATCATCAGGAAGGTAGGCAGCATTTTGTGGGCGGTGGCACACAAGGCTTCCATATCTTTGTTGCTGATGGCAGTTTGTAACTTTTCCATATTTTTTTTGTGTTTCCTGTGCAAAGGTGCGCAGAATCTCTTTGGCAGCTTCCGGGTCATCCTCCGAGAAAGCCGTCAGCGGAGAAAAGTTATAAGGCTGGTCTGTGTGTGGCGAAGTTTCGTGGGTGTCCTTTTGAACCGGCGAGGTGTCAGGTATATTGTCCGATACGGTGAGGTGGGGCAGTGCATTTTTTACCACCTTCTTCAGTTCCGACTGGTTGAAAGGTTTCTGCAACATGCCGGCAAACCCTTTCTGCAGGAAGTCATTCTCATTCATATCCCCTCGGGCTGTGATGGCAATGACCGGAATGGACTGGGCCTGGGCAAAATTCTGGTTACGAAGGTGATGAAGCAGTTCAAATCCGTTCATGGCAGGCATCTGAATGTCCGTAAATACTAGATCGAACGTGCGGTTCTTGAGTTGTTCGATAAGTTCCTCTGGTTGTTCGCAGCATACCGCTTCTACTTTGAAGCCTTTCACTTCTTCTGCGGCATTATGTAGCATGGCTTCCGTCAAATGCATTTGTATCCGGTCATCATCGATAATGGCAATTCTCAGATGGATTTTAGGAAGAGTAATGGCCGGTTCCTTTGAGCCGGGAGCTGGTTTGGGTGAAATGGAAGGTAAAGGCATGGATACCTTGAACGTACTACCTTTTCCGGGAGCACTTTCGATGTCTATTCTTCCTAACAGAAGCTCTACCAGCTTGCGGGTGATAGATAATCCCAGTCCGAATCCTTCCTGTCCTTGTGCACTGCTCAGGCGGGTGAATTCTTTGAATATGCGTTCCTGTTCACTGGCTGTCATGCCGCATCCGGTATCGGATACGCAGAACACAAACTGATTACCGTGGTATTCTGCCTGTAGGGTAATACCTCCTGCGGCTGTAAATTTCAGGGCATTCGACAGCAGATTTTCCACAATCTGGCGTATGCGGAACGGATCACCTTCCAGGGTGAGAGTTTCCGGAAGTTTTTCCTTGAAATCCAGTTGCAGTTGCTTCTTTTCTGCTAAGGGCAGGAAACTGTTATAAATATCTGTCAGCAATTCGTGCGGATTGAAAGCTACCGGATGTAAGTCCATCTTACCTGCTTCCAGGCGGTGGTAATCCAGCAGGGAAGTGACGAGTGCCAGTAGGTGTTGTGCCGAACTTTTCATGTTCGACAAATAAAACTGCTGTCGCCGGTCGTTCACCAGGCGGATGAGTAGATCGATGTAGCCGATGATGGAACCTGCGGGGGCCTTGATGTCATGGGTGATGGTCAGCATCAACTTTTCACGGGCTACCAGCAAGTTCTCGGCATACGACTTCGCTTTTTCCAGTTCCCGTCGGTAATGGTTGTTGCGGGTGATGTCGCGTGCAATGACAATGGAGAATACCAGTACCAGTACAAAGGCGGCAATGGCAATCTTGGCCATGGTTTCAGCGGCTTCTTTCCGTATCTCTTCCTCCTGCATCAGTTTGGTGCGGGCGGCTTCCTGTTCATCGTGTTCAATGTTTTCCAGCAACTGGTTGACACGCTGGCTCAGTCCGCTTCCAATGACGCGCAGGCTGCTGATGCGAGTGTTTAGCATCTCGGTTTCCTTTTGTCGGGTCTGAAATACCTTGTGCTGAATGCCTGTAATCATGCTGCTGATGGTATCTATCGGACTGTACACTTCATCCAGGGTATCCGTGTATTCCTCCTGAATCACGTTGCTCACCTGGGTGGAATCTTCTTTTCCAGGTGCGAATACGTCAGCCAGCCTCTTGAAGAATCCTTTCTTCTTGTGATGAATGGTGTAGGAGTTATGGTGCGTAATGACTTTTCTGCGTATGTGTGGCGTACTGAGCAAAGAATCCTGTTGAGCTATCAGGCTGTCGAGCTGTTCCTGATATATCTGGTCGGTCGGCGTATTCCGCATGGCTTCCAGCACCGCATACATATTCCATTGCTTGTTCTGTAACAAGGTTCTTACGGTGTCCAGACGGGCTTGCTGCAGAGTGTCCGTCAGAATCGTTTCCAGTGTATCAATCGAAGCGTTCACTTCTTTCATCGCTTTCAGGTAGTGATAATACTCGTTCAGCTTTCCAGTACGGAGTGTCTGCCCGATACTTTCCGCGTCATACAGCTGGCTGATGATGCGGTGAGTGATGTGGCGCCGATGGTCGAGCTGGTCTCTCAGGCTGGTAGGAGTAGTCAGCAGGTTCATCTGCTGCATGGTATAGGTGAAAGCTCCTATCAGAAGCCCCACCAGCAATATGTAGCCGATAACGATTTTGAAAGAAGTGGAGAACATGGTTTAGCGGATAGATTTCGTTTTTATATCTGAATCGCAGGTAATACATGATTCCGGCACTGGTAAGTCCGAAAGGAAAAGCTGCCCAGATACCGATGGCTCCCCAGCCACAGACAAATCCGAAGAGATAGCCTGCAGGCAAGGAAATCAGGAAATAGGCGATGAACGAGAACAGCATCATGGGACGTACGTCGGCAATACCTCGCAGCGCATTGGCAAAATTGATTTGCAACCCGTCGCCAAACTGATACAGCAGGAAGGGGATAATCAGTTGTGCCACCATCAGACTGACAGCTTCGTCGTTGGTAAACCAGCCGCCGATGTAGTGGCGGAGCAAGAAGATAGGTATACCTGTGATGACAATCATGGCTAGGATGATATGGAATCCGCTTTTGGCCGTGTGGCGTACATTCTCCAGGTCGTTCTGCCCGAAGAAATAGCTGATGCGTACCGATACGGCCGAGCCCATGCCGTAGTACATCATGAAGCAGACCTGCGATACTGCCATCATGATTTGATACGAGGCAAGTGCGGTACTTCCCAGCCAGCCCACCATGATAGCACTGAGGCTGAAAGAGGCCGTTTCCATTCCCATTTGTCCGGCGATGGGCCATCCTAATTTGTTCAGCAAGCCGAAATCGGACTTGTTGAGGCTGCCCTGTGCAAATCCTTTTCGGAAGGTGGCATAACGTGAGGTTCCGAAAAAGAGAATCAGGTAGGTGATAACCATCAGGATGCGTGAAGTCAGGGTGGCAATTCCGGCTCCCAACAATCCTAATTCCGGAAATCCGGCCTTTCCGTAGATCAGAAGGTAGTTTCCTATGATATTCAGCACGTTGCCTCCTAGCAGAATCCACATGGAGATACGTGTGTCGGTAATTCCGTCGGTAAATTGCTTGAAACCGTTGAACCACAGCACGAAAGGAAGTGAAGCCAGCAATACGAGGTAATACGGCCGCATGGTGGGAAGCAGTTCTTTCGGTTGTCCTAATTTATCAATGTTCCAATAAAGCACCGCCATGACCAGACACACGATTGCGGCCAGCAGCGTATTGGCTGCCAGACTGTTTTTCAGGGTACGCCCGACTTCTTCACAACGGTTTTGTCCGAACAGGCTGCCCACGATAGGGGTTAGTCCGTAACTGAAACCCGTACTGAAAATAATCGCTAAATTGAACATGTTGTTCACAAAGCTGGCTGCCGCCAGTTCATGCGTACTGTGATGCCCAATCATCAATGTGTCGGCAAAGCCTAAGATGATGACTCCAATCTGTCCGATGACAATGGGAATGCCCAGCCAGAGGAGTGCACGGTAATTTGAATGTCTCATGAAATAGCCTTATAGTAGAGTATGCTGCAATTTTCGGGAACGAAGCAACGGGTCGAAGTCGTCTGAATCTGTTCGGCAGTTACGGCACGGTATTTTCCTACCTCCTCGTTGATGTCTTCTGCTTTTCCTGTCAGTTCAAAGAAAGCCAGATTAGTTGCCACGTTCAGGTAGTTGATGTTGTTGAAAATCTGTTCGCTTTCGTAGCGGTTCTTTACCTTTTCCAGTTCCTGTTCGCTCACTGGTACGGTCTTCATTTTCTCTAGTTCCTTCCAGATGGCCTCTTCTGCCTGTTCCAGAGAAACACCTTCTACCGGTTTACCGGTGACATGAAGCAGCCCTTCATCCAGGCTGCCTGAAATATAGGCATCGATGGAAGTAAACAGTTTCTGTTCCTGCACCAACGATTGGATGAACCGTGAAGAACGACCGTTCGACAGAATGTCGGTAATCATGTCGTACACGTAATAATCCGGATGCATGCGGTTGGACATGTGGAAAGCCATGTAGATGGCATCTACCGGTACCTTCCGTTCCACCGTCTTGCGGCGTACAGCGTCTGGGGCTTTTCAGTCGGAAGCTGTCGGGGGGAAATGTTCCGTGCTGGAATGGGGCCGAACCATTTCTCTGCCAGCCGGATTGTTTCTTCGAATGAGATATGTCCCGTTACGGCCAGAATGGCATTGTTCGGTGCATAAAAACGGTAGAAAAAGTCTTTCACTTCCTCCAGTGTAGCCTGAGCGATGTGTGCGATTTCCTTCCCGATGGTCGGCCAGCGGTACGGATGCGATTCGTATGCCAGTTCACGCAGCAGATGCGACGCATCCCCGTAGGGCTGGTTCAGGTTGCGCTGCTTGAATTCCTCAATCACCACCTGGCGCTGCACCTCCAGACTCTTCGGGCTGAAATCCAGACTGAACATGCGGTCGCTTTCCAGCCAGAATCCCGTTTCCACGTTCTGGTGCGGCAGGGTGATGTAATAATTTGTAATGTCGTTGTTGGTCCAGGCATTGTTCTCTCCTCCGGCATTCTGCACGGGAGTGTCGTAGTCGGGGATGTGGAGGGAACCTCCGAACATCAGGTGCTCGAACAGATGGGCAAATCCCGTGTGCGACGGGTCTTCATCGCGGGCTCCCACGTCGTACAACAAGTTGAGGGCGACCATTTGTGTAGAGTCGTCCTCATTGTGTACAATCCGCAGCCCGTTAGCCAGTGTATAACGGTTTACTTGAATCATGCGGAAATCAGATTATTCAATCACGGTTGCTTTCAGAATGCGTACGTCTGTTTCCGGACGGTCGGCGCGGTTGGTCTTTACAGCCTGAATCTTGTCGATAACTTCCATACCTTCTGTCACCTCTCCGAATACGGTATACGCTCCGTCCAGGTGAGGCGCACCTCCTACGGTAGTATAGGCTGCAATCTGTTCACGGCTGAACTTCAGGGCCGGTTCCTTGGCTACGATGCCACGTGCCTGGCTTCCAGACTGTCCTGCAATTCCAACAGGCCGTCGTTGTCGCCGGCTTTGCGCATCTTGTAGATTTCTTTCATGTGCTTGCGGGCCAGTTCGTTGAACACCGTTTCCAAACGTGCCTCATTCAACTGGTTCTCCATGCTGATCATCTGTGCTTCAGAGAATTTACGTCCGGTCACAATGTAGAACTGACAGCCGGAAGATTCCTTGTTCGGGTTTACTTCGTCACCCAAGCGGGCAGCAGCCAGTGCACCTTTCTTGTGGAAGAATTTCGGGTTGAACTCAGCCGGCAGTGTGTAACCTACATCTCCGTTCCCCAATGTAGTGGTATCGGTAGCAGTCTTGCTCTGCGGGTCGCCTGCCTGAATCATGAAATTCTTGATTACGCGGTGGAAGAGCGTACTGTCATAAGTACCCTCTTTCGCCAGTTTGATAAAATTGTCCCGATGCTTGGGAGTTTCATTATACAGTTTGACCGTGATGTTTCCCATGGTCGTTTCCAGACGTACAAGTGTTTCGTTTCCAGTTTCCATATTGGTTGTCTTTTTCTGACCGCCCGTGCATGCCATCAGGCAGCAGGCCATCAATGTGAATAAATAGATAATTTTTTCATGTGAAGAAAGTTTGGTTTGCAAAGGTACAAAAACTCTTTATCTGCTGCTTTATCATGTAGCCATCAGCCTTTTTCTTTAGCGGTGACGGCCACATAGACTCTGTGTGTGCGCTGCCCCTTGGGGAGTATGCCTGTTTCTGGTGTTGTTCCCCACTTCTGAAGTTCCCTGGCTGCGGTAGTATGGCTCAAGCCGGTGAGGGCCATGTAATCCGCCACCGTCATGTACGGGTGTGTGGTCAGAAAATCCAGGGCCATTTTCAATCTCTTTTCGCTGGAGTGGTGTGAAGTTTTCAGCTTGCTGGTACCGCTTTCTCTTTCCAGCGTGCAGTGCCCTTCCGTCTTGCGAATCAGTTCTTTGTCGGCACGGAAGTTGATGTTGCGTATTTTGATGCTTCTGGCATTGCGACGGGTTTCTCCTGCGGGTTGTTCGGCCTCTTTTCCTTCCGTTATTCCTAACGAAGGAGTAAATGTGCCGATTTCATCGAGCTTGACCGAATATCCCCGGCTCATTTCGCGGGCCATGGCATCTTTCAGGGCCATAATCATGCCCCGGAGCTCTCCGGTGTTGTAGGTGGTGTGATGTGCGATGTCTTCAATCAGCTCCTCTGTAGAACATTGTCCCTTGATAATCATTCTTGGATAGAGGATGGTCTCGTTTTTCGTTGTGCAGGTCTTTCATTTCCTGCATGGTGTAAGTAGCTGCCATTTGAATCAATAAATTTAAAGGGTTAGAACAATTCTTTTAAATGCGCTGAAGCATTCTCTGTTTCACAGTGCGGGATTTGTATTTCACAGTGTGAAATATGTATCCCACACTGTGGTTTTTGTATCCCACAGTGTGAAACAGAGAATTCTCTTAGGTGAAGGTAATTATATTCAAGGGGAAAAGCAAGAATTTGGTAGGGAAATCGGAAGAAATAATGTTGTTATAATCTCATCACCTCCTGTTCAAAGTTATCCTTGTCACCTTTAGCCCTGTTACGTATTTTACTTCTATAGTTATATACCGTAGCTAATGAGTATCCCAAGAAATGGGCAATTCGGTTGGCGTCGGTCACTCCCAGGCGAATCAAGGCGAAAATACGTAACTCAGTGTTTAAGATTTCTCCAGGTTTGGGCTCAATTTTTCCATCTTCATTCAACAGGTTGTTGAATCATGGATGAAGTTGGGGAATAGTTCCAAAAACGATTTATCAAACTCGTTATAAAAGTTTTTACGTTCTTCACGCAGAAAGTCTGCCGAACGGATAGCTTTAAACAAATCTTCTATGCGGGAAGCCATCGCTAATTTCTCAAGTGAGCGTCTGTATTGTTCCAGTTTGTCCAGGTAGCTGACACAACGGTCCAGATAACGGGCGATGTACACTTCTTTGATTTTTCCAGTCTGCTGCAATTGCTGGTTGAGAGCTACCAGTTCTTTGTTGCTTTTTGAGAGATTCTTTCGCATGAGAGAAAGTTTTCTCAGTCCATGGTATAGGTAAAAGGCCAGTAGGATGAGATATACAGCCAATCCGGTAATGCTAAGAGTCAGGATTCTTCCTAACCGTTTTTCTTGCGCCTTTTTGTCGGAATAAGCCTTATCGATGATGGGATAGAATTCTGTGACTTCTAAAAAACGCAGGCGTGCATTGCAGGCTACAGCGTCTTTCATGGAACAGCTTACATAATTATAAGCTCTTTCCGGGTCGCCTTGCTGGTACACCAGGCGAGCAAGCTTTTGAAGGGCCGCGTATTCGCGAACCGATGCATTGAGGTCAATGAGGGCTGTCTGAGCAAGGTAATAGATTTCCATGTCTGTGTCTTTCTTGGCTTCGTATGCCAATGAAAGGGTATAGTATGCGTATGCTTTTTCCTGTATGTCTAAAGGAGAAGTAAGCACTTTGTTCAAAATGGGAATAGCCTGGTCTGCCTGCCCGCTTAATATCATTTTTTCTGCCAATACAATGTTACGGTTGCTTCCTTGAGGAAGTATTTTCAACAGGGAGTCACGATACAGTTCCGTTCTTTTTCAGATACGTTTGTTTTACGTGTAGGTCTACTGTATTATCTGCCATCCATCCATAACAGGCTCTTATGGTGAAATAATAATATTCTAAGTTGGGGGAAGACAGCTCATGAGGGTGAATTGTTTGTAATTCTGTCAAGGCCTCATTGTACATGCCCATGACACCTCTTACTTCTGCCCGATTGATAGAGATTTCGATGTCTCTCTCCGGTTGAGGCTGGAGAGAGTTGTAGTATTCTTTACGACGAATATAGTGGCAGGCAGAGTCAGCCTGATAATGTAGATACAAATTAAATAGTTCTCCACAGAGTTTATAACGCTCGGTATTGTCTGTGGCATAGTTCAGTCGTTGTTTGATTTGAGATATGACAGCTTCTCTGTCGTTTTTAAATTTCTCTTTTTGGGAAATTGCTTTATCTAATTGCTCTAAGATTCGTTGCTCGGAGTCTTGTGCGGAAATGGAGATGAACCAGCCTTCTGCAATAAACAATATAAGGAAAAGTATAGATCTCATAGTTTTAAGGTTGAATATCTGATGTTATATCATTTATATTTTAGTTGCTTCAAATTTTGTTAACTTCTTGTAAACCTTCTGTTTACTTCTTTTTATGTATTTTATATTTTTATTTCCAAAGATAAGAAATCTTTTATCATGAATCTACTTTTGCGTTGAAAAACATTTCAACCTCAATATCATGAAACATGCATTAATTTTATTGATTGTGTTCCTTTTCTCGTGGGGAGGAGGACAGGCTGCTCAGGCAATGGAGATAAAGAAAGTGGCTCCTTCTTTCTGGTGGGCAGGAATGAAAATCCAGAACTCCAGATTTTGTTGTATGGAGAGAATTTGGCTTTGTCGGATGTGAGTGTATCCGGCGAAGGAATTTTTCTGAAAGAAACAGTTAGGCAGGACAATCCGAATTATTTGTTGCTCTACCTTGATTTATCGGAAGCAAAGGCACAGACTTTTCAAATCCTGTTGAAAAACGGAAAAAAGAAATTGCAGATTCCATACGAACTGAAATCGCGTGTGCGGAGAGGAGAAGATGTAAAAGGTTTTACTTCAGAAGATGTGCTTTACCTGATTATGCCCGATCGTTTCGCCAACGGTAATCCTGAAAATGACGTGGTAGACGGGATGCGTGAAAAGAAGGTAGACCGTGCTGATGCGTTTGCACGTCATGGTGGTGATATTCAAGGTATATCGAGTCATTTGGATTATATTGCTGATTTAGGAGTGACAGCAATCTGGCTGAATCCTACTCAGGAAAATGATATGGAAAGCGGTTCCTATCATGGATATGCCATTACAGACTATTATCAGATTGACAGACGGTTTGGAAGTAATGAAGATTTCTGTGCACTGGTAGAGAAAGCGCATGAAAAGAATCTGGAAGTAGTGATGGATATGATTTTTAATCATTGCGGAAGCGAAAATTACCTGTTTAAAGACAAACCTTCCAAAGAATGGTTTAATTACCATTCCAATTACGTGCAAACTTCATTTAAAACGGCCAGTGTAATGGATATTCACGCCAGTGCATTCGAAAAGAAGATTGCCACTGACGGGTGGTTTACTTCTGTAATGCCTGATTTTAACCAACGTAACCGCCATGTGGTTCGTTATCTGATACAAAGCAGTATCTGGTGGATTGAGTATGCTGGCATTAACGGTATCCGACAGGATACACATCCCTATGCGGATTTTGATTTTATGAGTCAGTGGTGTAAAGAGGTGTTGGATGAATATCCTTATTTCAATATTGTAGGAGAAACCTGGTTGAATAGTAATGTGCTGGTTTCCTATTGGCAGAAGGACAGTAAACTGGCTGCGCCGCTGAATTCTAACTTGCCTACAGTGATGGATTTTCCTTTACAGGCTTTGATAAATCAGGCATTTGATGAAGAAACCGGTGAGTGGGGAGGAGGATTATATAAGCTTTATGATTATCAGACACAGGATTTGGTATATGCCAATCCGATGAATCTGCTGACTTTTTTAGATAATCATGATACTTCCCGCTTTGCACAGACCGATGAAATGGCGAAGAACCTGAAACGTTATAAGCAGGCTATGGTCTTTCTGCTCACTACCAGAGGCATTCCGCAGATTTATTATGGTACGGAAATACTGATGACCGGTGATAAAGGCAAGGGTGATGGAGATTTGCGTAAGGATTTTCCAGGAGGCTGGCAAGGAGATACGCGCAACTGCTTTGCAAAGAATGGGCGGACGGCATTGGAAAACGAAGCATTTGAGTTTACCCGTCAATTGCTGAATTGGAGAAAAGGGAATCAGGTGATAGGTAAAGGAAGCCTGAAACATTATTCTATTCAAAACGGAGTGTATGTGTATCAGCGTGAGTTTAACGGTAAATCGGTGGTAATTATCATGAACGGAACGGATGACTCAAAAGAACTGGACCTGGCTCCTTACCAGGAAATCCTTCCACGAGAAAATGCACTCGACGTATTGACCGGAAAAAATGTGAATTTAAGCGGGAAACTTTGTTTGGATGGAAGAGAAATCTCATTCTAAACTTCTAAAAACGTTTCTATTTTTAGGCTATGTAAAACTGATTAATCGGCTTATTATAAGATGATTACCATTTATGCTGATTTATATTTTCCTTTTTGTGAAAATAAGATGAAAAAGTGACGCATAATTTTGCTCTCGATAATTGAAAAACATAAAATCTAATCAATATTAATACCACGAAGAACTTATGAAAACAAGAAAAACTTTTGCCTTTGTAGCTTTGTGTTGTTGTGCATTGTGGGCGAATGCACAGAAATTGACTTCACCGGATGGGAATCTGGTAATGGACTTTAGCTTGAATCAAAAAGGTGCTCCTGTTTATGAGTTAACTTTTAAGAACAAGCCTGTGATAAAACCCAGTACATTGGGACTGGAATTAAAACGGGAAGATCCGGAAAAGCGGATTGGCTTTGAATGGACAGAACGCAAAGATAAAGAACGGGTAGATGAGAAAATGAATCTGATGACTGGTTTTAAAGTCAGAGAAACGCATACTTCTACTTTTGATGAAACTTGCGTCCGGTATGGGGTGAAGAAAGTGAAATACGCAATCATTACAATGAACTGGAAGTGACACTTGATCAGCCGGAAAATGACCGTTACATCGTGATTCGTTTCCGCTTGTTCAACGACGGACTGGGTTTCCGCTATGAGTTCCCTCAGCAACCTAATTTGAATTATTTCGTCATTAAGGAAGAACATACTCAGTTTGCTATGACCGGTGACCATACGGCATTCTGGATTCCGGGAGATTATGACACGCAGGAATATGACTATACAACTTCCCGTCTTTCTGAGATTCGTGAGAAAATGAAAACGGCGGTGACGGAAAATTCTTCACAGTTTGTGTTCTCACCTACGGGAGTACAGACAGCTTTGATGATGAAGACGGATGATGGCCTTTATATCAATCTGCATGAAGCAGCTTTGGTAGACTATGCTTGTATGAGCCTGAATCTGGATGATAAGAATATGGTATTTGAATCATGGCTGACGCCGGATGCAAAGGGAGATAAAGGTTATATGCAAACTCCTTGCAACTCGCCTTGGCGTACCGTAATCGTGAGTGACGATGCACGTAATATCTTGGCTTCACGTATTACGCTGAACCTGAATGAACCATGTAAAATTGAGGATACTTCCTGGATTCATCCGGTAAAATATGTGGGTGTATGGTGGGATATGATTACCAACAAAGGAACTTGGGCTTATACTGATGAGTTGCCCAGTGTGAAGCTTGGGGTGACTGATTATTCACAGACAAAGCCGAATGGTAAGCACTCAGCCAATACAGCCAATGTGAAACGTTACATCGATTTTGCGGCAAAACATGGTTTTAATGCGGTACTCGTAGAAGGATGGAACCAGGGTTGGGAAGACTGGTTTGGCAAGAGCAAAGACTATGTGTTTGATTTTGTGACTCCTTATCCAGACTTTGATGTGCAGGAAATTCATCGTTATGCAGCAAGTAAAGGTATTGAAATGATGATGCATCATGAAACTTCGGCTTCTGTCCGTAATTACGAACGTCATTTGGATAAAGCTTATCAGTTTATGGTGGACAATGGGTATAATTCAGTGAAGAGTGGTTATGTGGGTGACATCATTCCTCGTGGTGAACATCACTATGGACAGTGGATGGTAAACCACTATCTGTATGCTGTGAAGAAAGCTGCTGATTATAAGATTATGGTAAATGCGCATGAAGCTGTTCGCCCGACTGGATTGTGTCGTACTTATCCGAACCTGATTGGTAATGAGTCAGCACGTGGTACAGAATACGAATCGTTTGGCGGAAATAATGTGAACCATACGACTATTCTTCCGTTTACACGTTTGATTGGTGGTCCGATGGATTATACTCCTGGTATTTTTGAACCGGACTGCAGCAAGATGAATCCGAATAACAAATCGCATGCACGTACTACCCTGGCACGTCAGCTGGCACTTTATGTCACGATGTACAGCCCGTTGCAGATGGCTGCCGATGTACCGGAAAATTATGAACGTTTTCATGGACGCGTTCCAGTTCATTAAGGATGTGGCTGTCGACTGGGATGAAACGAAGTATCTGGAAGCAGAACCGGGTGAGTATGTGACGATTGCCCGTCGTGCCAAAGGTACTACTAACTGGTACGTAGGATGTACGGCAGGATATAACGGTCATGAATCGAAGCTGGCTCTTGATTTCCTGGAACCGGGAAAGAAATATGAAGCCGTGATTTATGCAGATGCCAAAGGTGCAAGCTGGGATAAGAATCCGCAGGCTTATACTATCACTAAGAAGAAAGTAACGAACAAAACGAAGTTGAATCTGAAGGCCGCTGTGGGAGGTGGATATGCCATCTCAATTAAAGAAATTAAGTAACTGAACAGGATTGTAATAGGGTAACGATTGTAGTGGTTTTCAATAGGTATTTTTTAGGCTATTATTAACATTCTAATAATTTATCAAATGGAAAAAATCTTAAATCGGAAGGTCAGGATTCTGCTATTGTGTTTAGTAGGAATGCTGATGGCTGTGAAAGGTGTAGCACAGGCTATAATAGTCAAAGGTAGTGTGAAAGATAAAACAGGGGAGGCTATTATTGGCGCCAATGTTTTAGTGAAAGGTACTACTAACGGTACCATTACGGATTTTAATGGTAATTTTGCGCTGGATGCAAAAAAAGGCGATATTTTGGTTATTTCATATATCGGTTTTCGTAACCAGGAATTGCCAGCGGCATCTGATATGAAAATAACTTTAGTTGAGGATGCTGAAATTCTGGATGATGTAATTGTTATTGGTTATGCTACAGGTAGTCAGCGTACGGTTTCTGGAGCTATTCAACGGGTTGGACGTGAAGACATGAACGTTGGCGTCGTAACTAACCCGTTACAAGCTATCAAAGGTAAGGTGGCCGGGGTAAATATCCAGAAAACAGGTGGTGACCCAACAGCTTCTGCTTCAATCCGTGTGCGTGGTACTACTTCTTTGTCTGGGGGTAATGACCCGCTGGTTATTGTTGACGGTGTGTTTGGCGACCTGAATATGCTGAATGCTATTTCACCAGCTGATATTGAAAGCTTTACAATATTAAAGGATGCATCTGAAACGGCACAGTATGGTTCACGTGGTGCAAGTGGTGTGATTGTGGTAACTACAATCAAAGGCAAGAACGGAACAAAATCGTTGAGTTACGATGGAAGTTTTGGTGTAGAAACAGTGTATAAAAACTTGAGCATGTTAGATGCTTCAGCATATCGTCAGGTAGTAGCCGACCGCGGCTATGCTAATGCCATGGATATGGGATATAATACCAATTTCATTGAAGCCATGCAGCAAACAGGGTATACTCAGAATCATCGTATCTCTTTCGGAGGTGGAACGGAATCTTCAAACTACCGTGCTTCTATCGGTGTGATTGATCAGAAGGGTATTATTAAGGATAACTATATGCGCAATTACACTGCCAAACTGGATGCTTCTCAAACTATGTTCAATAATAAACTGAAGATTGATTTTGGTATGTTTGCTTCAAAAGTAGACAAACGTTATCTGAACGATTACCAGAAAACATTCTATTCGGCAGCGTCATTCAATCCTACTTTTCCTGATTTTCCTAATGAGGATGGCACATGGCCTGAAGATCCAAGTGCTAATGAAACACAGAATCCATTGGGAAGATTGACTATCAAGGATGTAGAATCTAATAGTTACATTAATGCAAATGCCCGTTTGACATGGACTGTAATTGATGGTTTGAAACTGAGCGCATTTGGTTCATATACGTATAATGTAAAAGAAAATTCAGTATATATTCCGACTAATATCAAGGCTGGTATCGGAACGAATGGGTTAGGTAGTAAAAATGATAACAAGAGTGGTGTCTTGTTAGGAAATTTTACCGCAAACTATAAGAAAGCATTTGGAAGTCATTTCATTGATGTTTTAGGGTTGGCCGAACTTCAGGATTATAGATATACAGGTTTCGGTGCACAAGCTAAGCAGTTTGGTACGAACTTCTTTGGGTTCAATAACCTGGGTGCAGGAGCGGAAGTGAAATATGGAGATGTAAGTTCTTATTCTAACGATTATTCTATCGCCTCATTCATGGGACGTTTCAATTACAGTTATGCAGACAAGTATATTGCCACTGTCAATATGCGTGCAGACGGTTCTTCTAAACTGGGTGCAAACAATAAATGGGGATTCTTTCCTTCTGCCTCTCTTGCATGGGTGCTGAAAGAAGAAGCTTTCTTGAAGAACGTGGATTTCCTGACCAATTTGAAACTGCGTGCAGGATATGGTTTGACTGGTAATCAGGACGCTATTGGTGCCTATAATTCGTTGAAACTGATGAGCCCGACTGGTGTGACGACTATCAACGGAAAACCTGTAGTGACATACGGTATTAACCGTAATGAAAATCCGGATCTTAAATGGGAGGTAAAACGAATGTTCGATGTCGGACTTGACTGGGGATTCTTTGATGACCGTTTAAGTGGTTCAGTGGATTATTACTACTCAAAGACCAGTGATTTGCTTTACAATTATGCTGTTCCTGTGCCTCCATTTGCATTCAGTACGTTGTTGGCTAACTTGGGTGAAATGGAAAACAGTGGTGTGGAAGTAGCCATAACTGGAGTACCTTTGAGAACAAAAGATATGGAGCTGACCATTTCTGCTAATTTCTCCTGGCAGAAGAACAAACTGCTTTCACTGGATGGAACTTACATGGGACAATCATTGAGTGCTAAAGAATATATGAATCTGGGTGGAATGAATGGTGCAGGGTTTATCGGTGGTAACAATCAGATTATCTACCAGATGGTTGGACAACCGGTAGGAGTGTTCTATCTTCCTAAATGTGACGGTTTGATAGATATGAAAGGAAACGGTGAGCACACATATCATATTCTTGATATTGATGGAGAAGAAGGTGTAGATCGCTCTGACGGAAAAGACCGTTACATCGCTGGTCAGGCTATGCCGAAGTTCTATCTGGGAGGTAACATTAATTTTCGCTATAAACAGTTTGACATTCAGACACAGTTCAGCGGTGCTTTTGGACATAAAATTTACAATGGTACTTCATTGTCATACATGAATATGAGTCTGTTCCCGACTTACAATGTTATGGAAGGAGCTCCGGAAAAGAATATTCATGACCAGACTGTAACTGATTACTGGCTGGAGAGAGGTGATTATGTGCACATTGATTATATCACTTTGGGATGGAACTTGAATACCAAAACCTGAAGAACATCAATGCATTACGAATTACTTTCTCTGTAAATAACGTGGCAACCATTACCAATTACTCAGGTTTGTCGCCGATGATCAATAGTGCTACTGTGGGTAGTGATCTGGGTATAGATGACAAACGGTTCTATCCGCTTACACGTACTTATTCATTGGGTCTTAGTCTTAACTTTTAACTCGAAATATTATGAAACGTAACATATTATATACTTTTATTATTGCTACGGCAATGAGTATGAGCGGATGCTCGTCATTTTTGGAAGAGAATCCTGTAGATCAAATGCCGGAAGAAGAGGCATACAAGAATCCGCAAATGATTTATTTGAATACAGTAGCTAATCTTTATACCAAGATTGGAGCAGATGGAGGAGGTGCTGGATTAGCTGGAACTGACCGCGGATTGTATGATTTGAATACTTTTACAGCTGATGAGGCTATCTTGCCAACTCGTGGCGGTGACTGGGATGACGGCGGATTGTGGAGAAACCTTTTTACGCATAACTGGGGTACGAATAATGACCTGATTATCGGAACATGGGATTATTTATATGGTGTAATCGTGCAATGTAATCAGTCTATCGATAAGCTGGTTAGCTTGAAAGAACAAGACCCGGAGAACGAATATTACGAAATTTACCGTTCAGAAGTGCGTGCCATTCGTGCCATGTATTATTATTACTTGCTGGATATGTTTGCACGTGTACCTATAGTGGAATCTTCACTTACTCAGATGGCAGATGTAAAACAGTCAGAAAGAACTGATGTGTTCAACTTTGTAAAAAAGGAACTGGAAGAATCTATTCCACTGCTGGAAGATGCCAAGAGTGCGGAAAATGGAGAGTTTTACGGACGTATGACGAAAGCTGCTGCTTATTTCCTTATGGCTAAGTTGGCTTTGAATGCGGAGGTTTACACCGACAATGACTGGACAGACAATGTTCGTCCGGATGGAAAGAATATTAAGTTTACGGTGGATGGTCAAGAAATGAATTGTTGGGAGGCTACTGTAGCTTATTGCGATAAAGTGAAAGCTTGTGGCTATGCGTTGAATTTAGGTACGAACGGATTCTTGTCAAATTTTGTGGTCAATAATGAAGGATCAAAAGAAAATATTTTTGTAATCCCAATGGACCCCTCATTGTATAAGGCCCGCAATATGTATCTGGTACGTTCACGGCATTATGACGTGGGTAAGGCATTAGGATTTGGTAATGGAGGATGGAACGGATCGACTGCCACTATTGAAGCGATGAATGCGTTTGGATATGGAAGTGCTAATCCTGATCCACGCCTGGAACTGACTTATTATACTGGCAAGGTGATTGTGAATGGTGAAGAAGTAATCAACAGCGATACGGGAGAACCTTTGGAGTATAAGCCTATGGCGGTTAAGCTTCAGTTTGACAAAGGAGATACAAACATGAAGACAGCGGGAGCACGTATGTATAAATATGCTGATGATGCCACAGCTACCGAAGACGGTCAATGTCCGCATAATGACTGGGTTTTATTCCGTTACTCCGATGTAGTATTGATGCGTGCAGAAGCTCTGGTACGCAACGGACAGAGCGGGCAAGCTGATCTGGATGAAGTACGTAACCGCGTCGGTGCATCTTTTGCAGAAGCTACTCTTGATAATTTGTTGAAAGAGCGTTTGCTCGAGCTGGCATGGGAAGGATGGAGACGTCAGGATCTGGTTCGTTTCGGACGCTTCAATGATGCCATTACCTATCGCCCGAAAACTGAAAAGTACCTGCAGGTATTCCCGATTCATGCCAACACACTGGCTGTGAACAAGAATCTGACTCAGAATCCGGGCTATGCTAAATAAAAAATATTGTCTAACTTTTAGTTTTAAGAATCATGAAGAAGAATTTAATTATATATTGACGGCACTTCTTTTTGCTTGTTGACCGTAAGTTGTCAGGACAATGAAAACTGGCGCATTATTCCTTATGAACCAGAGCCAGAGGCACCCTTGGAAGGACCTGCAGAACTTAGAATTGCCGGTGACCAGCAGGGATGGAATCCCGAGGCTGAGGTGATTGGGAAACTGTATCCTGTTAAGAATGATGAGGGAGAAATGGCGGGTGACTATGCCGGATATGTGCACCTGAACAGTCAATTCAAGATTTGTCCTAATGCCAGTTGGGACGGAGCTTATGGAGTGGGAGATGACACTCCGGCTGGTTCAATGACTGTAGGTGACGGATTGAACAACTTAACTGTAAGTGAACCGGGGTATTATTATGTAAAGTGTAATATCAATGATTTAACCTGGAGTGCAGACGTCGTGAACTTTGGTGTCATAGGCAGTGCAACTCCCGGACAGTGGGATGAAGATACCGATTTGGTATACGATGAGACTGATTTGAAACTGAAAGTTACTATCACATTGACGGATGGCGAGATTAAATTTCGTGCCAATGATGAATGGAATGTGCCCAATGGTGATTTCGGAGCTGGTGAAGAAGAAGGCAAATTGGCTGCCGGAGCTGGCAATATTGCAGTTTCTGCCGGAACCTATCAGATTGTAGTGGATCTTTCAACTCCCGATTACAGTTATGAAATGATTGCTCAATAAACAGAATTAGTGAACTTTAAGGGGTGTGCCAGGAGAATTTTTCAGGTATACCCCTTTTTGTTCCATATTGTTAATACTGGTACTTATGAAAATTCAAGTTATATATTTATTGCTTTTTTCTTGTGTCTTTTGGGGGCTGTCTTGTTCGGATACAGAAAGTGTAGCGCAAACTGCTCCGGTAGATGTGCCCGAAGGATTAAGTTTTTCTTCTGAGCGGCCTGATGCAGATCAGCCTCTGACTATAACCTTTAAAAGCCGCAAGTCGTCTGACCTTTACGGATATAAAGGGGATGTATACCTGCATATTGGAATTGTGAACGAGGAGGCATGGTTGTTCGTACCTGCCGAATGGAATGAAAATATTGATAAATGCAAAATGACATCGGAAGGCAACAATTGCTGGTCAATTTCGTTGTCTCCTTCCATACGTGAATGGTTTGCTTCGGGGGAAACGCCTGTCAATGAGCTTGGAATTGTGATACGCAATGAAGACGGAACCAAGAAGGGAACGGATACGGACTTTTATATAAAGGTAACGGACAACAAGTATCATATGTTTCAGCCTGCGCCCATAAAGGAGAAGGCCATGCCGGCAGGAACCAGAGAGGGCATCAATGTCAATGCAGATTACAGCGTTACTTTTGCGTTTTATGACAAAGATAAGAATGGTAAGCATAAGGATTTTGCGCACATTGTGGGAGATTTCAATGATTGGACACCAGCCAATGATGAAACTTCCCAAATGTATAGGGATAATGCGAATGGGTGCTGGTGGATTACACTGACAGGTCTTGATTCTGATAAGGAATATCGCTTTCAGTATTATACGGGCATGCGGGATGGAGAGATTATCCGTATAGCAGACGCTTATTCAGAGAAAATTCTCGACCCCGATAATGACAAGTATATTCCCGAATCAGTATATCCGTCTTCTGAAAGAGTCTATCCGGAGGGGGGAAGAGGTATTGTTTCTGCCTTCAAGATTAATCAAGAACCTTATTCGTGGAGGAATGAATTTAGTCTGAAAGATAAGGATAATCTGATTATCTATGAGTTGCTTTTAAGGGACTTTACGGAGACATCTGATATTAGTGGCGCTTTAGGTAAACTTGATTATCTCAAGTCGTTAGGGGTGAATGCCATTGAACTTATGCCTGTACAGGAATTTGATGGGAATGACAGTTGGGGATACAATCCTTGTTTCTATTTTGCTCTGGATAAAGCGTATGGGACAAAAAATATGTATAAGAGGTTTATTGATGAATGTCATGCCAGAGGATTGGCTGTGATCTTTGATGTTGTATATAATCATGCCACGGGAAGCATGCCATTTGCTAAACTCTACTGGAACCGGACAGATAATAAGACAGCGGAAAACAACCCATGGTTTAATGTGGATGCTCCTCATCCTTATAGCGTGTTCCATGATTTTAATCATGAATCGGAGCTGGTAAGGTCGTTTGTCAAGCGGAATCTGGAGTTCCTTCTGGACGAATACCATATTGACGGTTTTCGTTTTGACCTTACTAAAGGATTGACACAAAGGGAATGTACTGAGGCTACGGTGGCTGATTATGATGCCGGACGTATCAGAATCCTGAAAGAGTATTATGATGTTGTGGCTTCTGTTAAACCAGAGGCTGTAGTGATTCTGGAACATTTTTGTTGTGATGAAGAAGAAAAGGAGCTGGCCGGATATGGAATGAAGTTGTGGCGGGATGCCAATAATGCTTATTGTCAGTCGGGAATGGGATGGAAGGAATACAGTGATTTCAGCTGTCTTTACACCGGAACTAATTCAATGAAGTACGGAGGTTATGTGGGTTTCATGGAAAGTCATGATGTAGAACGGGTGGCCTATAAGGCGTTAACCTATGGAAATGGAGCAATTGCGAAGAATTTGTCTGTCCGGATGAGTCAGTTGGCTGTCAATGCAGCTTTTTGCTTTACTGTGCCGGGGCCGAAAATGATCTGGCAGTTTGGAGAACTGGGCTATGATGTGACGCGGGGAACAGAAGACAATAAAATGGAAAAGAAACCTTTACATTGGGAATATTATACGGAACCGGAAAGAAAAGGTTTATATGATGTGTATGCAAGGTTACTGAACTTACGGGTAACGCATAAGGACTTGTTTCAGAATGATGCGATATTTTCATGGAATGTAACGGAGAACTACTGGAGTACTACTCCTCGTAGCCTGACATTGAAGAATGGGGCTGAGGTAATGTATGTGGTTGGTAACTTTGGAGATAAGGAAACCGGACCGCTTCTCTTGCCAGACGGGATAAAATATGATTATATGACTGGCAGAGAGTTGGAAGGAACGGTGTCTGTTCCGGCTCATGGACTTTTATTGGCTACAAGCTTTCAGCCTTGACAAGAATTCCCGGTAGTACGAAAAGAATTTCTCACTGCCGGGAATTTTTTATTTTACAACGCCATCACTTCTTGTTCGAACAGGTCTTTCCCGTGAAGGGCTTTCAAGCGGAAACGACTCCGGTAATTATAGACTGTAGACAAGGAATATCCCAGAAAATAGGCGATGTTGGCAGTTTCGGTCACTCCAAGCCGTATCAGAGTGAAGACTCGAAGTTCCGTGTTCAGTAATTCATCCGGTTTGGGATAGTGCGTTGGTCTTCCGGCAGCAATTGGTTGAAGTCGTTCACGAAATTGGGAAATAAATCCAGGAACGAACGGTCGAATTCTTTGTTAAAAGTTTTCACGTTCTTCTTTGATGAATTTTTCGGAACGCAGTGTTTTGAACAATTCTTCTATTTTGAAGCCATTGCCAGTTTTACGAGTGACCGGCGGTATTGGTCTAGCTTTTCGATATACTCTACACAGTGGCTCAGGTAACGTCCGATATAGGCTTCCTTAATTTTTCCGGTTATGGCCAGATTATGATTGGTTATTGTAAGTTGCTCGTTATTTTCTGCAAGCAAGCGTTTCATGCGTTGCAGTTTTTCATCCAATAGACTAGCATAATGATGCTGGCAAGCATCACTACCACCAGCATAACGGTGACAATGACAGTACGGCGCATGGTTACATATTTCTGGTTCTGCATGTCTATATAAGCCTTGTTTACTACAATGGAGTAGTCCTTTATTTCGGCAAACCGTAACCGGGAATTGCAGTCAAATGCATCGTTCATGGAACATCTCAGGTAGTTGTAAGCACGCTCAAGATTTCCTTGTTTATAAAGCTGCCATCCGAGTTTTTGCAAAGCAGCATATTCACGTACAGACATGTGTAAATCTTGTATGGCTGTTTGGGCCAAGTAATACATTTGAGATATGGAGTCATTACACATGGCATAGGCATCCGAAAGGACATAGTAAAGGTATACTCTCCGTTTGGTGTCTTTGTTTGTGCGTAGTTGTTCTTTCAGTTTCTGAATTGCTTCTTCCGGTTTGTGGGAGAATATCAGTTTGTCTGCAAATATAATTTCACGGTCGGTTCCGGGCGGCAGCAGCATGAATACGGAATCCCTGTAAAGGTCAGACAGATTTTTGTATTTTCTGTCCAATTCTTCTACCTGATGATAATTGGCCAGATACGCATAGTAATTGGCATACACACTGTAGTAATAACGTCGCATTCCCTCTGTCATTTGTCGGGGGGGGTAGCTTGTAGTTCGGCGAGGGATTCGGTATACATTCCTTTGATGTTGTATACTTCTGCACGGTTTATGTGGATTTCATCTTGTAAATGAGGAGCCTTTAATAAGGGTAGTAGCTGGGCTTTCTGTTCAATGTAGTGTAAGGAGGAGTCTGCTTGAAAATGCAGGTACTCGTAGAACAGTGATCCGCATAGATGATAGGCTTTCCATAAATCATGCGTCTGGCTCAATTCTTGTTTGAAACTGTCCAGTCTGACTTCGTGGTATTTATGGAACATCGGTTTCTGCAATATGGCTGAATCCAGTTCTTGTAAAGAACGCTCCAATGTGAGCTGCTCTATAGGGGAGAAGTGTTTCCTGGCAAAAAGACTGGAGCATACCAATGTTGTCCTAAACGTTTTTCGATAAAAAACAAAAAAAGGAAGTAAAGAGAGGCTGTCTCAAAATGAGACAACCTCATATTCATCGTACCTATAAATCGTTTAGGACAAACATTGATTTCCCTCTGATTATTCTACAAACGGAGGAGTATATTTGGATGCAAGCAAAAACATTTTTTCCGATTAAAACGGGAAGTGGATGGACATCCACTAATAATAGTAGTCATGGTTCGATGTTTGTAATAAGGAAGCAGGCAGCAAGTACAACAAATGTGGTGCTTTGCTGCCTGTTATGTTATGTGAAATCTTTACTCTTTGATTTCTTTCAACTGGAAATCCTTTCTTCGCAGTACGAAACTGTTACTCAGGTATTTTTCGCGGACAATCTTGTTTTCAGCCAGTTCTTCCGGAGTTCCCTGGAAGAGGATTTTTCCTTCAAACAGCAGGTAAGCACGGTCAGTGATGCTAAGTGTTTCCTGCACGTTATGGTCTGTAATCAGAATACCGATGTTTTTGTCTTTCAGTTTCCAGACGATGTGCTGGATGTCTTCCACGGCAATCGGGTCTACTCCGGCAAACGGTTCGTCAAGCATGATAAATTTGGGGTCGATTGCCAGACAGCGGGCAATTTCCGTACGGCGGCGTTCACCTCCAGAAAGTTGGTCTCCTAAGTTCTTGCGTACTTTCTGTAGGCGGAACTCGGCAATCAGACTTTCCAGTTTCTCTTTCTGGTATTCCGGTGACTTATTGGTTAACTCCAATACAGAAGCAATGTTGTCTTCCACGCTCATTTTGCGGAACACAGAAGCTTCCTGTGCCAGGTAACCGATGCCATTTTGGGCTCGTTTGTAAACAGGATAGGAAGTTATGTCTTTATCATTTAGATAAATATGTCCTTCATTGGGGACAATCAATCCGGTAGTCATATAGAAAGAGGTGGTCTTACCCGCACCGTTAGGGCCGAGCAGTCCTACAATTTCCCCCTGTTTCACATTGATGGAAACATGACTCACCACTGTTCGTTTTCCGTATTTTTTGACCAGGTTCTCGGTTCGTAGCACCATTCTGCCGTCTGAAGGTAATTCAAACTTTTCGGTCGTAGATTCTTGATTTTCTTGTGCTGCCATTGTCCTTTTGTTAGCTGTTCAGTCGTGCAAAAGTAGTAAAAAATCTTGGCTTCTGTGGTTCTTAATTCGAAAATCCTCCTGTCTTTTATTATAATATAGCTAAAAAAGCACTACTTTTGTGTCAAACATGATTGTAATAATATGATAAAGCCTGTTACAAACCTTGGAAAATACCTCATGTTGATGGGGCGTGTATTTTCCGTCCGGAGCGTTTCCGGATGTATTTTAAGCAGTACCTGAATGAAATGGTACAATTGGGTATCAATTCGATTGGTATTGTGTTGCTGATTTCTTTTTTTTATTGGTGCTGTAATTTGTATTCAGATTAAATTGAATATTGAAAGTCCTTGGATGCCGCGTTTCGTGGTGGGATATACCACTCGTGAAATCTTGCTGCTGGAATTCTCATCTTCTATCATGTGTTTGATTTTAGCGGGAAAAGTCGGGTCGAACATAGCTTCGGAGATTGGTACGATGCGGGTGACACAGCAGATTGATGCACTGGAAATTATGGGAGTAAACTCAGCCTCTTATCTGATTCTTCCAAAGATTCTGGGATTGATGACCATGATTCCTTTTCTGGTGATTTTCAGTATTTTTGCGGGAGTGATAGGGGCTTTCTGTACAGCCTGGTTTGCCGGTATCATGAATGCGACGGATTTGGAATATGGTTTACAGTATTGCTTTGTGGAATGGTATATCTGGTGTAGCTTTATTAAATCCTTATTTTTTGCCTTTATCATAGCCAGTGTGTCTGCTTATTTTGGATATACGGTAGAAGGAGGTTCTATTGCGGTCGGTAAAGCCAGTACGGACTCTGTGGTTTCAAGCAGTGTCTTGATTTTGTTTTCAGATTTGATACTTACACAATTGTTGATGGGATGATACAGCTAAATTCTATATGCAAGTCATTTGAAGGACGTACAGTTCTTGAAGATATTAATTTTTCGTTTGAAAACGGGAAAACCAACTTGATTATCGGGCAGAGTGGTTCTGGAAAGACGGTGTTGATGAAATGTATTGTAGGACTGCTTACCCCGGAAAGCGGAGAAATTCTGTATGACGGACGTAACCTGCTGGATATGGGGAAGCGGGAAAAGAAGGCGCTGAGACGGGAGATGGGGATGATATTTCAGAGCGCCGCCTTGTTTGACTCGCTTTCTGTGCTGGAGAATGTGATGTTTCCGCTGGATATGTTTTCCAATGACACTTACCGGGACAGGGTGAAGCGTGCGCAGTTTTGTCTGGACCGTGTGAATCTGATTGATGCCCAGTCAAAATATCCCGGTGAAATCAGCGGAGGCATGCAGAAGCGTGTGGCTATAGCGCGTGCCATTGCCCTGCAGCCGAAATACTTGTTTTGTGATGAGCCGAATTCCGGACTTGACCCTAAAACGTCGCTGGTGATTGATGATTTGATTCATGATATTACCAAAGAATATAATATGACGACAATCATTAATACGCACGATATGAACTCTGTGATGGGTATTGGTGAAGCATATTGTACATATACCAGGGGCACAAGGAATGGGAAGGAACAAAAGACGAGGTATTCAATGCCACGAACGAGCGGTTGAACAACTTCATATTCGCATCCGACTTGCTGCAGAAGGTGAAGAAAGAGGAAAATAGCAAGGCTCGTAAAGTTTGATATTGATAAGACTCAGGTTGAGATAATAAGGAACGGCAGAAGGTGGATATGCTTTCTGCCGTTTTTTTATTTGGTTGGTTGACAAGGATTCAGAAGCCGTAAAGATTTTTTAGCTTGTCAGTTTGGTTATTGAAAGATTAAACATTATTTTTGCAACCTCTTTTGGTAAATACGAGAAATAATTAATAATTAAATAAATAAGTCGAAAATGAATATTTCATTGCAAAATGTAGACAACGTAAGCGCTGTGCTTACTGTTCAGATTGAAAAAGCTGATTATCAGGAAAAAGTTGAAAAAGCACTGAAAACTCTTCGTCAGAGAGTAAATATGCCTGGATTCCGTAAGGGAATGGTTCCTATGGGATTGATTAAAAAAACAGTATGGAACTTCTGTATTGCTGGAAGAAGTTGACAAACTGTTGCAGGAAAAAGTAGGTGAGTATATCCGTGAAAACAAAGTTAACATGTTGGGTACTCCTCTGCCGAAAGAAAATAACGCAAACTTTGAAACTGATGAGAATTTTGAATTCTCTTTCGATATTGCATTGGCTCCTGAGTTCAATGTAGATTTGTCTAATAATGATACTGTTGACTACTATGATATTAACGTAACAGATGAAATGGTAGATCAGCAGGTAAATATGTACAGACAGCGTACTGCTAAGTATGACAAGGTTGAAGACTATCAGGATAAGGATATGCTGAAAGGTCTGTTGGCTGAGTTGGATGAAAACGGCAATACAAAAGAAGGTGGTGTGCAGGTAGAAGGTGCAGTAATGATGCCTTCATACATGAAGAACGATGACCAGAAAGCTATCTTCAACGATGCAAAGGTAAATACTGTATTGGTATTTAATCCGTCAGTTGCTTTCGATAACAATGAAGCTGAGTTGGCTTCTCTGTTGAAAGTGAAGAAAGAAGAAGTAGCTAATTACAAAGGTAACTTCAGCTTCCAGATTGAAGAAATCACTCGTATGATTCCGGGTGACTTAACTCAGGAACTGTTTGACCAGGTATTGGGTGAAGGAAAGGCTCACAGCGAAGAAGAATTCCGTGCTCAGATTAAGGAAACAATTGCAAAACAGTTTGAAGCTGACAGCGACTATAAGTTCTTGCTGGATGTACGTACTTACTTGTCAGAAAAGGTTGGTAAACTGCAGTTTGCTGATGAACTGATGAAACGTATCATGTTGGAAAACAACAAGGAAAAAGGTGAAGAATTCGTTTCTGAAAACTACGAAAAGAGCCTGGAAGAACTGACTTGGCACCTGATCAAAGAAAAACTGGTAGCTGCTAACGATATTAAGGTAGAACAGGCTGACATCACTAACATGGCTAAGGAGCTACTCGTGCACAGTTTGTCTCAGTATGGTATGATTAACGTTCCTGATGAATTGTTGGAAAACTATTCAAAAGAAATGTTGAAGAAACGTGAAAGTGTAGAAGCTCTGGTAAACCGCGTTGTTGAATCTAAGTTGTCTGAAATCTTGAAAGGTCAGGTAACATTGAATCACAAAGCTGTTTCTGCAGAAGAATTCAACAAAATGTTTCAATAAGCAATTTGGCTCTCAAAATTGATTGCTAAAATATTCTAAAAAGGAGGCTTTTAACTTGACTTCTTCTGTAAGATAGAAGTGTTTTGTACTTTTGTTTTTCAGAAGAAGGGGGTTAAAAGCCTCTTTTATATTGTAGAATTAATATAAGGATTATGATGGACGATTTTAGAAAATATGCTACCAAGCATCTCGGAATGAACAGTATGGTACTTGATGATGTCATCAAGTCGCAAGCAGGATACTTGAATCCGTATATTTTGGAAGAACGTCAATTGAATGTGACGCAGTTGGATGTCTTTTCTCGTTTGATGATGGATCGTATCATTTTCCTCGGAACCCAGATTGACGATTATACAGCCAATACTTTGCAGGCTCAGCTTTTGTATCTGGATTCAGTGGATTCGGGTAAAGATATTTCTATTTATATCAACTCCCCAGGTGGTTCTGTGTATGCAGGTTTAGGTATTTACGATACCATGCAGTTTATCAGTAGCGATGTGGCTACAATTTGTACAGGTATGGCAGCTTCTATGGCAGCCGTATTGTTGGTAGCTGGAAAAGAAGGAAAACGTTCAGCTTTGACTCATTCGCGCGTGATGATTCATCAGCCGATGGGAGGAGCGCAAGGTCAGGCTTCAGATATTGAAATTACTGCTCGTGAAATTCAGAAACTGAAGAAAGAACTGTATACAATCATTGCAGATCACTCTCATACGGATTTTGATAAGGTTTGGGCAGATTCTGACGTGATTATTGGATGACAGCATCCGAGGCTAAAGAGTATGGTATGATTGATGAAGTGCTATCTCGTAAACCTTCATTGTAACACTGTGATTTACTTAAAAACTAGATAGGCTTTGGAAGAAAAAAGGACTTCAAGAAACTCGAAAAGAAGATGTAGCTTTTGCGGTCGCACAGAAGACGAAGTGGGCTTCCTGATTACAGGAGTGAATGGATGTATCTGTGACAGTTGTGCAGAACAGGCACATGAAATCGTGAAAGAAGCGATGCATCATCAAGGGCAGGGACCTACAGACCTGAATTTGTCTGAGCTCCCTAAGCCGAAGGATATCAAAGAATTCCTGGACCAGTATGTGATTGGGCAGGATGATGCAAAACGCTATTTGGCTGTAGCGGTGTATAATCATTACAAAACGTTTGCTTCAGCCTAAGGATAAGAATGATGTGGAGATTGAAAAGTCGAACATCATTATGGTGGGAAGTACTGGAACAGGTAAGACATTATTGGCTCGTACCATTGCTAAGTTGCTCCATGTGCCTTTTACCATTGTAGATGCGACTGTGCTGACCGAAGCAGGATATGTGGGAGAAGATATTGAAAGTATTCTGACCCGCTTGCTTCAGGTAGCTGACTATAATGTGGAGGAAGCAGAACGGGGTATCGTTTTCATTGACGAAATTGATAAAATAGCCCGGAAAGGAGATAACCCTTCCATTACGCGTGATGTAAGTGGAGAAGGTGTACAGCAAGGCTTGTTGAAGCTGCTGGAAGGTTCTGTGGTGAATGTTCCCCCTCAGGGAGGACGTAAACATCCGGACCAGAAGATGATTCCGGTCAATACTAAGAATATCCTGTTTATTTGCGGTGGTGCTTTTGACGGTATTGAACGAAAAATCGCTCAACGGCTGAATACCAATGTGGTGGGATATAGTGCAGCGAAAGAAGCGGTGAAAATAGACCGGGGAAATTTGATGCAGTACATTGCTCCTCAGGACTTGAAATCATTCGGTTTGATACCGGAAATCATTGGCCGTTTGCCGGTACTCACCTATTTGAACCCATTGGATCGCACGGCATTGCGCAATATTCTTACAGAACCCAAAAATTCAATTATCAAGCAGTATGTAAAATTGTTTGAGATGGATGGGGTGAAACTGGAATTTGAACCGGAAGTGTTTGAATATATTGTCGACAAGGCGATAGAGTACAAATTGGGTGCCCGTGGTTTGCGTTCTATTGTGGAAACCATAATGAATGATGTCATGTTTGAGATTCCGTCACAACAGACCGAACGTTTTGTGGTGACATTGGATTACGCCAAGCAACAAATGGGAAAGGCAAATGTTTCCCGCTTGCAAATGGCATAATGTAAAGGTTTTTTAGTGAGAAAATAAAAGCTTCCGATGAAATATTCCCTGAAATATTTGTGTAATATGAAAAGTTGTTTATAACTTTGTTACATACGGGAACAAAATTTCTACAATCAATGAAAATCTAAATCCAAGAACAATGGCGGAAAATATCAATTTAGTAGCAGCTCTTAAAAAGTATTTTGGATTCGATACTTTTAAAGGAAACCAGGAGGCGATTATTCGAAACCTATTATCAGGAAAGGATACGTTTGTGTTAATGCCGACAGGGGGCGGAAAGTCTTTGTGCTATCAGCTTCCTTCTCTGTTGATGGATGGAACTGCTATTGTGATTTCACCGCTTATTGCCCTGATGAAGAATCAGGTGGATGCTATGCGTAATTTCAGTGAGGAAGATGGTATTGCCCATTTTATTAATTCCTCATTGACAAAATCGGCTACTGATCAGGTAAAAGCAGACATCATGGCCGGAAAGACAAAGTTACTTTATGTAGCTCCTGAATCTTTGACGAAAGAGGAGAATGTAGATTTTCTGAGGCACGTGAAGATTTCATTTTATGCGGTGGATGAGGCACATTGTATTTCGGAATGGGGGCATGATTTCCGACCGGAGTATCGCCGGATTCGTCCGATAATCAATGAAATTGGAAAAGCTCCGGTAATTGCTTTGACGGCAACGGCTACCCCAAAGGTAAAGATGGACATCCAAAAGAATTTGGGAATGATGGATGCAACGGAATTCCGTTCGTCATTTAATCGTCCGAATCTTTATTATGAAGTACGTGCCAAGACTGCTAATGTGGATAAGGATATTATCAAGTTCATCAAGCAGAACGAAGGCAAGTCAGGTATTATCTATTGCTTGAGCCGTAAGAAGGTGGAAGAGCTGACTGAAATATTGTTGGCAAATGGTATCAAGGCCCGTGCTTATCATGCAGGAATGGATTCTGCTACCCGTAATGGAAATCAGGATGCTTTCTTGAAGGAAGATATTGATGTGATTGTAGCTACGATTGCGTTTGGAATGGGTATTGATAAACCGGATGTACGCTTTGTGATTCATTATGATGTACCTAAGAGTTTGGAAGGGTATTATCAGGAAACCGGACGTGCAGGACGTGACGGTGGAGAAGGACAGTGCATTACATTCTATTCCAATAAGGACCTGCAGAAACTGGAGAAATTTATGCAGGGAAAGCCTATTTCAGAGCAAGAAATCGGACGTCAGCTATTGCAGGAAACAGCTGCTTACGCAGAATCTTCAGTGTGTAGAAGAAAAATTTTGTTGCATTATTTTGGAGAGGAATATACGGAAGATAATTGTGGTAATTGTGATAACTGTTTAAATCCAAAGAAACAAGTGGAGGCTCAGGATTCGTTGTGTGCAGTGATTGAAGCAATCATTGCTGTAAAAGAAAACTTTAAGCAAGATTATATTATCGATATATTGTTGGGTAAAGAAACATCTGAAGTGCTTGCACATAAGCATGAAGACTTAGAGGTGTTTGGTTCAGGTATGGGAGAAGAAGAAAGATTGTGGAATGCAGTCATTCGTCAGGCTCTTATCGCTGGTTACCTGGCAAAGGATGTGGAAAACTATGGCTTATTAAAAGTTACGCCAGAAGGGCATAAGTTCTTGAAAAAACCGAAGTCGTTCAAGATAGTTGAGGATGCAGACTTTGAAGAAGAAGAGGTAGATGAAACTCCGATGAGAAGTGGGGCTTCGTGTGCAGTAGACCCCGTGCTGTATTCCATGTTGAAAGACTTGCGGAAGAAAATGGCAAAGAGACTGGATGTGCCACCTTATGTGATTTTCCAGGATCCTTCTCTTGAGGCAATGGCTACCATTTATCCGGTTACTTTGGAAGAATTGCAGAATATTCCGGGCGTAGGAGCTGGAAAGGCTAAACGCTATGGTCAGGAATCTGCGAATTGATTAAGAAGCACTGCGAAGAAAATGAAATAGACCGTCCGGAAGATTTGAGAGTGCGTACTGTAGCTAACAAATCTAAGCTGAAGGTCTCTATTATTCAGAGTATCGATAGAAAGGTCGCTTTGGATGATATTGCAGTGGCAAAAGGTATTGAATTTGGTGAGTTGCTGGATGAAATCGAAGCCATTGTATATTCAGGAACCAAACTGAATATTGACTATTTCTTGGAAGAAATTATGGATGAAGACCACATGCAGGATATTTATGATTATTTCAAGGAATCAGTAACTGATAAGATTGATGATGCAATGGATGAACTGGGTGACGACTATACAGAAGACGAAATTCGTCTGGTACGTATCAAGTTCATTTCTGAAATGGCTAATTAATCATTTATTTAATGATATTGTGCAGCTGCTTGTGAGGGGTGTTCCTTGCAAGCAGCTGTTTTTTATTTGATAGGTATGTGGTATGAAAAAGATGTTAACTGCTTTTTTTACTTTTTGAGAAAATTCTGTATATTTGCACGCAATAAAATCTAAAGCATAAAGCCCTATGTCATTTATTGCAGATAAAGTTGTTATGGACGGATTAACTTACGATGATGTATTGTTGATTCCGGCCTATTCTGAGGTTTTACCTAAAACAGTCGAACTCTCGACTAAGTTTTCACGTAACATTGAGTTGAAAATTCCGTTTGTAACTGCAGCTATGGATACAGTTACCGAAGCACAGATGGCCATTGCCATTGCTCGTGAAGGAGGTATCGGAGTAATTCACAAGAACATGTCAATTGAGGAACAAGCTCGTCAGGTGGCAATTGTGAAACGTGCGGAAAACGGAATGATTTATGATCCGGTGACCATTAAGAGAGGTTCTGTAGTGAAAGATGCACTCGATTTGATGGCTGAATACAAAATCGGAGGTATTCCTGTAGTAGATGATGAGAATTACCTGGTTGGTATTGTTACAAACCGTGACCTGCGCTTTGAAAAGGATTTGAATAAGCGTATCGATGAGGTGATGACAAAGGAAAATATTGTGACAACAGAGCCGGGTACAGACATGGAAACTGCTTCCAAGATTCTGCAGGAAAACAAGATTGAAAAACTTCCGGTAGTAGACAAGGATGGAAAGCTGATTGGTCTGATTACTTATAAAGACATTACAAAAGCGAAAGATAAACCAATGGCTTGCAAAGATTCTAAAGGTCGTTTGCGTGTAGCTGCCGGTGTGGGAGTAACTGCTGATACATTCGACCGTATGGAAGCTTTGGTGAACGCTGGTGCAGATGCCATTGTAATTGATACAGCTCACGGACATTCTATGTATGTGATTGAAAAGCTGAAAGAAGCTAAGAAACGTTTCCCTGGAATTGATATTGTTGTAGGAAATGTCGCTACAGGTGAAGCAGCTAAGATGTTGGTTGAAGCTGGTGCTGATGCAGTAAAAGTAGGTATCGGCCCGGGTTCTATCTGTACAACTCGTGTGGTTGCCGGTGTAGGTGTTCCTCAGTTGACAGCCGTATATGATGTTGCAAAGGCCTTGGAAGGAACTGGTATTCCTTTGATTGCAGATGGTGGTTTGCGTTATTCAGGTGATGTGGTGAAAGCTTTAGCAGCCGGTGGTTACAGCGTAATGATTGGTTCGTTGGTTGCAGGTACAGAGGAATCTCCGGGCGACACAATCATCTTTAATGGTCGTAAGTTTAAGTCATATCGTGGAATGGGTTCATTGGAAGCTATGGAAAATGGTTCAAAAGACCGTTATTTCCAGAGTGGAACTACCGATGTGAAAAAACTTGTTCCGGAAGGAATTGCTGCTCGTGTACCTTATAAAGGTTCTTTGTATGAAGTAATCTATCAGCTGGTTGGTGGTTTGCGTGCTGGTATGGGTTATTGCGGAGCTCATAATATTGAAGAGTTGCATAATGCGAAGTTTACTCGTATCACTAATGCAGGAGTCCTGGAAAGTCACCCGCACGATGTATCTATTACAAGCGAGGCACCTAACTATAGTCGTCCTCAGTAAGATAATCTTTGACTTATAATACGGATATAATCATTCTGACGTCAGGCAGACTTGCTTTCAGTGAGTCTGTTCTGGCGAACAGGATGATTTTTTGTTTAATGAAATGATGAATAGAATCTGTTATGTGTAGAATTGCGTGGTTATTCCTATGTTTGTTGATGGGGCTGAAATTCTCTGTTTCTTATGCAGAAGATCGCAGGGTACTTTTCCGGATTGATGGAGAGGAAACTTCGGTCGAGGAGTTTGAGCATTATTATACCCAGGTATATGCAGCTAGTCGTGTATCTGTAGAACAGTTCTTGCCTCATTTCTTGTATTATAAGTTGAAGGTGGCAGATGCTAAAAGACAAAGCTGGGATACTATTACTGATTTCCGGTTGCAATGCAGTGCCTTGCAAAATGAAATCCTGAAATCGGAAGAGAGGGGAGTGCTCCAAAAACAAGATACTCTTTTAAATTGGGTAAGATTTCGTCAGATTTCATTTCTTTTGCCCCAACATGCTTCTTCCGAACAGGAACGTGTAGCCAGACAGCGTATAGATTCTGTTTATACGGCTTTAAAAAAATGGTATACCTTTTGAAAAAACTGGCACAATCTTATGTGAAGGCTCCCTTGCCTTCTCCTTATTTGGATGGGGAGTGGATTCCGGAAAGATGTCTGATAAAAGAGTTTACCGGGCAATTGAACACATTGAAAAAAGGTAATTATTCTGCTCCGTTTTTTTCTCCTTTAGGCATTCACATCGTGTATTTATTGGATCGCAGGCAAGGTGTGTATTCATCAGGAGCGACTGCAAATATGGCTGTGCAGAAGGTGGCTAATTCTGTTTCAACCGAGCGGACAGATAGTCTGTTGAACAAGACTCGAATGGAGTTGTGTCAAGTTGCTGATGGCTTACTGGCTGCGTATTGGGATAAGCGCCATGGAGGCACAAAATCAGGTAATATTTCTGATAAGGAATTGCAGAGCTATTTTGAAAGTCATAAAACGATTATGCGTGGGATTTGCCTCATTTTAAAGGAGGAGTGATACATTGTTTGAATAAGAAAGTAGCTTCAAAGCATGAAAAGAGGCTGAAAAAATGCCCCTTAAATAAATGGAATGAGGAAATTTCCGCTTTTTCTCAGGAGAATCCGGAATGGAAGGTCGTTGTAGAAACAGGTTTGTTTCAGATTGGTACAAATCCTTATGTAGATAAGCTGGCTTTTAAATGCGGACATTTCACTCCTCGTACGGATTTACCTTATGCTTTTGTATTGGGAAAACGCCTGAAGAAAGGGCCGGAAGACTTTCAGGATGTGCGCAATGAAGTGCAGCGTGATTATCGTTTGTGGACGGAGAGAACACAAATGGAAGAGTTAAAGCGAGGCTTCAGGATTGAAATTAACCAAGACATTTTAAAAACCGTTAATTGTAGCGGAAAAAAGTAATTAATGCCGTATCTTCGTCCTTTGTAATGTAATGGACCAAAACAAATCAAATAGACAGAAAATGAATAAATTGATTATGACTGGTGTCTTGGCTGTTTTGCTTGCCTTGACAGGAACAGTACCCGCCGTGGCACAAGATAATGTGATTGATGAAGTGGTGTGGGTTGTCGGCGATGAAGCTATTCTGAAATCAGACGTGGAGAATGAGCGTTTGAATGCACAGTATGAAGGTCGCCGTTTTGATGGTGATCCCTATTGTGTGATACCTGAAGAATTGGCTGTGCAGAAACTTTTTCTTCACCAGGCTGAGATAGATAGTATTGAGGTAAGCGATCAGGAGGTTCTGCAGCAAGTAGAATCACGAATTTCATGGTTGACTGAACAGATTGGTTCAAAAGAAAAACTCGAAGAATATTACAATAAAAACTTCTACCCAGATACGTGAAATGTTGCGTGAGAATATTCGTGACGGATTGACGGTGCAGGAAATGCAGAAGAAGATTGTAGGAGACATCAAGTTGACTCCTGCGGAAGTGCGTAACTATTTCAGTAAGCTTCCTCAGGACAGTATTCCTTTTGTGCCTACTCAGGTAGAGGTGCAGATTATTACTAGAGAGCCTAAGATTAAGGAAGAAGAAATCGAACGTGTAAAGAAAGAACTGCGTGATTTTACAGACCGTATCAATAAGGGAGAAACTACTTTCTCTACGTTGGCACGTATGTATTCTGAGACCCGGGTTCTGCTCGTCGTGGAGGAGAATATGGCTTTACAGGTCGTGGAGAATTGACTCCGGAGTTTGCCAATGTGGTATTTAACCTGACTGACCCGAAGAAGATTTCAAAAGTGTTTGAAACAGAATATGGTTATCATATTGCTCAGCTGATTGAAAAGCGTGGTGACCGTGTAAGCTATCGCCATATTTTGATTAAGCCTCGTGTGGATGAGAAAGAAATTGAGGCAGAACTGAATAAAACTGGATACACTGGCTAACGATATCCGAAAAGGAAAAGTAACTTTTGATGAAGCGGCTACATGGGTATCTCAGGATAAAGATACACGCAACAACCACGGTTTGCTGGCTAACCCGCAGACTTCTACCTCTCGTTTTGAAATGCAGCAGCTGGCTGGCCTGATTTCTCAGGAAGTTGCAAAGACCGTAGAGGGAATGCAGATTGGTGAAGTTTCCAAACCTTTTACAATGATTAATGCAAAAGGAAAAGAAGTGTGTGCTATCGTAAAATTGAAGAATCGTATTGACGGACATAAAGCTACAATCTCAGAAGACTATCAGCGTCTGAAAGACATTGTTACGGCCAACCGTAGTGAAGAAAAACTGCAGAAATGGATTGTAGAAAGCAAAAAATACTTACGTGCGTATCAACCCGTCTTGGCGTAAGTGTGATTTTAAATATCCGGGATGGATTAAACAGTGATGAGAAGTCTGCAATTTTTTGCTTTTTGTAGCATTTTGCCTGACCATTCTTGGCTTGTCGGCACAAGGGGGGATAGCTGTCCCTCCACAGACTGCGCGCCCGAAAACGGAGGCTGAGGGGAAACAAAAGCCAGAGGATTCCAAGCAGCGTCCGGTAGCTAAAAGTAAAGTCTATTTGTTACATTCTGATTTGTTGCGTAAGGATGCAACTCATCCGGACGCACAGATTGTAACCGGAAATGTGAGGTTTCGTCATGATAGTGTGTATATGTATTGCGACAGTGCATGTTACTACGATAAGGTTAGCAGCTTTGAGGCTTTTGGTAATGTGAAAATGGTGCAGGGAGATACGCTGTTTCTTTATGGCGACCGGTTGTACTATGATGGATTGACACAGATTGCAGAGATGCGCTGTAATGTCCGGATGGAGAACCGTACGACTACCTTGCTGACTGATAGCCTGAATTATGACCGGGTCTACAACTTGGGATATTTCTTTGATGGGGGAACCCTGATGGATGAGCAGAATGTGCTGACCTCCGAGTGGGGAGAATATAGTCCTCAGACCAAGCAATCCGTATTTAATTACAATGTGAAGCTGGTGAACCCCCAGTTTACACTGACGTCGGATACCTTACGTTACAACACGGCTTCGAAGGTAGCTGATATTGTCGGCCCTTCGGATATCTGGAGCGATGCCAACCACATTTATTCTGAAAAGGGAACTTACAATACCGTAACGGGTAAGGCCGATTTGTATGACCGTTCTGTGCTGACCAATCAGGGAAAACAGCTGACTGGTGATACGCTTTTCTACGACCGTAATACCGGCGTGGGAGAGGTTTTCAGTCGGATGGTGATGACGGATACAATCAACCGGAACATGCTTACCGGAGAATATGGCTATTATAACGAGCAGACAGACTATGCCTTTGCTACGGATAGTGCCGTAGCTATAGACTATTCTCAGGGCGACAGTTTGTTTCTTCATGCAGATACTCTGCTGATGGAAACTTTCCATCAGAATACCGATTCCATGTTCCGTGAAATGAGAGCTTTCCATAAAGTACGTTTTTATCGTACCGATGTGCAGGGTACGGCCGATTCGCTAGTTTTCTCTACAGTGGACAGTTGTCTTACGATGTATCGCGACCCGATTATCTGGAACAAGAACCAGCAGCTTTTAGGCGAAGTGATAAAGGTCTATATGAACGACAGCACAATTGACTGGTCGCACATCATAGGGCAGGCACTTTCGGTAGAACGTGTGGATTCAACGATTTATAACCAGGTGACGGGAAAAGAGATGAAGTCCTATTTCACGAATGGAGAAATGCGAAAGACGGAAGTGATAGGTTCCGTACGAGTTGTTTATTATCCGATGGACTCCGACAGTACGCTGATAGGATGAATGTATCTGAAACCAGTAAACTGGAAATCTATCTGCAAGACCGTAAGATAGAACGCATGGTGATGAGCCCC
>ENA-OQAL01000014-OQAL01000014.1-human-gut-metagenome-genome-assembly--contig:-NODE-14-length-41284-cov-4.372671_pt1 | contig 41284 bp, 52 predicted proteins | sample MGYA00242491_ERZ504519 | MGnify/ENA primary metagenome ERZ504519 (study PRJEB26092, sample SAMD00036260) | human gut metagenome | host: Homo sapiens | study: EMG produced TPA metagenomics assembly of... | reverse complement strand
TTTGTTCTGCATCCTTCAGCAAGGCGATGTCTTGCAGCAGAGGGAGGCAAAGACGAAAAGTATGTTCGTCGGTCAGGATAAAAATCTTGTCGTATGAATGTGCAGATAACTTCTGGCTGAGTTCCGTATTGAAATTTTGGCAAATAATGACTTCTTGTTTACTCATAAGTGTATTTGTTTTGGTCGCAAATTTAGAAAAAAAGTTAGAAGAAGTCGGATGTTGGCTTACAATTAAGTATTTTTGTGCGAATAAAAAATAATCAAGTTATGAAAGGAATTTTTCCGGCTTCGTGCCGTTTGTTGGGGTATGTGTTACTGTTATTGTCAGTATTTGTTCCGTTATTGATGTATATGTTCGGACAAGTGAATGACGGTAATCTGCTGTATGTGAAACTGGGAATGAAACTGGTCATCTGGATTTCATTGTTCATGGTTTTTTCTGGCTAAAATGAAGGATGAAAATGAGGAAGCTTTTGCCATTCGGCGGAAAGCAATGGTATTTCACTCTATTTGTGGGGAATTTATTATGTAGGAGTGTTGCTGAATGCAGCTTATGGAGGAAATTTGCAGGAAGCAGACAATTCAGTAGGTATTGTGTACATGGTTATTTGTGTGTTCTGTAAAGAGTTTTTGATGCAGAAAGCAAAGATTGAAAAAAACTTCAGACAAAAATAAGTTAAAAAATAAAGAGTAGGGGTAAACCTTTTTTGTTGATAATTGTCAAAGGTACAATTAATCAACAAGGAAGAGATAAAGGCAATGAAAAAAGTTTATTGGGATTGCTGCTGATGGTGGGGGTAACCATTTCTGCTTTTGCACAAAGCAGCGGCAGCCGTGGAACCGTGACGGGAACGGTTCTTGATGAAGGGGATAAATCGCCTGTCATTCAGGCTACAGTACAGCTCCTTTCCGTAAAGGATAGTTCAATGGTAGTGGGAAATGTGACAAATCTGGATGGACATTTCTCACTATCTGTGCGTCCGGGAAAGTATCTGCTGAAGGTTTCATATATTGGATATACTCCTTTTTTCAAGCAGGTTGCGTTGACGCGTAACAATCCGCGTTTGAATGTGGGCAAGGTGGAGCTGGCTTCGGATGCCATTATGCTGGCAGAAGCTGTAGTGGTGGCTGAGGCTCCGGAGGTGACGGCAGTGGCCGATACGTTGGTGTACAACAGTTCTGCCTATCGTGTGCCTGAAGGTTCGGCTTTGGAGGAACTGGTGAAGAAGCTTCCGGGGGCTGAAGTGGATGAAAACGGAAAAATCACGATAAACGGGAAGGAAATCAAGAAAATCATGATTGATGGAAAAGAATTCTTTGCCGATGACCCGAATATTGCCATGAAAAATCTTCCGGTAAATATTATTGATAAGGTGCGTGCGTATGATAAACAATCGGATTTGGCCCGTGTGACAGGTATTGATGACGGCGAAGAAGAAACCGTGCTTGACCTGAGTGTGAAGCCGGGTATGAATAAGGGATGGTTTGGAAATGCGGACGTCACAGCCGGAACGGAAGACCGTTACAGTGGAAAAGTAATGTTGAACCGATTCATTGGAGAGAATCAGTTCACGGTGATTGGTTCAATGAATAATGTGAATGATAACGGCTATCCGGGAGGAGGCGGTGGCTTTCGTTGGGGAGGACAGAACGGTCTGACCAGCATCAAGATGGGTGGTTTCAACTTTAGTACACAGAGTGAGAAACTGGAAACAGGAGGTAGTGTGAATTATAACTACAAGGATGCGGACATTATCAGTAAGCAGGCTTCGGAAACATTCGTTTCTTCGGCTACCAGCTCTTTCAAGAATGCCCAGAATGCTAATCGCAATAAGACTACTTCGCTTACGGCCGATTTTCGTATTGAGTGGAAACCGGATACTATGACAACGGTGATTTTTCGTCCGCGTTTTAACATACGGAAAGAAATGATAACAGGAGTGCGACAAATTCTTTTACATTCAGCCAGGATCCGGAACATACAACCGACGAAATTTTGAGTGCTGCCGACAATCTTTCATCTTTGATTCCAGAGGAGAATATTGTCAATACAATTGCGCGTAACAGTCTGCAGAAAGGAGATAATTTTAATGTGGGAGGTTCGGCCATGGTTAACCGTCGTTTTGGGAAAGCCGGGACGTAATATTACTTTCCGTGGCTCCTATAATTACACGAACAGTTCGAGTGAACAGTTCTCGGTGTCTGAAACGGACTATTACCAGAAAACAGAGGAGGAACGGCTGGAAATTTTGAACCGCTATATCTCTACGCCTACTTTGAACTATAATTATGGTGCACGCTTTACTTATAGCGAACCGATATTTAAGGGTGGCTTCTTGCAGTTCAGTTATTATTTCCAGTACAAGCGTTCAAAGAGTGACAATTCCACCTATACAATGCCCAATGACTGGGAGATAGCGCAAGGTTATGGAGGAGATAATGTGGGAGTGCTGGATGAAAAGAACAGCAAGAGTGCACAGTACACATATTACAATCATCAGGCAGATGTTTCTTTGCGTTGGATTCGTGAAAAAATGAGTTTGAATGCAGGTGTTTCTTTCCAGCCGCAGAAATCGAAATTGTCTTATAAGAAAGACCAGTTGGATACGGTGGCCGTACGAAATGTATTCAACTTTACTCCGACATTTGATTTCCGTTATAAATTCTCGAAAACAAGCCAGTTGAGAATTAACTACCGCGGAAGAAGTTCTCAGCCAAGCATGACGGATTTGCTGCCTATTGAGGATACGACCGACCCGTTGAACATTCGTCGGGGAAATCCGGGGTTGAAACCGGCATTTACCAACTCGTTCATGGCTTTTTACAATACATTTGATACAGAGAAACAGCGGGGTATCATGACGCACTTCCGTTTTGAAAATGTATTGAATAGCATTAGTAATCGTAGTACATACGATCCGCAAACCGGTGGAACGGTAACCATGCCGGAGAATATCAATGGCAACTGGAACTTGTTTGGTATCTTGGGTTCTAATACGGCTTTGCGTAATAAGAAGTATACCATCAATACCTTTACGATGGCCCGTTATAATAACATTGTAAGTTATATGAGCGATGCACAGGCTGAGAATGTGTCAGATAAGAACAAAACCCGTCAGTTGTCTTTGAGCGAACGCTTGAGAGGTACTTACCGTAATGACTGGTGGGAATTTTCTCTGAACGGTTCATTGGCTTATACGCATTCGCGCAATAGCTTCAAGGAAGAGAATAATATGGATACCTACCAGTTCTCGTACGGAGCAAGTACCAATGTCCGTTTGCCCTGGAATATGTCAATTGCTACAGATATCTCTCAGAACTCACGTCGTGGATATGCGGACGCAAGCATGAATCGTGACGAGTTAATCTGGAATGCACAGCTCTCGCAAGACTTCCTGAAAGGAAATGCAGCTACGGTCAGCATTCAGTTCTATGATATTCTGCGTAATCAGAGCATATCAGCCGTGTAATCAGTGCGGCTATGCGAAGTGATACGGAATACAATGCGATTTACAGCTATTGCATGGTACACTTTATTTACCGTCTGAATCTGTTTGGTGGAAAGGGTGCGGCCCGAGAATGGGCGGACCGGGTAGAGGTCCTGGGTTTGGTCCTGGATCGGGACATGGACCTCGCAGATTCTAAGGTTGAACGCATATACCGCAAAGTCAATTCCACTTTTGCGTATTTTTGCCTTTTTCCAGATTACTCGTAATTTTGTTGAAAACGAAGTCGTAAGATGGACGTAGCAGTTTGGAATAGCATCTTTGTAGCCGTAATCTACTTTCTTTATTTTGCGGTGATACTGACAACTATCTTTGTCGTGATTCTTGACAATCGTAGTCCGGTAAAGACTATGGCATGGATTCTGGTTCTCTTTTTTCTTCCTGTAGCCGGATGGATTCTGTACTTGTTTTTCGGGCGTAGTACGCGTAAGGAACATCTTATCAGTCGGAAAGGGTATGCTCGCTTGAGCAAGCGCCCTATGGCGGCCTATCAGGAACAGCCGTCCGTAATGGCAGAATATGGCAAGCAGTCGTTGATGGATTTTTTTCACGGGTAAATAATGCACTGCCTTTCTCCGGAAATAGAGTTACAGTTTATACGGATGCTGTTTCCATGTTATCGGAATTATTGAAAGATATTTACAGAGCTCGTCATCACATCCATCTGGAGTTTTATATTTTTGAGGATGATGCGGTAGGTCGGTTGGTTAGAGATGCTTTGATTGACCGGGCTCGTGACGGAGTGAAGATACGGGTGCTGTATGACGATGTGGGTTGTTGGAAAGTGCCTCATGATTTTTATGAACAAATGCTTTGTGAAGGCATAGAAGTCCTTTCGTTCCTGAAAGTCCGTTTCCCTAGATTTACCAGTAAAGTGAATTATCGCAACCATCGGAAGATTGTGGTGATAGATGGTTGTGTGGGGTTCATAGGTGGGATGAATCTGGCAGAACGTTATGTGAAGGGATTGGGAAAAGGAAATTGGAGAGATACACACGTCAGACTGGGAGGAAAGGTGGTGTACGGGTTGCAGACGGCTTTTCTTACTGACTGGTATGCCATTGATCGCACCTTGCTCACTTCAGCAGAATATTTCCCTCCGATTTCGGTGAAGGGAGGTGTGCTGGGGCAAATTGTGACTTCCGATCCGGTAGGTGAGTGGAGGGATATTATGCAAGGACTGATGATGGCTATCTGTTCTACCCGGAGGTATTTTATGTGCAGACTCCTTATTCTTGCCGAACGAGGAAGTGATGACCGCTTTGCAGACAGCAGCATTGGCTGGGGTTGATGTGCGGCTTATGCTTCCTAAAAGAGGGGATACCTGGCTTATTCATAAAGGTTCGCTATCTTATCTCTCGGAGATGATGAAGGCAGGGGTGAAAATTTACCTCTACAAAAAGGGATTTCTGCATTCTAAGTTGATGGTGTGTGATGACGAATTGTCAACGGTGGGGTCTACGAATATGGACTTTCGAAGTTTTGAGCATAACTTCGAGGCCAATGCCTTTTTTATGACAGGGAAACGGCTATGACTTTAAAGAAATATTCCTGGCCGATCAGAAGGATTGTTTTCTGTTGTCAGCCAGGATTTGGGAAAAAAAACGTTCTTGGAAAAATAAGATTACTGAATCGGTTGTGCGTCTTCTTGCTCCTTTACTCTGAAAAAGGAAAAGTTGACACTTCCGTAGTGACGGTGCTCGAAAAAGCAGGGATGACTCTCAAAGTTGAGATCTTTTCCATGTTCCAGAACGAAAATACCTTCCGGCTTGAGCAGGTTGTACTGAAATATCAGGTCGGGTATGCTTGCCAATTCTTTCAGGGCATACGGAGGGTCAGTAAAGATAAAATCGAACTGCAGGCCGCATTTCTCGATGTATTTGAATACATCGGCTCTTAAAGGGATGCACTTGTCCGTTTTGACCTCGCGCATGACTTTGCTGATGAAGGCATGGTGCTGCGGGTCTTTCTCTACAGAAATAACCTGATCGCATCCTCGTGACACAAGTTCTATACTGATACTGCCCGTTCCGGCAAACAAATCGAGTGCTGTTATTCCATCTTCAAAGTCAATGTAGTTGTTGAGCACATTGAACAGATTTTCTTTGGCAAAGTCAGTCGTAGGACGTGCCTTGAATGTGTGGGGAACGTCGAAACGTCTCCGTTTGTATATTCCGCTTATTACTCGCATGAGATTAAAGATAGCATGTCAAATGAAATTTCTTTGATGCGGCTCATTGCTGAGTCGTTGAATTCCATCTGAGGATTAATGATGAATAGTTTTCGTATGTATTTTTTTAGTCGCAATGGCAATTCTTCCCATTGTGGAACCCGATTGTTCCCGCAAATGTATAACTGGTCATCTTCTTGATTATAGCCAGCCTGCTGCCAGATGTTCAACAGATAATAGCATGAATCATTCAGGCCGGAAATGGGGTAAGTGTTCAGTAGCAGTAGTTTTTCTTTTTCGAAAGCTATCACTTCTACACTTTCGGGATGGAAGATGGCAAATAATTTACGGCAGTCACTCGGTTTGACCTTATGTGCGAGGTACTCGGTAATTGGACTTACGGATGCAAACAAACGGGCATTGGGGAAATGCTCTGTCAGAAACAGATGGGTGAGCTTGTCCAGCCCAAAAAGAATGACGAGGTTGCTCTTCCCTAAAATATTACAAAGTACGACTTCGTTATTTTGTGGGGGCAGGTTCTGATAGAACAGAAGGTCGGTCTGTTCGTCTTCATACAATTCCAACGAGAGTGTAGTGTAACGTGAAGTATGAATAAGGATATTAACCTGTTTGAAACGATGTTTCAGTTCTTCTGTTTCTGTCAAATAGGCTTTTACATTGGCAGCCATTGAGCGCTGCGTATTGACTGGCGAGGAACTGAAATATACTTCCTCCGATTGCTGAGGGTGATAGATAGAAAAAGAAAATCCATCCGTACTCAGACGGATGGATAATATATACTGTTCTGATTTATTAAAATCAATAGGTTGGGCCATAGGATTATTCCCAGTTTCCTGCATTGTTGTTCGGCTGTTCGATGTCACCAACTCTCAAACCGCAATATTTACCCAATTTTGACTGCATGTCTTTCAAGTTGATCAATTCCTGGCTGTTCAAGTCACCCAAGTATACATCGTATGCAACCTGTGCCTGGAACAAGTTCAGAGGAGCACCAGATTTTGTAGTATCCTGACGGATAGCCATTTCAAATTTAGCTCCGTTTCCGTAAGGAACGTATGCCAAAGAATCCGGATTAAATCCTTTTGCAAAGATAGTATCCATTACAGCCACCCACATTGTATCACGACGGAAGTTCTGTAAGCCTTCTTTTTCAACTTCGCTCCAGTTTCCAGTTTTCTTAGCCTTGTTAATCAAGTCCATAGCCTTCTTTTCTGTCATACCGTTGTTCAACTGATCATCTGTCAATGAACCCACTTTCATGATGAAAGGAAGTTTAGCAGTCTTTACGAAAGTAATCAAACTGTCGAAGTTTGCTGTATAAGCACCGTTATGAACGGTACGATATTCCTGCTGAGCCTTACGGATGTCAATCAGGCGAGCGATAATTGCTTTTTCTCTGGTTTTTTTCGCATTGTCAAAGTTGATAGGGCCCATAATACTGCCATAGCATATATATACCAAGCAGATAACGCAGGCGGCTAACACAAGATTAAGAACTGTTTCATGATAATATTGTTTTTTTAGTTTATATTCGTAGCGCAAAAATAAGTAAATTAGTTGAACCACGTCAATCTTACGTAAACTTTTTATACTGGCATTATGTTAAATAATGATTTATCGCAACAAATTAAGCGAAATTTTCCTTATAAACCAACAGAAGAGCAGGAAAATGCGGTGAAAAGTTTTGCCGAATTCCTGTTTTCGCCTTCTGCTGACAGTGTGTTTCTGATGAAAGGTTATGCCGGCACGGGTAAGACTACATTGACATCTGCATTGGTTCGTACGCTTGATTCATTGCAACGGAAAGTGATTCTGTTGGCTCCTACAGGAAGGGCAGCCAAAGTCTTTTCCGGATATGCGGAACATCCGGCTTATACGATTCATAAGAAGATATATCGCCAGAAAGTCTTTTCGAATGAGACGGATAATTTTGTAGCTAATCAGAATTTGCACCGGAATACGCTGTTCATTGTGGATGAGGCTTCCATGATTGCGAATGAAGGACTTTCAGGTGGCCATTTTGGTAGCGGACGTTTATTGGATGATCTCGTGCAATATGTATATAATGGATTGGGTTGCCGGTTGATGTTGATTGGAGATACAGCACAGCTTCCGCCGATAGGGGAGGAAGAGAGCCCGGCGCTGTCTGTAGCGGCATTGCAGGGCTATGGACTGGAGGTGACAGAGTGTGTGCTTACAAAAGTAGTACGACAAACCGAAGGTCCGGTATCTTGTCGAATGCTACTGCCTTGCGTGAAAGGATTGTAAACGAGGATTTCTTTGAATATCCTAAAATCTGTTGTAAGAACTATCCTGATATACGTATCCTTCCTGGAAGTGAACTGATTGAAGCCATAGACGAATGTTATGGTCATGTGGGGTTGGATGAAACGATTGTTATCTGTCGTTCCAACAAACGTGCTTCTCTATATAATAAAGGTATAAGAAATACGGTACTGTACAGGGAAGATGAACTGAACACGGGAGATATGCTGATGGTGGCCAAGAATAATTATTTCTGGGGAACAGACTGTAAGGAACTTGATTTTATTGCAAATGGAGATGTGGCGGTGGTACGTAGGATACGGCGTGTTCGGGAAATGTATGGTTTTCGCTTCGCAGATGTAGTGCTTGCTTTTCCTGATTATGAAGGGATTGAACTGGAAGTAAAGATTTTATTGGATACCCTTCATTCGGAACTTCCTTCATTGTCGAAAGAAGAAAATGACCGTTTGTTCTATGCTGTGTTAGAAGATTATGCTGACTTACCGACCAAGCGGGAACGAATGAAAAAATGAAAGAAGACCCTTATTACAATGCGTTGCAGGTAAAATATGCGTATGCTGTTACATGTCATAAAGCGCAAGGTGGTCAGTGGAAAAGAGTTTTTCTTGATCAAGGCTACATGACGGAAGATATGCTTTCGCCCGATTATTTCCGCTGGTTGTATACCGCATTTACCCGTGCTACAGAATTATTGTATTTGGTAAACTGGCCAGAAGAACAGACGGAAAAATAATTTATAAAGCATACACCGTTCATTTTATATGAATATAAAAGAAAGGCTGTCCCTCTAGTTGTAGAAGAACAGCCTTTCGACATGTGATTTTAAGTAGTAGGTTATTTGATGACGTTTAATTCTTTTCCTACTTTGATGAGGCCTGGATTGCTTTGTCCAGATGGCATTGTTCATGACCGGCAGAAAGCTGTACGCGGATACGCGCCTGGCCTTTCGGCACTACTGGATAGTAGAATCCGGTTACATAAATGCCTTCTTCCTGCATGCGGGCTGCAAAATCCTGTGACAGTTTGGCATCATACAACATGACAGCGCAGATAGCACTCTGTGTAGGTTTGATGTCAAATCCGGCAGCAATCATCTTGTCACGGAAATAGTTGACATTGCTCATCAGTTTGTCATGCAAAGCATTGCTTTCTTTGAGCATGCGGAACATTTCCAGCTTGCTCCTACGATAGCTGGTGCTACAGAGTTAGAGAACAAGTAAGGACGAGAGCGCTGACGCAACATGTCAATAATTTCTTTTTTACCAGTGGTAAATCCACCCATAGCTCCGCCAAAGGCTTTTCCTAATGTACCTGTAAAGATGTCAATCTTGTCGTATACACCGAATTGTTCAGCTACTCCATGTCCTGTAGGGCCTACCACTCCTGCAGAGTGTGATTCGTCTACCATTACGAGGGCATTGTATTTTTCTGCCAGTTCACAGATTTTGTCCATTGGAGCCACATTTCCATCCATAGAGAATACGCCGTCAGTGGCAATAATACGGTGGCGCTGTGCCTGTGCTTCTTGAAGACAGCGTTCCAAATCTGCCATATCAGCATTAGCATAGCGGTAACGTTTAGCTTTACATAAACGTACACCATCAATGATGGATGCGTGGTTCAAGGCATCTGAAATAATGGCATCTTCTTCTGTGAAAAGAGGTTCGAACAAACCACCGTTTGCGTCAAAACATGCAGCATACAGGATGGTATCTTCTGTATGGAAATAGTCAGAGATGGCAGCTTCCAGTTGTTTGTGAAGGTCTTGTGTTCCACAAATAAAGCGCACGGATGACATACCGTAACCATGGGTATCCATGGCTTTCTTGGCCGCTTCAATCAGGCGTGTGTTGTCCGACAAGCCTAAATAGTTGTTGGCACAGAAATTCAAAACTTCCTCTCCTGCGTTGACCTTGATGTCTGCACGCTGTGGAGTGGTTATTACACGTTCTTTCTTATATAAGCCGGCTGCTTCTATGTCGGCAAGTTCCTTTTTCAGGAAATCTCTAAAGTTTGTATACATATATTGATATTAAGGTTTTGCTTATGCAAAGATGCAATTTTTTTATTTAGGAAAAAAGAACACGCTTATTTTTTATTTCATTTATAAGAACTTTTGTATATTTGCTCCGCAATTTAAAAATCTAGCTTGTAAATGAAAACATTTTAATAATTGGGGCAACTGGACAGATAGGTTCAGAACTCACAATGCTTTTGAGAAAGAATTATTCTGGTAATGTAGTGGCTGGTTATATTCCTGGTGCTGAGCCTAAAGGAGAATTGAAAGAATCAGGTCCTTCGGCTATTGTGGATATTACGAACCCGCAACAAATTGCCGATGCGGTAAGTAAGTATCAAGTAGATACAATCTACAATTTGGCTGCATTGCTTTCTGCCGTTGCAGAAAACAAGCCTCAGCTTGCCTGGAAAATCGGACTTGGAGGATTGTTCAATACGCTTGAAGTCGCTCGTGAAAAGCAGTGTGCAGTATTTACTCCGAGCTCTATCGGCTCATTTGGTCCTGGTACTCCTAAAGACAAAACTCCTCAGGACACCGTGCAGCGTCCGAAGACCATGTATGGTGTGACAAAAGTTTCAGGTGAATTATTGAGTGACTATTATTTCACTCGTTTTGGAGTGGATACTCGTTCCGTACGTTTCCCGGGATTGATTTCGTATGTAACTCCTCCGGGTGGTGGTACTACAGACTATGCCGTAGATATTTATTACTCTGCAGCTAAAGGTGAAAAATTTGTCTGCCCGATTGCTGAGGGAACTTATATGGATATGATGTATATGCCGGATGCTTTGCGTGCAGCGGTAGAAATTATGGAAGCAGATCCGTCTAAGTTGGTTCATCGTAATTCATTCAACATTGCTTCAATGAGTTTTGAACCGAATACAATCTACCAGAATATCCGTAAATATCTTCCGGAGTTTGAAATGCAATATCAGGTAGACCCATTGCGTCAGGCTATTGCAGAATCATGGCCAAACTCATTGGATGATACATGTGCCCGTGAAGAATGGGGCTGGAAACCGGAATATGATTTGGATGCCATGACTCAAGACATGCTTGCGAAACTGAAAGAGCGTTTTGGCCGTTAATTGCCAACAGATTTGATGCTACATAATTAAAATCCCCTCACTCCCTGTATGATTACAGAGAAGAGTGAGGGGATTTCTTGTATAGGAATTTCTTTTGTTAGAAGATACTTTGGAAAAATGTCTTGATGGCTTCTGGCTTTATGTGGTGAAGTGTATGCTCTTTTATTTTTGTGGAATCCATCAGGCAATGCAGCCCTTTGTAGCCGTCCGCTGATTCTTGCAATACTTTTTCTGTATAGATGTTTTCTGCTTTCTTGTTTTTCTGACTTTCCGGTTGATTTTTAAACTGGCCGATATAGATGTTTTCTTCAAAAGCATTTCGGGTAGAAGATGTAAAATCAAAATGGCTGGGCTCTGCTGCGTAATAGATATTTTGACGGAAATAAGTACTGTCTGCATATCCATCCCAAGAGTCGGAAGTGATCATCGTACGGTCTACTGCATCAGACGGTTTAGGGTTGGCGTGGATAATATTACGTTCGACTAATGTTTGTTTTACGGGACCAGCTATGTGGATACTGGGAGAAAACATACCTTGACGTGTTTCTTTCGGGCGTATACCGTCTCCTATACTGATATTGTATCGAACAATGCTTCCGATGTTTCCGCAGCTATAATCTCCGGCATTTCCACTGTTGCATATAAGTACCATTCCTCCGTAATTGTCGTGACTGTAATTGTATTGTATAAGGGTGTTCTGGCAATTGTAGTCGGAATCGAATCCTTGTGCATCCCAGGGCGCTTTATGTCCCCATACTTCATTATATTGTATGATGGTATTGTCACAGCTCCAAGGCCAGATGCCTGCTGCTGCCTCTGTCATCGGAAGAATGTCGGGTGAATCGCACATGAGATTATATTCAATCAGTGTACTGTCACAACCTATGGGGACAATGCCGTCGCCGGGAACTTTTTCAATTAAATTGTTCCGTACAATGGTATGTTTATTCGGATACCAGTTTTTACGATCGTAATAACCACTCCAAATCATGGCATTGCGTTCACATCTTAAAATGTGACAATTTTCTATGGTCAGACTGTCAAAGCGTGAGCGAATACTGTCTCCTCCGTTTACAATCAGAATACCACTTCCTCCTCCCTCTTCTTTGACAAGAGAACCATTGACATCACGTATGGTAAGGTTGTTTATTCTGATGTTATGAGAAATGCCATAATCTGTACATTCTACTTTTAATCCAGTACGTCCGGCCTTTCGTTCTTTACCTGTATTACTGATTTCAAGGTTTTGAATTGTGAAGTAATCGGAGTTGAAAATACGTACGGCATACATGGAGGTATCATTCCCTGCAATACATGGTTTTTGATTGCCCTCACCGTATGCATCGATAATGATGGGGTGAGTGTAGGTACCTTTGCCTGTGACTTCCAATATTCCGGGAAATGTTTCCCCTTTTTGAATAGAATTTTATCACCGGGCTGTAGGGAGATTTGTTTCAAGGCTTCTATACTTTGCCAGGCAGAACGAGGTGAGGTTCCGTTGTTTTGGTCACTTCCTGAAGTCGCATCCAGGTAATAGACGTGTGATGAGTTGCATGCATAAAAAACAGATGAAAGTAAGCAGAATGCAAGCTGTGTCCATGTAGATGTTTTCATAATATATAAATTGTATTTCATTGTAAAGGTAGTGATATTGTTGAATATAAAAGCGATTTTCTATTTTTGTTGATGGTTTCATTCTATTTTTTGACAGAATTGTTTTATACAGAGTAGCCGTTTTGTCTTATTTTTGTATATGGTATCTTAAAACTTAATATCAATGAAAAAACTATGGATGGCGCTTGCCTTATGGGGAGCTTTAGCAGCGCAGCTGCATGCACAATGGAAGCCGGTTGAGGGACGGATTAGCACACAATGGTCTGAACAGGTAAATCCTGATAAAGTATTACCAGAATATCCACGGCCTATTATGGAAAGAACAGAATGGAAAAATCTGAATGGCCTTTGGGATTATGCAATTATAGAAAAAGGTAAACATTCCCCTTCTGTTTTTGATGGGAAAATTCTGGTACCTTTTGCTGTAGAATCTTCTTTATCAGGAGTTGCCAAAACGGTAGGTGCAGAGAAAGAGTTGGTCTATCGTCGTTCGTTTGACGTTCCTTCTTCTTGGAAAGGGAAAAAAGTACTTCTGCATTTCGGAGCAGTCGACTGGAAAACTGATGTATGGGTAAATGATGTAAAGGTAGGCAGCCATACCGGAGGATTTACTCCTTTCTCTTTTGATATAACGGAAGCTTTGCAAGGGAAAAACAATACTCTGCTGGTAAAGGTATGGGACCCGACAGATAAAGGATATCAGCCAAGAGGAAAGCAGGTGTCTCGTCCTGAAGGTATATGGTATACTCCGGTGACCGGAATATGGCAGACTGTCTGGCTGGAACCTGTCAGTGAATCATATATTCAGGATTTACGCATTACTCCCGATATTGATAATTCCTTGCTTTCTTTGAAGGCCTTGGTAAAAGATGCTACTTCAAAAGATTTGGTAGAGGTAAAAGTCTTTGATGGTCAGCAGCTGGTGGCGCAAGGAAAAAGTATTAATGGAGAGTGTGTACAGGTAGCAATGCCGGAGAATACAAAATTATGGTCTCCCGAATCTCCTTTCCTTTATACGTTGAAGGTTTCTTTAAAGCAGAACGGAAAACTGGTGGATGAAGTGTCCAGTTATGCAGCTATGCGAAAATATTCTTCCAAACGTGATGCCAACGGTATTGTACGTCTGGAGTTGAATAACAAGCCGTTGTTCCAGTTTGGTCCTCTGGATCAGGCTGGTGGCCGGATGGATTATATACGGCTCCTACGGATGAAGCCTTATTGTATGATATACAGAAGACAAAAGATTTTGGATTTAATATGATTCGCAAACATATTAAAGTAGAGCCTGCACGCTGGTATACGTATTGTGACAAGTTAGGTATTATTGTATGGCAGGATATGCCCAGCGGCGACCGTAACCCAGAATGGCAGAACCGGAAATATTTTGAGGGCACTGAAATGAAGCGAAGCGCAGAGTCGGAAGCTTGTTACCGGAAGGAATGGAAGGAAATCATGGATGCATTGTACTCTTATCCTTGCATTGGCACATGGATTCCATTTAATGAAGCTTGGGGACAGTTTAAAACTCCGGAAATAGTGGAGTGGACCAAACAATATGACCCGACCCGTCTGGTCAATCCTGCCAGTGGAGGTAACCATTACACTTGTGGGGATATGCTGGATTTGCATAACTATCCTGCTCCGGAATTGTATCTGTATGATGCACAGAGAGCGACAGTATTGGGTGAATATGGAGGTATTGGCTGGGTAGTACAGGGACATATCTGGGAACCGGACCGCAACTGGGGATATATTCAGTTCAATTCTTCTAAGGAAGTGACAGATGAATATGTGAAATATGCAGAAAAACTTTTATGATTTAATACCTCGTGGTTTTTCTGCAGCAGTATATACGCAGACAACGGACGTAGAAGTGGAAGTAAACGGTTTGATGACATACGACCGCAAAGTAATTAAACTGGATGAAAAGCGGGTTCGTGAGATTAACCGTAAACTATGTGAATCTTTAAACAAATAAGGTAAAAAAAAGGAGGAGTTGTATCTAAAAAATCCCCTTATCCCAGTTTTGAGTCAAGGGATAAGGGGATTTTCATATATAAACCAAAGATTATTATCTTACTAGGATTACCAGGTAGCGCGATACGCTCCAGAATTCGTTCGGATTATTGATTTTCAGAGTCAGCTGACCTTTATCATCTTTAACAAGTTCGTATGAACTCTGTGGGTGGGTAGTCAGTAATTCTGCTCGTTTGGAGTACAGCTTGATTTCTTTTTCTTTACGAATATCAATCTGGGTAAAGTAATCTTTGTTGAAATCATTGTCTTTCAGTACGTCACCTTTCTTCAAAATCTTCTGGTCTTTCAACTCAGATTTAGTGCCGAATACATACCAGGCTGTGTTGAGGGCTTTATCCTGAGCTTCTACAGTCTTGGTTTTGCTTCATTTTCTGCGCTCAGCTCGTCTACGTTCTTATTCAAGTCCATAACAGCTTCATCCAACTCTGCAATACGGATATTCTTTGCAGCCAATTCAGCTTGCAGGGTTTCAATCTGCTGCTGTTTGGCAGCCAGTTCAGCAGTGAGGTTCTTTACGGCTTTTTTCAGCTGTGCAGACTGGTATTTGCTGTTTTTCAGTTGCTCTTCCAATTTGGCAATCTGTTCGCGGTTTGATTTCAGCTTTTCACTGATAAAGCGGATATCTTCTTTTATCTTATCGGCAGCCGACTGGCTTTCCAATGTGCCTTCTTTCAAGTCTACACGGTTTTCAGCTTCGTTGATTTCGCGGAATCCTTCTTGAATTTCATTGAAGGCTCCCATGATTTCGTCCAGTTCTGTGTCGCGGTTAGAGAGTTCAAGCATCAGTGAATCGTTCTGAGCTTGTAAAGTGCTTTTGTTCTGGCCTGAGTTATTACATGCTGTCAGCAGAGCGGCAGCACATAAAGCAGATAAAACAACCTTTCTCATAGTTTTTGAATTTAGAATTATAATTTAGTTTTCTTTGCCTCCTAATATAATAACAATTTCTCCTCTGGATTCAGTTTCTGTGAAGTGTGCAATAACTTCCTGAAGGGTTCCTCTGACGCTTTCTTCATGTATTTTGGAAATTTCCCGACATACGGAAACCGGGCGGTCTGCTCCAAAAAATTTCCGCAAACTGGGTCAGCGTTTTTAGCAGACGGTAAGGCGATTCGTAGAAAATCATGGTACGGGTTTCTTCTTTCAGGGCATTCAGCCGTGTCATGCGACCTTTTTTCTGAGGGAGGAAACCTTCAAAACAGAAACGCTCATCCGGAAGTCCTGATGAGACCAGTGCCGGTACAAAGGCCGTAGCTCCAGGCAGGCATTGTACTTCGATGCCGTTTCTTACACATTCTCTTACCACAAGGAAACCGGGGTCGGAAATTCCGGGAGTGCCGGCATCTGAGATTAAGGCTACCGTCTGACCTCCTTTTATGCGGTTGACAATGCTTTCCACCGTCTGATGTTCATTGAACTTGTGGTGTGACTGCATTGCATTCTTGATTTCATAATGTTTCAAGAGGATACCCGATGTACGTGTATCTTCAGCTAATATCAAATCCGCTTCTTTCAATATGCGGATAGCTCGAAAAGTCATGTCTTCCATATTACCTACCGGAGTAGGTACGACATATAGTTTTCCCATACTTTGTACTTCATGTTATAAAAGACAAAAGGTAAAAAGTTTTCGTATTTACGTGTTCTATTTGTCAAACATTTAACAGAAGTTTTCTCTTTACATGCTGTTTTCGTCCCTATTAATAAAAATACGTCGATTTTTCGTGGATTTCGATTCGTCGTTGTAATTTTGCAATTGTTTTTTATGTCATGAAAAGAAAATATGGTAGTATATTCAGAAGATCATCGGGAGGAGACCTGCCGCAGAGGAAGGATTGAAGTGATATGTGGTTCTATGTTTTCCGGTAAAACGGAAGAGTTGATACGGCGTTTGCGCAGGGCTACTTTTGCGCATCAGCGTGTAGAGATATTCAAGCCGTCTATCGATACCCGTTATTCAGAGGAAGAAGTAGTGTCACACGATAATAACAGTATCAAATCTACTCCGATTGATTCTTCCGCTAGTATCCTTTTGTTTACGTCGGAGATAGATGTGGTAGGTATTGATGAGGCTCAGTTTTTGATGATGGATTACCCGAAGTGTGTAACGAACTGGCCAATCGCGGCGTGCGGGTTATTATCGCAGGGCTTGATATGGATTTTAAAGGAGTTCCGTTTGGGCCGATTCCTGCATTGTGTGCCATTGCAGACGAAGTAACTAAGGTGCATGCCATTTGTGTGAAGTGTGGCAACTTGGCCTATGTTTCGCATCGTACTGTGCTTAATGACAAGAGGGTGTTGCTGGGTGAAAAGGAAGAATATGAACCTTTGTGCCGCTGCTGTTATCAGAAAGCGTTAAAAGAAGATGTGTCTAAGTAGTTGATAATTAGACGAAGTTTAAATTTGTTGAAAAAATATTCCAATAATATTTGGTAGTTACTATAAAAACATCTACCTTTGCACTCGCAATCGGGAAATAACCGATGCAACAAAGGATTGATTCGCTAGCTCAGCAGGTAGAGCACAACACTTTTAATGTTGGGGTCCTGGGTTCGAGCCCCAGGCGGATCACTCGAACAAAAAAAAGCAAAACAATGAAACCGCTGATAATCAATCATTATCAGCGGTTTTCTTTTATCCATACTGCAAATTGAAGCAGAATACCGCATCTTACTGGAGGTGAAATAGGTGGACTTAATTTCCACATAAAAAACAAGTCCACCTGATTGGATTATATTTCACTGATTCTCTGCGTTTTGCATAAAACAAACTCTTTTCAAAACATGTATTTTTACACCATCAAAAAAAGAAGAGTATGGCAATGCAAAGAAACTATTTTACGGTATTGTTTTTCCTGAAGAAATCAAAGCTGCTTAAAAATGGAGAAGCACCAATCTGTATGCGTATCACAATAAACGGAAAAACGTGCAGAGGTACAAATCAAGCGAAGTATAGATGTTACAAAATGGAATACGCAAAAAGAATGCGCGATTGGCAGGGAAAAGAAGTATCAAGAAATAAACCACTATCTTGATACGATAAGAACTAAAATCCTTCAAATTCACCGTGAACTTGAGCAGGACGGTAAACCTATTACAGCAGATATTATAAAAAAATATCTATTATGGAGAACACTCTACTCCCAAAATGCTGCTTGAAGTATTCCAGGAACACAATTCGGAATATCGGGAATTAATGAACAAGGAATATGCCGAAGGTACTGTACTTCGATACGAACGTACAGCAAGATATTTGAAGGAGTTTATCAGTGAACAATATAAACTGGCTGATATTCCATTAAAATCAATCAACTATGAATTTATAACCAAATTCGAACATTTCATTAAAATACAGAAAAACTGTGCGCAAAATGCGACAGTGAAATATCTGAAGAATTTAAAGAAAATCATCAAAACTGCATTGATAAAGAAGTGGATAACTGATGATCCGTTTGCAGAAATACACTTCAAACAGACCAAGTGTAACCGTGAATTCTTAAACGAAATGGAACTTCGCAAAATCATCAATAAAGATTTTGATATTCAACGATTACAAACCGTAAGGGACATATTCATCTTCTGTTGTTTCACCGGTTTGGCTTTCACAGACGTAAAGAATCTGAAAAAGGAACACCTTGTACAGGCTGATAATGGTGAATGGTGGATAAGAAAAGCAAGGGAAAAGACCGATAATATGTGCGACATTCCATTGTTGGATATACCAAGACTTATTTTAGAGAAATATCAGTCAAATCCAATCTGCAATGAAAAAGGATTATTACTTCCTGTTCCCAGCAACCAACGAATGAACAGTTATTTGAAAGAAATAGCTGATGTATGTGGTATTCAGAAGAATCTTTCCACACATATTGCAAGGCATACATTTGCATCACTGGCTATTGCAAATAAGGTTTCCTTGGAATCCATTGCCAAAAATGTTAGGACACACAGACATTCGTACAACTCGTATTTATGCCAAATAATGAATTCTACCATTGCCAATGAAATGAAAGTACTGCAAAACAAGTTCGCAATATAATTTTCAACCATTATTTCATTTCTTACAGCAAATATCGCCCTTTGCCACTGACTGTGCAAGGTGGCCCTGTCGGGCTGGTTGGCTGGAAAAAATCATCCTCGCTTCGCTCCGGTATTTTTTTCCGCCAAGCCTTGCACCGGTCATTGGCAAAGAACAGCCGGGCCAGTAAGAAATTGAAATACTGGCTCCACGGAGCCGGTCATGTCTAATTTAAATAAAAGAATATGACTGAAGAAGTTGGAAAGAAGGTATGTGAAGGTACAGTAGCAGACCTCATGAAGGACAAGACCGGAAAACAGACGGTTGTCACGTTGACAAGAAAGAATGCTTACCGAGTGAAGAAAATCAGAGAACAAGGGACGGATGACGAAGCTGTCCTTTTTCATTTCCGTAAACGCTGTACGGGAATGGGCTCCTATGTACACACAATCGAAGCGGCAGACGGAGAACAGAACTTCATCCGTCTGAATTTGAAAAATGGGAAGCTGTGGAATTCCTGTATCCCGGCTATCTGGAAGACCTGCTTGATGCTGCATACAACGCGTACAGATGGAGTTCTTTCGAACCTGAAGCAAGGGCGGAAACAGACATCATGCAATATGAAAAACAACTTGTAGAGGATCTGAAACAGATTCCGGAAGAAAAGCAGAACGAGTATGTCAGTGCATACCATAGCAAGTTCTCTGCCTTGCTGGGCTGTCTCTCACGATGTGCCAGTCCGATGGTGACAGGACCTGCCAAATTCAACTGCCAGCGCAACAACAAGGCCTTGGACGCATACCAGAACAGATTTGATGAATTTCATGACTGGCGTAACCGCTTCAAGGCAGCATGGAAAGGATGAAAGAGGCTGCCAAACCGGAAGGACAGAAGCTGGAAGAGGCATGGAACCGCCTGAAGCGTGACATTGCAAGCAGCGCACAGACTATTCATGATATTGATACCGGTAAAGCAAGAGGATACAGCCGTGCCTTGTTTGTCAGCAGTATCCTTAATAAGGTAAGCACCTATGCAGGAAAAGGAGAAGTGGAAATCGTACAGAAAGCGGTGGACTTCATTACAGACTTCAATGCGCAATGCAAAAAACCGGTTATCACTCCGCGGAACCGTTTCTTCCACTGCCGGAAATGGCACGCCAGGCCAGACTGAAACTTCAGGAAATCAGAGAACGGGAAAACCGTGAACTGAAATTTGAAGGCGGAACGCTGGTATGGAACTATGAGGCAGACCGCCTGCAAATCCTGTTTGACAGTATTCCGGATGACCAGAGGCGCAAGGAACTGAAATCATACGGTTTCAAATGGTCACCGAGATACCAGGCATGGCAACGGCAACTTACACAGAATGCCGTATATGCAGTCAAAAGAGTGTTGAACCTTCAAAACCTATAAGACATGAAAGACCGATTGAAATATGTAATCGATTCCCGCTACTTCGACGGAACATGCCTGACAAGTATGAGTGACGGATTCCACAATGACTATGGTGGGGAAACAATCGAAGAACTGCGCATACGGGAAAACAATCCCTATCTGAAAGCAGTAACACCTTCTGATATAGACAAGAAGCTGCGGCTATACAATCAGTCCCTGTCCGAACCGTTCAAGGAAATCACCGAAGAAGACTACTATGACCTGCTGGATGTACTGCCACCCTTGCGCATGAGACAAAACTCGTTCTTTGTGGGAGAACCGTATTACGGAAATATGTACTCTTTCTGCTTTACCCGTCAAGGAAGATATTTCAAAGGCCTGCGCTCCGTACTTACTCCGCAATCCGAACTGGACAGTCAGATAGACCGTCACATGGAAATCATCAACCGGAAAGCCGTAATCTCAAAAGAGGAAACAAGCAAAACAATCAGCGGAACCAGACTCATTCCCTATTATTTTTCACTGGACGGAAAACAGTCCGTATTCATCTGCAACCTTGTCATCCAATCAGATTCCAGACAAGCAAGGACGGACATGGCGAATACCCTGAAAAGTCTTCGCCGGAACCATTATCAGTTCTATAAAGGAAAAGGACATTACGAAACTCCGGACGAACTGATAGACCATGTATCAGGAAAGAAGCTCACCCTTGTTTCGACGGACATTTCTTTCAATATCCTCCCGGCAGAATCCGCAACTTTCATCGGACACATCAAGGAGACATCAGAGGAATTTCTTTTCCGGATCTATGACCGTGAATATTTCCTGTATCTCCTTAAAAGACTGAGGACCGTGAAAAAGGAGTCCGCACAGGATATAACAAATATCAAATTATAACATTCGGGGAATGCGGTAAAATGACTGCCGTATTCCCTCATAAAAACAATACAAGTATGAACAAATCGAACACTTTATACTGGAAAACAGCCACAGAACCGGCTGAACGTATTGAGGTCAGACTCGTCCTTAACAGTTATATCGACAATGACAATCTGTATGTAGGACTTGAATCCCGGTCTAAGGAGAATCCGGAATGCTGGGAATCCTACACGGACATCACCGTCAACCTCAATTCCCTCCCCCCGCTCCATGCCTATGTGGACAACCGGGACTGCAACAGACATGTGCATGATTTTCTGACCAATAACAGAATAGCAGAACCTGCCGGATTTAAATATCAGGGATTCAGAATGTTCCGCTTCAATCCTGACAGGTTGAAGGAACTCGCACCCGAACAATTCAAGACAATCAGCGCCAAACTGCCACCACAGGATGACATGATAAAGGACATCATCTATCAGGAAAGACATTTCCCTTTGAGAACTGTTCAAGACATTCACGGAATATATCTTGTTTCAAGCAAGGAACTGGAAGAATCTCTGATCGAAGGAGTACGGAACCTGGATGCTGCGGCAAATGAACTGCTGGATGGCATCTGCCTGTTCTGCTCCACACAGGAACTGCGCTATCTTACGGATGCAGAACTGATAGAAACAATCTACGCACAATAAAAAGGAGGAACAAATATGAAACCGGAGACATTGTATTTCTGAGACGTCCCTATAAGGGATACCGTGCCGTCGACTGATGGAAAGACTGGAATGCCGCTGGCTGGTCAGGATTGTCGAGAGCGGTCTTGAACTGGAGGTATATGAAGATGAACTTATATCAGAATTTTAATACGGATAAAGTGTTATGGAAAAATATCAGTTTGCATTCCATTCGGAAATAATCGGCTATACCTCACCCCATATCGGCGAGGTCAGAAAAGCCATACACAGAAAAGTAGAAAAGGAAAAGTCTGCCGCCATAAAGAATGATATTGAGCTGCACATGTACAAGGTGCATGACGGCATACCGGTTCTCCTTAACACCTGCTACCTGTACGATGAAAAAGGATGTATGGTACACGGAAGTATCAAGGGAACCAAGGATTATCTGCTTGAGACATGGAGATACCATACAAACAGACATTCCAAAGGTTTCAGTTCCACAAGAATCAGACCCTGCACGACAAGCAGGGCTTTTTCGTTTGTATAACTCTTAAAATCAGGAATCATGAACCAGACATTACAACTTACAGACTATATTCCACAGAATGTAAGCCTCTACTACGTGGACTACCGGGATGACCTTGATGAGCATGAAGACATCCAGGAGGAATGCATCCGTTCCAACAATATGGAAAAACTCTATGAAAAGGCATACGAATGGTATGAGGAACAGGAAAGCTCAAACATGCACGACTATCTGGAGGAGACAAGAAAGAACATGGAAGCGGACAATTTAGCCGGAGAGTTTGAAGAGCATGAAGATGAAATCAGGGAACTTATCTACGACCAGAACGATTCCGACCCGGTAAAGGACCTGATACGCAACTCGTCCGTCACTAATTTCTTCTATTCGCTCGGAGTGGAAATCAGCGGATATCTGACCGGTTGTTCACTGCGGGGAGAATCAGTCGCCATGGCCTGCCATAAGGTACGTCGCGCACTGCATCTGAAAAAGGGGGAGTTTGACGAGAAGATTGAAGAATTGGTAGAGAATGCCACATACGGCGGAGAACTGCGCATCTACTTCAACGCCATGTTTGACAGGCTCATCAGCAAAGACCCTGAGAACGATTTCAAGAGCATCCGTTTCCACGGGAATGTAGTGGTGGCCATTGCCGACAGCCGGAACGGTTCCGGACATCATGTACGGATTCCGCTGGACATCACATTTCCTTTCCGAAGGGAGAACCTGTTTGTCGATTCACAGGTACACTATTCCTATGCCAATGAAGTCTGCGGCATGACCAATGACTGGTGCGATTCCACAAAATGGGAAACGGGCATGATACCTTTTACCGGATCTGTCCGAAAAAGCCGGATGGCTGAATACAAGAAACAGGAAGCCGCTTACGAGCAGACATTCCGAAGCGGGAAATGCACCTTCGGTGACATGAACTACAAACGCCATCGTGACGTGCGGTATTCGAATGAATATCCTGCCGGATGCAGATGCCCTCATTGCGGTACTTTCTGGATTGACTGAAAAAACATTTACCAACCAATAAATTCAAACGATATGAAAATCTGCTGTTCACAAGAGCATTACGACAAGGTCGTACAGTATGCAAAATCCATCAATGACAAGACACTGGAAAACTGTCTTGAACGTCTAAAACAATGGGAGAAGAACGAGAACCATCCATGCGAAATCGAACTCTATTACGATCATGCGCCGTATTCGTTCGGATTCTGCGAACGTTATCCGGACGGAAATACAGGCATTGTCGGAGGACTGCTGTATCATGGAAATCCGGACGAGTCCTTTGCCGTCACCATGGAACGTTTCCACGGATGGAGCATACATACCTGACATATATGTGACAGTCTGTATTGGGGAGCCTCATGCAATATGGGGTTCCCTTTTTTATGCCGCAGACATGATGACAGCATCCTCATTTCTTGCTGCAAAATAGCTGTTTGCCGCGCAACTCCCGCAAGGCGGCCCTGCCGGGCTGGTTGTCTGGAAAAAAAATCATCCTCGCTTCGCTCCGGTATTTTTTCCGCCAAGCCTTGCAGGGATGCGGGCAAACAGACAACAGGGACAACAAGAAATAAGAATGCCTGTACCTTACAGGCAGACAATGTATAACAATAAATATCAGAAGTCATGATTACAGACCAGAAGACACAGAACAAGCTTCACGCGGAGACCGGAACGGAACTGTTCTCCATCAGACAAAGGAAGGAAGCCGTCACAAGGATGCTGGACATTCTGAAAGAGACTCCGGAATACCTGCAGGTTATGAACCATATACCGGCTTATGCCATGGATGACGATACGTCAGAATGGTGGAATTCGGAAGAATCGAAAAATTTCATGAACTCACTCCTGGAAGTGATGGAAAGCTATACTCCGGACGGATACAGGTTCGGACCGAAATCCGGCACGGCCGACCTTTACGGCTACTGGGAAAGCAAGACCGGGGCAGACAACCCTCTTCCATCTGCTTTTCAGTCTGGAAAGCGGATATGAATGGGGAAAAGGTCTTTTCCCATGAGAAAACGGATGCATTCTACAAGGAAATAAAAAGAGAAATTTCATGGAGAGGGATTCGACACGGACAGAACCGGCTGTACATCACAGGCCATGTATCTTGTAAAAGGAAAGACACGCCTGTACGTGCATCCGATGGAAATAAGCGGCTACTGTGAAACACTGCATATTCCACAGATTACAGCCATACTGAAAAAAGGAGGCCGTACATTCCGTCTTGTAAAGGATACGATAGCGGAAGAAGTGTATTCCTTCACCGATGAAGAAGAAATGGAATATTACCGTGCCAGATACGGAACATGCATCCACAGGAATATACTGGATGCTTTCAGCAACCGCCGGGCAGGAAAAGAGGACATACTTTCCATGATGGCATCACGGATAAATGTGGCGACGACATCACATCTGCACGGTATCGGATATGATTCGCCTGCATACAGGTTTGTGCATGAGGCATACGACAGACTGGTAAACAACGGAAAGCTGAAGGAGAATGTCCGGGAAATCGGTTGCTGCAACATCATAATGGCCATTTCAAATACCAACGCAATATGAGACTGAATTACAATGACATGCTGCTTCTGGCAATATGGGAATACAACAGGAGACAGGACGAGGATCTGACCCTGGAACTGTTTCAGGAAACATTCGGACAGGTTCCCGGCGCACATTTCCATGACAAATGGGTGCATTATTACAACAAGAACCTGCTGATGATGGCCGCCTATTTCAGGGGTGAGGAAGAAAACGGCCAGAAATTCTGTGATATGGTCACCCGACAGGTTGAACGCTATACACAAAACAGGAGGAGAACAGGATGAATACAAAGATACGATATGACCTTGACAGTCTTGAACTGGCAAACGGTGACTTCGGGTATCCCATTACAGAAAAGGAAGTACGGAAAGTGAACCGTATGCTGGAACTGATGGAGAATGTCCGAAGCAGGCAGATGTGCCCGACAGAAGGAGACTGCGTGGAATTTGTCTCACGTTCTGGTGACTATTTCGGAAAAGCTCATATAGAACGGATAACAGGAAAATATGCGGATATATGCCTGATACCGGAAACGGTATTCTGTTTCGATGACATGGGAAAAGCCGCCTATGATACCACCGGAAGTCCCTGGGCGCAGGTCAATATCCGGAACATGAAACCCGCAGGTACTGAAATCCGCATATTCAGGACATGGGGATTCGGGAAGCGCAGCAATACGGGCAGTCTAAGGTTCGATGCTCCGGTCAGGAAATGGGAATACAGAGAACCGAATCCGTTGTATGACGGTTACACCACCCGTAACTGGTGCCGCTATCATATCATGAAACACCGGGACAGGGAAAGGACAAGAGAATACACCTTCCGCAGCGATTCATTCACGCTATACAGCCGGAGCGAGCTGGACGAGCTGGCCGCAATCCTGAAAGGCAGACTCTACAAGGGAATCCTGCCTGACTCTCTTGTACTTTGGGGATACCGCATGGATATTAAGGAAATATCACGTGAGCAGTGGAACGGTATGGGACAGCACGGACAAATCCGCATGAAATTCATGGGATACGGTCCGGTCAGAATCCACACGGACAATGAAAACCATACCGTAACAGTATACAGAATCAACGACAGTCTATAACCAATTATAAAATAAAGGAATATGGCACGATATGAAATCTCCAACGAAGTCAGGCCGCTCGACAGGCTCATCACAGGCTTTGCCTCCTCATGCGGCTATGAAATACAGACCGTATTCAACGACCTGCTGCGTTTCATCATCCACGGCTTCTCTCCGGGAGCACCGCCAATAAGCAACTGGAAATACAAGCGTCAGCAAAACGCCTCGTTCATGGAAATGACAGCCGAATGGACACGTATCATGCAGAAACAAATCGGCAGGTCGGGCTGGTTCGACGCTTTCGGTGAACTCCACATGGCCTACTGCTCAAAACCGGGACAGCAGGCAAACGGACAGTTCTTCACGCCGTCACATATCTGTGAACTCATGGTCATGTGCGCGGCAGGTAAAAAAGAGACCGGACAGAGGATGGGAGACCCCACATGCGGCAGCGGAAGACTCCTGCTGGCATACCATGCGCACAATCCGGGAAACTATCTGGTCGGAGAAGACATCAGCCGGACCTGTTGCATGATGACCGTATGCAACATGCTCGTCCACGGATGTGTCGGGGAAGTGATCTGTCATGACAGTCTCCAGCCGAAGGCATTCACCGACGGATGGAAAGTCAACCAGGCTCTGCCCTTGACGGGAATACCTTCTATAAGACGCATGAAGGAAGAGGAATACAGGAATCCTCTTCCGGAAAATATCGGACGCTTCAAAGAGGCAGTCCGTATCATCAACCTATTGGACAAATAATTACCAACCATTTAAAAATATAATTATGGAAGCTTTAGCAACATTGAACAATCAGAGACAGTTTGATTTCCAGAACAACGGAATCGAAGTAATGGACCTTGAAACACTACAGCGTACCTACAAGGAGAACGACATCTACGGCAATCCGGTAAGGGGAATCTACCACTACCAGGTCATCCAGCGCATGACGGACATCTGCCGCCGTCACAACCTGAACTACGAGGTGGAGGAAATCTTCGCCGCCCAGAACAAGAACCGGACACAGCCCGGAGTGGTCATCTTGCCGCAGGTGGAACAGACCTATGGAGAGAAGGCGGTAGAGGCACATGTACTGCGCAGAATATTCACCACCATCCGTATTCTGAACGGGGATACCGACGAACTGACAACCACACTCGTGGTAGCCTACCATCAGGACGGTATCCAGGCGGCAATAGGTCCCTGCGTACGTATCTGCCACAATCAGTGTATCCTTTCACCCGAACGAAGCGTTGCCAACTACGGTAAGGACAAGGTGACTACCGAGGAACTGTTCGGGAAGGTAGATGACTGGATGCGCAATTTTGAGCGTGACATGGATGCGGACAGAAGCCGAATCCAAAGGCTCAAGGAAAAGGTGTTGACACCCGGTGAATTGTACATGATCATCGGTATGCTGACGGCTCTGCGTGTATCCCATGACAGTGCAGACAAAAGACTGGCATCACAGGTGGACACCTATCCGCTTAACCAGGGACAGATTTCCGTATTTACGGAAGAACTGCTCAAACTCTCACTTGAACAGCCACGCATTACAGCATGGGATGTCTACAATGTAGCGACAGAAATCTACAAGCCTGGAAAGACTGATTTTCCTGCCATGATTCCACAAAATGGAGCAATGGCCGATTTCCTGCTTTCATATAACCAGAATTAGAATCTGAGACCGAAGACAACAGGCCCGGTTCCGTCACCAGCGGAATCGGGCTTTGTATTTTATTAACTGTAATAATCAGATAAGATATGGCAGCAAGTAACAGAGTAAGCGCTAAGTAAGTACATCTTCTACAGTTCATTTTCCCTCCTTACTTTTGCTACAAAAAAATAATATCCTATGATGCAGCGACGTAAACACATGATGAGCAGAGAAAAATTTATCTCCGTTCTTTTCCGTCAGCAGCAGAGTGGTTTGTCCATTGCTGATTTTGTGAGAATGAAGGTTATAGCTGTAGTAGATTCTATCTTGGAAACAAAAATACGGTATAACGGAGCGGGAGTTATTGGCAGAAGCCTCCCGCTTAGGGGTTAAAGACAGCTTTGTCCCCATAGTAATCAATGGCGACACGCCATCCCCCGGTATATCTCACGAGACTCCCCTGCCATCTCCCCAGCCTAGCGTCCCCTTTCCCTTGAAAGGAAAGGACAGCTCTGAAATATCCTTGGAATTACCCAACGGATTGAAGTTGAAGTTTAAAGGGTCTTCCGGCTGTGAAGCTGCCCTGAATCTGATCTCTAAAATATATAATGCCAATGTTCTGCCTAAATGACAGCATGAGATATTTCCTATGCCCCCGGTTATACGGACATGAGGAAAGGTATGTTCACTCTTTGCGGCCTTGTGCATGAGAGGATGGGAGGCGACATCAGAAGTGGGGACGTATTCATTTTCTACAACCGTTTCCGGACCAAGATAAAATTGCTCCATGCCGAACCGGGCGGTCTGGTCCTTTACGAGAAACTGCTTGAAGAAGGCACCTTCAAGATACCCGCCTATGATCCTGCCACCCGTTCTTACCCCATGACCTGGAGTGACCTGGTCGTTATGGTGGAAGGCATCAATGAAGATGTCAGCAAAGGCAGGCAAAGACGGCTTTCCAATTTGAAAAAGCATTGGTAAACAGTTGTAAACAAACAGCTTGAAGGCTTGTTTTTCTTATAGCTTTTCGCTATCTTTATATCATCAAAAAAGGATATTGAATGGCAAAAGAAGATGCAACCGGACAAGCTGTGGAATCCTCAATGGAACAGCTGCTGGATATCAACCGTAAACAGAGTGAGATCATCTCGGCCCAGGCAAGGACCATAGAAGAGCTCCGGGGTACGATAGTTGAGCTGAACGCCTCCCTGGCATGGCTGAAGAGGAAGGTGTTCGGAAAGATGAGTGAGAAATGCAAGCCTGTCGATAACGGAGACCCGAAGCTCCCTTTTGACTATGGCGACCTGGAACAGATAGAGGCGGAAATCGAAGAGGCCCGGAGCAGGGCGGCTGAACAGATTACCGTCCCCAAGTCCCGGGCCGCCAATAAAACGCCACGCCGTAACCGGGTCGTCATGAATAACCTTCCGGTTGTAACAGTCGTCATCGAACCGGAGAATGTCGATTTAAGCAGATACGTCAAGATAGGCGAGGAACATACCAGGACCCTTGAGATGAAACCCGGCTACCTCTATGTGAAAGACACGGTACGTCCCACATATGCCCTGAAAAATGAAATGGAGGCCGTTGACAACGGAGAAAAGGCTGTAATAACCGCTCCCATGCCACTGATGCCCATATATAAAGGCATGCCCGGGGCTTCCATGCTCGCTGAGGTCCTTTTACAGAAGTACGAATATCATGTCCCGTTCTACCGACAAGTGAAACAGCTGGAACATCTGGGTGTGAAACTGTCCAGAAACACATTGGACGGCTGGTTCAGACCGGTCTGCGAACTTCTCAGACCACTTTATCTGGAACTCAGGAAGAAAGTACTGGCCGCAGATTACCTCCAGGTTGACGAGACCACGCTTCCGGTTATAAACCATGAGAGGCATAAAGCCGCAAAAGAATACATCTGGATAGTCCGAGCGGCTGTGCCGCGTCTGCTCTTCTTCCATTACGACAACGGATCGCGTTCACAAAAAAGTTGCGGTCAGGCTTTTGAAAAACTTCAAAGGATATCTCCAAAGTGACGGCCATCCTATTTATGACGCCTTTGAGGATAGAGAGGACGTGTGCCTGTGTGGCTGTCTCGCACATATCCGCAGGCATATAGAGCTGTGCAAGGAAGAAAATCCGGAATATGCCATGCAGGGACTCAAATTTATCCAGGATATGTATAATGTGGAATACATGGCGGATAAACAGGAACTCCCGTATGAAAAACGTGCTGAATTACGTCAACGTCTATCCGAGCCGATACTTGACAGCTTTGAACTTTGGCTTAAAAACACATACCCTAAAGTTCTAAAACGAAGTCTTATAGGGAAAGCCATAGCCTATGCCTACTCCCTGCTGCCAAGAATGAAACCGTATCTCCATGACGGAAGAATCTTTATAGACAACAACCGCTGTGAGAATGCCCTGAGGCCACTGGTCATATCAAGAAAGAACATGCTGTTCTGCGGAAATCACGAAGCTGCTGAGAATACGGCTATAATCTGCTCCTTGCTTGGCTCATGTAAGGAACGTGGTGTCAACCCCAGAGAGTGGCTGAATGATGTGATCAGTAAACTCCCCTATTATCTGGCACCCAAATCAGACAGAGACCTGAAGGAACTGCTACCGGATGTATGGAGAAAATAATCGGGACAGTTCCGGGAAAATGCAGGAAAAACGGGAAAAAGCGAGATTGACACTCAATAACAACCCTGAGATAAGTTGGCATATGAAAAAATCGAGACGCACTTACAATGGAGTGCACCTCAATAAAAAATCGAATACACAAGATGTAGTTGAGCAGTCGCTTACGATTTGTCTAAGGGCAATAAAGGCCGAAAAGAGTAATTTTCCTGACATACCGGAAAAATACAGGAACAGTGACATACTTGAATCGCTGTTCGCACACAGGAATTTCATGCACTACCTGCATCTGATACCTTCATCCTCATGGAACAACGGAACAGTCCGTGATGCAATATACTCCCTTTACCGTGACGTACAGCAAAACGGAGGTTACCGGTACTGTTCAGAGAGGTATGAACAGCAGTTCTTATATGAAACAAGCGTCATGCTTTCTTTCGTTCCGCGACAAGCCAAGGATTTCAGACTTTGGAAAGAACTGATCCATGACGGACGTATCGCAACCATGACTATCGACAAAATGATGCCTAAATGTTTCAAACAGGCAGCATACTACAAGGAATGGGCCATACGCTGTATCAAGGAAGTGGATACACGCTGGCTTGACTATGACACCGTATGGAAGGCCATCTGTCACAAGACAGGCAACCTGCATGGCATTTTCGATTCATACGGACATTACGAGTGGTTCTCCAAACATGCGGATGATGCCATGGCTGACAAAGCAATGGAGCTGGAACCTAACCTGTTTAACAAACTTCCCAGACGGTTCCGGACACCGGAAAGACTTATTCATACACTTGAAGTAAAAAGAGAAATCAACAGTTACAACTTCATTCTTGAACCGAACCTGATGACGAAAGAGGTTTGTATGGCACTGGCCAGAAGGGATTCGTTCTACCCTGATATTCCATCGGAACGCTGGAACAGGGAACTTGTGGAATATTTCACCGAATACGGCCATAGTCTGCGCTGGCTCCCTCAACTGCCGAAGAAACTACAGACCAGAAAACTTGCCGAGAAGGTTCTCAAGGAGAAACCTCAATACTTCCATTATCTGCGGATGGAATTCATCACACCTGAAATGTCCAGGCTGTTATGTCAAAAAGACCAGGATAATATCCGGTATTTCAAGGAACGGGTCATGGAATTCCAAAAATATACAGGGCTTCCAGCCGAATTCTATGGATGTGAAACGGATTTCAAGCATATCAGGGACCGTGATGACAGCCGCCGATACTGCCGTATAGGACTCGCTTACATCGCCTTACAAAAATGTAAACGCGGATGGCATGAAAGTGAATACTATCTTATCATGACACGCCATCCCAACCGATATATGCCTGCCAAGACAGTGTTCAGAAAACAGATTACTACATTCCACCGGACATGGCTGGAAAAGACAATATGTGACAACGACCCGCAATTCCGGATTCCGAAGATTCAAAAGGATTTGAAGGATGTACAGGCCATGCGGTATTATGAGGTGGAACATATCCGTACCATACTGGGTTGCGAAATATTCCGCAACTCTTTCATGGGGCAGACAGTGGAATACTGTATCCGCAAGGACGGGCTGACCTACCATGACAGGAACATGGAAAGGCTCGCCTCCGGCCTGCAATACAAGATCCGTCAATTGAAGGAGCAGGCTGTACTCCCCAAAGGAACAGATGACTCTATGGAAATCAATGCAGAAACGGTACACCGCAATATGGGGTATTGTCTGATTGGAATAGAAGCCTTTGCGGAAGACTACGGACTGGACATAGCCCGGACCTATACCCTGAAAGAGCTGAAGGACGTTATCCATGAACAGGGATACAAGCCTTCACTGGAGAAATACAAAAAAGAAGTCCAACATCTAAATCTTATCTGAATATGAATATTCTCCAAAAAAGAATTGAAAACCTGTGCGATGAAATCATCGGCAGGATACTTGCACTGATGAAGGTAAACTCGGTTTCCGAAGTAATACTGACAGACAATGACAATCCGGTTTACGTAATCTGGTTTGACAAGATAGGTGATCCGTGCGAATGTTCCGTACACAAGGTAACTGCTGTCGGAAAAGGAATCACACTTGAAGTCCATGATAAGATAACCGGAGAAAATTACAAGGTAACAAGCCGCCATGAGGCGGCTCTAGCCAATCCGGTATGGCTTAACGATATTCTGGAAGCCATAACAAACATCTTCCATATAAAAGAAGATAATGTTATATGCTGCAAATGCGGAAGTACAAACGTAACCTGTGAAGCGATGATAAATCCCAATACAAAGGACTTTGACCACTATACAGATGACTCTTTTCAGTATGGGTGGTGCGACAACTGTAAAACCGGAGTAGTCATAAGCGACACATCTGAAGTAAAGAAGGGAATATCTCAGAAATATAAAGAGTTTACAGAGACTTACAATACCGAACCGCAACTGGCCTTATGCCGTATCATCTGGAAAGATGATATGAAAGAAACGGAAGTTTCCATAGCACTCGAAAACATTCCGGAAGAGCATGATGATGCCATCTTCTTCTATTGCGACAGCCTGTCCGATTTCATGGCGTTGGCAGAATACGGAGGAGAAGACTTCATCGTTACGGAATGTTTTAACTTTACCAACTTGGAAAATGAGGAATAATTTATTTTCATCTTTTCAAAGTTGCCTGATATGTAAACTTTATATATATTTGCAGCATGAAACAGGAAAGGACCATATCAGCCTACAAGAATTATTTCATGGACTTTATCTCATCTCTCAGAAAAGAGGAAGCCCGTAAGATATACTACATTCTTGATATGCTGAAAGTACAGGAAAGGGTAAGCAGCAAGTTCGTAAAGTATCTGCGCGAAGAGCTCTATGAAATCCGTGCTGAATATGGAGGCAACATCTTCCGGGTATTCTTCATATTTGATGACGGGAACATCGTAATCCTGTTCAACGGATTTCAGAAAAAGACACAGAAGACACCGCCTTCTGAAATAGAAAAAGCATTAAAGATAAAGGAGGAGTATTATGAAAGCAAGAAATGAAAACCTGACCAGCATCGATGCTATCATGGATGCGGAATTCGGCAAGCCGGGAACACCTGAACGTGAGGAGTTCCGTAAGGAGGCATACGCCTACTGCATGGGACAGATTATATGCGATGCCAGAAAGAAGGAAAAGATGACCCAGTCCGAACTGGCTGAAAAATCGGGACCAACAAGTCCTATATCTCCAGAATAGAAAAAGGTATTGTAGATCCGGGTATCAGTACGTTCTGCCGTATCATTGATGCACTCGGATTGAAGATTGAAATTGTCAAACCGGTATTATAATGGAAAATTATCAGGAAAAAGCCAGAGAAAACTTTTACCGCAACCGTCCATACGGCATTCACATTGATTATGCCCGAAAAGGATTTGTACTGTTCAATCACTATACAAATAGTCTCGGCAAACAGGAAACCGGTTCTATTGAAGGCCTTCCCCTTGAAAAGTTCGAGGATGTGGACGCGATACCATTGAACGGGAAATTATAAAAAATGGTAACCAGACAACAGACATCTATTTCTATACAGACGATTCAAATCCTTACAAAAACATGAAGCTGGATATGGATGCTCTGAAACAGTATAATCGGTTCATTTATCCCCTGTCACTTTTTTTAGACAGGATATTATAACAAGACAGCCGTGAATCATGATAAATTCACGGCTGTCTTGTTTTCTATGGCATAAACAGTAATCTGTATTCTTCTTTTCTTCTCCTTTCAATTGACGGAATTTTCTTTCCCTTATAGTGACAATATCGTATGAAGTCCGCATAAATGTCCCGGTTACCGGCTTCCAGTTTCCTTATCAACGTGCTTTTGGGTATCCTGCCATAACCGAGCAACCTATATGGTCCCACCTGGTATGCCAGACATGCAACCAAAAGCGAATCCTTTCCCAGATGACGGAACAACGCACACATTTCCTTCAGGTCTTTTCTCAGAATACTGTCTCCCTCACTTTCTGTCAGACTGACGGGAAACTTTTCCCCTTTTCTGATACGGTGACCGTATGCAACATACGGATAATGTTCCGGACCATGCCATCCTTCGTATTTCTTGATACACCTGACAGCCGTTTCCCAACGTGAGTCTTCCACATTCTCCTGTGCACGCAGGGAAGTTACCGTCATGGCCAGTACCACCAATGGCAGTACTGACCTTAGAAGTCTAACGGTTATTATAGGGCACCTCCTTCCTGAACTGACAAAGAATCTTCCACGGCATCCGTCTCTTCATCGCCTGCATCATTGAAGTCAAATTCCATTTCCGTCATGTTTCCCCAATTGTCCTCGACAACGACAATGAAGTTCTGCGCCTCGTCACATAGTGAAGTATAATACATCCTGAACTTCCGGTTCTCCAACAGATAACGGTCATTCGGTTTGAATTCAAGACCGTTGTCCAGTTTCAGGGAACCTTCCCCGTCATATTGGAAATAACGGATCGTATAGACCGTACCGTCAAAATCGCCCTCACTTTTGAGTTCACACCGTATTTCCGCCGTCTCATTCCTGTTCAGTTCCTTGGGAACCGGCATTGTTTCCACGGTAAACGGATAACTCTGCTGGATTTCCAGCTCGGATTCGCACGAGGTCAGTACAAGACTGACCAGAACTATGCAGAACATGGCAATCTTGCCTGCCAGCCCAAATCCTTTTCTTATATTCTTTTCTGTCTTCATTTGTTTCCTTTGTTTTGTCAGATATTCATTCAAGTCCTTTAATCCATCATACAAACCGGAACAGTCCATAACCTTATTCCCGAAATGTATGTTCAAAGTCTCCAGTGCAGTAATCCCGGCCCGATCACGGTCAAGAAAGCACAGGATTTTACCGTAACCCTCCAGAACGGCATACGACCGTTCCAGATTGGATACAGAGTTCAGCACCAGGCAGTCCTCGTCCTTCACAATCCGCAATACCAATGCCGAAAGGAAATCCACAAATCCTTCAAACACACAGCACGTATCCTGTTTCTTTCCGGACAGGGACACACAGGAAATGTCCTTGGGAGAGATGCATCCCTTGAACATCGGGTTACGGAGTTCATAGCCGCCGCTCCGGTTCATGAAGCCTATGGCAAAATACCGTTTGCCCCGTATTCCGTATGCCACTTCCTTGCAGAATCTCCCGGCTATGGCCGGATCAATGCCTCTCTCTTTCAGGTAACCTTTCAATGCCTCATGACTCAGTTCCGTCACTTTCACGTCCTCGAATCCGGAAACGCGGGGTATCTTCTTACGTTCCTGTAAAGGCCGGAGGGGAAGGATGCCGGATTTCCCTGAAAGGAACTCCAGCTGTTCCATGAAACCGGTACTTCCGGTCAGTTCTCCGGCAAGATGGAAGATGTCACCTCCCTTTCCGAGGCCAAAATCAAACCAGACATTCCGCTGCGTATCCACCTTGAAGGATGCGGTTCTCTCATTTCTGAAAGGGGATCTGAACCAGACATCATTTCCTTTACGGGATACAGGCATATGCCCCAGATTTTCAAGAAAACCGACAAGGGAAATCTGTCTAATCTCTTCCAGTTCCATAACCCACTAATTTATCATAAAACGGATGCCGATTCCATACTGGGTATGGCAATGTCCGAGACTTCCGCCCCACAGGAAACGTTCACGCAAGGAAGCCGTCAATGCCACACGGTCGGCAAGGTATAGTTCCATCTCCAGCGTCAGGGCACAGCCGTACACAAAGGCATCGCCGTTTTTCAGAGTGGCCCCGTCATAGAGTTTTTTATCGGACCAGTTTACCGTCTCATATCCAGCCAGTGCCGATCCTCCCAGATTGAGGAAGAACACTTTTCCCGCATCGGAAAGGAAATTCAGGTAATATCCGCCTTCTGCCGTAAACTGCGCCGAAGGGATGGTCACATGACGGTAACCGTGTTTCATATGCAGGTAATCCGCTCCATATACCCATTTGTTCCCGCCTTTGGCATAGCTTGAAAGTATCATTCCCATATAGTATCCGTTATCGGAAGCCATACCTCCACGCATTTCCACACCCTGCATCCTTGGCAGAATCCGCTGGGCTTCTGCCTGTCCTACGGAAAGGACAAGCAGCAATGCCAGCATATACAATACTTTCGTTCTCATCGTACCTTCAGTTCGTTGATGGTTTCCGCACGCACCAGGTCTTCGTTGACCACCTCAAAACTCTGGTGACGGCCACCCTGTTTCTCATACATCTCCACAACCAGTTTCTTATCGTTCGGTATTGTAAACTTGGGAAGGGCAAATACCGTACATTCCGAATCCCTGCCGTTTACACGTGTCACATAATTGTAGGCACGCAGCGGATAAATCACCTGCTCCTGCATGGCCGTACGCTTCATCACCTTTTTGTCCACCACCTTGAACGTAATGAAATCCACGTCAAAGGGCACATTCGAGGAGTTCTTTACCTGGGTATGGAAATAAAGCAGGTCATTATGGGTGTACAGTCCTTTGAGCAGATACTGGATACCGAAACGCTTGCAGCCGATATGACGGATACGGCGCTTGTCATTCTCATACACGGATTTCATGATAAGACGTACCAGACGGGGTGACTCGTTATCCAGCTCGGTCAGATAGATTTCCATGGCATTGTTGGGACGGTTCACCGATTCTCCGTCATGGATGAAATCACACATCTCCACATTCAGCAGCAGCGGCTCATCGGCATACTTCACGTTGAAGGTATAGAAGTTCCCGTCTTCGGTTATTACAGACATATTGGTCTCCTCCCTGAAATTTCGTGTCGTGGCCTTTACTCGGATTACATTCTCGGCACCGTCGGCCTTGCCGGCTATCAGGTTTGTAGAACCAAGATCCACATACTTGACCGGAGCAGGGAAAATGACATGGACAGTCTTGTCATACGTTATTTCCAGTCCATGCGGCGGAATCATCTGGCTGAAACCGATCTTGCGGGTCAGCCCCTCATAATAATCACCGCTACTCTGCTGCGCCCAGGCAGCCGATACGCCCAGTAAAAGGGCAAACATCATCAGAATCTTCTTCATGTGCTTTTGTTTAATGGTTGTCTTTTCTTTCATAGTTTCCTGTATTTCATTTCTCCGGTGAATGGAGCAGTACCCGGTGTCCGGCCTCAAAGTATCTTTACCGTACGCATCCGTTTGGATATGTACTGGGAAACGCCCTGTATCACACCTTTTCCCAGATCGGAGGCAATCTGCGCCCCGGCATCTGTGGAAATGTTGATGCTGCTGTTCATCGAGGTTCCCATGTTGGCGGCAATCTCCCTGGCAGCGTCATATTCCAGTGAACCCGGCACCAGGATTCCCTGCTGTCCGTCTAGATCATAGACTTCTAGCTCCACCGGCAGGATAGTTCTCTTGTATTCCACGGCATTGACCATGATTTCCAGCCGTTCACCCTGTATGCGTGTGCCACCTACCAGTACGGTCCCTTTCGGTATGAAACGTCCGGCAACGGACATGGGCTCGGTAAGCCGCAGGCGCAAGGCCTGTCCGTCGGATACGGTCTGTGTTCCGTGTACACAGGCAGCAATGGTATTGCCTTCCGTTACTGTCTTCCGGCCGACAGCCGTATTGAAACCGGCATTGCGTTCTCCCGAAAAGGCGGATATGAACTCTTCGTCGCTCATAGGTCTGGAAAGCGAGGATACCACCTCATTGTGAACCTGTTTCACCGGTATGGCTTTTTTGTCCTCCGCTTTTCTGACGGGAGAAGGAGTCTCCACTGCCTGACGGTTATTGTATTTGGCGGCCAGTTCGTATGATTTTTCCATCAGGGCCATCTTTTCCTCCATGCCTGACAGTGGCTCCTGTTTCTGCTGCTGTTGCTGCATACGCTCCAGTTCCTCAATCCTTTCCAGAAGCCTTTCCTTTTCCGGATCGGTCCGCGGTTCATAGATGCTTCCCAGCGTACGGTTCATCTCACAGTAGGCTCCGGCCGAGGAACTGACCGGTCCGGCATTTCCTTTTTCTGTTTCCGTTTCCGTGTTTGTTTGCCTCTCCGGTGGAATGTTATCGGGAAGACGGACACTGTCTTTCCGTTCCTCTTTGGCAAACATGGACTCCGCAGCTTCAAAGAATGTCTTCCTTTTCCTGCTTTCCTGTTCCATCAGAGCCTTTTCATAGGCATCCTTCTTGTTTCCTTCCAGGCGGCTGTCCTCGGGAGAAGGGATTTCCGTATTGAATCCCTGTCCTTTATCCTGCCGCTCCCGTTCCTGCCCGGAAGGTGAGAATATCAGATAGAAACTTCCCAGACACAGCAGGAACATCAGCGGATACACCACAAATCCGGCGCGTTTGCGTTTCTGTTCCTCACTCAGCGGCTTCCTGTCCTTTGAAGACCGGAGCCTGAACGGTTTCATCAGCCGTTCCATTACTTTCTTGACTTTTTCTTTCTCCATTTCTTACAATAGATTGAATGAACTCCATACGGAGTGAATCCTTTTCCATAAATTCCATTCCGGCTCCCGATTATTACTGCCTATAAACGGTCTGCATGCCGTATAGACACATGCGGCGGTAAACGGGACAAACAGTATCCAGAGAACGGCCTTGCGCTGTTTAACGGTAAGTCTGTGGCAGAACCTCCTGAGTTGAAGGTTCGCCTGTCTCGTCAGGTTCCTTTTCATCGCTCTACGCTCCTTATGTCCTTGTTTTCCAGTATGGTCAGATGTTCGATGATAAAGCCGTTGGGGTTGTCATCGGAACGGGACGTATTCTGAAGCTGGCAGTCAGTCACCAGCGAACGTTCCGTCACATTACTCTCACGGATAATCATCTGGCGGGCATACGTCCTGGCCCTGTAGGGGTATCCGGAAAAGTCGCAGACCACGCTGTCCACCCGTACCACCTGATTGATATTACCGGAAATGAGACGGTTGTAATATCCTTTCTCGGCAAAATCCACATAGTAATGATAGGCGCTTTTGTCCGCCAGCTGCAAGGCACGGTTGATATTGTGCTCGATGGCATCCTTCTGTGGTGACAGCCCGAAAAAAAGCTCATGGAACCTTCTTACATGCTCCCTAGCTTCAGCCGGACGGTTCTGTGAAAGATCCTGTGAAAGGGCAAGCATCAGTGACTTGCCGCCATCGAGTACATAAATTTTCTCACGCTGTTTCTCCGCAAAGCGGTATGAGTTCCACAGGGCAAAGACGGTCACGAGCGTGCAGCATCCGACAAAGACCGCAAGCATCAGGCGTATCCGTCTGAAACTGCTTTCAATATTGGTCAGTGATTTGAATTCCATCTGTTTTCATGATTTTAATGTTCCTGTTCAGTTTATTTTCCACGCAGACGCCCTCCGATATTTCCCAGTCCGGAACCTGCGGCACCGGCTGCAAATCCTCCGGTCTTGGTCGCGGTACGGTTGATGTTTCGGTTGTAGTTTCCGGCACCGCCTGCCTGCACAATCCATCCGGCCACGGTCGGCACGGTAAAATATCCGATGATACCTATCAGCATGAAGATCACATATACCGAATTGGAGTTGTCCAACGAATAGTTCGGATTGTTCTGGAGCTCCAGGATGTCGTTCTGCAGCATAAGTACCTGAATCTTGGCCAGCATACAGCTGAAAAGGTCACTCACGGGAAGCCACAGATAGACGGAAATGTAACGTGTGAACCACTGGCTGAGCGTGGACTGGAAACCGTCCCACACACTGAAGGCAAAGGCAATGGGACCGAGGATGGACAATACAACCAGAAAAAAGGTCCTTACCGTATCTATAAGCAGGGATGCCGCGGCAAAAGCAGTTCCAGCAGACTGCGGAAGGCGTCACGGATATTCTTTTCCAGATTGTACATGCCCACTTCCATATACATGCCCATGCGGGTTGCCATGGCATCGGGCGACCATCCGAGCTCGTCCAGCTGACGGTCAAACTCCTCATCGCTGACCAGATAGGCCGTTTCCGGATTACGGAGCATGGCTTCACGTTCCAGCCTGTCCTTCTGTTCACGGTACTGCTGCATGTCCATCGTCTGCCCCTCAAGCATCTTGTGGGTTCCCTGCACAATCGGACTCAGCACCGTATTCATCGTTCCGAGTACCAGAGTCGGGAAAAGCATGATGCAGATGCCTATCGCAAACGGGCGCAGAAGCGGATACACGTCTATCGGTTCGGCACGGGCAAGCGACTGCCAGACACGGACGGCCACATAAAACAGGGCACCGAGTCCGGCAAGTCCCTTGGCCACATCCAGCATATCCCCGCAAAGGGGCATCATTTCATTGTAAAGGCTCTCCAGAATGGTATGGAGATTCGAGAAATCCACGGATAACAATACCATAGGTTACCAGTATTTGGAGGTGTCATTGCCATAGAGCTTCAGGACACGGTCAAGGTCATTCTTCTTGCGGGCACGCAGAAAACTCACGGCTATATTCCTGTTCGTATAGTAATTCACGAGATTGCGGTAACGGCGCATACTGGCATAACAGTCATCCACCACGTCCATACGGTCCTTGTCGGTCATGGAAAGGGTGCTGACGTTGATTACCTGCTTGAGGTCCTGCAACACCCCGTTGCTCTCTTCCAGAAGTTTGGTATAACCGAAAGCGATGGCATCCAGTTCTTCGGGAGAAAAGTTCTCGTCACCCAGCATCTTTTGGAAATTGGTCACGTAGATTTCCGACACGTCACCGACCATCAGGATGATCTCACTGACCTTACGGGCATCCTTCACCAGATTGTTGACGGACTTCAGGGCATCATAGTATTTCTTGTACTGCTGGTATATCTTCACCGTCTCCGCAAAATTCTGGGCGGTACTTGTCGCGGTTGAAGAGGTATGCACGATATTGTCCGACATGTTGATGATACTCTGGGCAAGGTTTCCCGGATCGGTCACCACCACTGTGCCCGTATCTGTCCGGCAAGAAAAAAGGTTCCTGCACAAAGCAGCAGCAGTCTTTTTCTCATGGACGCACCTCCTCCTTACATAGTCACCGTTCGGAGAAAAGGTCAATACGTCAGCCGCCTCATTGTAGGCGATGTCTATGCGGTAGCCGGTATTGATGAACAGGTTACCGTTTTCTTCCACCAGCAGATAGGTTTCCGGCTTCAGCTTCCGTGTCTTTCCGCTG
>ENA-OQAL01000013-OQAL01000013.1-human-gut-metagenome-genome-assembly--contig:-NODE-13-length-41843-cov-2.638892_pt1 | contig 41843 bp, 48 predicted proteins | sample MGYA00242491_ERZ504519 | MGnify/ENA primary metagenome ERZ504519 (study PRJEB26092, sample SAMD00036260) | human gut metagenome | host: Homo sapiens | study: EMG produced TPA metagenomics assembly of... | reverse complement strand
CGCCACTGATAACATAAATCATATTCGGAGCACTGATAAGAAATCAAGCCATAAGCATGTGAAGAATAGGTATCCTGCGCAAACGCGTATATCCTATATAAAACGCAATGAGGATTCCGGAAAACCTATCGCAAAAGAAAGATTTCTCATCAACTGAAGATCATAAATTACCTGATTACCATCAACGACAGAATGGGACAGTAATCGTAGAATGTGGTAATAAAATGGCGGATGTCCAAGATAATTAAACTGCGTTGGATTAGCATAGTCCATCACATTATTATCAATGTTGGCGTAAACACGCATACAGGAGAAGTCAGGAATAATTCGCTCATACGGAGCATTCTTCACAAGATAGCTCATATAAGATATGTGAGCCTTCTCATCCGGGAAGCCCCCAATGTAACTCCTATAGAACACAGGTTGCGCACATGCATACAGTCCCACTATCACGTAATCGAAAATGCAGACAACAGATCGGAAGCGCTTGCTCGCAGCGGAGCTCAGTCCGCAGTTCAAAAGAATAAGCGCTATTGCCCCGTACAAAATAACCGTTGCCACCAACTTATACGGGACAGACGCATAGCTCGTCGACACAACCATATTTTTTAGACTGCAGTAGCACACCTTCTATGGAGGTATCAGTCTCGTAGGCCACCAAAGAAGGTTCTTCAGATATAAGAGCCAGGTTCGGCAAAGCCTTACTCGGAGTTCCAAGCTGGAAAGTTAGAGAAGAAGGTTCTCCTTCCCAAGTTTTATCAAGTCTAACCCTTAGGGTCTCCCCCCTTGCAGTTACTCAGCTTAAGAGGAACAGTTATCGCGTCTAGATTTTCGTTAAGCAATTTTGGCGAAACAATACTGGTGTATAGTATTTCGTCTTTATCCGCTATAGTTAGCAAGTATTATCCACAAATTCGTTTTCGAAACATAGACGTCATGATAATTCGAATTCGCAGTATCAGTTGGCGAGACATTATTCTCAACATTCACCTGAAGTGATACCGAGTTAATTTCACCAGCATCAAGAGGAAACTCTTGTTGTACTGTAAACTTGTCAGCAGAAGTCAAGGAACTGAAATCACTGTAAGATACAGACATCTCAACATCATTAGAATCAAGTTTCCCTGGGTTTGTCGACGCAATGTCCGGCTTTACCACCCATAGATTAACGGTGAAGCAAACAATCATTACAATCGTTAAAGCCACACCATAAAAAAGCTTTGCGTCTGTAGAATGAAATAAGAATTTTCTTGAACACATGAAGAGATAAACCAATAAAAAACGCAATCTGTGCCAGTGGTTTCTCCAAAGACTTTTTATGAATTTGGCTATACATCTCATCAAGCTGGTTTTGTTTGACAGTATAAATTGAAGCATTACCCTCTTGATCTCTAGTCAGAGAAAGCTCAGTTCCTGAAATTGAATACGCGGTAAACCAACGATCATCTGAAACCTGTGTTTCCGCTCTTAACTCTTTAAGCCCAGATTTTTCACCAGGCACAGTGATAGATAAGGCTTTTGCTTTCTCATTTAATGGATCGAATCTTATGGATGCCACATAATTTTTCTGGATACGCAGACTGCTCCGAGGAACCGTCATACACTTCATCGACATCAAAATTTAAAAAACTACTTTTGACGTAATGTCAGCTGACGTAGTTTCAGCCTTTAAGTAAACATTGATGGCAGGCATCGGAATGAGCCACAAGATTGTACTGACGATGCCAAAAAGAATTGTCATCAGAAAGAAAGAGACAATTCTTTTCTTTTTTAATTTCGTAGTTCATCCTACTCAATATCACATGCAACTCCTCATAAACTCAAATCCACTCGATTGCTCATCTATCATTTCTTCAGCCATGGTAGCAGTCCTGCATAGCAATGAACCTATGCGTTCGCACATAAGAAGTGTCCTAAAAGTCATGGCTCCTTTTCCGTTGTAACAATGTTGCAAGAGTATTCCCGCAGCCTTCCTAATCGCCACCGCTCAGTAGAATACTGTTCTCGTGAAGAATGCTTTTAAGAAGATCTCTGACCGTTACCACTACGCGATAGTGGTATTCAAGGAACTGGTGAAAACTGATTTCCAGTTGCGCTACCAAGGATCATTCCTCGGTATGGTGTGGTCCGTGCTGAAGCCACTTATGCTGTTCGCTGTGATGTATGTGGTGTTTGTGAAGTTCTTGAAGTTCTCCGATGGGACCCCGACCTTCCCGATTTCATTGCTGTGTGGTACCTGCTTGTGGAGCTTCTTCTCCGAATCCACCAGTATGGGTATGCAATCCATTGTTGGCCGCGGTGATTTGCTGCGTAAGGTTCATTTCCCGAACTACATTATTGTGGCTTCCACCACTATGGGTTCTATGATTTCTCTCGGCATCAACCTGCTCGTGGTGATCTGCTTCGGTTTCTTCGCACATGCGCATTACACATGGCGCGTATTGCTCGTGCCGCTCAGCATCATCCAGTTGTACTGCCTTGGCCTTGGCGTAGCTTTGCTGCTCGCGTCACTGTTCGTGTACTTCCGTGATGTGGCACATATTTGGGAAGTCATATTGCAGGCCATGTTCTATGCAACGCCTATCATCTACCCAATTTCCATGATTGCGGATAAGGGATACGGCTGGGCCGCCAATATTTTGATGCTTAATCCTTCCACCCAGGTGATTATGGATATTCGTCATAATCTGCTTTCTCCGGAGTATGTGCCGACTGTGTGGAGCATGGTTGACAACAAGCTGCTTTGCCTGCTGCCGTATGCGCTAACTGTTTTCATTCTGTGGCTGGGCATTCACGTGTTCCGCAAGTACAGCTCCAAGTTCGCGGAGGTGCTCTAAATTATGGCTGAGGTTGCAATGGTTGAGGAAAAGAATGTTGACGAACGCCCGGTGGTGCTCAAGGTTGACCATGTTGCCAAAATGTTCCGTCTGCCTACAGAACAGGCTACCGGTTTGAAAATGGCTTTTCTGAATTGGACGAAGGGCATCAAGGGCTATACCGAACAGCATGTGTTGCGCGACATTAACTTCGAAGTTCGTCAAGGTGATTTCTTCGGTATCGTCGGGCGTAACGGTTCCGGCAAGTCCACTCTGTTGAAGATTATTTCTCAGATCTATACTCCGGAACATGGTTCTGTAACGGTTAAAGGCAAGCTGGTGCCATTCATCGAGCTTGGTGTTTGGATTCAATCCGGAGTTGACCGGCCGCGAGAACGTGTATTTTGAACGGTGCTCTACTGGCGTCTACTCTGCTGAATCGATGCGATGTATGACGACATCGTTGAGTTCGCCGAGCTTGAAGATTTCATGGATCAGAAGCTCAAGAATTATTCTTCGGGCATGCAGGTGCGCCTCGCCTTCTCCGTTGCTATCAAGGCTCAAGGCGATATCCTAGTTCTCGATGAAGTTCTAGCCGTCGGCGACGAAGCATTCCAGCGTAAGTGCGACAACTTCTTCGCCGAAATCAAGAAAGATCCAACGAAGACCGTTATTCTTGTCACCCATTCCATGGATTCCGTCAAGAAGTATTGCAACAAGGCCATCCTGATCAAGGACGGCGAAATTATCGTTTCCGGAAACAAAGATGATGTCGCCGATCGCTATACGTTGGAAAATCTACGCCGTAAAAAGAAAAACAAGGCAGACAACGCCGAAGATGAGCCGGCATATCCGCTTGGGTTGAATGAAACAGTACCAATTTTAAACGTCAAGCCCACTGGCGATCCGGTGTGCACCATCGATGGTGGTTTGACTTTGAGGTTGAATACGATTACCGGGGAACCAAAAAGTTCTATGTTGCCTTGGCGATGCATGATCTTCGACGTGGCGGCCTACCCTATGGCGATAGCTTTGATTTGAAGCAAGATGGGCATCATAAAGTCCATTTCCATTTGCCAATGGATTTGTTTAACAATGGAGATTTCCGTATTGTCGCTTCAATGCACACATGGGATGGGAAAGATCCGTCTACCGCTGAAATGATTGCATTTACCAACGAAACGAATGCCTGTGATTTCTCCTTGCGAGATGCAAAGGGCAAAGATAATTTTGCTCTGATAAACAAAACCTCAATGGCTTATCAGAGCTTGGATCAAAAATTTAGCAACACGCCAAGCCTTACAATCAGCAATTTAGTACATGGCGCTGAGAATGATTTGACCGGATATGTTATCCGGTCAAATCATTCTCAGCGCCAATCAATAGCATTCATCAATACTGTATTTTGAAGTGACCGTTGTACTGATCTAGGTTGAGGTTGAAGAACTTACCGCGATTCTTCAACAGCGGCTGAGCCCAACGGTCATAGAAACGCATCTGCTCCTGAATAGCTCTTGCGACCTTCTCAGGATTCTGTTCATCACGTCCTCGACTGCTGAATTCATTATGGTAAAGCAATGCATCCGCATCAAACACTGTCAGGTATCCAGTGGCATTGCTCTTCATACACAGATCAACATCATTGAGCACTACAGCCAGATCCTCATCGAATCCGTTGATTTTGTTTCGAACACTTTCACGCCTGATCATCTGGCACGCGCCCTGTAATGGCCGCGCAATCGAACGGATGCTGCAATGTTTTCCATATAACCCAGCTCCGCTGCCCCCACAACGTTGGTTGATGTAATCGCACCCGTTAGGAGATACCCAGACACCACCGTGCTGTACTAGTCCATCGTGATACAGCAGTTTCGCACCGACCATGCCAACATCTGGTCTAGCGAAAAGCCCACCATTGAAGTCATCCATTCCGGCTCGATAACCTCAGTGTCATTATTTAGGAACAAAAAGATCTCACCAGAAGCGAATGAAGCCCCGTAATTGCAAATTGCGGAATAATTGAATCCTTTACCCGGCCACTTAACTACGCGCACATTATCATGACGCTGTTCAAGCTCATCATAGTAGGTAAAAGTTTGCGGTTCCACGCTATTATTTTCCGCAATAATGATTTCATAGTTGCGTACGTGGTTTTTCAATCACCGAAGTAAGGCATGCTCTCAACAAGTCGATATGATCTTTGGTTGGAATGACGATGCTCACTTTCGGCTCATCGGTATGCTCATACCGAACGCGATATCGAAACATCGCAGGCAAGCTCTCAACCTTTGCAGGCAGATTCATCCGATCAAAATGCCGCTGGAGCGCAAGCTTCCCGCCTCCACCGCATACGGTTTGCTCTGTGCATTGGCACTGGTGGAACCAGGATGTTCTCTCCAGTGGTACAGCATATGAGACACATTACGTATATCACGTGCGACTTCCACGCATTTCAGTGTCAGATCGTAGTCCTGCGCCCCAGAAACATCCGCTTCAGACAAGTCGACCCGTTTTAAAGCATGCCGACTAACCATAAGCATATGCGTCACATAATTGTAGGAATATAGCAGATCCTTGTTAAAGGCAGGTTTGAAGACAGGCCACACGTAACGACCGTCCTGGAGCTTGTCTTCATCGCAATACAACAGGTCCACCTGTGGATGTTGCCTGATCTCGTGTGCATACCAATACAACGCATCAGGTTCGATTACATCATCATGATCGATAAAACGCGATGTAGTCGCCTTGCGCCACAGCAATACCAACATTGGTATTTTCAGCAATACTCTTGTTTTCCGCCTTGACCACTCGAATACGATCATCGTTATATCGAGCCAGCACATTCTTCACCGTCGTAGAACCTGCAGTACTAACATCAACCACAATAAGTTCAAAATGCGTATAGGTCTGATTCAGCACAGACGACAGCAATTCCTTAAAATACTCTTCAGAAGTATTGAATGCCACACAAATCAAACTCAGCAACGGCTTCTGTTTCCAAGCTCCGCATATCTCCTTCTGAGCACGTGCATCAGCAGGGTTCAGTCGATGCTTCCTGAAGAAAAAATCATAGCTCGGATCCAGAGAAGCATGGCGCAGCTCCGCCACAGAACCGTCAAGCAGACGCTGAAACTTGGGAGCCAGCATGCAATCCGATGCGGCATCAAGCACATTATTCTCGGCCTGCACTGTTACACAGAACATGCGTGGATTCATATCCATAGCAAACGCGTAGGTCAGCCTACGATGTTTTATGGCAGTATCCTTACCTTCCGAACACATAGAATCTTCCAAGACCACAGGAGTCACTGAAAGGGGTTGCGCACACTCATCAAGCACCTGCACGACGTATGACTCGTTCTCGTTTCCGTGCATCGTGGCGGTACAGCGAACAATAACCTTCCCTTTACCGTCCGGGTAAATTCCCGTGACTTCAACATGTGGGTTCCCGGAAATGAGCCGTTCACTAATATCGCGTATGACAGCCGCTTGATCAGGATGCATTTTGTATGTCAGACGGGAACGTATCTTCGACTTCAATGGATCAACTTCAACAGTGAAGTACACCTTTCCCTCATCGTTTCGATCCACAATATCAATAAACAGATTCGTACCGTCAAGCAGTGGAAAAACTATAACCGCATCTCGATTCGAGACACTAGACCACATGTTTTCCACAGCGTCAAGCCAATATAAGTCACACGGAATCACTTGCCCTGAAACCACGGCACGGGCTGTTACCACCAAATCCGCAAAAGAAACATCTTGCAAATCCGAAAATGACAACCTCACGTACCCTTGACCGTCACCTCGGCATAACGAAATGGTTTCAACGTTCATATTGCCCTTCCCTACGGATTACCATGCATAGCACATCTAGTATTAAGCTAAAACGATAGTACTATTCCCCTAGCAAAGAGAACGTATGCCGCAACTATCCATCGTCATTCCGGCGTTTAATAACAGCCGATATCTCCCGGATTGCGTACACAGCGTCACCCATCAACATTTCCGAGACGTTGAAGTAATCATTGTAGATGACTGCAGCACCGATGACACATACGAAGTCGCATCGCAACTTGAGCACGAAGATTCTCGAGTACGACTCATCCAACATGACAAGAATTCGGGAACCTTAGCATCAAGGAAAACAGGAGTGTTGGCTTCACAAGGTCAATTCGTCATGCTCATGGATCAGGATGACGAATTGGCAGATGGGGCACTCCAAAAGCTTATTGACTTCGGCAATGCAAATCCCGCAGATATTTATCATTTCGGAGTGCAGGTTGTGGCCGCAAATAAATCGGCACAGGACGCTGCTGCCGGAATGACGTCTTTCCTCACCCCCTGCGCACGCACTTTGCATGACGCTGACATTTTGAAAGCACAGTTCAACACCGATAACGGGTTCGATTGGCATGTTCACCACAAAATGTACCGAGGCGATTTTGCTCGCACCGCATATTCATATGCGGCAGATCAACGTCTCGTGTTGTCCGACGACCTATATATGAGTTTCATTTTTGGCACTCTTGCCTCAACGTATATTGGTATTCCCGATTCACCTTGGTATCTCTATCATCTTGGTCGCGGAGATACGTTGGGAACGCAGCTTACTGTACAGTCCATCAGCACCATGGCACAGCGTGACGCACAAGCGTTCTCCATGGTCAGCGACTTCGCGAAGCGTGACAATATTCTTCCGCTTCGCAATGATTGGCATGATCGTCTCGACGATGTTCGGAATCGTCTCATTGAGCACGCTATGAACGAGTGGCAAGATAATCTGCCTCATCAGACAAGTCTGAAGGATTGCAGAACATACTCACTCATTGGCAAGCCGATGCAGTTTGTGGTGAGCTCTACCGTTATATTCGAGATTATGCCTACGCCTATCTGGTAGCAGACAATCGATCTTCCGACGTTGCAATAAACAACCGTAAACTTGCCAATCAGTATTTGCAAAACGTAGAGCTCATCGAATCCGCACATTCCTTGCCTCAGCATTCGACCAACCAGCACTATCTTGATTTACGCACTATCGCAAGACAGCATCTTCTTGATTCGGGAATCATAAATGCCGAAACAAATCAGGATCAATCAACCAGAGCTTCCCGCTTGAAGATTATGTTGAAGAAGCTTTTTTCTTCTCATTAGAGAATGCCTATTAGTTAGACTTTAGAAAGTTTTGGATTCAAGCAAGGAATACAATGCCGAAAATTTCGATTATCATCGCGGCCTATAACGTAGGCGATTACCTCGAGCAATGTCTTGACAGTGTTCTGACACAGACATACGCCGATTTTGAAGCCATTGTAGTAGACGATGCAAGCACTGATAATACGGCTGATATTATCCAGCAGACAGCAGCTAATGATTCTCGTATCACGCTTGTTCAGCACTCTCAGAATCTTGGCTTGCATCTCACACGTAAGACAGGCGTCGAAAAGGCTTCGGGAGAATATGCATTCTTCTTGGACGGAGATGACGATCTCGCACCTAATGCCTGTGAGCAATTCGTCAATGCAATGGAACAGCATCCCGTAGATATCCTTCATTTTGGCATAACCGTCATTGGCGAGAACGGTATTCATGATGATGAGCGCAAAGCCTTTGAGTCATTCAATAACGCACCCACTCCGGATTCAATGGGCAAAGATATAGTTCGAGATATCTTCGATGAAAGTCGCGGACAACGAGTTGATTGGCGAGTCACGCAGCGACTCTTCCGAACCGATTTATTGAAGAAATCCTTCGCATCTATGAGCAGCAGCCGACTTGAACGGGCAGAAGATGGCTACGAATGCCTCGTGATCTCTTCCCTTGCCAGCTCTTACCGCTCCCGAAAAGACTGCCGCGGATATCAGTATCATTACGGACGCGGAGTTACTGGCACCAATCAGATTTCCGCACAGAAATATGGTCTTTTCTGCGAACAGTTCAAAGCCTGTTTCGATGCAGCACAAATCTATTCCTATAGCCACTCTGAACTCGATCTACAAGATTGTGTGGATGGATATCGTTGGAAAGCCACCGAACTACTTGCCAACGATCTCAATGTCCGTGTTGCAGATGACGAAAAAAAAGACAGCAGTTCAATCCATGATTGCTGTATTTGGTCAAAACATCACCGCTTGCGAAGTATGGCGATTCATACGAGATAATGCATGGAATGCCTTAACAAGTAAGGATAACGCTGAATACATGTCCCGAGTTAATGCATGGCACGATATTTCAAATATTTTCGACTTCACGCAATCAAATTCGGTTGAAGACAATCGTTATCAAAATGTCCGGCACAGGGCAGAAGAACTACTTTCCGATCTGGCTTCCGAACAGAATGTGGACAACTACAATAACCAGCGCGTTCGCCTGTTCGTCACCACGCATAAGAATGTGAATCGATTTGAGAGCGATATCATGCAGCCTGTGCAGGTTTGGCCTGCACGAAGGCAGCTATCGTTTTCCCCTGGGCGTTCCACGATGACGAAGGCGAGAATATCTCTGACCGCAATCCACGCTATTGCGAACTGACCACCCCAATATTGGCGTGGAAGAATGTAGATGCCGATTATTACGGCTTCTGCCATTATCGCCGCTATTTTGATTTCTCCGACACTCCTCACAAGGAGAATCCATACGGCGAAATCATGGATGACTACATCGACGCCAGAGCCGCGAAAGAATATGGGCTCGATGATAAAAACATCGAGCAGATAGTTCGCCAATACGATGTCATCACCACCCCGTTTGGAGATCTCACAAAGATCATCGACAAGCATGGTACTCCTCGCGCATTGTGGGAAGCCGCTCCCCTGCTGCACGATGATGATCTGCTCCGCTGTTATCGGATTCTATGCAAGATGTATCCGGATTACAAAGAGGATGCCGATGCTTTCTTCAAGGGCAACAAGGCATGCTTCTGCAATATGTTCATTATGAAGAAGGAGATCTTCTTCGACTATTGCTCTTGGATGTTCCCGATTCTTGAGGAGTTCGATAAGAACACCAACTATAGTGCCTACAGCAAGGAAGCGTTGCGTACTCCGGGGCACCTTTCCGAACGCCTGTTGAACATCTATTTGATGCACCATAAGCGCATCTGCTCTAATTGGAAGTTCAAAGAACTGCAGTGCGTACATTTCACCAATCCGGAACCTGCCGAAGAGCTGAAGCCTCTTGATGTGTTTGACAAGCCGATTGTTCCAGTCGTGTTTGCCGCGGATGATAATTATGTTCCACAGCTCACCACCACGGTTTATTCGGCCATGAAGAATGCTGATCCGACATATTTCTATGATGTTGTGGTTCTACAACGAAACATCGCTTGGGATAAGCAGGAACGACTGCGTGACTTCTTCAAGCAGTTCCCGAACATGTCATTGCGATTCACCAATGTGGAGCGTGAGCTGTCTGGATACGATCTTTCCACGAATAATGCTCATATCAGCATCGAAACCTACTATCGATTCCTGATCCAGAAGCTATTGCCGTTCTACGACAAGGTGCTGTATTTGGATTCGGATATCGTCATCAATGGCGATATTTCCAAGTTGTACAACACCGACTTGCAAGGCAAGTTGCTCGGTGCGATTCGAGATATCGACTTCCTTGCCAACCTCAACGTCAAGCATGGCAAGCGCATGGGGTATGCCAAGAATGTGCTGAAGATGAAGAATCCTTACGATTACTTCCAAGCTGGCGTTCTCGTGCTCAACACCAAGGCCATGCGCGAGCGCTACACCATCAAGCAGTGGCTTACGTATGCGTCTAACCCTGCGTTCATCTATAACGACCAAGATGTGCTTAACGCACACTGTGAGGGAGAAGTACTGTATTTACCGTGGGAGTGGAATGTGGTTCACGATTGCGGCGGACGTGTCGGCAATCTGTTTGTGCAGGCTCCGAACGACATTTATGACGCCTACATGAAGTCACGCAACAATCCGCAAATCATCCACTACGCCGGCTTTCAGAAGCCGTGGACTGATCCGGATTGCGATTTCGCATCCATTTACTGGCGTTATGCGCGCGAAACACCGTTCTATGAACGCTTGTTGAAGCGCGTGGTGAAAGCCACTGCTCCTTCGAAGCCTGTTGTTGAATCCGTCAAGCCACCTCGTGCTATTGGCGAAGACAATGCCATTCGACGCATTATCGACCCAATCATGCCGATCGGTTCTCGTCGACGTGAACTTTTCAAGGCAGTCGGACGCATAGCACGAAGCCGACACTAATTAACACTGAACAGTAAGCCGGTGAGGGGCATTGATACTGCCTTTCACCGGCTTACTGTTCATCCTCAGCTGTTTGTTTGCTCACCAGCCCCGAGCATTCCAAACATAAGCGGCACAATCATGACCATTGGTATGAGATATCTCATACCTTCTATGGTCACGGTAGCCGGTGAAATCCATAAGAACAGGAACGTGGCAACATAAGGTGCCAGCCACGCGCAATGTCGCTTTTTACGACGTATGCACTCATAGAGAACAAACACGAACATCCATGTCGACCATACCGCACGCGAGCATAATAGATTCACTATTGGAGCTCGTGCTATGTGATCATTAATCGTCTCTTGAAGTTTCTGCACTGCATTTTTGAAGCCACCAAAGCATAGTCCTAATTCCACCGAATCAGGTAATGCATAATGATCACTCCCTAAAGCGTACGTCTGCATTACCAAATCACCAGCGTTCGAATCAGTAGGTGAAGGAATGCCTAGCCAAGCCTCCTGCAAAGCGACATATGCTTCAATATATGTTTCCGGATGGGATGCCAGCCCATGGATCCAAGCAATCGCATATTGGCCTAAATATTGATCATTCTGAGAGTCCCAAGAATAACCTTTCACATTGTCCGACGCCCACCATTGGTATCGGTCGGCTACATCATCACCTAGGATTTTGTAGATAGCTTCTAGATCCTGTATCGAAATATCATTTTCATGCTGCTTCACCAGTAACGCGGATTGCTGCAACGGAACGGCAAGCATCTCTTGTTTTCCACCTTCCTGTATACGGAGTGCAGGGAAAACAATTTTCGGCATCAGTACCATAAATACTGATATAACGACAATAAAAACAGCGAACAACACGCTTACGAATAATCGCTGATACTGCGAAAAATAAGATAATACAGCATATAAGCACGATGTAGACGCCAGTTTTTTCGTAAGCCCCATCAAAAGCGCAGTCAGTAAAAACGCCGTAAAAAACTGAGGCTGTTTAAGTAATACTCCCTGAGTTCTTACCGCTTCAACAAATATCATGGCAAACCAGATAAAAAAACGGCATGAACAATGAATCTTTGACCATCGTCATGGAAAACAGCGCAGTAAACGGGAATACCGCAAAGAAAATCATTTCAGCAAAACAGAATCGCCATCCAGCGCCAATATGACGACAGTAAAGAATCATTGACGCAAGAGCTGCAATGGTGACCAGTTCGATAACTATGCACCCTAGATACAACCCTCGATCAGCCGAGCCGAAAAACGCTCCTAATCGCAGAAAAGTACCAAATATCATAGTGTCGAAAACAGGATGGTGATCAGAGAGATAACTACCATCAGTAAAAGTATTCGGCTGGCCATTCCATTGGAGCAGTTGCTGCTCAGTGTCATACCAGATAACGCCCGGATAAGTAACAATCAGATACGGAAGCCAGCACAACACCAACACAACCGCAATTAACGCAAACTGTTTCTTCGACGTCCTAAAAGAGAAGATCTCCCGCAACTTACGCGAAATGTTTCGATACGTTTCAGGCTCCCGATTCAACCAAGCCAACACGCGCTCTAAAAGCAACACGAAAAGGAAGAAGAGGGTTGCGATTACGAGCGTGCACCAAAGCATACGAGGAGTGCACACCAACTGGTTATACTGTCGGACGGAATCCACAAGCGACGCCAGAAAACCACAGACTATCGCAAAAACGATTAGTAACGCACACTGCTCCGTACTCTTTTGAATCACGGCCATCCCTCAAGCCTCCGGCGACATCCCAGTACAAGTCGAAAATAGCTTATCAAACTATGGTCGCCGTTGGCTATACTCTGACCGGCATAACCTTCGATACTGCAGATACCACAGCATATGGAAGGAATTGTGTATAGCCAGCACACAATGAAAAGCAGTCGTAGCTTTTCCTTAAAGTAGAAGAGGACGATTAGCAAACATAGGGTGCGAAAGATAGTATGCGACTTTTTTATTCAGATTCCATGTCTCAATGAGGAAAAGACACTTCCACTGGTACTGGAGCATATGCCGACCCAGATCCCAGGAATTGATGACATTCAACTGCTCATCATCGACGATGGCTGCTCAGATAAAACCGTTGAAGTAGCCAGAAAGCTTGGCGTTAAGCATTTTGTGCATCATGCCAAGCCAATGGGTCTGGCTCGCGCGTTCCGTGACGGCGTTGACTATGCGCTCAAGCATGGTGCCGATATCGTGGTCAACACCGATGGCGATAACCAATATCCGAGCGAAACCATCGGAGAACTTGTTCAGCCTATCATTCGACATGAAGCCGATATCGTAGTGGGCGATCGCCAGACCGCCACCATCAAGGAATTCAGCTGGTTCAAACGCAAGATGCAGCATTTCGGCTCTTGGGTGGTCAATAAGGCCGCTGGAACCAATATTCCGGATGCGGCAAGCGGCTTCCGTGCCTACTCCAAGAATTCCTTACTCAAGCTCAATATCGTCACCGAATTCAGCTATTGCATGGAAACCATCATCCAAGCCGGCAACAAGCGCATCGCCATTACCTCATATGCAATCACCACCAACCCGAAGACGCGCGAATCCCGCCTGTTCAGCAACATTTTCGAACACATGGCCAAATCCGGCGGCGCTATTATTCGCAGCTTCCTGATGTTCAAATCGAACGTCATCTTCAAATGGGCTGCCATCATCTTTGGCGTACTTGGATTGATTCCAGTAGTACGTTTTCTAGTGCTTGCCTACATGGGACACACTGCCGGTCATGTGCAATCCTTACTACTAGGCGTCATTCTGCTGATGCTTGCAGCGTTCTGCATTGCCCTGCAAATCATCTCCGAAGTCCAGCGAATTCAACGCAAACTCGTCGAGGATCAGCTTGAAAGAACCAAAGAAATCCTTTATTCCGCTGAATACCAGAAAATCTGGGCTCAGCAAAACGAGTACGGAGAATTCCCTCCAGCCCAGCAACTTAGCTGATTTATTGCAAGGTTCCATACACCCTATAAGGAAACCCAACATTCATGTCTACAGTTCTTGCATTTGGCACCTATAGCGTGAGGAAGCATCCACGAGTCGGCATTCTCATCGACGGGCTACGTAAGAATGGCTGCAACGTCGAAGAAATCAACCAGCCTCTTTTGCTTTCCACAGCACAGCGCGTTGAAATCCTGAAAAAACCATGGAAAGTATTCGGATTCGGCTGGAATTTGCTTCGTCTTTGGAGATTACTCAGCAAACAAGCACATGCATGGACGAAGAAGAATGGCAAGCCGGATGCCGTGCTGGTCGGTTATATGGGGCATTTCGACGTACTACTCGCCCACCATGTATTTAAAGGCGTGCCGATTATTCTCGATCATCTCATTTTGCAGGAGATACCGCGAAAGATCGTGGCGCTCAGGGACTAAAAGTCAAACTGCTGAAAAGACTCGACCGCATGGCCATCAACGCAGCATCGCTCGTGGTACTGGATACAAAAGAGCATCAGGCCATGCTCGAGCCTGAAGATCAAAGCATGGTGATTCCAGTAGGAGCCCCAGACGAATGGTACCAAACAAACAAATATGACAATACGCGCAACGCTAGTATCGTGTTTTATGGACTATATACCCCATTGCAAGGCGTTCCGGTCATAGCCAAAGCAGCACGAATACTTGCTGATCGAGGAATGACCCCACAATTCACGCTCATCGGCAAAGGCCAAGATTATGATGAGGTCCGTTCACTTTGCGAAGGGTTGAATAACGTCGAATTCCGCGAATGGGTCGAGCCGGAAGAACTACCTCAAATAGTGGCATCACATGACATCGCTTTGGGTATTTTCTCCAACACCCCGAAGGGACTGCACGTGGTTCCCAACAAGGTGTATCAGTCCATGGCTGCCGGATGTGCGGTTATCACCAGTGATACACCTCCGCACGCCGAGCACTAGGCAATGGCGTAGTATATGTGGCTCCGAACAATCCACAAGCATTGGCAGACGCCATAGCGTCTCTTATTTCCTCTCCCAATATTCTTGCGCGCAAACAGAGCGACGCCGCTAAAAACGCACAACGATTCACTAGTGACATCATCACACGCGAACTCTCCCAATGGATTAAAGAACATTAATCACGCTGCAAGGACGGCAATGAACAAGCTAAAAAAAGTTATGAACTCGCCACTAATCCGTTGGTTTTCCTCGCCATCGCTTTAGCAGCACTCATATGGGTTATCATCAAAAATTGGAATCCTCTTGTAGCTGCACTTACCACACTATCGTGGCAAATCGCTACGGCTGGATTTCTCCTGGCCGTTGTATACGTCTTTTCACCCTGTGGTCTTGGCGCGTCATTCTTGCCGATTTGGGATCTCCACTCGATTGGAGCACAGCCACCCAGTTATTTGGCATCAGCCAAATAGGTAAATACATTCCTGGCGGCGTATGGAATATTGTAGCCGCAGCAGAAATCGGCCGAGATCATGACATTCCAGCCCGCCGTTCAGTAACGGCCATGACCGTAGCCGTGCTTATCTCGTTACTTACCGGAACTGGAATCGGTGTCATCACTATACTTGGTACCTCTGTAGCCATTCAGGTACCAACTTGGGCAATCGTACTATTGCTAATCGCGCTAATCGCGTTACTTATGCCCCCTGTCTTGAATCGACTTATCGCATTTGGATTTAAGTTGCTTAAGAGGCCGACACCGGAACGCCAGATATCATTTAAAGGTTTGGGACTGTCCACATTATTAGCGGTCATTGCATGGTGCATTGCCGGCGTACAAGTATGGCTGCTAGCTTATGGCTTCGGCATGGATCTTTCCATTTCCAATATGGCACTTTCCATCGGAGCATACGCATTGGCCTGGGTAGCGGGATTCCTTGTAGTATTCGTGCCTGCAGGAACAGGTGTCAGAGAAGGAGTTCTAGGTCTCCTATTCGCAGGCTCGCTTTCATCTGGAGGCATACTGGCAGTTGTGTTAGTAAGTCGCATTACCATGACATTCGCAGACCTCGCTTTCGCAGGAGCTGGCGCACTTCTGCGGATGTCAAACAAAAAGATAACACCTAGTTCTTGTCCTTCAAAATCGGGAAAACGCCGTTCAGCTACATCCCAAAGGACATCAAACCAATGACCTTTGTTCCTATCAATAGTCAACTTGAAAAGCAGTGCACGCACCTTGTCTAAAATCAACGTTACAACAAATACAGCTATCCCAATAACAAAAACGATCAGAAGGATGACCGGCGCAGAGTATGTGTCATACCAATTCGAAAGATTGAACCACTGCTGCCATAATATCCCTCGAACATAATAATGCTCTGTAATTAGGTATGTCCCAACGTCGAGGCCGCACAACTATTGACAATACGACTTTGGAAATGTAGTCGGCAAAATAGCAGGAACAGCCCAAAACTTAGAGCAAGTGAAAGAACCGACCATTCTCTCTCCAAACACAATAAGTACTCATAGATCCTGTCGCTATGACCTACAGTAGCAAATGACACAATTACGTTCCAGAGTAAAATTACTACAATTGAGATTAAAAACATTTTCCATGCAGTGGCAGTTTGAAACGGTCTCATGTACCACTTGTAGTATGCGATTAGCACAAAAACATAGATAAAGCCCATGGAATTAAGGCTGATTTCTAGATTTGAGTTAGGAATCAGCGTCAATACTCCCCATAAAAATCCCATCGCGAGACAACACTGTCCATGGTATTTCTTTCCCAATGCACGTAGTCCACGCACTAGAAATGGAGATAGGAAAAGGAAAATAGCATAACTCGTCGCATACCACCACGTATTGCGAGACAGAGGGAACAATATTTTCCAAAGGGATTCTATGGTTCTTTCCTCGGGTACTTTATACAGAGTCACAGCACCCAAACATAAACTCCAAAAAAGAAGTTCTCTCTCTAAAATCCATACTTTTCGACAAGATAAACGCAAAGAAGGCGTCTTATCCACGACGAACCATGCGGAAATAATAAAGAACAGCGCAATTCCTACTTTACCTGGAGTGAAATAGAATAATTGCAAAGTTAGTTTTCTTACAGATAGTTCTTGATCCAACACAGGCAGCGCATTATGCATCACCTCGTGGTGAAGCACAATAAGCAGCATCGCGATAATTCGCAGTAATTCAATACCGGACTCACGGTTTTTGAATCGTTTCTTTACACCCATTCAACACCTGTTTCAACTATCGTCGCACCATAAAAGTATCTTTGCCGTCGCCATCCCAATCACCAACAAGAACGGTATCGCTTGTTTTGCCATAACTGAATGCTTCATCAGCGACACCACTGGCAATGGTATTTTTCACATAGAAAGTGTTACCGCGACGCACGGCCAAGGAATCTTTGCCATCACCATCCCAATCACCAACATATACTTGATCATCATCACGACCGTATGTAATCACAGTGTCCGCATTGCCACCAGTCAGTGAATTCTTAAAATAGAACACATTGCCCCGTCGAACAACAAAAGTATCATGTCCGTCACCATTCCAATCGCCAACATAAGTTTGGTCTTCGGAACGACCGTAGATAAACGACTTATCGGCAATTCCACCCTCTAGCGAATTTTTGATATAGTACGTAGACCCTCTACGCACTGCAAATGTGTCTTTGCCATCGACATCCCAATCTCCAGGCAGTACAAGATCTTCGTTCTTCCCGTAACTGAATGCACAATCAGCATTTCCTCCGGTCAACGAATACTTCGTATAAAACATATTTCCACGACGCAAGGTCAGGGAGTCCTTACCGTCTCCATTCCAATCACCTGCGTAGGCTTCGTCACCAGCACGACCGTACCCGAACGAAAAATCGGCAGCGCCGCCCTTCAAAGAATTAGACATATAATATCCGGTTCCTTCCGGATAATCAGGAACAAACTCCTTATTCCCAAACGCATTCATGTCCACATTGCCGCTGATGCCGTCCACCTTGCCGGAGCTGGTGTATTGCCATCCGCGACTATTGGTCGGGAACGAGTCGAATCCCATGCGAGCGCCGTACTGCGCCACCCACGTGGTTTTGGCGTAAATGTCGGCATGTTTCAGCGGGCCTTGCAGGTAGCTGGTGTACGAGTAGACGCCCAGGTTCTTGTATCCGGCGGACTGCAGTGCGCTGTACCAATTGTTGACGATATTGTTGTACACGTTCGGGTCGGTGGGCGGCTGATGCCCCTCCAGGTCCACTTTTCCAGGTCGTAGTACACGGGGGTACGCCAAGTCTCTCGGATTCACGCAAACTGCTTGAGTTTGGCGACCACGTCGGCACCTTCTTCTTTGGCAATCGACGGAGTGTCCGCGTAGGAATACCAGTAGATGCCGAACGGGATGCCGAATCGCTTGCATTCGGAAATGTTACGTTGCGCTTTCTTGTCGGCATTGTTGCCTTCGCCGTAGCCGAGGCGGATGATCGCGCCTTCCACGCCGTCGGCTTTCGCTTTGGCCCAATCGATGTCGCCTTGCCATCCGGAAACGTCGATCACGCCTTTGGCTTGCTGCACGAACAGGTTGTTCTGATAATCGAAAAAAGCTTTCGAATTGTTGTAGGTGCCCCAGTGCGCGCCGTAATCGTTGCTCTCGAATTTGGCTGTTTGCACTTTCGTGTTGGATTGCGAGGATTGCGATTGCGCGGTTTCCGTATTCGACTTTGCCGACTTCAACGACGATTGTTCCACGGATTGTTCCACGGTTGCGTCGGATTGCTCGGATTGCGATTCCGCGCTATTTGCGTCATTCGCGTCGGCTACAGCATTTTTGACATCTTCCGCACTTACCGGAATGAGGATTCGCCGTTGGTTTTGGCGAGCGGATCCGGCTGCTGATCCTGCGTACCGACCAGTGTCGGATCGGTCACGATTTCGCCGGTTTCAATGTTCTTGACCTCACCTTCGGGGGTGACGGCCAAGTCTTCCGAAACCACGGTGGCATCGTCGGAAATCTCGTCACTGACGGTATCCGGAAGTTTCGCATTCGGATTGTCGGGCATGCTATCTTGCGATTGCTGGTCGCCCGTCTGATCATCCGACTGATCGTCAGACTGCATAACAACGCCATTATCTGCAGTAACGGAACCGCTTTGCGCAACAGCATCCTCAATCGCAATATCCTGCAATGCGTAAGCCGGCGCAACCGCAACGGAAGCAGTCAACGCAACCGCAGACAGCGCAGTCGCAATCTTCACAACATGATGTGGCGAAACCATTCGTCAGCCTCTCTTGAATACAGTCATCAACCCCAAATATTCGGCGCGAACGCCTAATCGTCAACTCTAACTGCAACCCACAACCCCGTCCATCCCCAACTCCCAATCATCCCAATCCCCACATCTCACGCATTACACACTGATAAGAATCGACTAGCTCGTTAGGGGCACCGATATGGCATCATCCATTTCCATATCTCCTTTCCAGCATTCTCGCTGACCTTCCCATCACGCTTCGTAGAGGGACCATTTCCAGGAGGGGAGTACGTGGATCGTGCCAGTGGAATCGGGAAGTTCAATGGTTTCTCCCTCGTTAAGCGTGAGAATCAGGCCGGAATCAACGTTGGTACGTTGCATAACCGCTTGCAGAGAGCCGATTTCTCGCGCTGGTTTCTCTATTCCCATATTGGCACACACTTGAATAAGCCCATACGGTTCCGTAGCAAGAGCATCGCCGATAAGAAAGTCAACTTTCTCCTGTTTGGACGTCGGCATAGTGTACGAAGTGATTGTTTCCGTACGCCTACCGGAAGTTCGTCTCTGCAGTTCGCAGAAAATCGCAGTTTCCAGTCGTTTTCCAATATCTTGCTGGCTGGCGCGTGACACCGCGTAAACCATACCCTGATCGACGGCATACATTTTCGGCACCGCAGTACTACCCGGCTTGAGCATGGTGGAATACTCCTCAAGCTGATACACCAGAAATGCCTGCTTGAACAGCTCGAGTAACGTATTCGCCTTATCCCAATAGATTTTCCAGCCGACCGCTCGCAACGTTTCCACAAGACCATTGGTAGACAGCTCGCAGGCCGTATTGCGCAACAAAAACAGCGCTATCTGCGTGGCGAGAGTAATGTTTTCACGACCAGACGCTCGGCAACGTCACGCGCAACCACGTCCCGCACGTAACCTTGGAGCGTTTCAATACGATCAGCTTCAACCATACGTTGCACTGCAGGGAAGCCGCCAATAGTTAGGTAATCGTTGTAGGCAGCTTCAAACCGGGTGACCTCTCGCGGCGAAAACACGGCATCGGCAAGAGTGCTGCCTGCTGTAGGCGTTTCGATTCCCCGAAAGTCGCAGAATTCACGGAAAGACAGTGGCGCCATGGCATGCGGATGCGATCTTCCTCGGAAATTCGTTGCGATTTCTTCGCTGGACAGTTTCGAAGACGATCCAGTAATGACTAGCGTCACAGCTTCATGTTCGGCTATGCGCTGGCAGAATCCCTGCCAATTGGCGCATTCTTGCACTTCGTCAAGGAACAGATAGCAGCCATGGTCACGAGAGTTGGGATATTGCCGCCAGTATTCCGTAACAATATCGTTGAGCACGGTGTCTTGCATTGGTTGCAGACGATCGTCAGCGAAGTTGAAATAGAAAATATCATTACGCGAGACGCCGTTTTGTAACAAATCATGAATTTTCTGGAAAAGATAGAACGTTTTTTGCCGCAACGTCGGATGCCAGTGATGATGTGCACAGCATTGAACACTGCCGGCTGCGGCAGCTCGCGTATGATTTCGATGCGGCGTGACGGCGTAGGAATGTCAAACTGCATGGACTCACGAACCAGCATGGCATACGATTCACATGGATTATCCGGCACCATAAGTTCTTCCTTTCGCCGTCCGTTGCGAAACACCCAACAATCCCAGCATAACACTTCTCAAAAATTTTAAGAAGTTTCCACCAACACTTCTAAAAAAAATTTTTAAGAAGTTACCACAGACGAATAAAACTCCAGAGAGTACCTGAATGCATTAACGACTACAACACGAGTGTGGGAAATCGGGGAAGGACGGGTATCGTACGCTGTATATTGGCATTTCAGGTGGACTCTCGGAACGTGATTCAATTGCCCTGAATCGGGAGCTGTCACCGGGGGAGTACAGAATAGTAGGCAGATTCTGGAGGGGTTATGGCACGGCACGCAAGAAGCCAAGCGAGGAAAGTACCTCGTCACACACACCGAGAACACTTGCCGGAAGCGCAACGACCAACACTTCTGCCGACAGTACTGACGCCGCTGCCAGCGGTATCGCAGTCAACAGCTCGACCGTCAGCAGCGCATTTGCCAGCGATGCCGATGGCAATACCGGGAATACGCTTGTCGGCAACGCTTCCAATGAAGTCAAAGCAACCGAAGTCGAAACCAACGCAACCAGTACCAACGCAACCGGAGAGCGCACAATCAGCAGCAGCAACACGGCTGAAATCAGCAACCGGCAATCACACGAATCCAGCGAATCCAGCGAATCCCGCCAGCCGCAAGACCTATTCGACGCGGCCATAGCGCAAGGCATCAGCGACGGCGACGCTTGGACGGACCAGCGCGTAAAGCACATCTACCGCCAGATCATCATCGCCGTAGTCGTCGTAGTCGTTGTTCTGGGCGCGGTCTTCGGATTCACAGGCGTGCGCGCATCGCAGCAAATGCGCGACCTGGCCGCACTCAACGACTGCAAGGAAGCCGTCACGGCCATGAACACCTCCTATTCCAAGGCGTTCCAGCTGAAGGCGAAGATCTCCGAAGCGTTCACCAGCTTCGACGGGTCCTACGATCTCGACAAGCTTGCCGAACTGCACCAGACGGAAGTTACCGCGCCGAAAACGCTGAGCTGCGCCGCCGACACTTCCGCTACCATCAGCAAAGCCAACGCCGCAAAAGCCGAGTACGACAAGCAGGCCAAGCAGTTCAAGCAGGCTTTGCAGAAGAGCGACGAATCCGCGGCCACCGATGGCGGTGACGGAACCGACAATAGCGCTGACGGAACGGCCGGCGACGACGGAACGGACGAAGCCACAGACACGGAGGGCGATGCTGGAGTTGCCGGCGACGCGGGCGCACGGACGGCACCGTCGACCAATCCGGCGCAGCCGACGCGACCGACGCAACGCTGGACGATCAATTCCTCCAGTAAATCAACCAATCGCAACGCTGCCAACCAACCAGCCGATCAAGCCGGCCAATCAAGCCAACCAGGCCTGTCAACCAAGCCGGTCATTAGCCTCACCTCTTTACGTTTCTCCCAACTCTTCCATACCCCTTTTCCGCATACCCAACGTTTCTTTTGATTTTAGAATCAAAAGAAAAGCAAAAGAGAGTCACATGGCAGGCAAAAGAAGAAACGTTGAAATTCCGCCATTTTCAAGACTTCACGGCTATAAAATGCAGTAACAAGTCAAAAGAAAAGTGCAAGACTAGGGAAAGACCAAACGAACGGAAAGGAGGCTCTCATGAGCTGGACAGCGGCAAATGGTCGAGAGATCACCGATGAGATGATCGATCGCTGGCGCAAATCCTACGAACAAGGCGAATTCCTGAAGACGAACGGAACAGTGGGTGGCGTGATTATGGGACGTCCACCGCTCTCGACCGATAAAAGTCCGGCCCATGGGACGCCATCATGAAGAGATGACAGAAATGGGCAGAGCCTGACGGATGACCATATTTGTGCGCATCGCAGCAAGAATGACTAGGCTTTAATGTGCTTGCTCCGTTAAACAAACGCTGCAAGCGTTGCATTGCGGACGCAGAAGGGGAGCCATCTTGAAGAAGAAACGACTGGCACGCGTGATTATTGCCGCGGTAGTGACCACGGCAATTCTGGTGGCGATCATTGTTGGTTGTGGACCGAAATGGGGGCGACGGTTCAGCAAACGTCAACGGCAGTAATTCCAATAGCAGCAACAGCGCATCAGATAATGTCTCCAGCAACGACAACGCCACGCAATCCAACAACAATTATGCGACCCGCATCACCGTGAAACTCCCCTCCTACTATTTGGAGAACATGGTTTTCCAACGTGGGAAAACGCTGATAGTCAAAGGAACGGCCACCACTTCACAACGCGGAAAAGTTGTTGACCCAACGCAACTGATTACAACGATTTCCCAAGGAAAGAAATCAGCATCAGCACAAGCTAAAATTTCCAAAAATGGCGATTTCACCTGCACCTTACCTAAACAAAAAGCAAGTCTTAAACCATATTCATTAACGATTTTATACAACGAAACCACTTGTTGACTCTGAAAACGTGTATGTTGGCGACGTATTTATTGCTGCCGGACAGTCGAATATGGAATTGAATTATTCGCAATATTATGAGGGTTCAGGCAACTCCTACAATTTCGGCGGAGGTCTGATAACGACCGACGATCTGCCGAAACAGCTTTCCGACAACAACGTACACTTCGTTGCGAGCGCCAATTCCTCGAAAGGTACGGATTTTCCGTTACGCGACGTGAATGAGCAGGCTGGCACCTGGCTTGAGGCGACCGCCGATAATTCGCAGCATTTCAGTTATCTGGCGCAGCAGTTTGTCATGCAGCTTCGTGCCGCGCATCCGAACGTGCCGATCGGCATTATTCAAACCGCATGGGGTGGCACGCCGATTCGACGTCACGTGCAAGGCGGTGATATTTATGCGAACCATATTGCGCCTTTGGAAGGGTTTCATGTGGCGGGCGTGCTGTGGTATCAGGGATGCAATGATTCTACGAACGAGGCGACCGCGCTGGCGTACGAGTCGCAGATGACGCTGCTGATCAACCAATATCGTGAAGTGTTCGATCAGGATGATCTGCCGTTCCTGTATGTGCAATTGGCACGCTGGCCTGGCTACCAGTACACGCAAAACGTGCGATTCGCGCAGTTGAACACGTTGAGCAATGCCGGATTACGCAATGCTTCCAACGTTGCAATGACGGTGTCGCTTGATACGGACAAGGGCACTTCAACGTTGATACATCCGCTTGGCAAAGATATTCTCGGCGCGCGCATGGCAGCGCAATATCTGGCGATGTCGGAAGGCAGGACCATTCCCAACGGGCCGCTTATCGCGCATGCGAAGCATGCTTCCGATGGCACGATCGTATTGTCGTTCCAGAACGGCACCGCAACCGGTTTGCAGGCGGAAAAGCCCAATTATTCGAAGACTGCGAGCGCGACCGTACCCGATTATGATGCGAATCCGGACGCGACTCCTTTGAATGGTATTTCCAACGTTGCAACGCCGACTTCCACGCCATTGCAAGGTTTTGAAATTGCCGACGATTCCGGAAAGTGGGTTTCGGCAACGGCAACGATTAAGGGTGATCAGATTGTGCTGAGTGCCGCCGATGGAAGCTCGAATTGCAACGCGGTAACTCAAGTGCGTTACTGGTGGAGTGGAAATCCGGTTATTTCCAGTCTGCTGTATAACGATCTCGGATTGCCTGCAAGTCCATTTATTGCTGTTGTTGAGTAATACGGCAGATTGATAATCGGGCATTATCCGGCTGCGACGACTAATCGATAAAGCGGACTGTAATTAGGTTAGAATCAGGCCTGTTTCATCGAACTTAAGTCGAAAGCAATGTCGACGGTCAAAATCGACGATCAATCGACGTAGTGCGGGGCGCTGGACGCTATGCGGGGCGTTATGGAGCCGCTATTGCCGTTGCCGTCGGTACTACCGTCTGCATCGAAATCTTGCGATTTACGAAGCGAGCCGGCAGCCAGCGAACGTATGGATCGAACGGAACGGCCAATCTGCGCCTGTTTTTCCTGAGCATCCGACGGTATTGCGGGAATCGTGCCCGTCACAGGGCGAATGCGGCCGGTCGCAGTGGGAATGAAGCTTGGCGGCAACACCTGCGTGGTAACGGCACCTGGCGATGACACATGGTAGTGGGCCATCGAAGCCAGGGAATCGCGGGTATCGAGTTCACGCTGCATATCTAGCTCATCGTCGAACTCAGCCATCGCTGCCCTCCCTCTCTTCAAGCAATCTCTGCCGGTAATCTCTCCACTGGCAACGGTCATCGTTCCGAGCGTAACGCAAGGTAGCATACCGTTACGAACGAAATCAGCGATATGCGCAACTCCCCCACTGTTTCGCAACCTTTCCGTTGCACGTGCCGCAGCGAGCCACGCCAGCGAGCTATTGAAAACCCGCCGTTTTGGCATAAAAAAGGGCTTCCGAAATCATCCGGAAGCCCTACTGGCGGAGAATACGAGACACAAACTTTTCAGCCCGTAAGCCCTACTCCCGCTTGGGTTTTGCAAAATTCACCATGACGAAACCCTATTCAAACCCGGTTACCGGCGTGTCGCGGATTGCCTTCAGCACGTCAGACGTCACTGGCTCGTTACATCAGCCCCAGCGCGGCCCTGTCCAACACGCACTCGCCGCGGTACTGCTTCAAGGACCCCCGTACGCGGGCGAGCTTCTGGTTCCGCTTGACCGGATCCTTCTCTTTGATCGCCTTGGACACGATGTTGTAGTCCAGCGAATCCCGTTCGGTCTTGAACACCGTGAGCACCGGACGGCTGCCGTTCAGCCTTCCATCGCCCAGATCCAACGCCGTGTTGGGGAACAGTTCGGAACTGCGGCGCGCATAACCGACCGCATAGGGAAGATTGGCGCAGATCGCGTCGGTCTTGGTACGGCCCGGCAGCACGGGGCTTTCGACCATCATGATGGCCTTGGCGTCGATGCGCACCAACGTGGACAGCACGAGCCTCTTGGCGGTGACGCCCCTGTTGTTCGGCAGTAATCCATCCGGCGTGAGACGCGACCTCAACGCCATCTCCCAGAAATCCTTCGGAGAGACGTTCTCGTAGTGCACGCCGCACAAGTGCATGAAGTTGTCGGCCCTGTACAGCGTCTCCATGGGAGCGGAACCGTCACCAGGAACGAAAAGCACATGCCTGCCCAACAGACGTTCCAAGTAGACGGGCGCGCACGCATGTATGGCCCTGATCGAGTCCTCGGGATCGAAACGGTTCTCTTTCAACGGCTGTCTCCCGGACTCGGCACGGATTCAGGAAATAGTAATCGACGCCGGTGCCCTTGGGCTTGCCGGCGTCAATAGGTCTTTTCTGTCGCTCGCGGACGACGATCACGATTAAGGGCGCGCTCCCAGCCGGATGCTTATCGTCCACCGGCTTGATGGACTAGACGTGTTCCGCCTTGCGGCGACGCCGTTCACGTCTGGCGTCGAATTCCGTTTAACGTGGGACCGGCACGGACTGGTGGGCTGGACGGCTTTCCAAATCACCACCAATATACACGAACGGCACCAACCGCCGCAAATCAGCTTCAGGGAAATCCGGGTATGTAAAATAAGTGGTTGGAAATTGATATTGACGTTATCAATATTTTGTCCATATAATATGCGTATGGAGATTGTCGGATTCGAATGGGATGACGTCAAGGCGGACATCAACGCGCATAAGCACGGTGTCACGTTTGAGGAGGCCGAGACGGTCTTCAGCGATCCGCTGTCCCGGGTCATCGAGGACCCTGACCATTCGTCGTATGACGAAGATCGGTTCATCATCCTCGGAATGAGCGCTCTGTCGAGGCTGTTGGTGGTCTGTCACTGCTATCGCACGGCGAACAATACCATCCGCATCATCTCCGCAAGAAAAGCCACCCGCCACGAGAGCGGGCAATATGCAGGGAAAGGACGTTGACATGCGCGATGAATATGATTTCAGCGATGCGAAGGCGAACCCCTATGTCGTTACGGCCCGCAGGCCGGTGACTATGAACCTCGCGGGACAGGCGATCGACTATTTCAAAGACATGTCCAAGGAGACGGGCATCCCGTATCAGAACCTCATCAATCTATATCTGGTGCAATGCGCCCGGGAACATAAGAAGCTCGAATTCGTCTGAGCAAGACCATCCGTCCGTGCGCACCGGGCGCGGGTCTCCATCCCTCGTCAGTTCTGGCCTGAAACCTGGTCCCTGGCGGACAGCGGCGTCATGATGAGATCCCGCGTCTCCGCCTCGCTGAGCTCGCCGCCATGCAAGGCGCAGTACGCCTTGATCGCGCCGAACGGCTTATCGGCACCCGACTCGGGCAGTCCCAGCAGATATTCCGACGTGGCATGCAGGGCCGCGGCTATGTTCGCGAGAGTGCCCGACGAGCTCCCGATCTCCCGCGAGGTATTTCGAGATGTTCGGTTGGGTCGTCCCCGGCCCGTGCAGCGAGCTGGGACTGGTTGATACCATGCCGGCGCATGAGCCTGCGCATCCTGTCGCCAAGTATCGCTGTCATCCGAATGTCCTTTGCTTTTGGGTCATGGCGTTTTCTCTTGGCTCTGTTAAACCAGAATCGGCATAAAAGGGTATATAAAACAAACGGTTGGGACATAGTGGCAAGTCGTCGATCCGACCAACCACTAGCTTGACAATTCTCAACCACTTGTTTTACATACCCGGAAATCCTTGCCCGGCTTCATCTCAGATGCTTGCGGCGTTTCACGCCCCGAAAAAGCGTCGATGCTTCATCAAACCGACAATACTATCGATACTATATCGACACTTTGGCGATTGCGCGATGGTATCGATACAGTATCGATAGCCACTGGTTGAAGACGTCGAGCGCCATGCGGATCTTCACGAGGCACGCCGCGGAGGGCTCTGCACCGGAAACGAACGGCCTTTCACCCCGTCACCCGTTGTCCCTGATGAAGTCGTCCACTCTCCTGCTGAGAATGCGGTGGTAGGCGATGAATGCGGAGACCGCAAGAACGATCCACAAAGTCAGCCAATGGACCCGTCCCCCGACCATCCGGCCAACCTCCACGGACACCACGAGGGTCCCGCTTGCGAGGAACGTCCAGAACACCATATGCACGGGCAGGGTGTTCCATGCTCGATGCTCCCGCCAGGCATCCATCGCGGTACGCCCGGCCGAATACACGAGAACGCCCATCGCGGCAGCCAAGGCCAACACGAGTATGCCCGACATCAGCAGCAGCGGCCTGTACCACCAGCTTTGAGACGCTCGGCCGAACTCCATGAGCATCGCCGAAACCCATCGGCCAACGCTCCCGACCTGTTCCGACCGTCCGCGAACCCATTCGGGAAGACTCGCGAGAAGCGCCCGCCACTGCCCCGCCATGACGGCGAACAGCATGATCGAGGCGAACACGCACGTCCCCGTGACGAGGACGAACAACAAGCGCCGTCCGAACCCGAGACGGTCGGCAGCCTCCCGTTCGAGCCTCGCCCGCTCCAGCCCGCATCGTTCCGCCACCCGTCTTCCGATCTCGTCTTCCATGCCGTCGCGTTCGGCGTCCAGCCTGGAACGGTCCCGGCGAAGCCTGGCCTCGCCGTCCGCGAGTTCAGCCTCCCGCCGCTCGATGCGTCTACAACGCTCTTCCCTTGCGGCACATTCCCTCTCCCTTCGATTGGCTTCGTTCAGCTTCCTGCTGGTCTCGTTGAGCTCGGAAAGCTGCCTCCTGAGCCTCTGATTGCCTGATGAGAGCCTCGTCCTTTCCTCCCCAACCGCTTCCAGCCGCTGTTGGAGTTCCCTGTTCCGCGCGATCAGCGAATCGAGGTCGGGCATCGTCCCGTCGTCCTCGTTCGTGGATTCCGGCATCGACCGCTCCAACAGCCTGCGCGCCAGACCGCCGGCCATCCCGTCCGTTCGGATCCCGTTTCCCGTTCCATCACCTATCTCCTTTTCCATGGCCGCCCGATTGACGTCAATGACGTCAAAACCGCTGACATCGATGCCCGCCAGGCGCGCTCCCCGGATTATGGTCCAATATCGCGCCTCGCATCGCTCGAGCGTCCGTTCCCGCTGCCCCATTTCCTTCCGCGTCTCGATGGCGAGATCGTCGTCCCCGTTGACGATGGCTTCACTCAACGCGATGACCGTCGAGCGAAGCTCGTCCCTCGCCGCATCTATCCGGGCCACGAGATTGCACATGCCACTGCGCATGTCCCCGTCCGCCTCGCGACGTACCTGGATCGCCTCATTGAGCCCGTCAGCCGCGGCCCGGAGCTCGTCGAGGCTTCTAGCCTGCGCCTGGTAGTAACGCTGTTGGGCGGGCGTGACGCCATGCCTGACGAACAGACGCCTGTCCGTCGTCAACGGCTCGAGACGCCGCTCCGGGCGTCCGAACCCGTCGGCCAAATCGTCCGCGCCGACACGTCCCGCGTATCTGTTGGAGCGGTCGAGAAGCGTGACATGATGGTCGGCCGGCAGGAACAGATGCCACGTATTGCCGTTCCTGGCGAGCATTTCCGTGGGGATGACGGCCTTGCGGGTGCGCTGTGTGCCGGGCATCCACACGCACACCGCCCGCTCTCCGACGCTGGAGACGAGACGCTGGTTGAACGTGAGGTGGATGGTCTTTCCGCCTCCGATGCGGGCCGTCACCGAATCAAGGTCGTAAGCCGGGCCAAGCCTGGTGTCACGGACTTTCAGGCCCGTGTCCAGGTCCGTGTAGGTAAGATGCCGGCCACGCAAGGCCACCCCGACATGCGCGGCGGCAATATTGGACTCGAACTCCCCGTAACTGCCGGACATGGCCGCCGCGAGCTCGATGGCGGCACGAAGCCGCTCCTTCGCGCCCTTGCCCTTGGCGATGGCATAGATTCCTCCATCGATGCGCCACGACCGTTCATGGGGACCACTTTTGATGATGCGGACGGCACTGCCGTGCTCTCCTGCCCCGGCGTCCGTTCCATGATCCGCCGCATGTCGATTCTCCCGGCTTCCGCATCGACCGAAGGATTGTCGAGCGTGGCCAGTCCCTCGCGGCGGCACAATTCGTCGCTGACCGCACGCCATTGGTCGATGCTTCCGCGGGTCAGACGCATCTTCCTGCGGGTGCGTCGGTTGGCCGTGCAGATGACGATGTGGTTGTGCAGATGGTTCCTGTCCAGATGCGTGGAGACGACGTACCGGTATTCACCGCCCGTGATCGCCTCGGCCAACGCGATGCCCATCTCGTGCACCCGCTCCGGGGTCACGTTCTCGTCCGGAGCGAACGAATGCTTCAGATGCAGCGCCAGCACGCTTCCCTCGCGCATGCCGTTCGCGCATGATTCCAGGTCGAGGATCATGGGTCCGGCGAGCTTTCCGGCGTCCTGCCGCTCACCGCTATAGCTCGCGTACACGAACCGGCCTCCATCCGTCTTGGCGGGATTGATCACATACGCGAGCGTGCCCGGAAGGTTCGTCTTGACCTTCCGCCCGAGTTTCACAATGGCCATCACGCACGCTCCCCGCCGCGGGCTTCCATCTCTTCCTTGGCACGCTCCATGCCTTCCATGAGCTCCGTGATGCGGTCGAGCTGGCGGCGCAGTTCATCCAGCTGCGCGGGCGTGACGGCACCGCTCATGTTCGCCACACGGGCCATCTGGTTGACGTTCGTTCCGATCTGGTGCAGCTCCGACTTGAACACCTCCGGATCGCTGGCCAGCACCACCCGGGGCATCTCGACCACCGGGTACAGAAGCCTCTCTCGCGCGTACTCGCCCCATCTGCGGTATGCGATGGCCGCGCGCAACGACTCCTTCATGAGCGCCTGGCGAAGCCGCTCGGCACGCTCCCACTCCTCCGGAGCGAACATGACTTTTTTGCAGATCGGTCTCCTGCGTCCTTCCGTCCAGCTCATCCCGTCACCTCCGAAAAGCCGAGGGACGTTCGCTGATCGATGCCGCGCGAGCGGTCTGGAGGCCTTGCCGACCATAGGGGCCGGGATTCCCCGGCAAGCCGAACCGTTCCACGGGCTGAGCGAGTGTGTCCACACTCGCGTCGCTTGCTATCCCCGATTCCGGTATGCCGGATCGGGATGGTTTCCGACCGTTTTCCCGCAAGGAAACGGCCGCGTTCTCGTCGTTCATTTTCGTTTTCCTTCCTGTCTTTCGCACCGGGAACACGGCGCGTTCACGACCATGTTCCCACAGGAAAACCGATGCGGGATTGGACAAAAACCGATGCGGAAACTACGTGGCCCGGCCCCTGTTCCATTCAGGAAGCGGGAACGGAAAGGCCCGTCGTCCGAAGGATTTTCTTCCACGGAAACGTGTCGGAAAACACGCGCGCGCGGATGGCGTGGGATGATTAATCCATGAGTGTTCTTGAACGTCGTACGAGGGTGTTGGAGTTCGTCGAGCGGTGGAAGGGCCGTGGCAACGAGAAGCAGGAGACGCAGCGTTTTTGGATCGATCTGCTGCAGAACGTGCTCGATGTCGAGCGTCCGACCGAGGCCGCGTTGTTCGAATACAGGACCGTGGGCGGCGGGTTCATCGACGTGCTGTGTCCCGAGGCGCGGCTGCTGGTCGAGCAGAAAAGCGCCGGCATCGACATGGACAAGCCCGAGGCCAGGCAGGGCACTCCCGTCACGCCCGTGCAGCAGGCTTTACGCTACGCGGACGCCTTGCCGTTGAGCAAGAAGCCCGCGGTGTTGTGCACGTGCAACTTCGAAACCTTCCGCTTCTACGACCTGGAACAGGATCCACGCGCCACAGGAACACCCGTGGACGAGTTCGCGTTGGAGGACCTCGGCGAACACCTGGGCACCCTGGAATCGGTCTTCAGCAGCGAGCATTCCCGCGTCATGGTCGAGCAGAAGCTGTCCGAGCACGCGGGCCTGCTCGTCGCGAACCTGCACAACACGCTCGCCGCGCAATACGACGATCCCGACGACCCGGAAAGCCACCACAGCCTCGCCGTGTTGACCGTGCGCCTCGTGTTCTGCCTGTACGCCGAGGACGCCGGACTCTACCCCGCAACTCGTTCAGCCAATACGTCGAAAGCTACGACGCCGCGCACCTGCGCCGCGCCATCATCGACCTGTTCAACGTCCTGAACACCCCGTTCGACCAGCGCGACAAGTATTTGGAGGACGACCTCAAACGCTTCCCGTACGTCAACGGCGGCCTGTTCGCCGAAGGCATCGAGATTCCACAGTTCACCGACCTGATACGCGAATCCCTGCTCGCGGCCGGCAACGGGTTCGACTGGCGCACCATCAGCCCCGTCATCTTCGGCTCGCTGATGGAGGAGACCCTCAGCCACGACCAGCGCCGCAAGGGAGGCATGCACTACACCTCCGTCAGGAACATCCACAAGGTCATCGACCCGCTCTTCCTCGACAATCTCACGGCCGAGCTCGACCGTGTCGAACACGACCAGACGCTTGGCGAGAGGGCCCGCGAGAACCGGCTCAAAGCGTTCCAGGACAGGCTCGCCTCGCTGAACTTCCTCGATCCGGCGTGCGGTTCGGGCAACTTCCTGACCGAAACGTATCTGCGGCTGCGCGAATTGGAGAACCGCGTCATCTCCGACCTGCTGCACGGCCAGGGCTACATGGAATTGGGCGGCGAGAACAGCCTGGTCAAGGTGCGGATCGACCAGATGCATGGCATCGAGATCAACGATTTCGCGGTGTCCGTGGCGCGTACCGCGTTGTGGATCGCGGAACAGCAGGCGTGGACGACACGGAGGCCATCGCGGGACAGGCGTTGCCGCATCTGCCGTTGCATGATTCGGGCAACATCGTGCAGGCCAACGCCCTGCGATACGACTGGAACGAGCTGCTGCCTGCCGCCGAATGCTCCTATGTGATGGGCAACCCGCCATTCATCGGCCATATCTCAAAGACGGCTGAACAGACCGAAGACCTCAAGCATGTGTTCGGCAAAGCGTATGACGGCTATCTTGATTACGTAACTGGATGGTTTAAGAAGTCCGGTGATTATCTGCAAAATAGTAATGAAGCAGAGTTTGCGTTCGTATCAACGAACAGCATCACTCAAGGTCAGCCGGTGCGTCAACTGTTTGAATTGCTATTCAAGCAGGGATGGCATATTGGCTTTGCACACCGTACTTTCAAATGGGATTCACAATCAACTGACAATGCGAACGTACACGTGGTAGTAATTGGCCTCAGCAAGAAGGAAACACGGCCTGTTCTCTTTTCCTATCAAGACATCGTCGAAGAGCCAACGATTACGTATCCTGCTCATATAAACGGCTATCTTCTTGATGCGCCGGATGTGTACGTGGCTAAGCGGAGTCAGAAACTTGGGCCAATTTCCCCAGAACTCTCTCGGGTCAACTTTGGCAATCTTTCGCTTGATGATGGGCATTTAATGCTGAATAGCAGGAAGGAATATGACGAGGCGATGGCCGATCCAATTGCCTCTCGGTATGTTCGTAGATATGTAAATGGTCGAGACTGATAAACGGTCTTGATCGTTGGTGTCTATGGTTCCCTGAGGCTGAGCCTGCTGACCTAAGAGCATCTGTTTTTTATTCGTAAGCGGGTGGAGCAAGTCAGACAATTTCGGCTCTCTAGTAAGAGGGGGGGCGACAGTCGAAGCAGCTTCTACATCTTGGTTATTCGGAGAGATACACCAGCCAAGAGCACAGTATTTTGCCATGCCAGTTGTATTTAGCAGTAGAAGAGACTATGCCTCGGCGAGCCTACTTCCGGCTGAGGTAATTGCAGGTCAGAAACTGCACACCTGCATAGATGAGAGCGGCATCAACTTCGCCATTGCTGAATCGTCAATGTTCATCACTTGGCAGAAGGCAATTGGTGGTCGTTTGAAAAGCGACTGCCAGTTCAGTAACACCGTGGTGTGGAACAATCTGCCATTGCCCGCATTGGACAATGCCATGCGGCAGAAGGTCATCGATGCAGGCAAGGCCGTTCTGGACGCCCGCAAGGCGCATCCGGGCCAGTCCCTGGCGGACCTGTACGATCCGGACTTCATGCCGCAGGACCTGCGCAAGGCCCACGAATCGCTCGACAAGGTGGTGGACGTGGCCTTCGGCGCTGCCAAGCCCTGCAAGAGCAACGACGAACGCCTCCAGATCCTTTTCGACCGCTACGCGGAAATGACCCAGGAGCAGTAGCCATGCAGAACATTCTTCAGATCGAAAACCCCAGCTCTGATGAAGAGCTCAGCAAGGCAGCCATTCATAAGGCAGAAATGAGTCTTGTAGAGCTCGAAGCAAGGTTCAAGGCTGTCCGCAAACTCGGGCTTGAAAATCTGGCGGCCGAAGACGGAAGCATTATTGCCAACGCCAACAAACGTTCCATGGGCATATACCAAAGTCAGCTCATTTCCTTGCTGCAAGTTTCATTGGAAACTCTTAATGCGATATTTGCAACGCAAAATGAGGCATTGGGGATTACCCCATATATCCTGAACCGTTCTGCGTTGGAAAGCATCGCCACGGCAATATGGCTTGCTTCATTCGACACTTTGGAAAAGAGAGCCTTTAATGCCCTCAGATTGACTCTCGATAACTACAAGGACTCCAAAAGGGCACTGCAAGAAATTGCGGGTGAAGCAGGCGAGGTCCAGGCGCTACATGACCTCGCCACGGCATTGCTGGGTGACGCCAAACGTCGGTTCAAGGCATTTGAAGGCAAGCAAGCATCGGGGATGCCTCAGCATACTCAGATAGTCAAGAAGGCTGATGCTATCTATCGTAGGGTCAGAGGCAAACGCCATCTTTATCAAGGACTGACTTCTTGGCAGATATGCAGCGGCGTTGCTCATGGTGGCCAGATCGCCATTGGCAATATGCCCGTCTTCACGGTACTTAAGGATGATGGGAAAAGATATCCGAAAGCATCAACGCTGTCTCTTATGCTGTATCCAACAATAGAAAATCTTGAATTGTTCACCGAGATATACCAAAAGCAATGCGAATGCAGCAAGGTGAAGACGCAGGATAACGGGTAGACCGGCTTTTGATGGTTCATGACCGCCTTCAAGGAATTAAATTTTATGCAGGCACACAGTTACCAGACGTTCGTATCCATGTTTTACGCTCTCGATGCGGCGTTTGAGGAGAATGACACGGAGCGTTTGCGGACGTCCCGTCCGAGGCGAATCCGTTCCTTTAGGAAGACAAGGGATCGGCCAATCCTGCGGTGTACGAGGAGTTCTCGAAAGCCTTTGACGAACGTTCGGGACTCAGGGGGCTGTTCCCGAGGATACGATGGCATTCGTCCGGGACTATCTCGCGCCCGGAACGGCGAATACTGTTGGGTGGAAGGCGATCTCGTTGCCGCTTTCGACGGCATTGTGACCCCGCAGCTTTGGGAGCAATCGCTGGAAGAGACGGCGGACTGACAACATGCCCGCTACCGACACCCGTCTGCGTCGAACAACGTCCGATTGATTATTGGCAGCCGTGCTTCGAGCAATCGCGCACGGCGGAAACCATGAATCGTTTTCCATTCGTCGTTTCCGCCATACCTTTTACGTCGATTCAGTAGCTTTCCACGATCTCGTGGATCGCCATGTCCATCGCGCCGTGCTGCGCCTGGATCATGCCGTAGTAGCGGTCCGTCTCGGTGATCTCCGGGTGCGCGGCCATCACGTCCGTACGGCGTTTGAGGTGCCTCTGCTCCATGAGCATGTCCATGTTCCTGCCGTACTGGTGGCGTGTGCGTCGTTCCGTTTCCCGCAGATGCTGTTCGAGCACGTTGGCCATCATCATCTCCCGGTATTCCTGCGGACGGTTGGCGATCAGCCAGCGGATGCGCATGTTCTGGATGCCGTGCATGCTGTTCTCCGTGAACACCTTGTACGGCAGGGCCCATGGGCTCGCGAGTTTCGGATGCCTCCTGTGGCGTTCCTCCATGGCCTCCAGGTTCCTCCTGTACCGCGCTTCGAGGTCCTTGTCCTTCCAGACCATTTCCTTCGCGTTTTTCATCGTTTCCGTCCTTTCCTGGTGTCGTGGTTTCCCGCTGCGGATCCTGTTGGTAACGTTACCACGCTGTTTCGCGGGAGCGTTCCAGCGTGTCGGAGCGAATGAAAGCGACGGACTTCTCAAATCACATTGTCACGCACCAGTGCATCAGCAGCACTAACAAAGCATGGACGGCATAGAACCAACCTTTCATTCACCCTATATCGTTTTCAGCCCCGTCTTTTGGAAATGCCATATTCAAATCTCATCTTCTATATGGCAACCTACACGGCCTACCGCCCTCACCCTACTCTCTATTAGGTTTTCCCGACCCACACAATCGACCTACCGACCTACGTTGCGATCCGGCGGTAGGTTGGTAGGTCGATTGTGCAGGTCGATGAATCCCATATATTTCAATATGTAGGCCGGCAGGCCCTGTAGGCTGTCCGTTAAAAAATGTCAGATCAGCTTATACCATTCCCCTCCAGCACCCTTTGAGGACGCTCTGACACGTCCCGAACGCATCAGGTTCTCCAGTGCCGGAGATAGCACCTCACGCTGTCGTTTCGAGATGCTGTTGTGCAGGGATCTCCTGGATAGCTCATGGCTTGGAGCGTTCTCAAGCAGGGACATGATCCGATCCTCCACCTTCTTCGCGCGCTGCGTCTCGGCGACGTCGGAAGCGTCGTCCGTCAGCTTCATGCGTTCCGCCATCCGTTCGCTGCGCATGATATCGGACTGCTTCCGGGCATCCTCGAACGTCTTCGCCGAATCATCGGCGAGAACGCCGGCAAGCTCCCAGTCCTCCTCGCTCACGACCAGTGGATCGCCGCCGCTCCCGAGACGGAGCAGATGCATGGCCGCGGCCAGTTTCATGCGCATGTATGTGCTGTGCGCGGTCGGCGAGGCAGGACTGTCCATGCTATTGGTGCGGATCCGGTCGAAGATCACATGCTCCTCCACGATTTTGGGGAACGTCATCGGCTTGAGTTCGTACCGAGCGCCTTCCATTCCTTCGAGGGCCAGCTTCCCGTACCCTCCCTCCGAATACACCTTTCCCATGATCTCGGCGGGCAGATCGGCCGGCAGGATTCCCTGGTCGTACGGAAACATGGTGGTGTCCGGCTCCGGGGTGGTGTCGCGGAATCCACGCGAAGGTTGGCGATGCGGTCGCTCAGCGCGGACACGTAGAGGAACCGCTGCTGCAGGCCGACGCCGTATCCGTTGGTGAACACGTCGATGCTGGACGGCTGGGCGGAGATGACGGGGATCCCGCGGTATCCGTGGTCGGGTATGACGACCGACAGGCTGCGGTCCTTGGTGGTCTCGCCGATCCGATGCCCGGAGAACACGTCCAGCAGCGTGGACCTCAGGGTGCTCTCCTTCCGTCCCATGAGCGCCTGGAGCGTCGATATCTCCGTATATCGCAGGATCGCGCGCCCGTTCACGAACTCGGTACGATACCCGTCGCCGTCCGATCCGGATTCGGATCGGACGGCGAAGATCGCGGACACCGCCTGACCGGTCGCGGGAGCGCCCTCGTATGCGCCCCTGCGTCGGGGAACGAGGTGTTCCGCCGTGGTGTACGCGGTGTCCTTGCCTGATGACGGGCCACCGAGCAGCACCACGCCGAAGTTCAGCGAACCGTAGCTCGCGCCGACCAACGCCGGGAGCACGATGTGCGGCGGTGTGGCCGCGACGATCCTCGCCAGCACGCATGCCAGCACCGCATACGGCGATACCATGTGCCAGACCGCGAAGTCGCGAATCTCGCGTAGTTCCGTGCAGGATTCCCAATAGCAGTCGTCGTCGAAGGTGTATCCTCCGGCGAGCGGGTTGTACGGATGCCCACCGGCGGTGCGGGGAATGCCGCCGCCCACGAACTCGCCCCTCATCGGGATTTAGGTCTATCATTACTAGTGCAGTTCCTTTTCGAGGAATCTGGCGCGCTCCAAATGGCAATGTGTGGAGCGGGCCGCTTTTTTTTTATTATATTGGGGGTTGCTATCTGCCGACGAATTCCTTGAGGGATTCGTACGAGACGAGATAGATGCGTCCCGCCTTGCACGCATGGAGGTCTCCGCTGCGAATGAGGTTTCGCACGCTTTTGGGATCCTTGAATCCCAGCAGTCGTGTCGCCTCCATGATCGAGACGGACAACGGTTCAAGATTCATCGTCTGGTTCTTGGGCATGTTCTATCGCTCCTTGTCTAGTCGTTCGTGACGTTCCCTTGGGGATTGTCTTTTGCTTTTTCGCGCCTTCACGACGCTTATAACGACACTAAGGCACTTTCGGGCGTGTCGGGATTGGACATTTTTTCTCCGAATCTTTCGATTCCCCACTTTTCATGATTCGCTTAGCAGTTTGGCCATGGTTTCGATCTGGGCTTCCTCGGAGAAATGCGACAGTATCAGGAATCGCCTGCCCTCTTCCATCGATCGGAGCACGTTCGCCCGCACTTTCGGATCCATCTGTTCGAGATTCCTCGACAGCGACTCGATCTCATCGCGGGATGGCGTATTCATGCCGTCTCCATCGTTGGTGGCCGCCGCGCGTTTCATGCGGGCCGCGTTGGCATCGGCCTCGATTCCGGCGAGGATCTTGCGTTTCTCTTTTTCCGTGACGTGCTGGTAGTGCATGGCGGTGCTTACCTGGGTGTGGCCGCCCATCTCCATGACCGCCTTGAGGCTGTTCGTGTAGCTCGCCACCTCCGTGAGCGCCCGGTGGCGCAGATCATATAGCCTGACCTTCTTCTCTTCGAGACGTGGAATCGTCTTGCGGGCCCTGTACCAGGCGTTCCTCACGCTTTGCGGGTTGACGATATCGTGCGTGACCGAACCGGTGAACATCGGCGACTCGGGTAACGGTCCGACGAACTTCCCCAGATGCCGCTCGAAGCAAGGCACCAGGTATTTCGGAATGGCGACGTCTCTGACGCTGCCCGGGGTCTTGGTCTTGCCGTATCCGCGAACCGTTCGGCCGTCTTTCTTTATGCTTATGGCGGCTCTCCTGACACGCACCATTCCGCCTTGCCTGTCCGGATTGATGTCGATGTCCCCACGTTGCAGTCCGTACGCCTCCTCTGGCCTCAGACAGAGCACCCCAACCAGATAGATGACGAGGGCGTGCCGCTCCGGCATGGCTGCGTACAGCATGTCCAGCTCCTCATGGCTGACGTCGGCGTCGGCAATGTCGGCCAGTGGCTTCTCGACCCGGATGTTGATGGCCGGATTGCTGCCGATCAACGGCTCTCCTGCGCCTTTCACCTTCTTCGTGCTCGCCTCCGCGAACATGGCGCGCATGAGCGTGGCGACATGCCATCTGATGCTGGCTCCGGCGCCATCGCCCGACACGTCCATCGAATCGATCGTCTCGCGCAGCAGGGATTCGGTGATCTCGTCCATGCGGTACACGCCCAGAGCCGGAATCAGGTGGTCCCGCAGGTACTGGCGGTATTTTTCCACGGTCTGTTCGGCCAAGGGTTCGCCGTTGGCCTTGCGGTGCTCGCGCAGGTAGCCCATGGCGTATTGCGCGAAGGTGGTGCCGTGCGCCTCCTCCTTCAGCTGCTCGAGCTGCGGCGGCACCCATGTGCCCCGTATGATGTCGCGTTCCGCGTCGTTAAGCCAGGTTTCCGCATCGATCGCGAACCGCAGCGGGAAGTTCTTGTAGATCCGTTTCTTGCCACGCAGCTGGTCGGGCCACTTGCGGTACGCCCATACCGGAGGCTCATACGATGCCTCAAGGTATCGGGGGTTCTTCTTGTTTGGTTTTTTCTGGAGGTAGCCGAAGCGTCGTCTGCCCATGTTGGTCTCTTTCGGAAAAGTGCGTCTGGACGCCAATCGGGTAGGAATCGAATCTTGTTGGATTTATGCCCGAAAGGTTACCCGATATCCTATGGCGCCCAGCGACACTTCAGATTGGACAAAGGCTTGGATACAAAACGGCAAAAGAACGCAAAGCGTTGGAAAGACGCCGTTTTCGGCATGAAAAAAGGGTTTTCGAAATCATCCGAAAACCTACCCGCGGAGAATACGAGATTCGAACTCGTGAGGCTGTTACACCAACACGCTTTCCAAGCGTGCGCCATAGACCACTAGGCGAATTCTCCAATTATGCAACGTCTCACAGTGTCTACCCGCGAAACGCAACTTGATTAGAATACAACAGTTTCTTTCAAACCCCAAATCGGCGTGTCGCAACGTCCCAGATCGCCCACTCACTGGAGGAATCCGTACACGTGAGGACTTCCCCGCGCACCGAATTCTCCACCCTCTGGGACAATTCACCCGCCAACGCACCTCTCAGCGTCCCAGATCGCCCACTCACTGGAGGAATCAGCCCGCTGCCAAGATTCTCACAGTCCGAATTCCTCCAGTGGCTGGAACAATCAGTACGCCCATAGGCCTTCTACAGTCCGAAACCTCCACCCACTGGAGGAAAACACCCGCGCACCGGCCTCCAACGTCCTGAAACCTCCATCCACTGGAGGAATTGATACGTTGGTATACTTCCCAGCATCCGGATTCTCCCACCCACTGGAGGAATCTGCCCGCACATACACCCCCGAATTGTCCAGATTCTTCCAGCGAGTGGAGGGATCCGGACACGAACTCACGTACCGTGAGCACAGCAGCTATCGTTTGGACGCGAAGGCACGCAGGTCGGCGAGCATGGCAGTGAACATCGGGCGGGCCGGACCGAACTTATCAAGCAGCGATCCCGAAACCGGAGCACTAGCCGCTCCCAGCAACGCGCCAGGCAGCAACACCACGCCTGCAGCAAGCACAGACGCGCCGAATCCCAGTTGCGAAGCGTTCGGAATCATATAGCCGTAACCGATCGTCACAAACTGCAGCAGCACATACGCAAGCAAATGCCAACGGAATTTCACGCTCCGCAACACGGTCAGACGAACCAGCGGCGAGAACGCACGATGCGACACCCAAGCGAACACTAGCAAAGCGGCCATGGCAATCAGCAGCAGAACCACTGCAATCACCATTGCGTAGTCGCGGAAGTATCCCCATTACTCACCGCGGTAACGGCGGATCCGCCACGGTCGAGCGCAAACACGAAACAGACGAATCCGACTGCTAGGCAAAGCACATGCAGCGGATTGATATGCGCCTCTTCGGTAGGAGTGACCTGATGAATCGTTTTAGGCCGCACACCAGCGAAACAAACAGGAACGGCAGCAGAATCACGAAAATCCAACGCCACGGCATGAACGTACCGACAAGACCGCCCACAGTCGGTCCGAGTGCCGGCGCCACGGCCACCACCATGCCTCCAACGCCCATCAGCATGCCGATTTTGCTTTTCGAAGACTGTTCAAGAATGATATTGAACATCAACGGAAGCGCGATTCCCGTGCCCGCTCCCTGTAGTATTCGCGCGGTCATCAGCATAGGAAAATTCAACGTGCAAGCTGCCATCAGGCAGCCGGTGATGCAGAGCACGATTGCGGTAAGGAAGATGGTACGCAACTTCAGTTTGCGCTTGAAATAGCTTGAGAGCGGCGTGACAAGCGCTACCGTAAGCAGATAGCCGGTCGTCAGCCATTGAACAGTGGACGTGTCGACGTGGAATTCCGCCATTAATCCAGGGAAAAGCACGTTGGTGAGGGTTTCCGTAAGGATGCCAATGAAGGCCATGATTCCAGTTGACAGAATGGCAAGAATAAGATTGATGGAGATGTTCTCGTCATCTTGCGTTGCCGTGTTATTGTTTCGCGCAATGGACTGTGACATGGATTTGCGGCCGTTCCCGGCCTTCCCTTTCTTGGCCCGGCTTTGCTGAGCCACCATTCCGTTATGCCGGGCAGTTTGCCGGAATGGCGATTATTTGCCCAGAAATACAAAAAGATCCTTGGGAGCGGAGCGCTCTACCAAGGATCTTCATATTATTAAGTTGAATGTTGTGGATTGGGAGCCTCCCGCGCGCCGCGGGAAACACGAACCAAAAAGACAAAAGGAACGGGGTCCGGAGCGCACGCTCGACGGGAACCCCGACGTGAATGCGGCGGCGTGCTACTCTCCCACACCCTCTCGAGTGCAGTACCATCGCCGCGACCAGGCCTTAGCTTCCGGGTTCGGAAAGGGACCGGGCGTCTCACCT
>ENA-OQAL01000012-OQAL01000012.1-human-gut-metagenome-genome-assembly--contig:-NODE-12-length-42318-cov-4.220118_pt1 | contig 42318 bp, 41 predicted proteins | sample MGYA00242491_ERZ504519 | MGnify/ENA primary metagenome ERZ504519 (study PRJEB26092, sample SAMD00036260) | human gut metagenome | host: Homo sapiens | study: EMG produced TPA metagenomics assembly of... | reverse complement strand
GTAAAAATATTACAGATTGAAACTTAGAAATAAAAAAATCTCCTGTTTCAGCCTTAGTTTACTCTAATGATATGGCTAAAAGCAGGAGATTTTTATACTATAACTTATAAATTATAAGTATGTCTGTCCAATTTCTCTATTTTGAGACAGCCTCCTTTTTTTTATTTCATTACGTGATGTAAGCGAGTCAGGAATTCATCTGCCTCGTTCATGCTCAAGCAGAGCGGCGGAAGCAAACGGATGACGTTGGTACCGCTGACTCCGGTAAATACTTTTTCTTCGAAAAGTAATTTTTGGCGGAGTTCCTTGATGGGTTCTTCAAATTCCATTCCAATCATCAAACCGCGACCGCGTACTTCTTTGATTCCTTTGAAGCCTTTCAATTCTTCCAATAGGTAAGTACCTACCTTAGCGGCGTTTTCAACTAGATTTTCTGCTTTCATCACATCTAGTACAGCGATAGCTGCTGCACATGCCAGATGATTGCCACCGAAAGTCGTTCCTAACTGGCCATATACTGGAGTGAATTTCGGACTGATCAGCACACCGGCCATCGGGAATCCGTTGCCAATGCCTTTAGCTACAGTAATCATGTCTGGGCGTACGTCATTGTACTGGTGAGCAAAGAATTTACCGCTTCTTCCGTAACCCGACTGGATTTCATCCAGAATCATGACGGTATTGCTTTCGTCACACGTCTGGCGAATGGCTTTCATGAACTCAGTAGTAGGGAGCTGAATTCCTCCTACGCCTTGGATGCCTTCAATGATGACTGCACATACATCGCCTTTGGCCAGTTCGGCTTTCAGCGCTTCTGTATCGTTCAGCGGCAGGTATGTCACGTGTCCGTTGTCATTTATGGGAGCAATGATTTTCGGATTGTTGGTTACTTCTACTGCCAGTGAAGTACGTCCGTGGAAAGCTTTTGCGAAAGAAATCACACGTGTACGTCCGTTATAGAAAGATGCCAGTTTCAATGCATTTTCGTTGGCTTCTGCTCCAGAGTTGATTAAGAAAAGCTGATAGTCATCATAACCGCTGATGGCTCCCAGACGGTCGGCTACTTCCTGCTGTAACTTGTTGATTACAGAGTTGGAATAGAATCCCAATGTAGCTACTTGTTTGCTGATGGTTTCCACATAGTGAGGATGTGCGTGACCGATGGAGATAACGGCATGTCCTCCATAAAGGTCAAGGTATTCCTGACCTTTGTCGTCCCATACGTGGCAGCCTTTTCCTTTTACGATGTTTACATCGAACAAAGGATATACGTCGAATAACTTCATATTAATTAAGAATTAAGAATGAAGAATGAAGAATTGGAGCTGAAGTCTTTTCGCTTCTTATTCTTCACTTTTCTTCATTAATTTGTTTTTTACAGTCCTGATGGAAGATACAAGTAGGGCTATAAGTTCACCGCAATCGTTCTCCATACTGATAAAGGACACTTCATTTAAATAGTGCGAGTCGTGAAGCAGATTGAGCCAGTAATCCGTTTCGTTTGCTTCTTTTAATGCCACACTTAATTTATTGACAAAGTCGGCTTGGCTTTGTGCAAATTCCGATTCGCGTATTAATGCTCCGATAGCTGTTCCAGAACGAAGAATTTGTTTGCTTAACACGAATTCTCCTTTTTGCTCTCTGAGATATTTATTCATGCCTACGATACGTAATGCAAAATCATAGCTTCTAGTATGTAACAATGAATCTTCTCTCTGGCGTGAATTCTTCATTCTTCGTTCTTCATTTTTCATTAATTAAAATGCGCTCGGTTTCAGTTTCAGTCCTACTGTTTCTTCCAGGTTGAACATCAGGTTCATATTGTGTACAGCCTGACCGCTGGCTCCTTTCAGCAGATTATCAATGCAAGAAATGATAAGCAGCTTGTCGCCATGTTTCTCCAGATGAATCAAGCATTTGTTGGTGTTGACTACCTGCTTCAGGTCGATATTCTTGTCCACGATGTGGGTGAAAGAATCTTCTGCATAGTACTCTTCGTACATTTTCACAATCTCTTCCAGTTCTACCTTGGTCTTTACTACGATAGTGGCAAAAATACCACGGGCAAAGTCACCTCGGTAAGGAATGAAATCGATTTCTGAATGGAAACTGTTCTGCAGCTGTTTCAGTGACTGTTTGATTTCTGGCACATGCTGGTGTGAGAACGGTTTATAGATGCTGAGATTGTTGTTGCGCCAGCTGAAATGACTCGTAGCACCCGGTTTTACACCTGCTCCGGTACTTCCGGTAATGGCGTTTACCATCACGTCGTCGTTCAACAGCAAATGCTTGGCCAATGGCAGAAGTCCGAGCTGGATACATGTAGCAAAGCATCCCGGGTTAGCCACGTGCTTGCTTTGGCAGATAGTGCGGCGGTTCAGTTCTGGCAGACCATATACAAAGTCATGGTCGTCCGATTTGATGCGGTAGTCCATGGACAGGTCGATGATTTTCAAGTCTTCCGGTACATTATGACTTTCCATGAATTTCTTTGTATCACCGTGGGCCGTACAGAAGAACAATACATCGATGGTATCGAGTGGAAGCTCATCTGTAAACACTAAATCGGTTTCTCCATACAGGCCTTCATGTACGTCAGTAATCTTGTTGCCCGCATTGCTGGAGCTGTTGATAAATGCAATCTCTACATCCGGATGATTAAGCAGCAGGCGAATCAGTTCGCCTGCCGTATATCCTGCGCCTCCTATAATTCCTGCCTTTATCATACGTCAGCTTCGTCTTTATGGTTTGCATAATAGGCACGAAGCGGAGTAGACAACACCTTGATGAAGCCTTTAGCGTCTTCTGCAGTCCATCCTTTCTGCATTTCTCCGTATTCGCCGAACTTGTTCTTCACAAGGTCATCTTTCGATTCTACTCCTACAGTAGAGAATCCGTACGGGCGAAGTTCCAGAATAGCAGTTCCGTTGACGCTACGCTGTGATTCGGTCAGCATGGCTTCGATGTCGCGCATTACCGGTTCCAGGTACTGGCTTTCGTGAAGGAACATGCCGTACCAGTTGGCTACCTGGTCTTTCCAGTATTGCTGCCATTTACTCAGTGTATATTTTTCCAGGAAGCGGTGAGCGCCGATAATCAGCATCGGAGCAGCAGCTTCGAATCCTACACGGCCTTTGATACCGATGATCGTATCACCCACATGCATATCACGACCGATACCGTAGGCTGCACCAATCTCTTCTACTTTCTGGATAGCCTTAATCTTGTCGTCGAACACTTCACCGTTTACGGCATACAACTCACCTTTCTTGAATTCCAGTTTCAGTTGTTCGCTGCCAGTTTTGGTTACCTGTTTCAGGTAAGCGCTTTCCGGCAATCCCTGTGCAGAATCCAGAATTTCACCACCGCAGATAGAAGTTCCCCAGATACCTACGTTGTATGAGTATTTCAGTTTAGTGAAATCTGCCTCAAAGCCATTTTCCTTCAGGTAGTTGATTTCATATTCACGGCTCAACGCCATGTCACGTGTCAGGGTAATGATTTCCACTCCCGGAGCCATTACCAGGAAAGTCATGTCAAAACGCACCTGGTCGTTGCCGGCACCAGTAGAACCGTGAGCAATGGCATGAGCTCCGATTTCGTTGGCATAACGGGCAATGGCCAATGCCTGGAAGATACGTTCAGAACTTACAGAAATAGGGTAAGTACCGTTACGCAGTACGTTCCCGAATACCATGTATTTCAGGCTCTTTTCGTAGTATTCCTGTGTTACGTCAAGAGTCACATATTTCACAGCTCCCAGTTTATACGCATTTTCTTCGTTCTTTTTTAACTGTTCCGGGCTGAAACCACCGGTATTGGCACATGCTGCATATACTTCATATCCTTTTTCCTTTGCCAGATACATTACGGTAAAGGAAGTGTCCAATCCGCCGCTGAAAGCAACGACAACTTTTTTCTTTTCTTCCATGGTGCTTATCTTTATATCGTGAAGCTTTTCGCCTGCATAAGTTCAGGAGAAAACCTCGCTTGAGATTATTTTTGTATTTAGAAATTGTTTATTTTATCGTCTGTGTGCAAAGCCGGATCGTAAAGCATGGCTGTGCAGATACAGAATTTACGGTTTTTCGCCATCAGGATTTCGTGGTTGATACATCCTTCACATCCTTTCCAGAATGAGTCATCGTCGGTCAACTCGTTGAAAGTGACAGGTACGTATCCCAGCTCTGTATTCATTTTCATGACCGCAGCTCCTGAAGTCAGACTGAAGATTTTGGCTTTCGGCCATCGCAGACGAGCCAAAGTAAAAGAGGCATGCTTGATACGCTTAGCCAGTCCGCATCCTCTGTATTTTGGATGGACAATCAGTCCGGAAGTAGCTACGTACTGCTTGTTTCCCCATGATTCGATGTAAGTAAATCCGGCAAAATCATCTCCGCACAGTGCATGATGGCTTTTCCTTCTTTCATCTTGGTAGCTACGTATTCGTGTGTACGTTCGGCAATCCCCGTACCGCGAACTTTGGCTGCTTCTCTAATCGTGTCCAATATTGTGTCAACGTAAACCTCGTGTGAGGCGTCGGCTACCATTACATCAATTTGTTTAGTAGGTTCCATTTTTATTCTTATCAGTTAGAGTTGGTTTATATTCGGTATAATGTTGGCAAGAGCATGCTTGACTTCTGTACGCGTACAATTTTCGCGAATCACCAGCATGATGGTGTCGTCGCCGGCAATGGTACCGATGATTTCATGGAAATTGTGCATGTCAATGTCGTATGCCAGACTGCTGGCATATCCCGGGCGAGTCTTGATGACAGCGATGTTGTGGGAGAATTCAATGGAAATGAATCCGTTGTGACGCAGCATTTCGCTGGCTTTTTGCGGCTCTGTCATGCGCTTGTACATGGTATTGTTGGGGAGTACATATACATAGTTCCCGTTCATGCTGGCAGCTTTGGCTACCTTCAGTTGCTTCAAGTCGCGCGACAGGGTGGCTTGTGTCAATTGGAATCCTTCTTTTGTCAACTCCTGCAAGAGTTCGTCCTGACTTCCAATCTCCTTGCTGGAGATAATCATTTTGATTGAATCAAGTCTGCTATTCTTGTTCTTCATTGTATAATTATTCTTTTACGGCTGCAAAAATACGGATATATTTTGAATATCATGCATAAATTCTTATTTTTTTTGTGTGTTTATTCTGAAAAATGCATGAATATAATGAATAAATAAACCATTGTGAATTTTATTTTGTATTTTTGTGCACGTTAATTACAGAGACAAAGAATCATGAAGACCACATGGCTACAGGCAGAAAAGGATCCGATGGGAGCTGCCATATACGATTACTTCAAGAATGGAAAGGCTGGAAAGTTAAGAGTTTTCTCTTCACAGTTTGAGGAAGATGAAATTCCAGTGAGTGAATTATTCCGTACATATGAACACATGCCCTTGCTGGAACAAACCGCACTGGATATGGCTCAGGGAAAGATTTTAGATGTAGGAGCAGGTAGCGGCTGTCATTCCTTGGCTTTAAAGCAAATGGGAAAAGAGTCTGTGGCTATTGATATTTCTCCTCTGTCGGTAGAAGTCATGCAGGCACGTGGATTGGATGCCCGTCTGGTCAATCTGTTCGACACGCATTTCGTCGAACGCTTTGATACCATTCTGATGCTGATGAACGGTTCGGGAATTATCGGACGGGTAGAGAATTTCGGTGATTTCTTCCAGCGGATGAAGCTGTTGTTGAATCCTGGTGGTTGTATCTTAATGGATTCAAGCGATTTGAGATACCTGTTTGAGGAGGAAGATGGAAGTTTTGTCGTTGATTTGGCGGGCGATTATTACGGTCAACTGGATTTCCAGATGCAATATAAACAAATAAAGGAGAAGCATTCGACTGGTTGTATGTGGATTTCAACACCCTGAGTCTGTATGCTTCTCAATGTGGTTTCAAAGCAGAGCTGGTGAAGGAAGGTAGTCATTATGACTATTTGGCCAAACTTACCTTGTAGTTCTTTGCTTCTTTTTCAACCATAAATAATACCCGCTGAGTGGAAGTACGCCTCCGATAAAAGCTGCCAGGAAATAGAGTACCTTTGTATAGATACCTCCCCAGCTTCCGGTGTGGAAGGCATAGAACCAGCCTTTCAGTTTCTGTGCGCGAGGCACTTCTGCATAGGTTGTGGTTTCTGTAATCTCTCCGTTCTTCGGATTGAATTTCAGGGTATCCGTACGGCGTAATTGCTGTCCCTGGCTAACTTGTATCTTCTTCTCTTCTATACGGAGCGAAGTGTAGCCGGTGTATTTTGTCTGTACTTCCTGAACTGCCTTGTCCCAAGCCGTATAATCGGTTTGTTTCTTTCCTCTTTTCTTGGCACGTGCATCGTTTTCCTTTTGTGGGAGAGAAGTTTCGTGAGTTTGGGCCTGCTTCGAAGTGTTTCCTCCAAAAAGCCCGTAAGCAAACGAGCGATACCAGCCAAACGACCAGGTGAGCCCGGTAAGTGCCATGATCAGCAGGAAGAGGGTAGAATAAAAGCCCAAAGCTACATGGCTGTCATACCAGAAACGGCGCCATCCTTTGCGGCATGAAACCTTCAGCCGGTTATTTAACGCTTTTCGAGTTCGGGGCCACCAGATAACAAGGCCACTGACAAGAATCACGACCATCAGCAGGGTGGAGATGCCGACTATCATTTTCCCTACAGAGGAAGCTCCTTTCTGCGGTGGAGGATTCAGTAACCAGCGATGCAGTTTCCGCATGGTTTGAAAAAAAGCGTTTCCTTCTATCCATCCGTTCACCTCTCCCGTGTACGGATTCACACTCAGACTTTTTCTGCCTGCGTTTTTGAAAGTCACCGTAGCTGCCTCATCGGCTTTTCCCGAATATTGCAGTGAGGTTAGCTTAAGTGAATCGGCGGTCTGCTCCTTTATGCGTGCAATCAGCTGCGAAGGTGGAAGAACGGCAGCGTTCCCTTCCGGAACGCTTACCTTATATAAATGGGGCTTACATGCCTGAGTGATTTCCTTTTCGAATACCAGTGCAGCTCCCGAGAAACAAATAATGGAAAGAATAATTCCCACTGGAATAGAAAGCCAGAGGTGTATTTTCCCGAATAATTTTCTCATTTTCGAATGTTATTGTTGAGTTAATGCAATTTTACCTACTGTTGTAATTTCATCGGCTTCCACTTCCAGTCCTTTTACAGCTTCTCCTGTTTGAGGATTGATTTTATAGAATGTGGGAGTAGCACCTTCTTCGGTAGTCAGTACCGGAATATAAAAATATTGATTTTCCAGATAAGGAGAATTTCCGAAAGAAGAAATCAGGTTCATGTCAGGCAATCCTGTAATAGGAATCAGCTTCTTTTCGCTGGCTTTGAATATCACCAGTTCATTTTTAGGTGCATTGGTTCCCAGTGTGGCTACCTCTTCAATGCTGCATCCGTAATTATTGAGCAGGAAATAATCGCCACCTACGTGCCAGCAGCGGAACAACGGATGGCCGCTCGCACCACTCATCGTTTCCAGATTGCAATAATACTCATCGAAGGCAGTACTTCCGGCAGGGATGCGCACGACACCAGAAGGAAGTGTACCTTGTACCTTTGCCTTTAAGTTGGCATCAGCCGCAGGCTGGGTAGCCGTACGTCCATATCCTCCTGAAAATACATACAAGTTTCCGTCATCGTCGCTCCAAATGGTCTGATAGTACTGAGAACGCATGCGTCCGCAGGCAAAACCAATCTTGTCTGTTGTCGCAATAACCGGTTCTTCATCAAAGTTGCTGCCGCTATAAATGGCAATATAAGCATTATCCGGATATTGGGTAGAAGGAATCTGTCCGGCAGTATATTTACCGCTTCCTGAGCCGCCGGTACCGGTTGCTACATAGTCTTGACTCAACACTTTGTCGGGCCAGGTGTTCACTCCATAGTGACTCATACCCATGGGAATAATAGAGGTGTAGAGCTTTCCGTTGGCTTCCACAAATCCGGCCATAGTTACCTTTTCACCATTTCCTAAAAAGTTCTCGGCCAAAATATCCTGTTGGTTGGTACTGGTAGTACCATCTTTCGCATTCAAGTAGTTAAATAAAAACCTTGTGCCGCATTACCCTGACTGTCCGTCTGCTTGGTGTCTCCGGTAGATACGGTAATCACATTGTCACCCCATGTGCCGTAGGTCGTAAAACGGTTGAATGTATAAGTGTATTTTTTCTGCGGCACATTGTTGGCATCCAGATAGTAACATCCTCCGGTGCCTTGTGAGCCGTCGTTATATTTGATTCCGAAAAAATAATTCTGGTCGTAGAAAATCCAGTAAGAAATCTGGTCCTGAAATTCTTTCCCGTTTTCAATGACTGAGATTTTGCCTTCGTCCAGACTTTCGGCCGTAAGCAGATAGGAAGTACCTCCTGCGGTGACCGGAATGACGTAGTTTCCCTTGAAGTTGTTGTGATTGCTGAAGGTTGGGTCATTTTCTTCGTTCTGACACCCCATGAACAGGCCTCCCATGCAGAAAGCACCCAGTCCTAACATAAAGTTCTTTTTATTCATATACTTGTATTTATATTTTTATTGGTTTATTACTTTCCAAAATACACTCGAAATTTTCCATAAAATGCCCGTCCGGCTTTTTGCAGACTAAAGTTGTCATACAGTTTCTCATCGGTGAGATTCCGGCATTCAAATGAAATGTTGTAACGTCCGTTTCGGATACTGTACCCTAAAGAGAGATTGTGCGAAATCTGCTGCGGTACCCGAATCTTAGTAGACGGGTCACCAAAGTTTTCCCAATACAAAGGGAAGTCATGCTGGTAGAAACAATCCCATCCGAATGTGAGGGTATTCCCTTTCGCAAACAGATTATGCCAGTAGAAGTTCATGTCTACGTTTGCATACTGGTAAGGAATGTTCGGGATACGTTGTCCGTATGTCAGTGCATTCTGTCCGCTGCTTGCTGCCCGTTTCTTTTCCTTGTCGCGGGTGTCAAGGTTGTTGAACGTACCTCCCATATTGAACCAGTTGCTGTAACTGTATCGCAAAGACACATTGAATCCTTTTGTCTCTACCCGGCCATGATTGGTGTAGCTTCCATAGCTGGTACCTCCTACGGTCGACAGGTCACGTTTGATGTAGTCTTGGGTGTTACGGTAAATGATTCCTCCTTCCACATACAATCCGTGTTTGCCTAACTGCTTGTTGTAGCTGGCACTCAGGTTTACGTTGTCACTACGTTCAGGTTTCAAGTCAGCTTTTCCTGCTTCAAGGTCACCGTCACCAAACAGTTCCTGGGTGCTGGGCATGCGCAGTGCCTTTTCGTAAGAGAGTTTCAACTGAATGGCTTTCCCTAAGAAATAGGTTCCGGCAGCTCCATATCCGAAAGAGCTGACATTTTGCGACACTCTCGTGTCACTTCCTACATTGTTGTCGCTCAGCTGTACCGTTCCTTCACTGTAAGAATTGTAGTGCTTGCCGAAGACCGACAGATTCCATTTTTCAGAAGGCATCAGGCGATAAGATAACCCTGCAATGTTCTTCCGGCTTTTGGTAGGTTCATCATAATCTTCCAGTACGGAATTTTTCTCAATCAGACTTCGTCCTGTACGACGAAAAGTACTGAATACATTATTAAATGTAAACGAGTGCATTTTGCCCAGTCGGTATACCGCAGTAAGTGTGGTATTCCAGTTTGTATTGATTTGTTCACTGACTGGTGATTCTGTTCGCCGGCAGTCGATCTGGGGATACGTCACCCAGCCAGTTATATTTGTACATCGCTGTATCCACGTTTGTCGTCAGGTTGTGGTTGTAATTGGCCGTGACCGTCACATCCAATCCTTTGGTGAAAAGATTCTGCTTGCGATATTCTACCGAAGGAACGATGGAATAGCCATGACGATGTTTCTCGCCGAATACGATTTCCTGGTACACTCCGTTCTGTATTTCTTTGTAGAAATGCGAGTAGGCCACATTAAACATCAGCCGGTCGGCCCAGCTTTTTCCGGTAATCCCGATTTTTCCGATGACCGCTTCGTTGTGGAATGTATCATTGAATCGTTTTACACGCTGTATATTACTTTCATCGCTGACAGACGTATTGTTTTCGTGGTTGAACTCTTCTACCCAGTTGTTGATATAGTAATTATTATCAGAGTAATTCTGATATGCATTGATTTCGTATGTCAGTCCGTTTCTGAAACTCTGCCCGAAGTTTATATACGATTTATGCGTGTTGAACGAGCCGTACGAGTATGACGCATCCAGAAACCAGTTGCGCTTCTGTTTGTTGGTTACAATGTTGATAACTCCACCCAAGGCATCGGTACCGAATCCTACGGGTACCACACCTTTATATACCTCAATGCGCTCGGCAAAGTTGACCGGGATGTTATTCAGGTCGAAAGCTGTTCCTGCCCCTTCCTGTGGCACCCCGTCGATAAATACTTTTACATGCTTGCCGCTGAAGCCGTCGAGCATCAGCTGCATGTCCGATCCCACACCTCCAGATTCGCGCAGTTTCATTCCCGGAAGTTTTCTGTAACGCTTCACTCAAGTTTTTGGTAGAATTCTGCAGTTCACGCGTATCTACAGCTACGGCATTAAAGGCCGAGCGCTTGATGCGTCCGACTCCGTTGGAAACGACTACGACTTCATCCAGCTCGGTGACTGAAGGCTTCAAGATTACATTTTGCTTGCTACGTCCGTCTGCCAGAATTTCCACTTCTTTTTCTACCGTCTCAAATCCGATGGCAGAAACGGTCAGTATATATTTCCCGGCGGTGCTTTCAGATGATACAAGCCTTTTTTCGTTGGTTGTACAGCCATATTGCGTACCTTTCAGGTACACCGTGGCGAAGTCAATGACACTCTTGTCCGAAGAAAGAACTTTTCCAGATAGTAACGAACGGCCTTGTGCAGAAAGAGATAAGACACAAGCACCCAATAACATAAAAGTACACCCCATTTCAAATTTTCGCTTCCCCGCGAAAAAGATAAATTTCTCATTTACTGTAACTCGTATTTTTTGTTCAGGACTAATTTTCTGGGTGCAAAATTAAGGCGATTGTCCGGGTGGGGCAATCGCCAAATATGGGTAATTTAGACTATGTATAAATACCTATTTGTAGGTATTGTGTAGTTTGTCCTATAAAATGTAACGGGTTACGGTTAGAGAATTTGGACTGTTACAGGATATGGAAGTGCTTCAATGCCTGCATGATACCCTCTTCATCCACTGAGGTGGTGATATAATCGGCTGCAGCTTGTATGTGAGGAGCCGCGTTTCCCATGGCAATTCCCATACCTACATGTTTCAACATCGGAATATCGTTTCCGCCATCGCCGAAAGCCATGGTATCTTTCAGGTCAATGCCGTAATAAGCCAACATCTGGTCGATACCGTGACTTTTACTGTTTCCCCGTGCAATGATGTCGGCAAAGAGCGGATGCCAGCGCATGGGTTCACAATGAGTCAGCACCTTCCCAAATATTTCTTCGTCTTTCTCTTCGGGGAAATATCCCATGATTTGCAGAATTTCTTTCTCTCTTGCAGTTTCTATGGGACGGATTTCCGGAATGTCAATTTGAATCAGACGGGCAATCTCTCTGACAGCCTCATCCTCATGTGTCAGGAACCAGGTATTGTCGTGTACAAAAACAAACGGCATTTCCGGATGGTCATGCTGGTACTGAATGAGTCGTTCAATGTCTTCTTGCGGCACACAACCCTTGTAAATGTCTTCATGATTTGCTGTGAAGCAATGTGCTCCGTTCAGCGTGACATAACCGTCGAAATCCAGGTCACCTACGGCATCCATCATCAATGTCTTTGGACGGCCGGTGGCAATGAATACCTTAATACCTTTTTCTCTCAAAAGTCGCAGGGCTTCGCGGGTAGACTCCGGCACGGTGTGAGTCTGGAAAGAAACTAATGTTCCATCAATATCAAAGAATATCGCTTTTACCATTTTTCGTGTATTAAAAGTCCGTGCAAAGATAGCGAATTTTTAGGAGAATTTTTTGGACCTATGTGGAATCTGCCAGATGATAAGTGGACTAATGAATATGATGATGAGGCGGAAACTCTAGTAAAATCTGTATAAAACTTCCGGACTCTTTTACGTTTCGCATGGCGGAACCGTAGGTTTCCGACGCGGAAACTTACGGTTCCCGATGCGGAAACATAGGTTTGGGCAAGGGAAACATAGAAAATGTAATTTGGAATTCTTGATTGGGGTACTGTGTTTTTTTATCTGCAGGGAAGAGGAAAGGTTTGTTCTGAAGGAGAGTATTTATATAATTGTGATAAATTGTTTTGTTTCTGTGTGGTATTTATTACATTTGCCACTGAATATGATTAAATAATGTGTATTTGAAAGATTTTTCAGGTGTTTCCTGTGCAAAAGTGAGAGTGAATCATGGAAAACAAAACGTATCAGTATAAAAGAATCACGGTAAAGATAGGTAGTAACGTGCTGACCCGCCGTGACGGCACACTGGATATAACCCGCATGTCAGCATTGGTGGACCAGGTGGCCGAGTTGCATAAAGCAGGAGTGGAAATCGTACTGGTGTCTTCCGGAGCGGTAGCTTCAGGAAGAAGCGAGTTGAAACCCTTGCGGAAACTGGACAGTGTGGACCAGCGGCAACTTTTTTCGGCAGTGGGACAGGCTAAGTTGATAAACCGTTATTATGAACTGTTTCGTGAGCACGGCATTACCGTAGGTCAGGTACTCACGACTAAGGAGAGTTTTTCTACCCGTCGGCATTACCTGAACCAGCGTAATTGCATGAAGGTGATGTTGGAGAACGGGGTGATTCCTATCGTGAATGAAAATGATACGATTTCGGTGACCGAGCTGATGTTTACCGACAACGATGAACTATCGGGTATGATTGCTTCGATGATGGACATGCAGGCATTGATTATCCTTAGTAACATTGACGGCATTTACAACGGTTCACCTTCGCAGCCGGGTACTTCTGTGATACGTACGGTGGAGCGTGGAAAGGATTTGTCGGATTACATTCAGACGGAAAAGTCCGGATTCGGACGGGGAGGGATGCTTACCAAAAGCACCATTGCCCGTAAGGTGGCCGATGAAGGTATTGCCGTGATTATCGCCAATGGCAAGAAAGAGAACATCCTGTCGGATTTGTTGTGTCATCCGGATACGACAGTCTGTACCCGTTTCCTTCCAGCTATGGAGGGAGTGTCGAGTATGAAGAAGTGGATTGCGCACAGTGAAGGCTTTGCCAAAGGGGAACTTCATCTGAACCGTCAGGCAGTAGAGGCCGTCAAAGGAGTGAAGGCTACCAGCATCCTTCCGGTGGGAGTGACGCGGGTTGTGGGAGATTTTGAGAAAGATGACCTCGTGCGCGTGATGGACGAGCAAGGACGGCAGATTGGAGTAGGCCGTGTATCAGCCGACTCGGCAGAAGCACTTTCCATGGTGGGACAGCACGGGCAGAAACCGCTGGTACATTACGATTATCTGTATTTGGAATAAACCGGGATGGCTTACTCCATCGGTACGGTGCGTTGTTCTGCCACGGATTGTATGGACAGAGGGGTAACCGAAGTCCAAAGAGCCAGGTCGTGTATATCGGCCGGGTAAGGTATCTCCTGTTTCATTTCGGCTTCTAATGCTTTGAGCATGATGTAGTCCATTCCCTCATGGTGCGTGTCGATGCGCAGTGCTTCTTCTCCCCATTGTTGCCAATAGAGGTGTTCGTATTTTTGCAGGTAAGCGGTATCTGTCTCCCATGTTTCGTGCGGACTTTTTCCTTCCAGGTAAATGCGTCGCTGTTCTCCCTGCCAGATTCCTTTGGTGCCTTGTATTTCGAAGTCCAGGCTTCTGGGGCGGGGAAGAGTGGTGTCGTGAGTCAAAGAAACCAAGGTTCCGGAAGCTGTCTCCAGTTGGGTGACGGTTACGTCTCCCTGCGTGACAGGCACGTGAGGATTTCCTCCTAATTCACGGATACGCTGGTATAGGCCTGCGGGTTTGGAAGAAAAGGTGGTCAGGCGTACAAAACGGTCTTTGCGGGGAATGCCGGCGATGAGGCAGAGAGGAGCCAGTCCGTGAGTAGGATAAAGGTCGCCATTTTCCTGCTGGTAGAATTTGCTTCGCCAGATGCTTTCTGTCTTTTTCCGGTTGCCTAGACGGCCATGGTCATCGAGCAAGAGGCTGCGCAGGTCGTGGCGGTATCCGCCTCGCATGTATACAATTTCTCCCATCTCGCCGCTTTCTACCAGACGGTACAATGCTAACACCTCTCTCCGGAAAAGGACATTTTCCATCGGAAACACTTTTCTTCCGGTGCTTTCGGCTGCCTGTATCAGGGGCTTGTATTCGTTCAGGCACAGTCCTCCTTTTATTTCCAGTGCTACGTGGCACCCTTTTTGAATGCAGTATAGGGCATGTGTGACATGAAGCAGCCACGGAGAGGCAATGAAAACTAGTTGCGGTGCCTGTTCCTTGATCATTCGCCGGTAATCTTCTCCTCCCCGGTTGTAGCAGGGCACTCCGTAGTCTTCTTCCCGCGCTTCAGGGTCGGCAATGGCTGTGACGTGGTAACCGGAAATATGACGGATGAGCGAGAGCAGTTGTTTTCCGCGGTAGCCCATACCGATAAAAGCGATATGCAGTATGTCGTTATTCATCTTTATAATCCGTAATCCATATTTTCTTTTGCTCGTGATTGATTCTGTAGCGGATTCCCGGACTCAGAAATTTGAGTGTGGAGAGGAACTCGTCTAGACTTTCGTCACGCAGCGTTGCTTTGTATTTGAGTTTTTGGCGGAAGATGAAAGAAGAAACTGGTAACCGTAGTGCCGGTAAAGTTCTCCTCGCTTATCTTCTAGTGTATGGCCGTCAAAGATAACTGTTTTTTTCGCGCCATGCATAGACGGAACCTACAGGAATTTGTATCTTTTGAAAAGTACTGTCCTTGGGCTGACATAAAAAACTTTCTCCTGGAGAGAGTATGGTCTTTTGTGAAGTAAAGTCGGGAGATATTTCTACTTTTCCCTTGAGCAAGGTGACCCGGCTCTGTTCTTCGTTTGTGTAAGCCGAGACGTCGAAGTTGGTTCCCAGCACTTTAATTTTATAGTGAGCGGTGTGTACGTAGAAGGGTTTTCCATTTTGAGATTTTACGTCGAAGATGGCTTCACCATGTAAGGTGACGTTTCGTTCCTTTTTCCAGTTGCCGGTCGTATAGGAAAGGGTTGAACAGGCATTCAGCCAGACACTGGAGCCGTCGGGCAGTTTTACTTTAGCCTGTTGTCCGGTTTCTGTTTCTACGATGACTGGGTAGGATTCTGTCTGAGGCGTGAATAATCTTTCCGCTTGCCATCCGATAACCAGGCAAAGGAGAATGGAGGCCGCATAAAGCCATGTTGTCCGGATACTCCGTCTGCGGGTAGTCTGTGGGCTGATGCCTGTCCGGTCTGCGAATTTTTTCCATTCATTCTGAGTATCAGCTTCCAGTTTTTCTTTTTCATATTCTTGGTGGAGCCAGGCTTCTTTCAGAGAAAACCATGCTTGCTGGTTTTCCTTGCTTTCGCATAACCATTCATAAAGCTGCCGGGTTTCTTCCTCTGTCAGCTGGTGGTGCATATATTTTTGAAAGTCAATTTTCTTCATCATGAGATATCGGATTTTAAAAGGTTAGAAAAGTAAAGGAAGAAAGTGTGTCAGCGAGGCTCTTATTACCTTCAGCCCACGGTACAAATGGTTTTCTACCGTCCGGATGGATAAATTGAGTTCTTCGGCTATTTCGCTGCTCTTCATTCCTTGTCGGTGGTTCATCTGTACAACCAGACGGCATTGCTGAGGCAGTTGCTCCAGAGCCTTCTGGAAATTTTCATCGAGTTCCTTAAAATAAAGGTCTTCCAGCACGTTCTTTTCCTTAGTATAATATGAAAGTTCCAGTTCTTTTAATTTGGTGTCTGTCAGGTTGGAGAAATTGTTTTGTAAGGCATTTCTTCTTATTTGTTTCAGGCATTGAGTTTTCAGAATCTGAAACAGGTAGGAGCATAAGGTCTCCGGACTTTCAATACGGTTCCGATATTCCCAGAAAAGAATGAAACTTTCCTGTGTCACGTCTTTTGCCTCGTCTTCGTCTCCTAATATCTTTTTACAGAAGACATAGGCTCTTGGGTGGTATTTTTTGTAGAACCACTCAAACGATGCCAGATTTCCTTGTTTGATATCAGAATAAATTGCATGTGCTTCCATAATGCTGTTCTTTACAGAGAGTAAAGTGAGTAAGTTGTAATAAGGTCTTGTTTGTGGAATAAGGAAAAAGGATGGTTCAAAGATAATGTTTTATCTTGTACAGACCAATAGTAAATGTTTTTTTATGATGGTTCTATTTACGGTTCTTTCCTTGAAATATCAAATAATGTATAATCTGGCCTTCTCCTACCGGTTTCAGGAAAGCTTGTTTTTATTCCCTCGAAAAAACGTCTAGGCGTTTCATCCTGCATGTCGAAGCGTATTTCTCTGCACGCCGAAGCATTTTATTTCAACTGTTTTTATTAATAAATGTTTAAAAACCGGATGCCGTATGAGTAAATATTTCCAGTTCTTTTTCTTTGTTTTAAACAAAGGAGTCCTGGGATTGAGGAAAAAAGGAACTTTTTATTAACTAAAATCTAATTTATTATGAGGAAATGCGTATTACAAGACTGGTGGACAAAGTTTTCCTGTAGAATTTGGGTGGGGCTGATGTGGCTACTGCTGCCTTTCAGTGTAACTGCACAACACACATCGCTTCAGTTAAGCCTGTTAAATCGTCCGTTGGCGGAATTTATCCAGGCGGTGGAAACACAAACAGACTTTAAGTTTTTCTATGAAGAAGGACAAGTGGATACTACATGTCCTGTGACAGTGAAACTTCAGAATGGAGATGTGAAGGAGGCACTTCGTCAGGCTTTGGAGTATACGGCTATCTCTTGGAGTATGTCTGATAAACGAATTATGTTGGTTCGCAAGCAGGCGCCTTCTGGCGAGAATACACAGAAGAGGGAGTTTAAGGGGCAAGTGCTGGATGAGGCTGGAATGCCTGTAATCGGTGCCAATGTAAGTGTGAAAGGCACATCGGTGGGAACGATTACTGACCTGGATGGTAATTATTCGTTTATGGCTCCTGAAGGAAGTGTGCTGGTCGTGTCATATATAGGATATGCCACTCAGGAGTTTTCATGCACGAAAGGGGAGTGTCCGGTTGTGCGCCTGAAAGAGGATTCGAAGGTGTTGGATGACGTGGTTGTCGTGGGGTATGGTACGGTAAAGAAACGTGATTTGACTGGATCTGTTTCCAGTGTGAAAGGAGAAGATTTGGATCTTGGAGGGATGGCTTCCGTGGGACATGCGCTTAGCGGAAAGGCGGCAGGGCTGTACGTAAAACGGAATAGTGCACAGCCGGGAGGTGGTCTGGATATTCTGGTTCGTGGAGCCGGATCTGTCAATGCAGGGAATGATCCTCTTTATATTGTGGATGGTTTTCCGATTGCCAAGCTGGACCAGGCCAACGGAGGAGACGCTAAGATGGATCCTGGTACGCAGGGTATCCTGAATTTCCTGAATCCGAATGACGTGGAGTCAATAGAGGTGTTGAAAGATGCCAGCGCTACGTCTATCTATGGGGCACGTGCAGCTAATGGAGTTGTTATTATCACCACAAAGCGCGGAAAGCAAGGAAAGGCTAAGGTAGATTATTCTTATAGTTATTCTTTGCAGAAGTATGCGGACAAGTATGATTTGTTGAATTTGAAAGAATGGATGATTGAAAAGAATCGTACCACCTGGGAAGGATGGTTATGGGATAACAAGGTCGCTCCATGGGGCACAAAGACGCTGGAAGAGGCGCGTCAGAATCCGTATAACGGTATCCAATATCAACAGCCTTACACTGATGAGGAAATAGCTCAGGCAGGTCTGGGCACAGACTGGCTGGGATTAATAACCCGTAACGGACAGATTCAAGAGCATAATGTGAGTATTCAGGGGGGAAGTGAAAACACCCAGTATATGCTTTCCTTTAATTATTATAATCATAAGGGTATTATAAAGAATTCCGGTATGACCCGTTATACAGCCAAGGCCAATATTGACCAGAAATTTCTGGATATCTTCAAGGTGGGGCTGAACATGGTGTTAACCCGGATAGATAATGACAATACACAACTTGGAGCAGGAGAGTTTGAGAACTCCGGCATTATCCGGTCGGCCTTACAGATGGGGCCTAATATCGAAGCTTATGATGAGGAAACCGGAACTTATCCGATAAATCCTCTGATAGGTACGCAGCCGAATCCTTATTCCTTACTACAACAATAAAGATGAGCGGATAGACCGTCTGTTGGGCAATGTCTTTTTGGAGGCCAGACCGGTAGAAGGACTGACACTGCGTTTAAATGCAGGTATTGACCATGCCAATATAGGACGTAATACTTATCAGCCTCGTACTACGTTAAACGGAGAAAAGAATGGAGGAGTGGCGTATATTTACAATACTGCGAACAATCAGTATCTGCTGGAAGCTACGGCTACTTATCAGCTGACTTTCAATCAGATTCACAATTTGAATCTGCTTGCGGGAACTTCTTATGAGAAGTTTAACTATGATGCATCAGAACTAGGCAACAATAACTTTGTGACAGACGGGTTCGGGTGGAAAAATATCGCTTCTGGAGCTGGAACAAAAATTGTCAAATCGGCGGCGACTGAGAACAAGATGCTTTCTTACTTTTTCCGCTTGGGATATGTCTTGCATGACCGATATTTGCTGACTGCTACTTTGCGTGCGGACGGTGCGAGCGTGTTTGCCCGTAACAATAAATGGGGATATTTCCCTTCTGTTGCGTTGGGGTGGAATGTGAATCAGGAGAAGTTTTTGCGTAATGTGGACTGGCTTTCCAACTTAAAACTGCGTTTGAGTTGGGGGCAGACTGGTAATGCAGATATCAGTACTAATGCGTTTGCCAGCTATCAGGCCGCTAATGGATGGGTGGGTGCCGACCATAATCCTGTTACGGCCGTAACAAAAGCTAAACTGGAAAATCCTGATTTAAAGTGGGAAACCACGACAGAATGGAACTTTGGACTTGACTTTGGTTTCCTGAAAGACCGGATTACAGGTTCGGTGGATGTGTATCAGCGGGTTATTTCGGATTTGCTGAATTATAAGCCATTGAATTCTTATCAAGAGGTCAAACAAATCATGGCCAATATCGGAAAGACACAAAGCAGGGGAATTGAAGTGACGCTGAATACGCGCAATATCGTTACGAAAGATTTTTCTGGGGGACGACATTGACTTATGCAAAGTATGAAGACCGCTGGAAAGAACGTACGCCGGACTGGAAACCGAATGTATATGAATCGGTGGATGATCCGATTCGTCCGATTTATGCTCGCCGGGCAGACCATATACTGCAAGTTGGAGAAGCACCTCCTGCTGCTCAGCCGGATTTGCTTCCTGGGCAGATTGTCATCAAGGATGTGGATGGTTATAAGAGAGATAGCAATGGAAACCCTATGGTGGATGAACAGGGACGTTTTGTACGGACGGGGAAAGCAGACGGAATTATTGATGAAGCCGATACGCAATTAATCGGTTCGGTAGATCCCGGATGGATGGGAAGTTTGACAAATACTTTCCGTTATAAAGGATTTGATTTCAGTTTCTCATTGAACGGAATGTTTGACCGTATAATGGAAGATCCGACAGAAATGGATTTTGGGTTACTTGGCAATAATATAGCGACGAGCGGTTATAATGCGTTGAAAGTAATCAAGAATCGTTGGACGCCAGAGAATCCTTCTGTGACCCGTCCAAGTTCTTTTTACAATACGGGACATAATTATACTTATGGAGATTTCTTTTATCAAAAGGCGTGGTTTATCCGCCTGCAGACTATAAGTCTAGGGTATACTTTGCCTAAGTCTTGGATAGCGAAAGCCAAGGTATTGAGCAGTGTGCGTTTGAATGTCAGCGCCAATAACTTGTTTATAATTACTCCTTATAAGGGACTTGATCCCGAAACAGACTCGTATGCTGCTGCCTATCCGAACGCACGTACCTTTAGTTTTGGAGTTAATGTCTCATTTTGAAGTAGAAAATAATGACTTAAAAAAAGAAAAGAGTATGAAAAAGATGTACTATTCAATTCTATATTTTGTGGCTCTGTGCAGTATATTTTCCATGAGTTCTTGTGTTGACTTGGATCCCATGGATTCGTCTGAGATTAATCCTTCTATTTATCCACGTACGGAAGAGGATATGCGTTCTTTGGTCAACGGGTGTTATCAGTCTGTAAGGTCGAGTTGGTTTGACGGACTTTTTGCGACGAATGAACGTGGAGTAACGATTGTAAATGATTTGACCACAGAAATTCTTTCTTGTAAGGCCGGATGGATGAAAGACGTGTCTGACTTGAATTTTTTCCCTACGACTAATGATTTAACTCGCTTTTTATTACAGTGATACGGATGCGTATAGTGATGGTTGGCTGAATGATATCAGCCAGTGTACTTCAGTATTAAACAGATTGAAGTGTGCGATTTTGTCGGATGAGGTGAAAAAAGAGTTGATGGCAGAAGTGCGTTGTGCCCGTGGCTTGCTTTCTTATACTCTTTATGATATGTTTGGTCCGTTGGTGGTGGCTCCGATTGAACTCCTGGAGAATCCCATTGTAGAACAGCCGTTGTCCCGGCTTTCGCAAGAGGATATGGTCAAGTTTATAGAGGATGATTTGCTGTATGCTTCCACAAACTTACCTGTTCCGGCGGATACGGAGTATGGAAGATTCTCTCAAGGGCTGGCAAAGATGCTATTGATTCGTCTTTATTTACATGAAACTCCGACAAACCGAGAGTTCTATCAGAAGGTAGAGAATCTTTGTCGGGAAATGAAGGATTATGGTTATTCACTGGCCCAAAGTTATACTGGAATGTTTGAAGTTGGAGGGCAGGGAAAGGCAAATCCGGAAATAATTTGGGCGATTCCGGTCGTTTTTTGGAACAGGTAAGTTGGAATGACTGGCATATGTCTATGTTACCAACAGATTTTGAAGATCATGGAATGGAAGCAGGGTATGAACTGGTCAATAGTACGTGGGCGTTTATGATAGTTTGAGCCGAGGGATTTACGGAAAACCTATTTGATTGCTTCTTACACGAACAATAAGGGAGAAACTGTAGATCGGGAACATCCCGGAAATCCGGATAAGCATTTAGATGTAGGGCCTATTCCTTTGAAATATGGATATGATATAAATGTGGTAGGGAATGGAGGTAAGAGTAGCATTGATCCTATCATCTATCGTTATGCGGATGTGTATCTTTCGTTGGCTGAAGCGCTTTGTCGGAAACCTTCATCGTCTGTTGCTGACCGGCAGGAGGCGCTTGGTTGATAAATGACATTCGTGGAAGAGCTGGACTTGGAGCCTTGTCTGACGCAGATATTGCGACGGATGAGTTATTAATAGATGTGATACTAAAAGAGCGGAGCCATGAGTTCTGGTGTGAAAATGGACAGTATCGTGCAGATTTGATTCGTTTGGGTAAGTTTGTAGAACATGCGAGAAATATCAAGGGCACTCCTTATGCGGCTGATTATAAAATCTGTATATCCATTGCCTCTTTCTGCTATTAATGATGGGAAGGGGAAAGTGATACAGAATCCTCAATATTAATGAATTTAAAAATTGCAGATATGAAACATTAGTTATATGATTCTTCTTGTCGGAGGATTGTTTTTTGTCAGGTTGTGACGGAAAACACAAGTCGCAGACAGTCAAAGTGGAATGCCTTTCAGTTGAAACGCCTGAGCGTGCGTCCGGACAGCAAGATGTAGTTGGACTGGCTTGTGATCCGATAGATACTGTACGTATTGGATTCATAGGTTTAGGAGCAAGAGGGACGGAAGCCATACGACGATTTACTTATCAGAAAGGAATTGAGGTCATGGCTCTATGCGATTTACACCAGTTTCGCACCGATTCTTGCAATCGCATGCTGGTACGTGCAGGAATGAAGGAAGCGGATGTGTATTATGGAGATGATGAGCAGTGGAAAAAAAGTTTGTGAGCGTGAAGATATTGATTTGATATATATAGCGACAGACTGGGTGAATCATGCTCCGATAATGATTTATGCTATGCAACATGGAAAACATGTGGCTTGTGAAGTGCCTGCCGCGTTGACGTTGGAGGAAATCTGGGAGGTGGTCAATACGGCAGAACTGACTCGCAAGCATTGTATGATGCTGGAAAATTGTGTGTATGATTTTTTTGAGATTACTACTTTAAATATGGCCCAACAAGGTGTTTTTGGAGATATCACTCATGTAAAAGGGGCGTACAATCATTGTTTGTCTGATATTTTGGCCGGATTATAATGCTGATTGGAGGATGCAGTATAATATGAAGTATAGGGGGGATATATATCCAACTCATGGGATGGGGCCAGCTTGTCAGTTGCTTAATATTCATCGGGGGGACCGGATGAAATATCTGGTATCTATGGATAGTGATCCGTTGTCTCTACCGGTTTGGTTGAAGGTGCATGGAAGGGATAAAGATGCGGAAGGATTTCGGAATGGAGAAGTAACGTTGACCCTGATCCGAACGGAGAAAGGGAAAACAATACAGATAGAGCACAATGTGGCATCTCCTCGTCCTTATAGTCGTATGTATCAGTTGACCGGAACAAAAGGGTTTGCAGAAAAATATCCGGTGGAAGGATATGCACTTGACAGTAAGAATCTGCCCACTGAAGTTGTAGGAAAAGAAACTTTTACGGCTCATGAATTTATGACTGAGGAAGTAAAACAGCGTCTGATGCTTTATTATAAGGATGAGATCGTGCGTAATATGGAAGAGAGGGCGAAAGAAGTGGGTGGCCATGGAGGTATGGATTTTATTATGGATTCCCGTCTAATCTATTGTTTACATCATGGACTTCCGTTGGATATGGATGTATATGATTTAGCGGAATGGTGTGCGCTGATACCTTTGACTCAGTTGTCTATAGAAAATGGGTTTGTTCCAGTTGAAGTACCCGATTTTACTCGGGGGGCATGGAATAAGGTAAAGGGATATCGGCATGCATTCGCTGATTGAATGGAAGTATTATACCAATATATTTTTATAGTGAACGGGTGTATACACCTGTTCACTATAATTTAAATTAAATAGGTTTATGAATCGACTGATTTTATTTTTAAGTTTTGTATTTTGCTTTCTTGTTCAACTGTATTCACAGCCTTATAAAGATTCACGCTTACCTGTGGATATTCGTGTGGATGATTTATTAGGGCGTATGACACTAGAAGAGAAAATAGCTCAAATTAGGCATATTCATTCATGGGACATATTCAATGACCAGGAACTGGATGAAGAAAAACTTCAAAAATTAGCGGGAGACGTTGCTTGGGGGTTTGTAGAAGGTTTTCCACTTACTGGCGAGAATTGCCGTTTGCATATGCGACGTATACAGGAATATATGGTAAATAAAACCAGATTAGGTATTCCTGTGTTTACCATAGCAGAAGCTCTTCATGGGTCGGTGCATGAAGGTTCCACTATTTATCCTCAAAATATAGCTTTGGGGGCGACTTTTAATCCTTCTCTGGCTTATGATAAGGCATCTAAGATCTCGGAAGATTTACATTATCAAGGAATACGTCAGATTTTGGCTCCTTGTGTGGATGTGGTGCGTGACTTGAGGTGGGGACGTGTAGAAGAAAGTTATGGGGAAGATCCTTTTTTGAATGCAATGTTTGCTTGTCAGGAGGTGAAAGGTTATTTGGATAATGGAATATCTCCGATGTTGAAACATTTTGGTCCTCATGGCAATCCTTCTGGAGGATTGAATTTAGCTTCTGTTAATTGCGGTATTGGTGAACTTCATGATATTTATTTGCAGCCTTTTCGGAAAGTAATTACTTCATTCCCGATACAGGCTGTGATGTCATCTTATAATGCGTGGAATAGATTTCCTGTATCTTCATCTCACTATTTATTGACTGAGGTCTTGAGAGAACACTGGGGGTTTGAGGGATATGTCTATGCTGACTGGGGAGCTATAGATATGCTTCATACTTTTCATCGTACTGCTGTTAATTCTGCAGAAGCAGCTTTTCTGGCCGTATCTGCAGGCCTTGATGTGGAGGCCGCCAGCCAATGTTATGCGTGGTTGCCAGAGATATTGCAAAGAGGCATGGTGAAGCAAGCAATAATAGACAAGGCTGTAAGGCGGGTATTGATGGCTAAATTTAAAATGGGCTTGTTTGAAGATCCTTATGGTGAACGATGGGCACATGCTCAAATGCACTCTGATGCGAGTGTGGCACTTTCTCGTAAAATTGCAGACGAGTCCGTGGTGTTGTTGAAAAATGAAGGTGGATTACTGCCTTTGGATTTGTCTAAAATCAGCTCTATAGCTGTAATAGGTCCTAATGCCCAGAGTGTACAGTTTGGTGATTATAGTTGGAGTAGGTCGACAGAAGATGGTATAAGTCCTTTGGAAGGAATTCTGGCATACACGTTAAATCGTGGTATTCAAGTGAATTATGCTTTGGGGTGTGATTTGATGTCGAATGATGAGAGTGGTATTGTAGAAGCTCAACAAGTCGCTCGTAAAAGTGACGTTGCTGTTGTTTTCTGCGGAAGTTCTAGTGCTTCTTTAGCACGTGATTATAAAGGTGCTAATTGTGGCGAGGGTTTTGATCTTTCTGATTTGAGTTTGACTGGGGCACAAGAAAAACTGATTCAGGCTGTGTATGCCACAGGAACTCCTGTTATACTCGTTTTAGTAACTGGAAAACCTTTTGCTATATCATGGGAAAAGCTGCATTTGCCGTCTATTTTGGTGCAATGGTATGCTGGTGAACAGGAAGGTGCTTCGATTGCTGATATCCTTTTTGGAAAAGTGAATCCATCTGGAAGACTGCCTGTCTCTTTTCCACAAAGCGCAGGACATTTGCCTGTTTTTTATAATTATCTTCCTAGTGATAAAGGTTTTTATCATCAACCAGGCACTCTGGATAAACCAGGAAGAGATTATGTGTTTTCTTCACCGGATGTATTGTGGGCTTTTGGGTATGGGTTGAGCTATACACAGTTTGAATATTCTTCTCCAGAGATTCTTTTACGGAACGATTCTGTCTATGCTTTCGTGACCATCAAAAAATGTTGGAGAAAGAACGGGAATGGACGTTCCTCAATTATATGTAAGGGATGTAGTCAGTTCGATAGAAACGCCAGTACGGCAATTAAAGGCATTTCAGAAAATAGAATTATCTTCAAAGGATTCTATGCGCATCGTTTTGGCATTTCCTTTGGAAGAGTTAGCTTTGACGGATGAGAACGGAAATAGTCGTATCGAGCCTGGTGAATTTGAAATTCAGATAGGTAAGTCATCTGATTACATTTTATTTAAGGAGGTGATTCAGGTAGGTGATAGGGGAAGATGGAACTGGGGGGAATTGTCTCGGCAAGTGAAAAAAGTACAATCTTGTTTGGGGAAAAACATGAAAATCGGAGGAGTAGTACGTGATATACAAGCTACTCCAGTTGAGGGAGTGGAGATTTTATCAGAGAGCAAGGGGAACTTTTTGGGATATACAGATACAAATGGACGATATTTGATTCATGCTCAGCAGGGAGAGTGCTTGTTGTTCCGTAAAAAAGGTTATTTGCAGGAGAAAGCGAAAGTAACCGATGAGGAATTTATGCCAATAGTTCTACGAAATGACAAGTTTGATAAATGAGGAAAAATTCCGTATTAACTTCGGTGATACGGAATTTTTCATTTGATATTATTGTTTAGCGTGTAAAAATTGAATCAGCAGGTTGCGGGGTAGGGAATAGGTATTTCCATGTTCCTGCACATATTTCAGCAGGTAGAGTCCTTCCTGACGAAGTCGGGCTTTAGGCACGATGTTTTCGGTGTCTTCTGCCATTTTCAGTAACATCATGGCAGCTAGTTCGGTCTTCTCTATGCCATCTTTTTCCTGACTGTATTTTTCCAGTATGGTTTGTCCGTCCATTTCTTCCAGCTGCTGGGGAGTGACCTCCAGCACTTGCCGTGCCGTACTTTCATATTCCTCCCAGTCCGACTTGCTGATGTGCTTCCGGCGGAGAATCAGGTTGGCTATTGCGGCAAATATTTCCTGAATCATGCGTATGATGTAATCCTGTCTGATCATGGTTTTAAAATTTTCGGTTACAAAGTTCGAAATTATTTTTCTTGGTTTTTCATAATCTTTCGTAATTTTGAGCGAATAACTAAAAAAAAAATTGCACTATGGACGAACAAATAAGACAAATAGGAGAACGTATCCGCGGACTACGCGATGCGCTGGATTTGAGTGTAGAGGACATGGCCGGACAATGTGGATTGCCGGTGGAACAATATAAGCAGATTGAGTCGGGCGAGTGTGACATTGCGGTCAGTACGTTGCAGCAAATCGGACGGAAGTGCAACGTGCCGCTTGACGTGCTGATGTTCGGGGAAGAACCTAAGATGAATGCTTATTTCCTGACACGCTGGGGAACCGGTATTTCGGTGGAGCGTACGAAGGCATATAAATACCAGTCGCTGGCTTCAGGGTTCCGCAACCGCAAGGCCGATCCTTTCCTGGTAACGGTAGAGCCCAAGCCGGAGGATACACCTATTTATTATAATACGCACTACGGACAGGAATTCAACTTGGTGATTGAGGGCCGGATGCTGTTGAGCATAAACGGAAAAGATCTGATTCTGGAGCAGGGAGACAGTTTGTATTTCGATTCTTCACTGCCTCACGGAATGAAGGCGCTCGACGGGAAAGCGGTGAAGTTCCTCGCCATCGTTATGTAGTAATTAATTTTGAAAAGAAATATGCTAGAAAGATTTGTTGAACAAACTCACTTTACCTCACAAGAGGATTTCATTGCGAATTTTAAAGTGAAGGTGCCGGAAAATTTTTAATTTCGGTTATGATGTGGTAGATGCCTGGGCGGCTGAACAGCCCGATAAAAATGCGTTGCTGTGGACAAACGACAAAGGAGAACATATACAGTTTACGTATGCGGACTTGAAGAAATATACCGATATGACCGCCTCCTATTTCCAGAGCTTGGGAATAGGTCATGGAGATAAGGTCATGCTGATTTTGAACGCCGGTATGAATTTTGGTTCTCTATCATTGCTCTGCACAAGTTGGGAGCAGTGGTCATTCCGGCTACACACTTGCTGACAAAGAAAGATATTGTATATCGTTGTCAGGCTGCCGGTATCAAGATGATTGTGGCTGCCGGTGAACCGGTCATCACAGAACATATTCTGGCAGCCATGCCTGATTCTCCTACGGTAGAACGCCTGGTGAGTGTCGGTCCGGAATATCCGGAGGGCTTTGAAGATTTCCATAAGGGTATGGAAGCTGCCGCTCCTTTTGTACGTCCGGAACATGTGAATACCAACGAGGATATTTCACTGATGTACTTTACTTCGGGAACTACCGGGGAGCCGAAGATGGTGGCACACGACTTTACTTATCCGCTCGGACATATTGCTACCGGATGCTTCTGGCATAATCTGCATGAAAACAGTCTGCACCTGACCATTGCAGATACCGGATGGGGAAAGGCAGTGTGGGGAAAGCTGTACGGACAGATGATTGCCGGTGCCAATATCTTTGTATACGACCATGAGAAGTTTACTCCGGCAGATATTCTGCAAAAGATTCATGATTATCATATTACTTCACTGTGTGCACCTCCTACGATTTATCGTTTCCTGATTCGGGAAGACTTGTCGAAATATGATTTGTCTTCACTGGAATATTGCACGACGGCGGGCGAGGCGTTGAACTATTCTGTATATGAGACTTTCAAACGCATTACGGGCATCCGTCTGATGGAAGGATTCGGACAGACGGAAACGGCATTGACGCTGGCTACTTTCCCGTGGATGGAACCGAAACCGGGAAGTATGGGTGTGCCTAATCCGCAGTATGACATTGACTTGTTGAAACCAGACGGCCGTTCAGCGGAAGATGGAGAACAGGGACAGATTGTGGTACGTACGGATAGAGGTAAACCATTAGGCTTGTTCAAGGAATATTATCGTGATGCTGAACTTACCCGTGAGGCTTGGCACGATGGTATCTATTACACGGGCGATGTGGCATGGCGTGATGAAGACGGTTATTACTGGTTCGTAGGACGTGCCGACGATGTCATCAAGAGCTCCGGTTACCGTATCGGCCCGTTTGAAGTAGAAAGTGCCTTGATGACGCATCCGGCAGTAGTGGAATGTGCCATTACCGGTGTGCCCGATGAAATCCGCGGTCAGGTGGTAAAGGCCACTATCGTATTGGCAAAGGACTACAAGCAGAAGGCCGGACCGGAACTGATAAAGGAATTGCAGGACCATGTGAAACGGGTGACAGCTCCTTACAAGTATCCGCGTGTCATTGAGTTTGTGGATGAACTGCCGAAAACCATCAGTGGAAAAATCCGCCGTGTGGAAATCCGTCAAAAAGACAACAATTAAATGATAAAAATACTATCTTTGCATCGATACTTAAATTTTATATAGAACGGTGCAAATGAAAGGAAAATTTTTTATTAATCTAGCATCTGTATTAAGTTTCTTTGCGATCTCTGGTGAGTTGACAGCACAGGTCGTAAAGCATGAGCGGTTGCTCTCTTTTGAAGAAGCTGTACCGCAGGAACTCTCCGGCGCAGGGTCGACTTTATCTCTTAGTGATGAACACTATAAAGATGGAAGCCGTTCCCTGCGTTGGACGTATAAACCGGGGGCTGTCCTTTCCCTGAAAAAGGATTTGAAGTTTGAAGCCAAAGATCCGACGGGAAAAGATACGTATCTGTCGGCTTTTTATTGTATGGGTGTATAACGAGAAGGCAGTAGATAAGAAAATAACCTTTCAATTCTTGAAGGATGGAAAGGTATGTACATCTTTTCCCTTCGGCATAAACTTCACCGGATGGCGCGCGGCATGGGTTTGCTATGAACGCGATATGGAAGGTACGCCGGAAGAAGGTATGAATGAGTTGAGGATACTGGCACCGGATGTAGAAGGGGAACTTTTTTATCGATCATCTGATTCCGGCCAGCAAGGTAGACGCGCGTCAGCAGGCTGCCGATGTACAGGTGCCTTTTGTGCATAAAAGGAACGACCAATCACTGGCTGGTGATTTATCCGCATTCATTGTGGAAATCGGATTTACCTTTGAAACCGGTTTCAGAAAAAGAGCTTCAGGATATGCACCTGATGGAAAAGCGCTACCGGGATTTGATTTATACACCGGGTAAATTGTCTCAAAAACAGATAGACAAAATTCGCCGGAAGTATGATGCCTATAAGATTGTATATAAAAATGGTAAGGTGAGCGGACTGCCTATTTTTATGGTACGTCAGTCGGAAGCATACGAGCGTATGATTCCCCATTGGAACAAGGATATGTTTACGAAACTGGGTATGGAAATGAAGCTTATTTCGACCTGATGAAAGCCATTGCCGTGGCATATCACAACGCGCAGGACGCACAGGTGAAACAGGAAATGCGCCAGAAATTCATGGCTATGTATGACCATATCACCGACCAGGGAGTAGCGTATGGCAGCTGCTGGGGAAACATACATCATTATGGATACAGTGTACGCAGTTTGTATCTTTCTTATTTCCTGATGAAGGATGTGCTGCGTGAAGAAAATCGTCTGGCGGAAGCGGAAGCTACTATGCGCTGGTATGCCATTACGAATGAAGTATATCCAAAGCCGACCGGAAACGGTATTGACATGGATTCCTTTAACACGCAGACTTCCGGACGCATTGCCAGCATTCTGATGATGGAGGATACGCCGGAAAACTTCGTTACTTGCGTGCCTTCTCACGCTGGATTGACTACGGATGCCGTCCGGCTCCGGGATTGGCAGGTGCCTTCAAGAGTGACGGGGCTGCTTTCCATCACCGTAACAACTATCCTGCGTATGCGGTTGGAGGTCTGGATGGGGCAACTAACATGATTTACCTGATGAGCGGAACAACTTTTGCGGTATCTGAACTGGCTCATCAGACTGTAAAAGATGTGTTGCTGACCATGCGTTTCTATTGTAACCAGCAACAGTTCCCGCTGTCAATGTCGGGACGTCACCCCAATGGAAAAGGAAAGCTGATTCCGGTACAGTATGCCATGATGGCTATCTCTGGAACTCCTGACGGAAAAGAAAAGTATGATGCCGATATGGCTGCTGCTTACCTGCGTCTGGTAAGAGAACCGGCAAAACCGGGTGCCAATGAACCGGATTATTTACCGCAGGCACGGCCGGACTGGAACGCAAGCTGGAGAAGAAACTGCTGAAGGCAGGCTTTACTCCTGAAAAAGACCCGCAGGGAAATTTAGCGTTGGGATATGGCTGTGTGTCTGTACAGCGACGGAACAACTGGGCGGCAGTGGTACGTGGTCATTCACGTTACTTATGGGATGCCGAGCATTACTTGGATGCCAATTTCTATGGACGATACTTGGGTTATGGCAGCATGCAGGTGCTGACTGCTCAGCCGGGAGAAAGAGTAACCTTTACAACGAGTGGCTGGCAGGAAAACGGATTCGACTGGAACCGAATTCCGGGTGCTACTTCCATTCATCTGCCTTTTGACCAGTTGCGTGCGAAAGTGCTGAATGTGGATGCTTTTTCCGGAATGGAAGAAATGCTGTATTCTGATGAGGCATTTGCCGGAGGGCTTTCTCAAGAACGTGAGAATGGAAACTTTGGTATGAAGTTGCACGAACATGATAAGTACAACGGTTCGCACCGTGCGCGGATTTCGTATCATTTCTTTGGAAATACCATCGTAGCTCTTGGCTCTGACATTGAGAATGTCAATCAGGACTATCCTACAGAAACTACTGTATTCCAGCTGGCTGCCATTACGCCGGAAGAAAAAGCATATTGGGACAACTGGAAGGATAACGGACATACGTATCTGGCTCCTAATGGAGTGGGGTATTATGTACCGGGAAATGTACAGTTTGAAAAGAACTTCCCTCAGGTAACAGTTGGTGAACGTAGTGTAAAACCGACTTCCGGCGATTGGGTATCTTTGGTGTTCAATCACGGAAAAGCACCTCAGGGGGCTTCGTATGAATATGCGGTGTTGCCGCAGACTGATGAACAAGGTTTGACACAGTTTGCCAAACAACCGACTTATCAGGTGTTGCAGAGAGACCGGAATGCGCATATCGTGACTTCCAGTGCAGAACATTTGACTTCATACGTGCTTTTTGAAACTCCACAGAAGGCTTTGCCAGGTGATTTCATTGAGAAGGCGGATACTTCTTGTCTGGCTATGGTAAAGCAGGTGGACAAGAAAAAACTGGTGCTGACCGTGGCACAACCGGATATGGCTTTCTATCGCGGTCCGAGTGATGAGGCCTTTGATGAAAATGGCAAACGCATTGAACGTAGTATTTATTCTCGCCCGTGGATTGATGACGAGAGTAAGGAGATTCCGGTAACCATCACTTTGAAAGGGAAATGGAATGTGGCATCTCATCCTGCCGTGAAGGTGCTGGAATCGGACAAGAAGCACACCATATTGCAGTTTACTTGCCGTGAAGGAAAGAGCTATGATGTGCAGCTTTCCAAATAGGATACTGTAAGGTATACATACACAAAAAAGCCGGAGTGACAAGTTGAACGCTCCGCTTTTTGTGTATTTGTATGATGGATAGTTAGTTGCGTGAATCGGCTCCCCACATCATTTTCTCACGTAAGGTATTGAAGAAAGAGTGGTGGCAGCGCTTGACGATGCGGATGAAGTATTCTCCCCTCCGAATAGTGAGTCGGGTACCTTCACGGAAGGTCTCACTCCGGCCATCGATGGCAATCAGAAAATTATGACTGCGGCTTTCTACTTCCAGTGTGACTTCCCACTCGTCGCGAATGACAATGGGGCGTACGTTTAAACTGTGTGGAGCTACGGGAGTCAGGCTGATGGTACCGCTCTGAGGTACTAAAATCGGACCGCCTACACTGAGGGAGTAGCCTGTAGAGCCGGTAGGGGTGGCCACAATCAGCCCGTCTGCCTGATACACATTCAACAGTTCCCCGTTGATATAGGCACGAATGGTAATCATGGAAGAACTGTCTCGTTTCAGAATGGCGATTTCATTCAGTCCGTAAGGATAACCTTTCAGTACCTGGCCGTTGCAGGTAAGTTTCAGTACCCGTCGTGGTTCTGCCAGATACATTCCCTGATAAATCTCGTCGAAGGTTTCTTCCATCTGGTCGGGTGAAATGTCAGCCAAGAAGCCCAATCGTCCGGTATTGATGCCTAATATGGGGATTTCCTTGTTGCCAACCAGGCTGGCTGTTTTCAGAAACGTACCGTCTCCTCCTACACTGAGTGCCATGTCGGCGGTAAAGTCATGACCGTTGAAAATCTCTAAATTGGTTAAATCTGCGTTTGTGTGCAGGCGAAGGAACTCATAAAACTCACGATGGATACAAATGTGTGCCTCCTTGCGCCGGAGGATTTCCAGCAGATGGGTTACATGAGCCGATTTATGCTCCTGATACGTATTTCCAAAGAGGGCGAATTTCATCTTCCGCTGCATAGAATGTGTCTTTTTATCAATCTTTTAAGAATAAACATGTCAAGTTTCTCGTAAAACCTGCTAACTTTGCACGTTGTTGATGCAAAGATAGTGAAAGGCGAGAGCAGAGACAAACGAAAAACAAAGTTTTCGATAGGACTATGCCGAGCCGTTTCCTGTCTTCTTAAAAGATAACGAAATTCATGAAATATGACTAAATTAAGTGTGAATATAAATAAGGTGGCTACGCTTCGTAATGCACGAGGTGGAAACAACCCTGATGTAGAGAAAGTAGCGCTGGACTGCGAGCTGTTCGGGGCGGAAGGTATCACGGTTCACCCACGTCCGGATGAACGTCATATCCGGTATGCGGATGTATATGCCTTGCGCCCGGTGTTGAAAACTGAATTCAATATCGAAGGATATCCTTCGAAAGAGTTTATCGACCTGGTACTGAGAGTAAAACCTACACAGGTGACTTTGGTGCCGGATGCTCCTGACCAGATTACTTCGAATTGTGGATGGGACACCAAAACGCATCAGGCTTTCCTGACAGAATTGATGGATACGTTCGGTGAAGCAGGCATACGTACCTCTATTTTTGTAGGTACAGACCTGGAACTGATTGAGTATGCGGCCAAGACAGGAGCCGACCGTGTGGAATTGTACACGGAACCTTATGCCTCACTCTATCCCAAGAATCCGGAAGCAGCCGTGGCTCCTTTTATAGAAGCGGCTGAGAGAGTACATAAACTGGGAATGGGATTGAATGCCGGACACGATTTGAGTCTGGTGAACTTGAAGTATTTCCATGATAATATCCCTTGGCTGGATGAAGTTTCTATTGGTCACGCACTGATTTGTGATGCACTTTATTTAGGATTAAAGAAAACCATTGAAGAATATAAAAATTGCCTTCGTTAAATTATGATGACATTAACTTTACTGGCTGCCGCACAAGCTGTAGCCGATACAATGGCCGGAGCAAATCCGGTGTTGACTCCGGTTGCTTCGGGGGAACCGCAGATGAATCTTTGGGATATGGCCTGCAAAGGAGGCTGGATTATGATTGTACTGGCTTTGATGTCGGTAATTGCTTTTTATATTTTCTTTGAACGCGCGGTGGCTATCCGCAAGGCTGGAAAGGATGATCCTTTGTTTATGGACCGTATCCGTGATTATATCAAATCGGGAGAAATCAAATCGGCTATCAATTATTGCCGCATTACGAACACTCCTTCTGCACGTATGATTGAAAAAGGAATCACACGTATGGGACGTCCGGTTGCCGATGTGCAGGCTGCCATTGAAAATACCGGAAACATCGAAGTGGCCAAGCTGGAAAATGGTTTGTCCATTATGGCTACCATTTCAAGTGGGGCACCGATGTTGGGATTCTTGGGTACGGTAACCGGTATGGTACGTGCCTTTTGGAATATGGCTAACGCTGGAAACAACATTGATATTACCCTTTTGTCAAGTGGTATTTATGAGGCCATGATTACTACGGTGGGTGGACTGGTAGTAGGTATTGCTACGATGTTTGCCTATAATCATCTGGTGTATCGTGTAGATAAGGTAGTAAGTCAGATGGAAGCACGTACGCTGGCTTTCATGGACTTGCTGAATGAACCGACTGAAAAATAATCGCGTATGGCTTTAAAGAGAAGACAGAAAATATCACCCAGCTTCAGCATGTCGTCTATGACCGACTTGATTTTCCTGCTGCTGATATTTTTTATGATTACTTCTACCATGGTATCGCCGAATGCCATCAAGGTGCTTCTGCCGCAAGGTTCGGAGCAGACTTCGGCTAAACCTATGGCACGGGTGATTATAGATAAGGACCTGAATTATTACGGGGCTTTCGGTAACGAAGATGAAATGCCGCTGGCCATTGATGAAGTGACGGCTTTTCTTCAGGAATGTGCTCGGAAAGAACCGGAAATGTATGTGGCATTGTATGCCGATGAATCGATTCCTTATCGGGAAATCGTGCGGGTGCTGAATATTGCGAACGAGAATCATTTTAAAATGGTCCTGGCGACTCGCGTCCGGATAAAAACTAAACAGAGTAACGTTGAAAAAAAATAAGGTAATCGGAATTGTATGTACGGTGGCTTTGCACGTGCTGGTGCTGCTGTTGCTGTTTCTTCTGAAGCTGACCGTTCCGGCAGAACAGGAGGAAGGCGGTGTGCCCGTCATGTTAGGCAATACGGAACTGGCTGCAGGTGATGCCGACCCTTATACGATGACCGAGGTGGATGTCATGCCGTCGGAAGCTCCTTCTTCTGCACCGGAAGCTGCAGCAGAGCCAGAGGTGGAACAGCCCATGATTACGCAGCAGGATGAACCTTCTTTGCAGGTGAAGAAAGAAAAGCCTAAAACAGAGACGAAGAAGGAACAACCTAAAAAGACACCGGTAAAGACTGAAACGCAGAAGGTGAATAAGCCGAAGGAGAAAACAGAGGCTGAAAAACGGGCAGAAGCAGAAAAAGCGGCTGCTCAGGCTGCGGCCAATGCCATTGCTGGGGCATTTGGAAAAGGTTCTCAGATGGGGAGCAAAGGAAATGCCGCCGGAGCCGGACTGCAGGGTAGTCCTACAGGAAATTCTTCTACTGGAAAAACGAGTGGTGTAGGTGGTTATGGCACATTCGACCTGAACGGGCGAACTTTGGGAGGTGGAAAGCTTCCTGTACCCGTCTACAATGTGCAGGATGAAGGACGTGTGGTTGTAACCATTGTGGTGAATCCAGCCGGACAGGTCATCAGTACCAGCATTAACAAACGGACGAACACAGTGAATCCGGCATTGCGAAGAGCGGCGGAAGAGGCAGCTCGAAAAGCACGCTTTAATGCGGTGGATGGAGTGAATAATCAGAGCGGTACCATTACGTACTACTTTAAGTTGAAATAAAACTTTTAATTCTAAATAATAGATTTATGAAAGCAGTTTGTATCTTTTTGGCTGAAGGTTTCGAGGAAATGGAAGCCATGTTTCCGTTGGATATTATGCGCAGAGGCGGATTGAACGTAAAAACGGTGTCTGTCACTGGAAACAAGACGGTCATCAGTTCTCATCAGGTACCCATTGTGGCTGATTTGTTGTTCGAAGAACTGAAGGAGGAAGATGTAGAAATGATTGTTCTTCCTGGTGGACTGCCGGGTGCTACTAACTTGGATGCACATGCCGGACTGGACAAACTGATTATGAGCTTTGCGGCTGCCGGAAAACCGTTGGCTGCCATTTGTGCCGCTCCGATGGTATATGGCAAGCGCGGTTTGCTGAAAGGCAAGAAAGCTACCTGCTATCCGGGCTTCGACAAGTTCCTGGAAGGAGCTGAATATACAGGAAATATGGTGGAAGTAGTCGACAACTTCATTTTGGGTAAAGGTCCGGGTGCCGCACCTGCCTTTGGCTTTACTATCCTGGAGAAATTTGCAGGAGCAGAAAAAGCACTCGAAGTGAAAAAGGAATGTTGCTGGCTTAATGAAGAAATATGTGATAGTGGTAGCGGGAGGAAAAGGCCTGCGTATGGGGGAGAGATTCCCAAACAATTCATTCCGGTAAAAGGAAGCCGGTATTGATGCGTACGCTGGAAACTTTTCATGCCTGTGACCCGAACATTGAATTGATTGTGGTGCTTCCGGTGGAACAGCGTTCCTACTGGGAGCACCTTTGTGCTGAATACGGCTTTACGTTGCCTCACCGTATTGCGGCAGGTGGAGAAACGCGTTTCCATTCCGTAAAGAACGGATTGGCACTGGTGGAAGAAGACGGTGTGGTCGGTGTGCACGACGGGGTACGTCCTTTCGTCTCTGCCGAAGTCATTGCGAATTGTTATGCGCAGGCAGCCACTTTGCAGGCTGTGGTTCCGGTAACAGATGTAGTGGAAACAGTCCGTCATTTGTTGCCCGAAGGAGGAAGTGAGACTGTATCACGCAATGACTACAAGCTGGTGCAGACTCCTCAAGTCTTCACTGTGGAGTTGTTGAAACGGGCCTATGCCCAGGACTACAAGCCCTTCTTTACCGACGATGCTTCGGTGGTGGAAGCATTGGGACAGCCTGTACATCCGGTATCCGGCAACCGGGGAGAACATCAAACTCACCACGCCTTTTGACTTGAAAGTAGCAGAATCTCTTATCGATGACTAATGTTTGACCTATCCACACGCGATGTGAAATATTTGCCAGGAGTAGGGCCGCAGCGGGCGGCCATACTGAATAAGGAATTAAATATCTATCCTTACGCGACCTGTTGTATTATTTCCCATACAAGTATGTGGACCGCAGTCGTCTGTATTACATCCATGAGATAGACGGCAACATGCCTTACATACAGTTGCGCGGACGGATTCTGAGTTTTGAAATGTTCGGAGAAGGTCGTCAGCGCCGGCTGGTGGGACATTTTTCCGACGGTACGGGAGTGGTGGACTTAGTGTGGTTTCAAGGATTGAAATATATCACTGGAAAGTACAAAGCCAACGAAGAATACATTGTGTTCGGCAAGCCCACGGTTTTCAACGGACGTATCAACGTGGCGCATCCCGATATTGACCCGACACAAGAACTGACCCTTTCTACCATGGGGCTTCAGCCTTATTACAATACTACGGAAAAGATGAAGCGTACCAGCCTGAATTCTCATGCGCTGGAAAAGCTGATGAAAAATCTTTTTCAGGCCTTGCAGAAAGAAAGCTTTGAGGAAACGCTAAGTCCCTCTTTAATCGCAGCACATCAGCTGATGCCCCTGACCGATGCGTTGTATAATATTCATTTTCCGCAGAATCCGGAACTTCTTCGTAAGGCACAGTATCGCTTGAAATTTGAGGAACTGTTTTACGTACAGCTCAATATTCTCCGTTATACCAAAGAACGTCGCAATAAATTCCGTGGACTGGTATTTGAACGGGTGGATGAAATTTTCAATACCTTCTATGCGCATCACCTGCCTTTCCAGTTGACGGGGGCACAGAAACGTGTAATCAAGGAAATGCGTCGCGACATGGGCAGTGGACGACAGATGAACCGTTTGTTGCAAGGCGATGTGGGTAGTGGAAAAACATTAGTAGCCCTGATGACTATGCTGATAGCCTTGGATAACGGATTCCAAGCCTGCATGATGGCTCCGACGGAAATTCTTGCCACACAGCATTATGAAACCATCCGTCGCTTTCTGAATGGGATGTCTGTACGGGTGGAGTTGTTGACCGGCAACGTGAAAGGAAAGCGTCGTGAAACGATTCTTCGCGACTTATTAACAGGGGATGTGCATATCTTGATTGGTACGCATGCTGTGATTGAAGATACCGTCAACTTCTCTTCTTTGGGACTGGTGGTGATTGACGAACAACATCGTTTTGGAGTAGCCCAGCGAGCCAAGTTGTGGGCTAAGAATACCCGTCCTCCTCATGTACTGGTTATGACGGCCACTCCGATTCCACGTACGCTGGCCATGACCTTGTATGGCGACCTGGATGTGTCGGTCATTGATGAATTGCCTCCTGGCCGAAAGCCTATCCAGACCATTCATCAGTTTGACAACCGCCGGAAAAGCATGTACGAGTTCATGCGGAAACAGATTCAGGAAGGCCGTCAGGTCTACATCGTGTATCCGTTGATACAGGAGAGCGAAAAGATGGACATCAAGAACCTGGAAGAGGGTTACATGCACGTCTGCGAGGAGTTTCCCGAGTACAAGGTCAGCAAGGTGCACGGTAAGATGAAACCGGCCGAGAAAGAAGAAGAAATGCAGCGTTTCTTGGCCAACGAAACCCAGATTATGGTGGCCACTACCGTGATAGAAGTCGGCGTGAATGTACCCAATGCCTCGGTGATGGCTATTGAGAATGCCGAACGCTTCGGACTTTCCCAGCTCCACCAGTTGCGTGGACGAGTAGGTCGTGGTGCCGACCAGTCCTATTGCATTTTAGTGACCGGATACAAGTTGACGGAAGAAACCCGCAAGCGCATTGAAATCATGGTACAGACCAATGACGGTTTTGAAATTGCCGAAGCCGACCTGAAACTACGTGGTCCCGGCGATTTGGAAGGTACCCAGCAGAGCGGGGTCGCCTCGATTTGAAAATTGCTGACATCGCCAAAGACGGCCAGTTGTTGCAGTATGTCCGTGAAATAGCTGAACGCCTGCTGGATGACGACCCTGAAGGCATGAAACCGGAAAATCAAATTATCTGGCAACAGTTGAAGGAACTTCGTAAGAAAAATGTAAACTGGTCTGTAATATCCTGACTATTAAGTTTATATAGTCCGATTGGATGTAATCGGAAAAACGCAAGTACGTTTGGAGGTAAACGCCTTTACGTTTGTATCTAAACGTACTTGCGTTTCAGGTAAAATGTACTTACGTTCCGTTTGAAATGTACTTGCGTTTGGGGAAGAATATAAAAGCTTTGCGTGTATCTGTTGAAAACGTGTGATAGTATGGTCGCAAAAATTACATGTATTCCGTAAAAGATTCCATTTTTTCGTGTATGTTGAGGCGGTACTTTTGAATTGAAGATATTATGTCTCATTTTTTACTTTAACTAGGAAAAACAATGAATCGATTTACGGGAACAATTATATGTATGATGACGGGAATGCTGGCCATGGCACAGCAAGTGTATGAACTGGATATGCCTGTCAAGGAAAAGACAATTTATAGTGGGCACCTGAAGTTGGGAGGAAGTAATCCTTCCGGTGAGCGTATTGAGGTAAACAGCTATTATATGTCGGTAGGGGGAAAGCCGGTTATTCCAGTAATGGGAGAGTTCCACTATAGCCGTTATCCGGAATGCCAGTGGGAAGAAGAAATTCTGAAAATGAAGGCAGGAGGAGTAACGGTGATTCCTACGTATGTATTCTGGAGTATTCATGAAGAAAAGGAAGGCGTATTTAATTGGGAAGGGAACCGAAATCTTCGTAAGTTTTTGTCATTGTGTCAGAAACATAATGTGTGGACGGTGGTACGAATTGGTCCTTTCTGTCATGGGGAAATACGAAACGGAGGACTTCCCGACTGGTTGTTTGCCAAGCCCTTGGAAATTCGTTCGAACGATGCGAACTACCTGAAGTATGTGAAACGGCTTTATGAAGAGATTGGCCGACAGTTGGAAGGATTGTATTATAAAGACGGTGGAACGATTATCGGCACGCAGATAGAAAATGAACACCAGCATTCGGCGGCTCCTTGGGGAATTACATATCCGGGCGAACCGAAGGACATGACGTCGGCCACTTATGATGCCAATATTACGATGATAGGAGTGAGTGTACAGGACAAGAAAATCACGACGGCTGATTTAGGTAACCTGCACATGAAAACGCTGAAAAAGATGGCCGAAGAGGCCGGAATTCAGACACCTTTGTACACAGCTACCGGATGGGGTAATGCAGCTGTAATCGGAGAGGAGGCCATTCCTGTGACGGCTGCCTATACATATCCTTTCTGGGCCAAACCGGGTATGTCTCCTTTTTGCATGTTCAAGGATATTCAGAAGAATCCCGATTATGCACCGGTGCGTTATGACACCGAGAAATATCCTTCCTTCTGTGCAGAAATGGGAGTCGGCATTCAGATGATTTATACCCGCCGCCCTATTGTCACGGCTAAGGCCGCAGAGGCGTTGATGGTGCGTACGCTGGGGAGCGGTGCCAATGGCATCGGGTATTATATGTATCATGGAGGTTCTACTCCGAAAATGGGACCTACGGCCTTTTTCAGCGATGAACCGATGGGAATGCCCAAGATATCGTATGATTTTCAGGCTCCCTTGGGAGAATTTGGTTTGGAACATGGTTCTTATCGTGCGTTGCGCCTGTTGCATCTGTTCCTGAACGATTTCTCCAGCCAGCTGGCACCGATGGAAACGGTGCTTCCGAAGGGATATGAACGGATGACTCCGGATAACCGGGAAACGTTGCGATATGCGGCGCGGGTAAGAGGAAAATCGGGTTTCGTGTTTATGGTGAACTTTCAAGACCACGATACGGCTCGGGTAGACCAGAAAGATTTGTGCTTACGGCTGAAGTTTGCGGATGAAACACTTCGTATTCCTTCGCAAGGTACGTTTACTCTGCCGAAAGATGAGAGCCTGATTCTGCCGTTTAATTTTCAGATGGAAGATGCCTTGTTGAAGTATGCCACCGCTCAGTTATTGCTGAAACTGGATGACAGGGGGACAGACCATTACTTTTTCTTTGTGCCGGAAGGTATTCAACCGGAATTTGTGTTTGACAAGACTACGGTAGCCGGAAAATATTGTTATACTCCGGAAGCAGGCTTAAAAAGTACGTTTACGGTGAAGACATCCGGTGGAAAACGGTTTAAAGTAACCACGCTGACCCGCGAACAGGCTTTGAATGCTTGTAAAATCAACGGTAAGTTGTTGATAACTTCTTCCATGGTGCTGCCGGAAGCAGGAAGAGTACGGTTGCTGAATATGGGAGACCCGGTGTTCCGTTATGTAGAATATTCTTCGGCAAAAGGCTTTAAGGAACAGATGAAAGAAGTTCCTTCCGTGCAGCCCGAATATACCTTCCGTAAGGTTGGAAGCCGTCGTTGGCAGTTCGTTTTTCCGGAAAGGAATATCCTCAGGTAAATGACTATTTCTTGCGGCTGGATTATACAGGCGACGTGGCCATGGCTTTCTTGAAGGGTGAGCTGGTGTTGGATCACTTTTATTATGGAGCCCCTTGGCAGATTAGTCTGAAACGTTTCCAGCAAGAACTGACTGATGAGGAACTGAGTTTTTACATTCGTCCGTTGCGGAAAATGCACCTTCCTGTCTGATTTGCCGGGAGAAGCTGTTCCTGATTTTCCAAAGGTTCGGTAGTTCGGGTTGATTCAGTGCAGGTTGTTCCGCAATATGTGACTACTTTGTAATGGTAAGCTGGTAGGAGAAAATCTAGAAAATTGCTATTGCGCTTCATTAGGGGATGCTTCTTTTTCTTTCTGTATTCCGTAGGAGTCATTTTATATTCTTCCTTGAAATAATGTGTAAAGATTTTTGGAGTATTAAATCCCACTTTGTAAGCTACTTCTGCGACTGTCATCTGGGTTTTCTCCAGTAGTTTCAGACTTTTCTTAAGCCGTATGATGCGTATGAATTTGCTTGGAGAACTTCCTGTTATAGACATGAGTTTATTGTATAAGTTACTTCTGCTCATACCAATAATGCTACTTAATTCTTCTACCGAGAATTGAGGATTTTCGATGTGTTCTTCTACAGTCTTGATGGTTTTTTGAATGAAAGATTCGTCCAATGAGCTTGAGGTGATGTCACTCACTGGTATATCTGCAATAGAAAACTTTCTATGGCATTCTTGTTTCCATTTAAGTATTTTTATTGATGCGAAGTTTTAAAATATTCAGGTTGAAGGGTTTGGCAATATAATCGTCTGCTCCTTCAGTTAGTCCTTTCTTTATATGTTCAATATCATTCTTAGCTGTCAGCATGATAACTGGTATATGTGAAATTTTGATGTCACTTTTTATGGCATGGCATAGTTCAATCCCATCCATGTTAGGCATCATAATATCCGTAATGACCATATCAATATGCTCTTTCTTGAGAATAGATAATGCATGTAGTCCGTCAACTGCAGAAAAAATATGATATCCTTTTTAGAGAATTCGGATAAAAATAAGCGTAAGTCTTGGTTGTCTTCTACAATGAGTTAGGGTGTTTTGATCCAGGATTTTCGTTTTTCTCCTCTGATTCTTAAG